>Ga0172370_10002906_pt1 | contig 24213 bp, 18 predicted proteins | sample LakKiv5m_FD_114538 | JGI IMG/M metagenome (GOLD analysis project Ga0172370, IMG submission 114538) | Freshwater microbial communities from Kabuno Bay, South-Kivu, Congo - kab_022012_11.5m | ecosystem: Environmental > Aquatic > Freshwater > Lake | place: Democratic Republic of the Congo...
AGGCAGGCACCTACACCGCAGCCCAAAGCGTGGACACGGTCCTGGGCGGCGCAGACGCTGCCAACTACAGCTTTGCAGGCGCGACAGCTGACTACACGGTGAGCCAACTGGCGCTCACCGGCGTCAGCGGGTTCAACGCCAACAAAACTTATGACGGCAATACGACGGCCAGTGTGAACACCACAAACGCTATTTTTAACGGAGCAATTAGTGCTGACCAAATAAGCGTTGCAAGCGCTTCAGGTACGTTTGCTGATAAAAACGCCGGTACGGCCAAAGCAGTCCATATCAGCGGCATCAGCTTGGGCGGTGCCGACGCAAGCAACTACACCCTGACCAATACCAGTGCCAGCAACAACGCCGACATTGCCCAACTGGCCAGCGTGGCCTGGGTCGCGACCAGTCCCGGCAACTGGAGCAACCCGGCCAACTGGGCCGGCGGGGCCATTCCTGACCTGGACAACGTGGCGGCAGTAACGATCCCCAGCGGTGCCAACGTAACGTATGACAGCGCTGCTGGCAGCACCCGTCTGCAAAGCCTTGACAGCAACGGTTCCTTGACTTTTGCCGGTGGTGCGCTGGACATTGTCAACGCCTTGACTGCCACGCAATTTGCCCAGACCGCAGGAACGATTGCAGGGGCAGGCTCTTTCACCGTCAACGGCAGGTTTAGTCAGGCAGCAGGCAGCATTGACATGGGCGGCCCGGTCAGCATCACGCAAACCAGCGGTGACCTTGTGGTGGGCAACATCCGCGCCGCCGCCATCGCATTGAACGCCAGCAACGGTGCCATTGGCCAAACCGCAGCGCTTGACACGGCCGGTCTGCTGAGCACCCAATCGAGCCTGGGCACCACGCTGAAACATGTTGGTAACCGGCTAGGTGCCTTCAAAGCAAGCAACAGCGCCAGCGGCATCATCAGCCTGATCAACACTGGTGTGTTTGACATCCAGGGCATCAGCACTGCGGCTGGCAGCATCACGGTGGACAACACCGGGGCGACCCGCACCAGTGCCTTGGTCAAAGCGGGCGGCGGCGACCTCATCATCAACGCCCATAGCCCCTTGAGTATTGGCGCAGCGGGCTTGCAAGCCAGTGGCAACATCAGCCTGAGCGCGGCCAACAGCGACGGTGACCTGCGGCTTGACGGGCCGGTCAGCTCCAGCGCGGGCGGCATTAGCGTAAGTGCGGGCAACAACTACACGCAAAACAGCGCCGTTCAAGCGGCATTGGGGGTAACTGCCAGTGCCAGTGGAGCCATGACCTTCAGTGCCACGGCGACGACCGTTGGCAGCCCGGTGAGTTACACGGCCGCGGGGGTTAGCGCTGCGCCACCGCCCAATTCCTTGGTTCCATCGACGCCAGCGCCGGATCAAACCATTTTCGTGAACACTTTTGATGCTCAGTTTGCAGCAGCTCTGGAGGCGCAAAATGCGGTTGGCATCACTGCGCCAGAACCCGATGCTGTGTCCACAGTGGTTGCTGATAACTCAGCGACAGACCCCTTGGACAAATACCGCAAGAAAAAAGACGACGTTGTCGTAGAAGGACCAACATGCAAACGCTAACAGGTGCGCGCGGGTTGGCCGCGAGCGCAAAGCGCTTGTTGGGTGTGCTGCTGATGGTGGCCTCATGCACTGCGCTGGCCCAGCGTGCCGCAGAGGTTGAATTCTCACGCGGGGTGGGTTTTGCGCAAGCGCCAGGCCAAATGCCGCGCACCCTGGGTAAAGGCCTGCCACTGCAAGAAGGAGACCGCTTGACGCTGGCGGACGGGGCCACAGCCATCATCAAACTCAACGACGGCACGCGCATGACACTGCGCCCCAACTCTGAAATGGTCGTACACCAATACAAATACCAGGAAGGAGCCAGCGACAACAGCATGGTGCTGCAACTACTGCGCGGCGGTTTTCGCGCCATTACCGGGGCGATTTCAAAAAACTCGCCCAACGCGGCGCGGGTTCAAACCAACACCGCCACCATCGGCATCCGGGGTACTGACTTTGACGCGCGCCTGTGCGGCCCGGAATGTCGGGCTGAATCAGCCAAAGTGTCAGAAACCGCCCGTCAGAACGTCGTTGCTGCCAGCGCCAAACTGGTTTCCGTGCAAGGTGAAGTGCATGCATTTGACAGTGCCAAAAGCAAACGCTTGCTGGTCGAAGGAGCCAGCGTTTACGCTGGAGAAACGGTAGAAACAGCGCCGGGTGCCAACGTCGTGCTGGTCTTTCGCGACGACAGCCGCATGACACTGGGGGCCAACACACAGTTCAGGGTGGACAGCTTCTCGTATGACGCCAAAAGCCCCAAAGACGGCAACTTTTTAGGATCGCTGGTGCGAGGCTCACTGCGTGCCCTGACCGGCTTGGTGGGCAAAGCGAACCCGCAGAGTGTCAAATTCAACACCCCCACGGCCACCATTGGCATACGCGGCACAGGGCTGGACCTGGACTGCGGTGCGTCTGACAGCTGCAGCTTCTTTACCTGGCAGGGCAGCATTCAAGTCACCCAAATGGGGCAAACCCTGCCCAAGATTCTGGAAGCTGGTCAGGGCCTGTTTGTCAGTCGCACCGAAGTACGCAGCCTGCCAGCGCCCACGCTTGAGAAACTGCAACGCCCAGACAAAGTGCCCGCAGACATCAAGCAACTCTTTGGCACCACGGGCGTGACCGACAAAGACGAAGGCCTGTTTGTATTTGTGCGCGACGGCCACATTGAAATCGCTTCTGCCAAAGAAATCTTGCATCTTGGGCGTGACGAAACCGGCTTTGCCGACAAAGACGGCCTGACCGGACGGCCAGTCACGATGCCGCTGTTTATCCAATTTGACAAAGTACCCATGCCAAACACGGCCAACCCCAGTTTGGTCAGCGTCATGGGCGAGATGGGCAAGGCGGTCAATGATGTTTGTAAATGAAAAGTTCATGAAAAACCCTCACCCGACAGGCGCAGTGACGATGTCCGTGCAAACCGTTGTCATGTGCACCATGTTGACGCTGCAAGCCCCGGGCGTTGCGCTGGCGCAGACCGCAGCAGCCCTGCCTCCCATGCCTGCAGCCACCGGAGCCAAAACCACTTTTGTCATCAAAGGCTTTGAACTCGCCGGCGACACGCCCTTGCCGGCAGCGCAAGCCGACGCAGTGCTGGCCCCTTTCATCGGGCCGGGTGCCACCATCGAGACCTTGCAAAAGGCCACAGCCGCATTGGAGGCCGCCTACAAGGCAGGTGGCTATGCGCTGCACCGGGTGTCACTGCCCCCCCAAGACGTGGGTGACAAGATCAAGCTATTGATTGTCAAATTTGTCATCGGCAAAGTCACGGTCAGTGGCAATAACGCTTTTGAAGCGGCCAATATCCGAGCCAGTGTGCCCGAACTGACCGAAGGCCAGGCACCCAACTTCAGCACACTGGCAGTGCAATCGGCCATTGCCAATGAAAACCCCAGCAAACAGATCAAAGTGTCGCTCAAGGAATCTGACGAAGCCGACAAAATTGACGTCGCCGTGCTGGTCAAAGACACCCGGCCCTGGAATTTTTCTGTGGGGTTGGCCAACATCGGCTCAAACGTCACCGGCCAGGACCGCGTGTCATTTGTGGGTGGGCACGGCAACCTGTGGGGGCGTGACCATCAATTCACCGCTGCCTACACCACCTCGATCGAACGCAGCAGCGACGTCAAACAATTGGGGCTGAACTACCGCATCCCTTTTTACAGACAAGGTGGGGTACTGGGCCTGAGCTACACCACCTCAGACGTGGTGGGCAACTTTGGCACTTTTACCAGCACCGGTGCCGGCCAGACCTATGGCATCAATTACAGCCACTACTTTGCACCCGTGGGTGGGCGGCGCAGCTACCTGACATGGGGGTTGGATCAAAAAAACTTTAACGCAGCACAGTTAAACGGCGTGCCGACACCGGGGCAGGTAGATCGCAGCAGCCGCACGCTGAGCCTGGGTTACACCGCGCGTACCGAGTCTGACCGGGTGGTATGGGGCTACAACGCAGAATTGGCGGTGCATCTTGCGGGCGGTGCGGGCAATGAGCTGACAGCGTACCAAACGGAAGACCCGCGTGTTGCCACCCTTGAATGGCGTGCCCTGCGTGGTGGAGTGCATTATCTGACCTCATTTGGCGCGGGCTGGTTATGGGGTGCGCGCGCGCAGTTCCAGATCAGTTCTGCTGCGCTGATTTCGGGTGAGCAATTTGGCATTGGCGGTGCTTCGTCGGTGCGCGGTACGGGGGAGCGCCCCCTGTCGGCTGACAGCGGTGTGTTTGCCGCTGTGGAGATCACGTCACCCAATCTGGCCCCCGGCCTGAATGCGTTGGCCTTTGTAGATGGCGCATGGCTCAACAACCGCAACGCAGCAGCCAACGCCAACAAGCCAGAATCAGACCAACTGGTCAGCGTAGGCCTGGGGTTGCGCTACCAGACCAACATGCTGAGCTTGACGGCCGATTGGGGACGCTTGGTGACAGGCAGTTCGCTGCCCGCTGCCGTTAACCCCAGCGCGCCGCAAGCTGGCGACAGCAAGTTTCACCTTAACGCGACGGTCAGGTTTTGATACCCCTTCAAACCGCTGCGTTGCGGCAAGACGCGCAAGTGATTGCGCTGGTGGGTCTGGCGCACGCGGCGTCGCACTTTGGGCATTTGCTGCTGCCGCCGTTGTTCCCGGTCTTTTTGCATGAGTTTGGGCTGAGTTATGCGCAGTTGGGCGCACTCATGAGCCTGTTTTTTGTGGTGTCGGGCATCGGGCAGGCGTCGTCGGGGTTTGTTGTGGACCGTATTGGCGCGCGCCCGCTGCTGTTTGCCGCGTTGGGGCTGTTTGTGCTTGCCAGCGTTTTGGCATCCATGGTCACGGGCTACGCCGGGTTGCTGGCGGTGGCGGCGCTGGCCGGGCTGGCCAACGCCGCTTTTCATCCGGTGGATTTCACCATTTTGAACCAGCGGGTGTCTGCGCCGCGCTTGGGCCACGCTTTCAGCATGCACGGCTTGACCGGCAACTTGGGTTGGGCTGCCGCGCCAGTGTTCTTTGCCACGGTCAGTGACCTGAGCCATTGGCGCATGGCGTATTTGGCCGCAGCGGGTGTCTATGTGGCGGTGCTGGCGCTGTTGTTTGTCAACCGTGACAGCCTCGGCACTCAACGGTTGGTTCAGACCGCCGATACACCCCACCAACACAGCATGGCTTTTATGCGATTGCCCGTGGTGTGGTGGTGCTTTGCGTTTTTTCTGCTTTCAACCATGACGCTGGCTGTGGTGCAGGCGTTTTCGGTATCGATTTTGCAGGCGTTGCACGGCGTGCGTTTTGAAACAGCCACATTGACGCTTACCGCTTACATGTTGTGCGGCGCGGCGGGCATGCTGGTGGGCGGTTTTGTGGCGGCGCGCTCGCGCCACAGTGACCGGGTGGTGGCTGGCTGCATGACGGTGGCCGCGCTGATGCTGATGCTGTGCAGTACCGGACTGTTGGGCGCAACGCTGACCATGGTGGTGCTGGCCGCCACCGGGTTTGCGGTGGGCATTGGCGGCCCGTCGCGTGACTTGATGATCAAGAAGGCCACGCCAGCAGGGGCCACGGGCCGCGTTTATGGGCTGGTGTATTCGGGGCTGGATACCGGTTTTGCCATTTCACCGATGATTTTTGGTGTGCTGATGGACCGCGGCTGGTACGCGGCGACCCTGCTGGGCGCGGCATTGGTGCTGGGTCTGAGCGTGATCGCGGCGCTGGGTGTCGGGCGATCTTTTGTTTCCAACCGTTGAGGTATTTAATTCGATGAAAGCGTTGCTGTGTAAGACGTTCGGGCTACCCGACACATTGGTGTTGGACCAATTGCCAGACCCCCAACCCGGCCCCGGCCAGGTGCTGCTGGAGATGCGTGCTGCTGGCGTCAACTTTCCGGATGCGCTGTTGATTCAGGGCAAATACCAGTTCAAGCCCACGTTGCCGTTTGCGCCCGGGTCGGAGCTGGCTGGCGTGGTGGTGGCGGTGGGCGAGGGCGTGACCAACGTGCGCCTGGGTCAGCGTGTGATTGCCTCGTGCCCGATCGGTGCGTTTGCCGAAAAAGTGGTGGTCGACGCGCGCCAGGTGTTGCCTATCCCTAAAGGCGTGGGGTTTGATGTGGCCGCCGCGTTTACGCTGGCGTATGGCACCTCGTACCACGCGCTCAAAGGGCGTGCCAAACTGCGGGTCGGCGAGACACTGCTGGTGCTGGGCGCTTCAGGTGGTGTCGGGTTGGCCGCCGTGCAGATCGGCAAAGCGCTGGGCGCGCGGGTGATTGCCGCAGCATCCAGCACCGACAAGTTGGCGCTGTGCCAGCGTAACGGCGCTGATGCACTGATCAACTACCACACCGAAGACCTGCGCACACGCATCAAGGAGCTGACCGACGGCAAAGGGCCGGACGTGATTTACGACCCGGTTGGTGGGCACTACGCCGAGCCAGCTTTTCGCAGCATTGCCTGGGGTGGGCGCTATCTGGTGGTGGGCTTTGCCAACGGTGAGATTCCAGCCTTGCCACTGAACCTGCCCTTGCTCAAAGGTGCGTCGATTGTGGGTGTGTTCTGGGGTGAATTTGTCAAGCACCAATTGCCGGATTTCATCCAGGACTTGGGCGAGATGTTTGGCCTGTTGGCACAGGGCAAGTTGCGCCCGCACATCTCCAAAAGCTACCCGCTGGCGCGGGGGGCGCAGGCGCTGCAAGATCTGTTGGAGCGCAAGGTGACGGGCAAGGTCATCATCACCGCCAACGAGACGCAGGCGGATCAGCCTGCCGACGCGGCCATTCCACAATCAGGTGCCGCCGTCCAGGCGTCAGCAACACCCGCAACAGCGTTACCGACCACGCCCACCGAACTGGCGCAGTGGGTCGGGCGTGAGCTTGGCGTGTCGTCATGGATCACGCTGGATCAGGCGCGCATCGACGACTTTGCCCGCTGCACCCAGGACCAGCAGTGGATTCATGTGGATGTACAGCGCGCCGTGCGTGAGAGCCCGTTTGGCGGCACCATCGCCCATGCGTTTTTGAGCCTGTCGATGATTCCGTTGACGATGTATGAAGTGATGGGCACGGGTTTGAAGGTTCAGGCCGTGCTGAATTACGGGCTGGACCGCACGCGCTTCATGTCACCAGTACGCAGCGGGCAGCGCGTGCGCAACCGCATCAAGGTGCTTGCCTTGCAAGACAAAGGGGCAGGGCGTTGGCTGCTGAGCACCGAAAACACCTTTGAAATCGAGGGCCATGACAAACCCGCGCTGGTGGCGACCACATTGGGCTATCTGATCGAGTAACGCGCGGCCCGAACAAGGCACAAAAAAGCCAGCTTGCGCCGGCTTTTTTGTGAGCGGTTCAAGGCTGGTTATTTGGCAATGTCCACCCCGTAGAACACGTGGGTGCCAAACGGGCTGATCTTGAAGTCCACCACTTCCTTGCGCACCGGCTTCAACGCCACCGCGTGGGCGATGGTGAACCAAGGCGCCTGTTCCTTGAAGATCACCTGGGCTTTTTCATAGAGCTTGGTGCGCTCGGCCTGGTTGGCGGTGACCTTGGCCTTCTGGATCAGGTCTTCAAACGGCTTGTAGCAGAACTTGGCCACGTTGGAACCGTTGGACTTGGCCGAAGCACAGCCCAGCAGCACGTTCAGGAAGTTGTCCGGGTCGCCGTTGTCGCCGGTCCAGCCCAGCATGCCCATTTGATGTTCGCCGGCCTGCATGCGCTTGCGGTATTCGCCCCATTCAAAGCTCTTGATTTCGGCCTTGATGCCCACCTTGGCCAGGTCGGCCTGCATCAACTCGGCAATGCGCTTGGCGTTGGGGTTGTAGGGGCGCTGCACTGGCATGGCCCACAGGTCAGTCGCAAAGCCGTCTTTCAGGCCGGCAGCGGCCAACAATTTCTTGGCTTCAGCCGGGTTGTAAGCGTCGTCTTTGACGGCCTTGTTGTACGACCACAGGGTGGGCGGAATGGGGTTGGTGGCCGGGATGCCAGTGCCAAGATAGACCGCATCGACAATGGCTTTCTTGTTGATGGCCATGTTGACGGCCTTGCGCACGCGCACGTCGTTAAATGGTTTTTTGGTGGTGTTGTAGGCCAGGTAGCCCACGTTCAAGCCGGGTTGTTCCAGCACCTTGACCTTGGCGTCCTTGCGCATGGCGGGCACATCCGCCGGTGCCGGGTACGGCATCACATGGCATTCACCCTTTTGCAACTTGGCCCAGCGCACGGATGCGTCCGGGGTGATGGAAAAAATCAGGTCGTCAATCTTGGCTTTGCCGGCCCAGTACTGCGGAAAAGCCTTGTAGCGGATCAGCGCGTCTTTTTGGTACTGCACCAATGAAAACGGGCCGGTGCCAATGGGCTCCTGGTCAATCTTTTCAGGGGTACCCGCTTTGAGCATGGCAATGGCGTATTCCTTGGACTGCACGCCGTTGTGTGGCATGGCCATGTTGGCCAGGAAGGGTGCCTCTGGCGCGTTGAGCGTGATCTTGACGGTGTATTCGTCGATCTTGTCCACCGACTTGAGCAGCTTGGGCATGTCCATGTCGTCAAAGTACGAGTGGTTGGAGCTGGTGACTTTGAAGTAGGGGTCGTTCTTGACCCACTGACGCTCAATCGAAAACATGAAGTCGTCGGCGTTGAAGTCACGTGTCGGCTTGAAGTTTTTGTTGCTGTGCCACTTGACGCCCTTGCGCAAATGGAAGGTGTATTCCTTGCCGTCTTTGGAGACGTCCCAGCTTTGAGCCAAGGCAGGCTGCACCTTGGTGCCGCCGCGTTCAAACTGTACCGGCGTGTCATAAATTTGCACGCCCGCGTCAAACGAGGTGCCGGTGGTGTTGATGCCGGGGTAGAAGTTTTCCGGGCTGCCTTCAGAGCAGTACACCAGGGTCTTGGCCTGGGCCTGGCCCAAAGCCAGCAGGGCCGGTAGGGCCATGGCCGCCAGCGCGGTTTTACGGAAAGAAAAAGTCATCTTTTGGACTCCTTGGGTTGATGCTGCATCTAGCAGCGTTGGGTTAAGTGGACACGGTAACTGACGAATCAAACTGCTCCGCCAGATGACATGCAATTAGTCGGCCAGCCAATTCGCGCAGCACCGGTCGCGAGGACTGGCATTGTGCCGTGACATGCGGGCAACGGGTAGAAAACACGCAGCCCGCAGGGGGATTGAGCGGCGAGGGCAGTTCACCTTTGAGCACGATGCGCTCCTTTGGTGCGCCTGCACCGGTAATGCCCGGTGTACTGGCCAGCAGGGCGCGCGTGTACGGGTGCAGTGGCTTGGCAAACAGCGTACGTTTGTCGCCTTGCTCCATGACGTGGCCCAGGTACATCACCAGCACGTCGTCGGCAATGTGGCGCACCACGCCCAGGTCGTGCGAGATGAACAGGTAGGCCAGATGCAGCTCGCGCTGCAGGTCGGCGAGCAGGTTCAAAACCTGTGCCTGAATCGATACATCCAGCGCGCTGACGGGTTCGTCGGCGACGATCAACGCGGGCTCGAGCATCAGCGCCCGGGCGATCGCAATGCGCTGGCGTTGCCCGCCGGAAAACATGTGCGGATAGCGCTCGTAATGCTCAGGGCGCAGACCCACGCGGGCCAGCATGGCGCGCGCTTGCTCGCTGCGCCGGGCGGCACTTAGTGCGGTGTTGATTTCCAGCGGGGCTTCCAGAATGGCACCGATTTTCTTGCGCGGGTTGAGCGACCCGTAGGGGTTCTGAAACACCAGTTGCACGGTACGGCGCAAGGCATGGCGCTGCGTGGCGTTGACGCGCAGCACGTCCACCGCACCCAAGCTGAGTTCACCTGCATTAGGGGTTTCAATCAGCGAGACCATGCGCGCCAGCGTGGATTTGCCGCAACCCGATTCACCCACCACCGCCAGCGTCTTGCCTGGCTGCAGGGTGAACGACACGCCGCTGACCGCTTGCAACTGGTCGGCCGGGCGAAACGCGCCGTGGCTGATTTTGTAAACCTGTTTCAGGCCACGCGCCACGACCACAGGGGTTGGCGCGGTACTCATGCCGACACCTCATTGGGCACAGGGTTCTCGGCCAGCGGTGTGTGGCAGCAGACCTCACCGTCTTGCCAGGAGCGTAGCGCCGGGCGTTGCGCGCGGCAAAGCGCGTTGGCGTAGCCGCAGCGCGGTGCAAACAGGCAACCGGTGGGGCGGTCGTACAGACCCGGCACCATGCCGGGGATGGTGGCCAGACGGCTGCTGCCGTCGCTGCGCTCGGGCATCGCTGCCAACAGCGCTTCGGTATAGGGATGCTGCGGCGCGTGGAAGATGTCTTGCGCGCTGCGTTCTTCCATGATCTGCCCGGCGTACATCACCGCCACGCGTTGCGCCATCTCACTGACCACGCCCATGTTGTGCGTGATCAGCACCAAGGCCATGTTGCGCTCTTTTTGCAGCGTACGCAGCAGGTCCAGAATCTGCGCCTGAATCGTCACGTCCAGCGCGGTAGTGGGCTCGTCGGCAATCAGCAACTTGGGGTTGCAAGAGATGGCCATGGCAATCATCACGCGCTGGCTCATCCCGCCCGACAGTTGATGCGGGTAGATGCCCAGGCGGCTTTCAGGTGCCGGAATGCCCACTTGCTCAAGCAATTCAATGGAGCGTTGGTGCGCCTGCTTTTTGCTCAGGCCCAGATGCAGCTGCAGCGACTCGGCCATCTGAAAGCCCACGGTAAAGCACGGGTTCAGGCTGGTGGTGGGGTCTTGAAAAATCATTGCCATGTCTTTGCCAATCACGCGCAGGCGCTCGCGCTCGGACAGGCGCAGCAGGTCGTGGCCGTCAAACATCAGCCGGTCGGCCTTGATTTCACCCGGGTAGGCCACCAGCCCCATCAGCGCCATCATGGTGACGCTTTTGCCCGAGCCCGATTCGCCCACAATGCCCAGCACATCGCCCGCCTCAAGCGACAGCGACACGCCATCGACCGCTTGCATCACCGCCGACTTGGACGGAAAGCGCACCGACAGGTTTTCTATTTCAAGCAAGGCCATAGGTCAAAATTTTCAGCGCTTGAGCTTGGGGTCAAACGCGTCGCGCAGTCCGTCGCCCAGCAGGTTGAAGGCCAGCACCGTGATCAAAATCGCCAGCCCGGGGAAGGTGACCACCCACCAGGCGCGCAACACAAATTCACGCGCATCGGCCAGCATGGTGCCCCATTCGGGCGACGGCGGTTGCGCGCCCAGCCCCAGAAAGCCCAGCGCAGCGGCGTCCAGAATGGCCGCAGAGATGCCCAGCGAGGCTTGCACAATCAGCGGCGCAGTGCAGTTGGGCAGCACCTCTGAAAACATCAACCGCAGGTGACCCGCGCCATTCATGCGCGCGGCGGTCACGTAGTCGCGTGACATTTCTGAAATGACTGCCGCGCGCGTGATGCGAACGTAATGCGGCAACACCACCACCGCCACCGCCAGCATGGCGTTCATCAGACCCGGCCCCAGAATGGCGACGATCACGATCGCCAGCAACAGGCTGGGCAGCGTCAGGATAATGTCCATGATGCGCATCACCGAGACCTCAAACACGCCGCGGAAATAGCCCGCCGCCAGCCCGAGGATGGTTCCTGCAATCACCGACAGCGTCACCACCACCAGGCCAATGGCCAGCGACAGGCGTGAACCGTGGATCAGGCGCGACAAAATGTCACGGCCGATGGCGTCAGTGCCTAGCAGGTGCGCGCTGCTGCCGCCTTCTTGCCAGGCCGGTGGCACCAAAAATACGCTGGGGTCGGTGGCGTATGGCGAGTAGGGTGCAATCCACGGTGCAAACGCGGCCAGCAGCAACACCGCGATGACGATCAACAGCCCCGCCACCGCACCGTGGTTGGCAGAAAAATAGTCCCAGAATTCGCGCAGCGGGTGCGGCGGTGCAAAGACGGTGGTATCGGCCAGCGTGGTCATATGAATCCCTTAGTGCCGGATACGCGGGTTGATGATGCCGTAAGTCACGTCCACCAGCAGGTTGACCAGCATCACCATGCTACCCAGCAACAGGATGCCGCCTTGCAAGACCGGGTAATCGCGTCGGCCGATGGCTTCGATCATCCACTTGCCGACACCGGGCCAGGAAAAAATGGTTTCAGTCAGGATGGCACCGGTAAACAACACGCCAACTTGCAGACCCACCACAGTGATCACCGGAATGAGTGCGTTGCGCAGCGCGTGTACTGCTACCACACGCAAGCCCGACAGACCCTTGGCGCGTGCGGTGCGAATGTAGTCTTCGCCCAGCACCTCGAGCATGGCCGAGCGCGTCATGCGCGCAATCACCGCCAGCGGGTTGGTGCCCAGCACAATCATCGGCAGGATCAGGTGTTTGAGCGCCGACCAAAATGCGTCGCGCTCACCGGCCAGCCAGGTGTCGATCAGCAGGAAACCGGTGACCGGCTCAATGAAATATTCCACCGCGATGCGCCCGGACACCGGGGTCAGGTCCCATTGCACTGAAAACAGCAAAATCAGCAACAGACCCCACCAGAAGATCGGCATCGAATAACCGGTGAGCGACACACCCATCACGCCATGGTCCAGCACGGTGTTGCGCTTGACAGCGGCCAGAATGCCCGCTGGAATGCCAATCACGATGGCAAACAGCATGGCCGCCAGCGCCAGCTCGATGGTGGCAGGAAACAGCGACAAAAATTCTTTGAGTACTGGCGCGTGGGTGATGATGGACGTGCCCAGATCCCCCTGCAACACGCGGCCGATGTAGATGCCGTACTGCACCATCACGGGCCGATCAAGTCCATAGACTTTGAGCAACTCGGCGTGGCGGGCTTCGTCAATGCCACGCTCGCCCGCCAGGGTTTCGATCGGGTCGCCCGGCACCAGCCGGATCAGAAAGAACGCCACCAACGTCATCCCGATGAAGGTCGGGATGATGAGGCCAAGGCGGGTGAGGATGAAACGAAGCATCAGAAGAGTTCTTCTTTTTAGGGGCGCGATGATGCCACAAACAAAAAGCCGGCTTCACGCCGGCCTTTCAAGTGGGGCAGTGAACTGCTTACTTGAGGTGCTTGCCGATCAGACCAGCCATTTCAAACATGGTGACCTGCGCTTTGCCAAACACTTCTTTGAGCTTGGCGTCAGCGTTGATCATGCGTTTGTTGATGGCGTCTTGGAGTTTGTTCTTTTTGATATAGACCCACATCTGCTTGACCACCTCGGTGCGCGGCAGCGGCTTGCCACCCACGATGGCTGCCAGTGCGCTGCTGGGGGTGAGTGCCTTCATGAACGCGGCGTTAACGGCGCGCTTTTTGGCAGGGGCCTTTTTGGCAACTACTTTCTTGGCTGGGGCAGCCTTCTTGGCCGGAGCGGCTTTTTTGGCCGGAGCGGCCTTCTTGGCTGGGGCAGCCTTCTTGGCTGGGGCAGCCTTCTTGGCCGGAGCGGCCTTCTTGGCTGGTGCCGCTTTCTTTGCGGGTGCTTTCGTTGCAGTTGCCATAGTGTGTCCTAATGAGAGTTGAACAAGTACCAGCACGGAGAGGGCTCTGGCTGGCTGGAGCGCATCCTAAAGGAGAAAACGCGCTTTTCCAAGAGGGGAGACGCTAATTTCACAGCGAAACGTTCGTTTTTCATCGCGCTTTGTGCTGCCACCTACAATTTTTTCATTTTCAGGAGCGATTCATCATGTCAACAGCCTTTGCCACTTGTGATCTGTGGGATGCCAACAAGAGCGCCAGTCACGACGTTTTCAGGGTGCTGCCGTCGGTGTTGCGCGACTTTTCTGCGTGTCGTGTGTTTGCCGGTCCGGTGGAGACGGTCAAGTGTTTTGAAGACAACTCGCTCGTCAAGGCCGCCGTGGAATCGTGTGGCACGGTGGACACTGCGCTGGGGCGCGTGGGCAAGGTGCTGGTGGTTGATGGCACGGGTTCGCTGCGCCGCGCCCTGTTGGGTGGCAACCTGGGGGCGGCGGCGGCGCGTAACGGCTGGGCCGGCGTGGTGATTGACGGTTGTGTGCGTGATGTGGCTGAGCTGGCCGAACTGAACGTGGGCATTCGCGCGCTGGCCAGCGTGCCCATGGCCACCGACAGAAAGAACCAGGGCTTGAAAGACGTGGCGGTGCAAATTCAGGGTGTCTGGGTGCATCCGGGCGACTGGCTGTACGCCGACGCTGACGGCATGGTGATCAGCGCAACGCGTCTGGTGTAACGCGCTGCGACTGTGTCAGTCGCCCTGACGTGCGGGCAGGGTTGCCAGTAGCACGCCCACCAGGCACAGGCCAAACGCCAGCAATTGCAGGGCGCTGAGCTTTTCGCCCAGCACCAGCACGCCCACGGCCGCCGCAGAGATGGGCAGCATGACGGCAAAAACACCAGCGCGCGATGCGGCTACCGTTTTCAGGCCGGTCATCCACAGCCACACCGTCCAGACGCTGGCGGCTAGCCCATAGAACAGCAGCAGCAGCCACAGGCGCGGCGCTACGCTGGCAAAGTCAAACGACCACGCTGCGTACAGCCCCAGCGGGGTCATCAGCGCAAAGCCCCACAGATTGATCAGTGCGGTGATGCGTTTGGGTGAAACCACGCCGGTGAGCCGCTTGCCGATCACCGCGTACGACGCCTCGCACACCACGGCAGCAAACACCAGCAGGTTGCCCCACAAAAAATTATTTGATGACAAATTGACCTCAAACCCTTGACTGGTATGTGCTGACAGCTCTGTTTTAGAGAGCGAAAAAAGACCAATACCGAGCACCGCCAGCGCAATGGCTGCGCCCACCCGCCAGCCAATGCGCTCGCGCAAAAAAATCCAGCTCAGCAGCGCCACCACGGCGGGGATGCTTGACATGATGATGCCTGCTGACACAGCGGTGGTCAGGCTCACGCCAAACAACATGCACAGAGTAAACAGAAAGTTGCCCAAAAACGATTCCAGAAACAGCAACCAGCGCGTGGCGCGGGTCATGGGCGGCTCAAGCGCCGGCTTGACCAACCAATGCGGTATCGCCAGCACGCCAATACCAAAGCGCAGCCAGCCCAGCAGAAAGACCGGCATAGCGGCGACCAATGGTTTGCTCAAGGCCACGTAGCTGCCCACCAGCGACATGCTCAAGGCCAGCAAGGCGTAGGCCAACCAGCGGGGAGGCTGGTGTTCAGGAGGAGGGTTGTGGTCCATGGTCGGGGGTGATGTGGCGCAGATTGTCGTTGCTTGCGCGTGCGGTAATGGATTGCTGTACCGTGGGCCAAGTGGCCCCAGTGACGGCACAGAAAATTGCGAAACTCGGTTTGACTTCCAAAGGAGATTCCATGTCGCTTGGACAATTTGCCTACGCCAGCGCCAGCAACCGCTTTCTGGCCGCGCCAGTCGTGCAGCATGAGCCATTTGCGCTGTGCGGCGTGCCGTTTGACGGTGCTGTCACGCACCGTCCGGGCGCGCGCTTTGGCCCGCAGGCTATTCGCAGCGCCAGCCTGATGCTGTGCGACGGCATGCATCCGTTGTTCAACGTGAGTCCGCTGGGGCAACTGGGGGACGCCGGTGACATGCTTTTGCCCAACGCCTCGCCACTGACCGAGGTGCGCGCGCAGATCGAGCACCAGGCGGCTGCGCTGATGGCCCGGCATCACTGCGTTTTTTTGGGCGGTGACCATTCCATCACATTGCCCTTGCTGCGCGCCGCGCACAAGCAACATGGCGCGCTGGCGCTGGTGCACTTTGACGCCCATTGCGACACCTGGGTTGACCATTTTGGTGAACCGTCCGGCCACGGCACCTGGACATATGAAGCGCTGCAAGAAGGACTGATCAGCGCGCATCACACGGTGCAGATCGGCTTGCGCTCTGCGGGCGAGCGCGCCGCACGGGAGTACGTGCAAGACCAAGGGGGCTTGGTCTTTACCGCACGCCAGTTGCGTGGACTTGACGGCGCGGCGTTGCAACCGGTAGTGAAACAAATTGCCGGGCGACTGGGCCAGCGCCCGTGTTATCTGACATTTGACATCGACTGCCTGGACCCGGCTTTTGCCCCCGGCACCGGTACCCCCGAGCCAGGCGGCTTGAGCAGTTCCCAGGCCATGACGTTACTTGAAGACCTGAGCGTTTTGAACCTGGTCGGCATGGACTGTGTGGAGGTGGCTCCAGCGTATGACCATGCAGAATTGAGCAGCAACGCCGCCGCCACGCTGGTGTGGACGTATCTGTGCGGCCAGCTGGCCAAAGGCGTTTGAAACCTGTGAGGAACTGACATGTTGCTTGACTCGGATACCCAGCTCAATCAAAACAGCTACTACGAAGCCAGCGTACAGCGCCCCGCGCTGCTGCCTGGCGTGCAAGCGTCGCTGACTGCGGACGTGGTGGTGGTGGGCGCAGGCTTTGCAGGCTTGTCGGCGGCCACTGAGCTGGCGCGCAAGGGCTACCAGGTGGTAGTGCTGGAGGCCGACCGCGTGTGCAGTGGTGCCTCCGGGCGCAATGGTGGCCAGGTGCTGGCGGGCTACGCCAGCGGGCAAGAGCCGTTTGAGCAGCAACTCGGTCGCGACAAGGCGCGGCTGGCGTGGGACATGTCGATGGCATCGGTGCAGCTGGTGGATGAGCGCGTACGCGAATTTGGCATCGACTGCGACTGGGTGCGTGGCTATGTGCATGTTGCCGATTCGCCGCGCAAGGCGCGTGCCTTGCAGCAAGAGATGGCCACCCTGAGGCGTGACTACGGCTTCATGACCGACGTGGCTACCGGCACCGACGTGCAGCGCCACATCCACAGCCAGCGTTACTGCGCCAGCGCGTATGAAGCCACCTCGGGCCACTTGCACCCGCTCAAATACGGCTTGGGGTTGGCGGCAGCGGCCCGGTCAATGGGCGTGAAGATTTTTGAGCGCAGCGCGGTGCTGCGGCTGGAACGTGGCGCAAAACTGGTGGCACACACCGCGCAAGGTAGCGTGCAAGCACAGTTTGGCGTGCTGGCGGGCAACTGCACCCTGCCAGAATATGGCCCCCGGGTAGCGCCCGACATTGCCGCGCGCATCATGCCGGTGGGCACTTACATCATTGGCACCGCGCCGCTGGACGCAGCGCTTTGCCAGCGGCTGCTGCCGGGCAACCCGGCGGTCTGCGATAACAACTTTGTGCTGGACTACTTTCGCTTCAGCGGCGACCACCGCATGCTGTTTGGTGGGCGCGTGAGCTACACCACGCGCACACCGGCCAACCTGCAAGCGGTGATGGCCCAGCGCATGGGCAACATATTTCCGCAGCTGCACGACGCGTCGATTGATTTTTGTTGGGGCGGGTTTGTGGATATCAGCATGAACCGCGCGCCTGACTTTGGCCGCCTGGGCGACAACCTGTATTACCTGCAAGGCTTTAGCGGTCACGGCGTGGCGCTGACTGGCCTGGCGGGTCAGGTGGTGGCGCAAGCCGTAGCCGGGCAGGCCGAGCGGTTCGATGTGTTTGCCAGCTTGCGCCACCGCGAGTTTCCGGGTGGTGAGCTGCTGCGCACGCCCAGCCTGGTACTGGGCACGCTGTACCACCGGTTGCGGGATGTGCTTTGATGCGCCTGACCCGATTGCCGCACCGTGCAGACATCGCTTGGAAAGTTTGTGCAATCGGACTCCGAACGAGATCACGTTGCTCTGGCCTTCAGCGCCCGCGCAATTAAAGGCCCAAAGCGTTCAATCTCCGCCAGCGGCGCGTAGCCGTAACCAATGACCAGACCGCGCAGGTCACGCCGCTTCAGACAATACGCCGACAGCGGCCGCACTGTGAGCCGTTGGCGTGCCAGTTGCGCGGCCAGTGCCGTGTCGTTCACGGACGCGGGCAGGCGCAGACACAGGTGCAGGCCTTGTTCCGCGCCGGAGATGCGCGCCCGTTCACCCAAGCAGGGTTGTAGTGCGCTCAGCAAGGCCTGACGGCGCTGTGCGTAACTTTGCCGCGCCTTGCGCAGGGCCCCGGCAAAGTGACCCATTTCAATGAACTCGGCCAGCGCCGCCTGTACCGGAATCTGCCCCGGGCGGTTCAGGTCGTAGTGAACGCGCTTAAAAGCCTCGGTCAGGCTCTTGGGCACCACCATGTAACCGAGCTTCAGGCCGGGGTAGAGCACCTTGGAAAACGAGCCCAGGTACAACACCCGGTCGCAACTGTCGTCCAACCCTGCCAGCGACGCCACCGGCGGCCCGCTGAAGCGGAATTCGCTGTCGTAGTCGTCTTCAAGCAACCAGGCGCGGTGCTGGCGCGCCAATATCAGCAGTTGGTGGCGGCGCTCCAGCGACATCACCGCGCCGGTAGGGTACTGGTGCGACGGCGTGACGTAGATCAGCCGCGGCGCTGCTTCCCGGTCTTTGGCGCGTGACACCATGCCTTGTTCGTCCACGGGCACGGCGTGCAGGGTCAGGCCGGTGGCGGTGAAGGCTTTGGCGGCACCCCAATACGCGGGGTCTTCCAACCAGACCGTGTGGCCAGGGTCTGCCAGCAGCTGGGCGCACAGGCCCAGCGATTCCTGGGTGCCGCTGGTGATCAGCACTTGGTCCATCTCGACCGGCACACTGCGTGACACACGCAGGTAGTCGGCCACGACGCGTCGCAGCGGTGCGTAGCCGCCCGCGCTGCTGTAGTCGAGCATGTCGGGGTAGGTCATGCGCCAGTGCTTGTTTTGCAGGCGTTGCCACAGGGCCAAGGGGAACGCGCTGAAATCGGCAATGCCGGGGGTGAAAGGCTGCACCTCCAGCTCGCTGGCGCAAAAGCGCGTGCTCAGCGCCAGCCCGCGCTGCGACAGCCGGTCGCTGGCCGGATGCGGCGGTGTGCGCGTGGCCGCACGGGCGCGTTGCGGCACATTCTGGCTGACAAAGGTGCCGCTGCCCACACGGCTCACCAGATAGCCTTCCACGGCCAACTGGTTCAGCGCCGCCACCACGGTGTTGCGTGACAGTTGCAGGTCGTGCACCAGGTCGCGGCTGGAAGGCAGGCGCTCATCCGTGGTCAGCTTGCCGTCGAGCATGGCGCGGCGCAGCGCTTCGTACAACTGACGGTGCAACGGTAGCCGGGTGTGCGCACCCAATCGGTTCATTTCTGTCAGCAGAAGGTCAGACAACATGCGGTGCTCGGTCCGAAGACGGTTAAAGTGGCCACGGGGTGACAGCCGGTGCAGGTTTGCAAAGTGGCACCCTCAAGTCAATTCAAATGGCTCTTATTTTCAACCAATTTCAACCGCACAATGGAAGCAATCGCAGTTGGCAGGCCTGCCTGCACTGCCTCAGGAGCAAGTCATGACAGAAAAAGCAGTGATGAGTTTCAACGACCTGGAACAGTGGCTCAACGAGCGTCACGTAACCGAGGTGGAATGCCTGGTACCTGACTTGACCGGGGTGGCGCGCGGCAAGATTCTGCCGCGTGTCAAGTTCACCGAAGACCGTGGCATGCGCTTGCCGCAGTCGGTCGTGGCGATGGGTGTGACCGGTGAATTCCCAGAAAGCGGGCCGTATTACGACGTGATCGACCCGACCGACAAAGACATGCAGTTGCGCCCCGACCCCAGCACGGTGCGCATCGTGCCGTGGGCCACCGACCCCACCGCGCAGGTGATCCACGATTGTTTTGACCACCACGGCAACCTGGTGCCGTTTGCGCCGCGCAGCGTGTTGCGTCGCGTCTGCAACCTGTTTGAGGCCGAGGGCTTGCAGCCGATTGTGGCGCCCGAGCTCGAGTTTTACCTGACCGCGCGCAACACCGACCCGAACACGCTCTTGAAAGCGCCGATCGGTCGCAGCGGTCGCAATGAAACCTCGCGGCAGGCGTACAGCATCGACGCGGTCAATGAATTTGACCCGCTGTTTGAAGAGATCTACGACTACTGCGACAAGATGGAGCTAAACGTCGACACGTTGATCCATGAAATCGGTGCCGGGCAGATGGAGATCAACTTCTTTCACGCCGAGCCACTCGGCCTGGCCGACGAGGTGTTCTTCTTCAAGCGCACGGTGCGCGAGGCGGCGTTGCGCAAGGACATGTACGCCACCTTCATGGCCAAGCCGATTGAAGGCGAACCGGGCAGTGCCATGCACGTGCACCAAAGCATCTTGGACAAGGTCACCGGCAAGAACATTTTCAGCAATGATGACGGCACACCGTCAGACGCCTTCATGCATTACATCGGCGGTTTGCAGCGCTACATTCCGGCCGCCATGGTGCTGGTGGCTCCGTATGTGAACAGCTACCGACGCCTGAGCCGCAATACCGCCGCGCCCATCAACATCGAATGGGGCTACGACAACCGCACCGTGGGCATCCGCTCGCCCATTTCGGCGCCGGCCGCGCGCCGGGTGGAAAACCGCGTGATCGGCGCTGATGCCAACCCGTATGTGGCGCTGGCGATGACGCTGGCGTGTGGCTACCTGGGCCTGAAGAACAAGATCAAGCCCAAGGCCGAGATGAAGGGCGACGCCTACCTGTCACCCTACGCGCTGCCGCGCAGCCTGGGGGAGGCGCTGGACTGGCTGCGCCGCGAATCCGAATTGCACGAGGTGCTGGGCAAGGAGTTCATCACCGTGTATTCCGAGATCAAGGAGCTTGAGTTTGACGAGTTCATGAAGGTGATCTCGCCCTGGGAGCGTGAACATTTGCTATTGCACGTATAGCTGCTAGCCCTTTGATATAAAGGGCTGGAGTCGGTTTTAATCATCAAGAGGATGCTATCCATGAACTCATTCGTTGCCGCCAACACCTTGTCCACGCGCGACCTGCAGACGCTTGATAGCGCGCATTTCATCCACCCCTTTACCGACCACGGCGACCTGGCCACACGGGGCGCGCGCATCATCACGCGCGCCGAAGGTATTTACGTGTGGGATTCTGAAGGTGAAAAAATGCTCGACGCCATGAGCGGCTTGTGGTGTGTCAACGCCGGCTATGGGCGCAAAGAGTTGGCGCAAGCGGCGTACGACCAGATGTTGACGCTGCCGTTCTACAACAACTTTTTCCAGACGGCCAACGTGCCAGCGATTCAGTTGGCCACACGTCTGGCCGCGTTGGCGCCGCAGGTAGATGGGCGCCGTTTTGAGCACGTGTTTTATTCCAGCAGCGGCAGTGAAAGCAACGACACCAACGTGCGCATGGCGCGCCGCTATTGGGACTTGCTGGGCCAGCCGCAACGCAAGGTCATCATCAGCCGGCACAACGCGTACCACGGCAGCACCATGGCGGGGGCGTCGCTGGGCGGCATGAGCGGCATGCACGCGCTAGGCGATCTGCCCATTCCCAACATCAAGCACATTGAGCAACCGTATTACTTTGAAAACGCCAAGGCGGGTGAAACGTCAGATGAGTTTGGTCTGCGCGCGGCGCGCTGGCTCGAAGAAGAAATTCTGGCCATCGGCCCTGACAAGGTGGCCGCCTTTATTGCCGAACCGATCCAGGGCGCCGGTGGCGTGATCATTCCGCCCGCCACGTATTGGCCGGAGATTCAACGCATTGTGGACAAGTACGGCATCTTGCTGATCAGCGACGAGGTGATCTGTGCCTTTGGCCGTCTGGGCCACTGGTTTGCCTATGAAAAATTTGGCTACAAGCCCGACCTGGTGACGTTTGCCAAAGCCGTCACCAGCGGCTACATCCCGCTGGGCGGCGTGATGGTGGGGGACAGGGTGGCCCAGGTGCTGATTGAAAAAGGCGGCGAATTCAACCACGGCTACACCTACAGCGGGCACCCGGTAGCGTGCGCCGTGGCGCTGGCCAATCTGGACATCATGGAGCGCGAGCAATTGCCGCAGCGCGTGCGCGGCGACGTTGGCGCGTACTTTGCCAAGCGCTATGCTGAGCTCAACGACCATCCCTTGGTGGGCGTGGCCGAAAGTTGCGGGTTTGTTGCCGGCCTGGTGCTGCTGAAGAACAAGACCACGCGTGAGCGCTTCAACCCCGACGACGCGGTGGGCATGATCTGCCGCGGGCACTGCTTCGGCAACGGCCTGATCATGCGCGCCGTGGGTGATCGCATGATCATTGCACCGCCATTGACCATGACGCACGCCGACATTGACGAGTTGCTGCGCCTGATTCGCCAGGCACTGGACCTGACGCAAAAGGATTTGCACCAAAAGGGGCTGTTGTAACGGTTAACCCCGATGGTTTTTAGGCGCGAAATTTGCTAAGGTTCCCAATCGGGCAGTTGGCGCTGCCCCTAACTAAATAAGCTTGCGGGACAGATCTTTAGCTCTGTCCCCAACTGATTAAACTAGTCCCGTCAACTTTTTTTCTCACCACTGGAGTTCATTTCATGTTGAAGAAGTATGTTTGGTCTTTTGCGCTGTCTGCGCTGGTTTTGGCCGCTTGCGGCAAGAAAGAGGAGCCGCCGGCTCCGGTGGCAGCTCCGGCCCTCGCCGTCAGCGCGCCCGCACCGGTGGCGGTGAACACCGAAGAAAAAATGCTCAACATTTATAACTGGCCTGATTACATCCCTGAGGGCATGATCGCCGCGTTTGAAAAAGAGTCCGGCATCAAGGTCAACTACGACACCTTTGAAACCAACGAGGCCTTGCACGCCAAGCTGGTGGCAGGCAACACCGGCTACGACATCGTGGTGCCGGGCAGTGTGTTTGCCAAGCCGCAGATTGAAGGCGGCATGTTCCAGCCGCTGGACAAAGCCAAGGTCAAGAACCTGGCCAACCTGGACCCGGCCATCATGGCCACGCTGGCCAAGAACACCGACCCCGACAACAAGCATCTGGTGCCGTGGGCCTGGGGTTTCACCACCGTGGGCATCAACAAGACCAAGGTTACCAAGGCCTTGGGCAAGTTGCCCATGCCAGAAAACACCTGGGACCTGGTCTTCAAGCCTGAATACACCAGCAAGTTGAAATCGTGCGGTATCGCCTACCTGGATTCGCCTACCGAGATCATTCCGGTGGCGCTGCACTACATCGGCAAGGACGCGTATTCCAACGACCCGGCCGACTACAAGGTCGCCGCCGACATGCTGGCCAAGGTGCGCAAAGACGTGCGTATCTTCAGCAGCACCATGATCGACGACATCGCTGGCGGCAAGGCTTGCGTGGCCATCGGCTGGTCGGGTGACATCAACATCGCGGCCGGTCGCGCCAAGGAAAACAAGTCCAAGGACGAAATCGAAGCACTGCTGCCCAGCACTGGCGCTCTGATTTTCTTTGACACCATGGCCATCACCAAAGACGCCAAGCACCCCAACAACGCCATGGCGTTCATCGACTTTTACCTGCGTGCTGAAAATGCCGCACGCATGGCCAATGAGATGAACTACCCCACTGCCAACAAGGCCGCCATTGCCCAGATCAAGCCCGAGATTGCAGGCAACAAGACGATCTTTGTGGAAGCGGATTACTTCTCCAAGATGATCGCGCCCAGCAGCTTCACCAACGAGGCACGTGAAGCCATGGCCACGGCCTACAACAGCTTCAAAAAAGGCAAGTAAGTCTCGCCTTGCCGCGTGAAACGGGCTGTTTGTACACTGCGTATGAACAGCCCTTTTTGTTGGCTTTTATTCGTTCTTTCAAGGTCTGAGCATGGCTGAACCCTTCCCCAAAGACAACTACCTGGTCACTGAAAAACTGGTCAAACGCTTTGACGAGGCGGTGGCGGTCGATGAAGTGAACCTGTCGATCAAGCAGGGCGAAATTTTTGCCTTGCTGGGCAGTTCGGGCTGCGGCAAATCCACCTTGTTACGCATGTTGGCCGGGTTTGAGAAGCCGACCTCGGGGCGCATTCTGCTCAGCGGGCAGGATGTGGCCCCGCTGGCCCCTTATGAGCGTCCATTCAACATGATGTTTCAGAGCTACGCGTTGTTTCCGCACCTGGACATCTGGGAAAACGTGGCCTTTGGTCTCAAGCGCGAAGGCTGCGCCAAAGATGAGCTCAAGACGCGCGTGGGCCAGATGCTCGACTTGGTGCAACTTGCACCTTACGCCAAGCGCAAGCCGCATCAGCTCTCGGGCGGGCAGCAGCAGCGCGTGGCGCTGGCGCGCAGCCTGGCCAAAAAGCCCAAGGTGTTGTTGCTCGACGAGCCGCTGGGTGCGCTGGACAAAAAACTTCGCGAGCAGACCCAGTTTGAGCTGGTCAACATCATTGAGAAAGTGGGTGTGACCTGCGTCATGGTCACGCACGACCAGGAAGAAGCCATGACCATGGCCAGCCGTATCGCGGTGATGAGCAAGGGGCGGGTGTTGCAGGTGGGTTCGCCGCAAGAGGTGTATGAATTTCCGTCCAACCGCTTTGTGGCGGACTTTATTGGCAGCGTGAACCTGTTTGACGGCAAGCTCAGC
>Ga0172370_10002907_pt1 | contig 24210 bp, 19 predicted proteins | sample LakKiv5m_FD_114538 | JGI IMG/M metagenome (GOLD analysis project Ga0172370, IMG submission 114538) | Freshwater microbial communities from Kabuno Bay, South-Kivu, Congo - kab_022012_11.5m | ecosystem: Environmental > Aquatic > Freshwater > Lake | place: Democratic Republic of the Congo...
GAAAAGCAGTTCGAAACCTTGGGTTCCAACATTCTCTACGTTTCTCCAGGAGAAATCATTAGCGAAGAAGGAGGTTTTAATCAAGAAGCCGCGGCCCTCTCCATGGCAACCAGCAAACTCTCCCTGAATGATGTCTCCGCTTTAGAGCGCGCCGGCTACCCGCTTGGTTCTGTTGTCCCCGCCATCGAAGGTAGTGTTGACGTTCGTACCGACCAAGGTAAGCGTAAAGGTTTTACTATGGCAACGGCCCCAAGTTATAGCGAAATTAGAAACACCAAAACCACTAAAGGTCGTTTCTTTAACGACAACGATGTTTCAGGGAACCGCAAAGTCGCGGTGATTGGGAGTAAGATTGCCGAAAAACTCTTTGTGGGGGTTAACCCAGTTGGTAAACACGTGACCCTCAATCGCATTCGCTTTGAGGTGATTGGTGTGGCTGAAAGTAAAAGTAGTGGTAGTTTTGGCGGACCTGACATTGATAGCACAGTTTACATACCAATAACCACCGCTAGAAGCGCCTTGGGTCAAGAGAAAATTTCCTATATCCTCGTTCAAGCCCAAGATAAAAAAGAAATCGAGCGTGCCAAAACCCGCATCAAAGAAATTATGGGGAAGCGCTTGGAAAGTGACGAGTTCTCCGTAACTGACCAAGCCGAAATCCTAAAGACTATCCAAACTATTTTAAGCACTCTAACCTTAGGTCTGGCCGGGATTGCCGCTATCTCTCTAGTTGTTGGTGGCATTGGGATTATGAACATAATGCTTGTAGCCGTTTCGGAACGCACCCGCGAAATTGGACTTAGAAAAGCTTTAGGCGCCACCCCTCAAAGTATCTTAATTCAATTCTTAATCGAATCTGCAGTGCTCTCAACTCTCGGTGGGATGGTAGGAATTATCCTGGGTGTTCTTGGCGCGCTCGCCATGCGTTCTTTCTTCCCGGCTACCCCAGCTCTTAACTCCATTCTTCTCGCTTTCGGTGTCAGTCTTGCAACTGGCATTATCTTTGGTGTTTTCCCTGCCAAAAAGGCTGCCGCCCTTAACCCCATCGATGCTCTCCGCTACGAATAACAAAGTTACGAACCTTGTTTTTAGTTCTGATCCCAGCGTTTGCGAGTGATCGGAACTTTTGCGATTAACTGATATCATATACTCATGAAACGTCTCCTCGCTCTTGCATTGCTTGTTGGTATTGCCTATGGTGGCTGGGTTTGGTGGAAAAGCGCATCTTCTCCTTCGGTCTCCAAAATTACCAACTCCTCCTCGCTTCCCAAGTTGTCGCTTCAAGATCCCAATCAAGTTTTGCAAAACCTCGAATCTGTACTTGGTGTTAGTATCGAAAATGGAGTCAGTACCGTGAAAAACCTTGTTGATCAAGTGGCTAGTCCTGATCAAGCCCCCATTATTAACAAAGCTATCGAAAACTTTCAAAGTGAGCTAAAGCAACTCCCCGAGGATCAAGTCAAAAAGATCCAATATAATTACTGCAAAGGCATCGTGGAGGAATATGAAAAATAGGCGAATAGGTGGACACGTCTCTTGCGCTGGTGGCTTGCAGAATGCCATAACCAACACCCTTAACATTGACGGCAATTGCATGCAAATTTTTGCTGGCTCTCCTCGCATGTGGGCTCGCTCTCCCTATCCACAATCAATTGCTACTGATTTTCGCTTAAAACTTAAAAACAACGACTTAAATCCTATCTACATTCACGCTCTCTATCTAACTAATCTCGCTTCCGATAAACCAGAAATTCTCGAAAAATCCAAAGCTGCTCTAATCATGGATCTAAAAAATAGCGCAGCTATTGGCAGTGCTGGGGTAGTGCTCCACATTGGGAGTCATCAGGGTCGGGGTTGGGCCCAGTCGCGCGCTTTAGTTATTAAAAGTATTCAAGAAGTGCTTGCCAATACTCCCGCCGAGTCCACCCTTTTACTCGAAAACTCGGCCGGCCAGCAAGGGAAAATTGGTTCTCTCCCTGAGCTGGCCGATATTATTACTACCATTAATTCGCCTCGCCTCAAAGTCTGTCTCGACACCGCCCACGCGTTCGAAGCTGGCTATAACTTCGCAACTGCTCAAGGATTAGATATTTGGCTCAAAGAAATTGGGGCAACGATTGGCTTTGCCAAAATTGAGCTCTTACACCTCAATGATAGTAAAACCCCATTAGGTAGTGGTCGCGACAACCATGCAAATATTGGCGAGGGCTTTATTGGTAGCGAGGGGATTAAAAACCTCATTAATCATCCCTCCCTTACCCATCTCCCTCTCATTCTTGAGGTTCCAGGCCTCGACAATTCCGGTCCCGATCAAGCTAATATTGATCGAGTTAAAGCACTTCTGGGGTAGAATACACTCATGTCCGATTTACGCAGTCGTCTTGACGATATCAAAACCAAGCTTGATTCAGGCAAGCTCCAAACCGAGAAAGTTGCTTTGCTCAAAGAAATGGAAGCGGGGGATTTTTGGAATAGTTCTGACGCCCAAAATAAGAGTCAGCGTTTATCCGCAATTAATGATCTCCTCGACTCCGTCGCTCATGTTGAGTCTGTAATCGGTGATGCCGAAACCGCCATCGAGCTCGGCGAGGATCTAGATAAGTACAATGGGATCGCCGAAAGTGCTCTTAGCAAACTCGAAATGAACACCTATCTATCCGGCCGCTTCGATAGCCTCGACGCCATCCTTAGCATCCACGCCGGAGCGGGAGGTACGGAGGCCATGGATTGGTCCGAGATGCTCTATCGTATGTATTTGCGCTACGCTGAGCGAAGTGGTTGGGGCTACGAGGTGATTGATGAAACCAGGGGGGATGAGGCCGGGATCAAGTCTGCCACTGTTAAGCTCAAGGGCAAAAATGCCTACGGCCTGCTTAAACGGGAGCAGGGCACTCATCGCCTAGTCCGTCTCTCTCCCTTTAACGCCGACAAGCTCCGCCAAACTAGTTTCAGTCTCGTCGAGGTCTTACCCGCTGTTGAAGAGGATACTCCCGATGTGGTGGTGCGTGACGAAGATTTAGAATGGCAGTTTTTCCGTGCTGGTGGTCATGGTGGTCAAAACGTTAATAAGGTCAGTACAGCAGTGCGCCTAATCCACAAGCCCTCCGGAATTGTGATTGTCTCCTCCCAAGAGCGCTATCAGCAAAGTAACCGCGATATCTGCATGCGCACTCTCAAAGCCAAACTTTGGGAAATTGATGAGGCGAAAAGAAAGGCTGAGATTAGCTCGGCCAAAGGGGAGTACAAAGTGGCCAGCTTCGGCAACCAAATCCGCTCTTACATCCTCCATCCTTACAAAATGGTCAAAGATGTCCGCACCCAGTGTGAAACTAGTAATGCCGAGGGCGTCCTCGATGGTGATCTCGACGCCTTCATCCAAGCCGAACTCAAAAATCTCCCTTAACTTAAAAATTAGAAATTGAAAATTAAAAATTACTCCAAGATTACTTTATGGTATATTAAGAATAAAGTTATCTTGGAGGTACTATGGACGAACTCAAGCAAATCAATCTGGAACCTAGTAATAATCAACCCAACCCTGCGTTGGTAGAGGAGAAAATTATGGAGCCGTCAACCAAAAAGAATTTTCTCATGCCCATCCTTTTGATCATTGGTATCCTGGCTGGACTTGGCACTGGCTACTTTTTCGCCCAAAAGAAACTCCTTCTCGCTAGCGATGGTACCGGTTCAGTCTCAGGAATGACCCAAAATCCAACCAGTGCAGGAGCTGTCAAAGCTGGTGACACCTTTGGTACTGCCGACGAAAAGACTTTTCGCGATAGCGCCGAAGGAGTGATGCAACCAGGTGGAATTGATGGCGAGGGGAGTCATCATATCGAACGTGGCGCCAACAAGAGTCAATGGGTATATGTCACCTCCTCTGTCGTTGATCTTGACATGTTTGTCGGTCATCGCGTCATGGTTTGGGGCGAGACCAACGCTAGCAAAAAAGCTGGCTGGCTCATGGATGTTGGCAAACTCAAAGTCTTAGAGCTTCAGGCCGCCGAGATTAATAATATTGAACCTGCAGAGTAATTTACATTTTCGTGTATACGTGAAAACGTGTATACGTGTAACCGATGCCTATGCTCATCTTTGACTCTGTTACCAAAAAGTACGGCAATGGCACTATCGCTCTCGATCATGTTGATTTCGCGATCGGAGCAGGGGAATTTGTTCTTGTTTCTGGTCCCTCTGGTTCTGGCAAAACTACCCTAATCAAATTAGTTATCAAAGAAATCGATCCTACGCATGGGAAAATCGTAGTTGATGGGGATGATATAAGCAAAATTCCCTCGCGCAACCTCCCCCTTTTGCGGCGCAAAGTTGGCGTAGTTTTCCAGGATTTCAAGTTACTTCCCGAGAAAACGGTTGCCGAAAATATTGATGTTGCCTTGGAGATCTTAGGCCTCGAAGAAAATGTGATACTCAAACGCCGTCGCGAACTCCTCGAATTAACGGGTATCACTTCCAAAGAAAATGACTTCCCCGCGCAGCTCTCAGGAGGAGAGCTCCAACGAGTTGCCCTGGCTCGCGCTCTTGCCCCCTCTCCCAAGATCCTTTTCGCTGATGAGCCAACCGGCAATCTCGACCCTGTTACTGCCGAGTCGATGATCAAGTTACTCGAGGATATTCACTCACAAGGCACTACCGTTATTATGGCAACCCATGACCTTCAATATACCAAACATCTCAAAGCTCGTCGTATCGTACTTAGCCAAGGCCACCTTGATTCTGACTCTTCTCACCACGACAAAAAGAGTTAAATTTGGTAAAGTGGGTACATGACCAAAATAAACTCCGTTTTTTCTGCAATGCGTCGCTCTCCCTATCAAACCTTTCTCGCAATCCTCATGACTACAATCACCTTTTTCATGATTAGTCTTTTTAGCCTTGTGGTGCTCGGAGCTAATCAAATGCTTCGCTATTTCGAGTCACGCCCTCAAGTGACAGCCTTCTTCAAAGACGACGCTACCACCGCTCAGATAGATGCCCTAAAAGCCAATCTTAGTAGCGCAACCTCCCTTGATTCCGCCAAATATATCTCCAAAGAGGATGCGCTCAATATTTATCGTGAGCAAAATCATGATAATCCCTTGCTTCTCGAGATGGTGACCGCCGATATTCTTCCAGCATCTCTTGAGGTAAGCACTAGTAATGTCAAAGATCTAGAGCTTGTCGCCACAATAATGCAAAATGATTTGTCAGTCGAAGAGGTAGTTTTCCAAAAAGATGTAATCGATACTCTCAAAAAATGGTTGGGCGGTGTACGCCTGGCGGGAGCAGCCCTTACTCTCCTCTTAACGCTCGTCTCTCTTTCGACCATCATTGTCATCATCGGTCTCAAGTTCCGCAACAAAAAAACCGAGGTCTACACTCTCTCTCTTCTGGGAGCAACATCGTGGTATATCCGCTCTCCTTATGTTTTTGAGGCCACACTATATAGCGTTGTTGGTGGAATTGTTGGCTGGGGTGTTTCTTATGTCACTCTCCTTTACTTAACCCCCAACCTAATCGGCTTCTTTGGCGAGATACCATTACTCCCTGTTTCGCCTCTGATCATGTTATCAGTTCTGGGGATAGAGTTATTGCTTGGGATTGTATTGGGGGCGGTTTCTTCTCTTCTTGCCACTCGCCGTTACGTCCGATGAAGAAGTTGATTCTTGCTTTATGTGTCACTGTGTCACTGTGTCACTTTGGCACTTCCTCCGTTAGCGCTGTTTCTTGTGGTGATACTCTCCCCGATGATAAATCCGCCCTCGACGTCTACATTCAAGACTGCAACACCAAATTGTCCGAGCTCTCAGGTCAAAAACAAACTCTCTCCCAAATTATTGGGACTCTAAGTACTCAAATCAAGCTGACCGAAAGCAAAATTGCAGCGCAAAAAGCTCAGCTGGCACGGCTAGAGATTGAGATCACTGATCTATCAGGGAAAATCGAAAGTCTCAATTACTCACTCACCGATCTCACTCGACTCTTCGTTGCCCGTGTCCGCGAAAGCTATATGACCAAAGCCAAAGTCCCAACCCTCCTTGTTGCTCAATCCACAGGCCTCATGAGTATGGTCAAGGGAGTCGAGTATGTTGAACAAGTCCGGGATCATGACCGCACTCTCTTGATTGCACTAGAAAAATCTCGCCTCGACTTCGATACTCAAAAATCCGAGAAAGAGGAGAAGCAAGCCGAAATCGTCAAGTTAAAAGCAGGCTTAGATCGCGAGAAAGCTGCCCTCGCTAGTCAAGTCTCAGCCAAAAATCAACTGCTCTCCGATACCAAAAATGATGAGAAAAAATATCAATCGCTCCGTCAACAGGCCGCCAATCGTGTCGCACAACTCGCGGCTTATGCAACCAGTAAAGGCGCGAGCATCCTTAGTGGTACAACTAAATGTGATGATTGGGGTTGCTACTACAATCAGCGCGATAGCCAATGGGGGAATAAATTGATTGGTAATAGTAGTTCGAATGTGGCGACAGTTGGTTGTTTAATTACTTCAACCGCTATGATCGCCTCTCATTATGGTCGCAATCTTACTCCATTAGATATCGCTTCCAGCACCAATCCCTTCGAATATGATACGGCTGATATGCGCTTCGATTGGCTCGGGAGTGTTGGTGGTACCAAGGTCACTCGCTCATCTCAATCTTGTTCTGGAACAGGTTGTTTCGGAATCATGGATTCCGAACTTTCAGCAGGTAGACCCGTGATCATTCGCATCACAGCCGCCAACGTTGCCGGGACCCATTTTATCGTCATCACCAAGAAAGAAGGGGACAACTATATCATGAAAGACCCTTTCGAGCCTGATGGCAACAACATTCCCTTTACCAACAAACACTCCATTAGCACTATAACTCGTGTTGACAAGGTTTCCGTTAACTAGTCTGAAAAACGTCTACTTGAATTTTTGCTGAAACTAGTTCTTAATGATATCTAATATGTTTACCACTCTGTTTCTCTTTACGTTCCTAATCTCCATGTTTACCCACGTTTCACCCACTCTCGCTGCTCCCAACCCTAGTTGTGTTAGCAAACTTGCACAATTTGGTGCCTACAGTCGCTGTGAAAGTGTCTCAGGCACATCATATTCTCTCTACACATACCGCTGTGCCAATGGTGCCAACAAGAGTATAAACCTCAATAAATGTTATGAATATAATGATATATATCAACAAGCCACAACTTTTTGCCAAGACACTTGTGCTACTCCTCGTTCCAGCCCCACTCCACTACCAACCACACCAACCCCTAGCCCTACGCCCTTAGGATCAACATCTTTTAGTTGTAAAGTTCGTGCTTTTCGTTTATACCCAGCAGACACTGGCACCAATCCGATGCAATATGCAACAGCAGATCGCGAAATAATAAACGGCTCTACTTCAGTTAATCCGGGAGACCGCTTTGCCTATTTAATAGAAGCTACAAGCAAAGATAATGATGCTTTTCTAGCGACAATATCAGCTATGAGCACTAATCTCCATGGTAATGATGAGCCAATAGTTATATCTGGTACAACCTCAAATTGCAAAATCGAAAATCAGAAAAAAAACATCTCATGTTCTCAACCAAATGTTAAGATAAATGCAAATCAGCCTACTATTCTCAACATCGGCATGATATTCACTATTCAGCCAGAAATTTCGAAGACTATTAACACTAGCACACTGTTCCGTCCTTATTTCATATTACCTGGAAATATCAGTTATACAACAGAGAATGGATGTGCATATATGCTTGTCAGATCTAGCACCAATCCTACTCCCACACCCAAACCAACCTCTATCCCAACTACCACACCACTCCCGCCTAAATGTGTAAGCAAAGTCTCAGAAATAGGGTATGCAGGTATTGAAGAATGTTCTTCGCAACAAGCTCTAAAAGCCGACTACACTTGCAAAGATGGTTTTTCTGGCAGTGTAGGTGATGGTCAAACCTGTCGAGCCACTACCGAGTTAGATGCATTGGCTAAAAGTATGTGTAGCTCTCCTCACTCTTGTACTGTCATTGTGTCGAGTCCTAACCCCACCCCAGTTCCAACCTGTGTCCCACGCCCCAGTTGTAAACCTGGTCTAAAATGTCTACTTGATACCTACCTTAGTGGTGTCTCATATTGTCCCCCATCAACCCCCACTCCCACCCCAGAACAAACACCCTCTCCAAGCATGATGCCAAGTGGATGCTACTACAAAAAGGTGGCATGTTTCCGAGAACCATGTGAACCAGTTGTGGTTTGCCCCACTCCCAAACCAACCCCAACCCCAATAATTTGTCGTATGCGATGTGCAGTTCAAAAGGCAGGTACGGCAAAGGACCTATGTATTAACAACTGTAGGACAAAATACTATGCCAAATAAAAAACCCAAACGCACCATAATAAAAACTAGATCTAAAAACAAATCTAAATCTTCGCGATACAATTTCATAGTTTATCTAGCCATTTTATTATCAATAATCATTCTTACAATCATTTTTGTACGGAAAATATTTACTCCCCAGCCAACAGACATCATGTTTATCGGGGAAGAAAAAATTCAGTTGGCCAACTGTGGAATACGTGATTTTTCTATTGATTCATTTTGTGATACAGGAAAAATAAAAAGTTACTCTTATGTCTGTCATGGAGGTGATCAACCAAACAATGGTGTAACCAAATCCGTTGATTGTATTAACCTTGAGTCAGCGCAATCAGAAGCAACTAAGTCGTGTGCCAACCATTGCAACAACCCTCCAGCTACGCCAAATCCAACAATTCCACCCAACTGTTCCTCATGGTTTGATGGTTGTAACACTTGTACAGTCAATAACGGAGCAATTTCTGGATGTACAAAATTGGAATGTAAAGACACCACCAAGCCACCCCAATGCTTGACATACTCAACTCCCCAGCCATCTCCTTCATTAACAAAATACTGTAAAGATAATAGCGAATGTCAAACTGGACAAATCTGCTCTATTACCCCCGCAGGAGGATGTAAGAAGGATAGTAGCGGTCGTCCAATGGCATGTGCCACAGCTCCTTACTGTCGCAAAGCTGAGGGCATCGACTGTCGGACTAACAGTGACTGCTTTGATGGCTATACCTGCTACCAGCCTCCTATGCCTCCTTGCCCAAAAGGATCCATGTGTGCTCAAGTAATGCCACAGAAGTACTGCAAGAGCATCAGCAAAGCAAAGCAGTAGACAAACAATTTCATATTTTTTAAACTCAACTTAATGCAACATATTCTGTTAGCTTGCTTTCTCGTACTAATTTCAGCTAATTCTGTTTATGCAGTTAACACTAACATTCTCAGTTATCCCCCGACAATCGGTACTGACAAATTCGATGTTACTGTCCAAATCGACGGTGCTACAGCTGGAACAAATTACCTTCGAATTGACCTTTTTATAGAAGGAACCCAAAATTACTTTGGCGAAACTGATAATACTCAATCTTGGTATAACGGTTCAGACGGAAAGCAGTATTTTCCAGTAACCATTCAGTCTGGTGTGCCCACTATTGCCACGGTAAGTGGTCAAATAGGCTCTCCTACATTAACAGAATATCCTGGTCCCGGAGATTACAAACTTCGAGTTAGGCGCTATACTGCTAGTGGTGGTACGGGCAGTGACACTCAAACTCCAGTTAGTGTCAGTCTGACGAAAACTTGGCCCTCTCCCTCCCCGTCACCGTCACCATCTTTTTCCCCTATTCCCATTCCCTCACCCTCTCCTTCCCCTATTCCCATTCCCTCACCCTCTCCCTCTGTCACCCCCAAACCAAAACCTTCTCTTGATCCATCCCCCCAAGTGGGGACTGTCGCTGGTACCACTACCGCGATCGACCTCTCAGGTTTTGGCGTCTCCCCATCTCCATACTTACAACTTGATAAACTTGATGAACCTTCTCCTCACGCCCCCACTCTCAACAAAGCCCGTGCCAAAACCGCCATCATCATTGGTTCTGGGCTTATTCTTATTTCTGTATCCGGATTCTTTGGCTATCGTGAGTATCAAAAACGTCATATAATTACCAAGTGAAACACAAAATTCTATTTTCCGTTCTCGCTTTATCGTGGGGATATCTCACCTGGCACCTCACTACCACTCCCAATTTGGTTGTAGCTCCCGAAAATCTCCTCAACACGATCATGATGATGGGTGGACACTTTGTCTTCTTTGGCATTCTCTCGGTCTTGCTTTCATTTAATATTGCCACTCTCCCCGCAATCATTTCCTCAAGTGTTTATGGGGCAATAATTGAGTTAGTTCAACGCAATATCCCTGGTCGCTCGATGGATCCTGTCGACTGGATTCTTGACACTCTCGGCGCCATAGCTTTTCTTGCTATAATGAAAAAACTCAACTCTTACAGACCAAAAACTAAGGCTTAATCATATGAAGATACTGTTAACTGGTGGTGCAGGTTATATTGGCGCTGTTACTGCGGAGCTTCTCCAAAATAATGGGCACGAAGTAATAGTCTTTGATCACTTCAACTCCCATCACACAGACAAAACCAAAGGTTTCAAGACGATTGTTGGCGATATTACTCATCCCGAAGAGTTTGAACAAGCTCTCATCGAAGAAAAGCCTGATGTAGTTATGCACTTTGCCGCTTCGATTCAAATGGGGGAGAGTATGCGCGATCCACGCAAATACTACGAAAATAACGTGCGCGGTAGTCATAACGTGATCGAGGCTATGCTTCGCTCTGGTATTAACAAGCTCGTTTTCGCCAGTACCGCCGGGGTATATGGTAACCCCATCCATATCCCCATTCCCGAAAATGATCCCAAAGAACCCGAGAATCCTTATGGCGACACCAAGCTTGGGATTGAGCGATTATTGAAGTGGTACGACAAAGCCTATGGTTTTCGTAGTATCAGTATCCGCTTTTTTAACGCCGCCGGAGCCAGTAACAAATTTGGCGAAGATCACCAAAACGAAAGTCACATTATTCCCAATATCATCCAAGCTCAACTCGAAGACCGCGAATTTGTCCTCTTTGGTAATGACTATCCGACCCCCGATGGCACCTGTGTTCGCGACTACATTCATGTGTTAGACCTCGCCGAAGCCTTCCGCCTGGCCGCCGAAAAACTTATGGCTGGAGGGGAAACCACTTCATATAATGCTGGCACTGGCCACGGCTATAGTAATCTCGAAATCATCAAAATGGTGGAATCTGTCTCTGGTAATCCAGTTAAAGTAAAGTTCGAGCCACGCCGTCCCGGTGACGCCAATATTCTCGTCGCCGACTCCTCTCGTCTCCAAAAAGAACTTGGCTGGAAACCCGCCCACTCCAATCTCGAAAGCATCATCCGCTCCGCCTATTTGTATCACACCAAAAAGTGATATAGTGAACAATATGGATCAAACATTCAATAATACCCAAATCCAACAATTTAAGTTAGCGATGAAACAAGTCCTGGTTGATGAGCTTGGAGAAAACTACAAACAACGCTTTGATCGTATTGAGGATAATACCGACAAGGCCTGTAAAATCGCCAAAGATGCTGACGAAGAACTAACTGTCACCCAGGCCAAAGTAGACCGTCACGACGAAGAGATTAAGCAACTCCAATCCTTTACTGGTTTTGCTGTTGCCTAGACTATTGCATGACCTCACTTTTCTGTTACAATAGCACTCTACATATGTGAATACACTTTGCTTGTCGATGGATAAGGAGAAATCCCGCCTCGGCGGGTTTTTTAGTGTCTTCATACCACTCGCTCTTTGAAAATTGAATAACTACCATAGTCATGTACTGAACTTTAGTTCTAGTACGTGGCAATCTAATTTTCAAAGAGATGGTAGTACCGTTTTTCTTTTTTGAGTGAACCCTGTACCGAAACTTGTTTCTGGTACGGGGGAATTTTGGATTTAAACTCTTTTTGAGAGTTTGATCCTGGCTCAGGATGAACGCTGGCGGCGTGCCTTAAGCATGCAAGTCGAACGATTGAAGCTTTGTAGCAATACAGAGTGGATCTAGTGGCAGACGGGTGAGTAATACATAGGAATCTACCTCTTGATGGGGGATAGCTCGCCGAAAGGCGGGGTAATACCGCATGAGGCCTACGGGTCAAAGACCTTTACGGGTCGTCGAGAGAGGAGCCTGTGTCCCATCAGCTAGTTGGTAAGGTAATGGCTTACCAAGGCTACGACGGGTAGGGGATGTGAGAGCATGATCCCCCACAAGGACACTGAGATACGGGTCCTACACCTACGGGTGGCAGCAACTGGGAATCTTGCGCAATGGACGAAAGTCTGACGCAGCGACGCCGCGTGTGGGAAGAAGGCCTTCGGGTCGTAAACCACTGTGGTAGGGGAATAAACAAATGAAGGTACCCTACTAGAAAGCACCTGCTAACTACGTGCCAGAAGCCTCGGTAATACGTAGGGTGCAAGCGTTATCCGGATTTACTGGGCGTAAAGCGTTCTGTAGGCGGTTTTGTAAGTATATGGTTAAAGGCTTCGGCTCAACCGAAGAGATGCTGTATAAACTACATGACTAGATGGTTGTCGGGAGTATCGGAATTCTCGGTGGAGGGGTGAAATCCGTTGATATCGAGAGGAACACCAAAGGCGAAGGCAGATACTTAGGCAATTTATGACGCTGATAGACGACAGCTAGGGGAGCGAAAGGGATTAGAGACCCCTGTAGTCCTAGCCGTAAACGATGGATGCTAGCTGGTCGGATTTATCTGGCCGGCGTAAGCTAACGCGTTAAGCATCCCGCCTGGGAAGTACGGCCGCAAGGCTAAAACTCAAAGGAATTGACGGGGGAGCGCACAACCGGTGGAGCATGTGGTTTAATTCGATACAAAGCGAAAGACCTCACCCAGGTTTGACATATATCTGCAAGTCTAGCGAAAGCTAGATGTCTTCGAGAGTGATATACAGCTGTTGCATGGCTGTCGTCAGTTCGTGTCGTGAGGCGTCCGCTTAAGTGCGGTAACGAACGCAACCCCTATCGTGTGTTGAATATTCACGCGAGACTGCTCTTGATAGTATCAAGGGAGGAAGGAGGGGACGACGTCAAGTCAGCATGACGCTTACACCTGGGGCCACACACATCCTACAATGGGAAGTAACAATGGGTTGCCAACCCGCAAGGGGGAGCCAATCCCACCAAACCTTCCCTCAGTTCAGATTGGAGGCTGCAACTCGCCTCCATGAAGTCGGAATCGGTAGTAATCGCGGATCAGCAGGCCGCGGTGAATACGTTCTCGCTCCTTGTACACAAGTTAAAAGCGCGCCTGGCAGCTTATAAAGCTACGTGGTTAAAATCCACGCATAGTAGCCAAAAAAATTCGGCAATCATGCTCGAGTAATCGACATGGTGGAGGGCCTGAGGCAAAAAGCAGGCCTATTATTTAATGAATCATCGACCCACGCTGGTGTGTTATGGGGAAGATGTTTAATCCATATAAACGGATATTCAGATAGGCATGTTTGGAAAAGTTTTATAAGTGACCCAGGGAGATCCTAGTTAGACTAGAGGTAATTACTAGCTAGGAAGTCAGCTATTTCGTAGTAGCTATTCTTGTATTTTCGGTCTTACTTCGGTAAGATAAAAGTATATGAGTAGTGAAGGAAATTCCCTTAATCAGGCAACAGGAGATTATATATCTGGTTTAACAGATGGTGAAGGATGCTTTTATGTTAATCTTCATAGATTCAAAAAATATCCGAGTGCCAATCCTCAAACTAGAATTCACTTTTATATCAAGTTGCGTCAAGATGATTTACCAATACTCGAGAGTGTTAAAAACTCCCTAGGATATGGTCATATCAATTACCAACAAGAAACAAGAAGTAATCATTCACCCTGTTATCGATACGAAGTTAGTGATCGACAGGAATTGCATCTTCTGATGAAATTCTTTGACAATCACCCTCTCATTAGTCCCAAAAAAATGAGGGACAAACAGAGGATTGAGACTATTTTGACAATTATTGACAAAGGAGATCATCTCACAGAGTCAGGGTTGTCACGTATCAGGCAAATCAAATCTGAAATGCACAATTAGGGGCTCGCTTAGTGCGGGAAATCCGCTCGCTAAGTGGGAACGTGAGATAACCTCAAATTATCACAATCCGCCCGTCAAGTGAGCAAAGTTGGCAGTACCTGAAGTCGGAAATCTTAACCCGCAAGGGAGGGACCCGCCAAAGGTAAGGTCAGCGATGAGCGCTAAGTCGTAACAAGGTATCCGTTCTGGAAGGAGCGGATGGATCACCTCCTTTCTAGGAGTAATGATAAAAGGGTATCACGACCCGCCTCGACCTAAAACGTTGGGGAGATTACGTCCACAGCTTTTCTTTGGTTATCTGTTTAAACATAACCAAAATCTCAATTTCAAGAATCTCGAGTGCTACCATCTCTTTGCAAAGTTAGATACTTTGGTTTACCCCTTGGATTATTCCGTGGGGTATTTGTTGTGGCAATCTACCTCTACTACACTACCTGTCCCAAGTGTTTGAAAGTCTATCGTCTTAACTACGTCGTCGCCCTGGCTAAAATATAATTTGGCTGTGAATTTGTAAGTCCTGTATAATACAAAAGATGACTAGTATTGATAACGGCGAAAGTTGTGTAGTCCCAAGTTCGAATATTGATGTTAAGGGAGTAAACTTCACAATATTGTTTTTAGAAAAACTAAAACTCTTCCAGTTATTCTTTAGGAAAAATTCCGTATATAACAAAAATAAACAGGATTATTGGAAACATGAAAAAGCCATTCTACACTGGGCATGGTCCTCTCAACATCAACACTTAGCTCGAAACCTAACTACACAACGCTTAAGACAAATTTATGGGCTTAGAGTAGAGCCAAAAAAAATAAGCGAAACAGAAATTGATGTAAATTGGCACGTTGCAAACGTTCCAGATGAATTAATACTGTCTAATAAGGACGAATTAATAAAAGAGATGTTTGACGAAAGAGGTAGAAAATTAGAGCCGATAATGGGGAATCTATACATGAAAGGCCTAGCTTATGTTATTAGATATGGAGACATATTAGAGACCTTATCCAAAGTTGGAGAAGCAGAAATTGCAAAGAAGCTCCAAGATTCAACTTATGTTGTCCACTCAATTATCATCAACTTCAGGGGTCTATTGGTCGGCGAACTGGTCGATGAAGAAAAAAATGGTATGCTCTGGAAATACAAATTGACAATAATGCTAATCTATCATGCAGTCTTCATCTCTGTCATATTAACGGCGCTCTTATTGTGCAATCAACTCCTAGCTAATCCAATAACAATTGGATTCCCTGACTTAGATCTAGTATGGTGGATAGTACTAGTGTTAATACTCTTTGGTTGGTTCAAGTACTCATGGGACAAAATTTAACCATTCATGTAGGACAATCAACTTAGTGGGTGCGGAAGGAATCGGACCTACGACCTCTTTCTTATCAGGAAAGCGTTCTACTGCCGGTAGCTCTTTAGCTACCTATGAAAATAGTATTCGCGGTGGCGAATACTCCTGCAGCAAGCATGCCAGGCTCCCACGAAGTGGGACATGCTTACCACTGAGCAAAATCTAGAGAGTGGGTGATCATGGAGTCGGACCATGCACCTCTTTCTTATCAGGAAAGCGTTCTACCGATGAACTAATCACCCAAATATTAACTTGTCGAGTGATATTGTAACCGTTTTGTTCTAAAATCTCTAGGTATGGTTAAAATTAAGGCGATAGGATTTGATTATGGTGGTGTTGTTGGTGGCGATCCTAGTCTGGGAAAGTATTTCACAGAACAAAATGCCAAACTTTTGGGTATAACTCCCGAAGAATGGCATCAAGTCTATTTTTCTATGAATCACCTCTTAAATACTGGAGCAACTCCAGATAAAGTAGATTTTTGGCGACAATTCCTAAACCATTTCGATCAGGTAGACAAACTAGATCAAGTATTGTCGCTAGATAACGAGTTAAGTAATAAATATTTAGTTATTAATAAAGACGTTATTGCTCTAATCGATCAGCTTCGTCGTGCCAATTACAAAACTGGATTGCTTAGTAACGCAACAGGCGAAGTTGGTAATAAAATTAAGAATCTCAATATCTCCCACCATTTTGACTCATTTCTTTTTTCAGCTGACATTGGTTTGCAAAAGCCTGACCCACTCGCTTTTGCGGCACTTGCCAGATCTCTCGAGGTAGAAGTAGCAGAAATGATCTTTATAGATGACGCAAAAAACAGCTTAAAAACCGCTCAAGAATGTGGTTTTACCCCCATACTCTTCAAAGACGTACCAAATTTAGAATCAAGCTTGATAAAGCTCGGTCTTACCTATTGACCGCTAGGGGTAAAGTAGGTTACAATTCATTTTTGCTCGGGAGAGCTTTCACTTTATGCAAGTAACGCAACAAAAAAACACTTCTCTTAACCCTCTTTTTTAGTCGTTATTTGTGTCAAGTTTAGTCCCGCGCAAGCGGGATTTTTATTTCCCACTCGCACCTTCAATCTAGATCGTAAGCCTGGGGCCTGTAGCTCAGTTGGCTAGAGCGCATCATTTGCAATGATGAGGTCACCGGTTCGATTCCGGTCAGGTCCACTGACTGGTAGAGCATTCCGCCGTGGCGGGAAGGTGATCCCGACATGTCGGGATACGGTCCACCGATTAGTTGGGAGTTAGTAGTTTATAGCTTGTAGTCATCTACGAACTATGAACTATCAGCTACAAACTGATAATTTGTACTTTAACAAGTGAAGAGTAGGAAAGCATCAAATAGCAATTTGATATATTTTGAAATTGTTTATTAATTAGTATCAAGCTACTCAAATAAAGTATACAGTGGATGCCTAGGCATATTGTGCCGAAGAAGGACGTACAAGGCCACGAAAGTCGTCGGTGAGGAGCCATGATCCTTTGACCCGGCGGTGTCCGAATGGGGTAACCCCGGTCGTAGTAATACGACTGTACCCTGGATTTATCCAGGAGTAGGTAACCCGGAGAACTGAAACATCTAAGTACCCGGAGGAAAAGAAATCGAATGAGATTGCCTTAGTAAGCGGTGAGCGAAAAGGCAGTAGCCTAAACCGTAATTTATTACGGTGTTGCAGGGCTAGACATAATGTATGCGACTTTATAGAAGAATACCGTGGAATAGGTAACCATAGAGAGTGAAAGTCTCGTAATCGAAATTTAGTCGCGTATAGTTTAGTACCTAAGTACGTTGGGAGACGGCAAACTCCCTGCGGAATCCGCCCCGACCACGGGGCAAGGCTAAATACACAATATGACCGATAGTGAACGAGTACCGTGAGGGAAAGGTGAAAAGAAGGGTGAGACACCCAGTGAAATAGTACCTGAAACTGTATACTAACAAACAGACAGAGCCCTGAGTTTATCGAAGGGTGATGTCGTGCCTATTGAAGAATGACCCGTCGAGTTTGCATATACTGCAAGTCTAAGTGATATCGTCACGGAGGCGTAGTGAAAGCGAGGATGAATAGTCCGTTTAGCAGTGTGTCCAAAACCCGAAACCGGAGTGAGCTAACCATGAGCAGGGTGAACCCCAAGTAAAATTGGGGGAAGGCCCGAACCAGTAACTGCTGCAAAAGTTTTGGATGACTTGTGGTTAGAGGTAATATGCCAATCGAACCCGGAGATAGCTGGTTCTCCCCGAAATATATTTAGGTATAGCCTCAAGTGATTGCATGATGGGGGTAGAGCACTGAAAAGGTGCGGGGTCGCAAGGCCTCTCACTTTATCAAACTCCGAATACCAACATGTTCAGCTTGGGAGTCAGTCCTTGGGAGCTAAGTTCCAGGGGCAAAAGGGAAACAACCCAGATCGTCAATTAAGGTCTCAAAATCATAACTAAGTGGCTCAAGGAAGTCATAGTCCATATACAGCTAGGAGGTCGGCTCAGAAGCAGCCATCCTTGAAAGAAAGCGTAACAGCTCACTAGTCTCGGATTGTGGCGCCGAAGATCCATCGAGGCTCAAGTTATGTACCGAAATTACGGATTGTCACATAATTTATTATGTGATTCTGGTAGGGGAGCGTTCTAAGCGCAGTGAAGTCGTACTGTAAGGTATGGTGGAGCACTTAGAAGTGAGAATGGCGGGATGAGTAGCGAGATGGGGGTGAGAATCCCCCACACCGTATGTTCCAGGTTTCCCACGCAACGTTCGTCGACGTGGGGTTAGGCGGCCCTAAGGCGAGGCTGGTGTAATGCCGGCGTAACCGATGGATTACAGGTTGATATTCCTGTCCTCTAGGGCGTTCATTATCAGTTGGGGAGGGACGGCTTCGGAAGAATGAGGCGCATTATTGAATTTGCGTCCAAGCGTCAAGGAAGTTGGATATTGGAAAATCCGTATCTGGCGTTATAAACCGAGGCGTGATGGAAAATATGGGTTTCGGCCCGTGTGATCTCATCCACTTTCAGAGTCCAAGAAAATCTTCGCAACGAGAATGTCATAGATCCGTACCGCAAACCGACACAGGTGAACTGGTAGAGAATACCAAGGTGAGCGAGAGAACCTTCCTTAAGGAACTCGGCAAATTAGCTAGGCGTAACTTAGGGAGATGCCTAACCTGTTTTTTGGGTACTTGTATTCAAAAAATGGGTCGCAGATAAAGACTATGAGGTGACTGTTTAACAAAAACACAGGTCTGTGCGAAGGCGTAAGCCGACGTATACGGGCTGAGGCCTGCCCAGTGCCAGAAGGTTAACTGAGAGGGTAACCCCGACTTGTTCGGGATAGCCTTTGATTGAAGCCCTGGTGAACGGCAGCAGTAACTATAACTGTTCTATGGTTTAGGCCTATAAGGTGATGGCCGCTGCTATAGTAAAATCTGACCAAATGCTGGAATATCTGAGTATCTTTCACTAGTTGACTTCGGAATTAATTCGGGTCATACTGAAAATGTGCAAAGTGCAGACAATCAGCAGGAAAGATTGCAAAAGTTTGATGTAAATCTGAATTGGTATATCGCGGGTTTTGTAGATGGAGAGGGATGTTTTAGTGTTTCGATCAGACGAAGTAAATTCTCTCGTCTTGGTTGGACTATTAATCCATTATTTCAAGTCTATCAACATCGTGATAATTCCAGTGTGTTATATGTCTGCAAACAAATTTTTGGATGCGGATATGTTTCAGCAAAAGGTGGTAATCCATCTTGCTTTACATTTGCGATTGATAAGATCAATGATCTAATCACAAAAGTAATACCATTTTTTGACCAATATAAATTAATTGGTGAGAAGTATCAAAACTTTTTACTATTTAAGGATATTGTCATTAGCATGGGAAAGAAAGAACATTTAACACAAGCAGGTTTCATCAAATTAGCAGAAAAATCGTTTCAGATGAATAGAAACGGTAAATATCGTAAGATTTCTCTAGAAGAAATTATGATATCTTTTGCAAAATCCCCAACGACTATACGTCAGAATCGTTCTGCAAACGATAAGATATAGTCTGAGCTCATGGGCGACCATGAGAATAACAAATCTAAGCGAAATTCCTTGTCGGGCAAGTTCCGACCTGCACGAATGGCGTAACAATCTCATAACTGTCTTGAGGAGGGGCTCGGCGAAATTGAAATGGCTGTGAAGATGCGGCCTACTGGTAACAGGACAAAAAGACCCCGTGGAGCTTTACTGTACCTTGGCACTGAAATTTATGTTTTGACTGTGTAGTGTAGGTGGGAGGCGCAAGCCGACAATGTAACACCACTCTTTGAAACGTGAGTTTCTCACTTATCCCTCTGGATCGAGGGAGAGGACACTGTCTGGGAGGCAGTTTAACTGGGGAGGTTGCTTGCTAAAGAGTACCGCAAGCGCGCAATGGTATCCTAATTCCGGATGGAAATCGGAATGATAGTGCAAGGGCATAAGGATGCCTGACTGTGAGACATACAAGTCAAGCAGAGACGAAAGTCGGACCTAGTGATCCTCGTGTACTTCGTGGGAGGTACCGGGCTTATCGGATAAAAGCTACCCCGGGGATAACAGAGTAGTTGCACCTGAGCGTCCACAGCGACGGTGCAGTTCGCTACCTCAACATATCGGGGTCCTCAAGTTGTAAAACTTGAGTGCTGTTTAGATATGAAAAATCTAAGAAAACTAACTCATAACGGTGAAACCCTCATTCATATGAACCCACTTGATATTCGGTATTATTTTGGTAATACTAGAGTTGAGCGTTTGAATAGGGCAATACCGTGGGAAGTTTGTCAAAAACACAATCAGATATTGTAATTGGAACAATGTTGGGTGATGGTTATATGCGTTGTAAAACCAATGCACATTTACAAATCACTCATAGTATTAACCAAAAAGAATATGTTGATTGGATGTATAGCGTCCTAAAAAATTGTGTACTAACACAACCAAAATTATATAAAGGTAATGGCAAAAGAATAGGTTATCGGTTTTTTACCCGTAGCCTTCCTTGTTTTACCGATATATATCATCAATTTTATTTAAATAACAGGAAAACAATTCCTCCTAATTTAAAATTAGATGAACAAATTATGGCAGTGTGGTACATGGACGATGGAAGTTTATGTGACAAAAGTTGCTATCTTAATACTCAACAGTTCCTTGAACAAGAACAATTGTTGTTAAGTAGACTTCTTTTGAGAGATTTTGGATTAACTGCAAAGCGAGACAAAGATAAACAATATTATCGTCTCCGTTTTAATGTTAAAGAATCCAAAAAATTTGTCGATTTAATTCGACCATATATTATTCCATCCATGGCTTACAAGGTTTTGATATAACCCCGTATCGACTGGATTCCCTCATCAAATTATTGGTGAGTGGATGAAGATAGGGATATTTGTTCCTATAAAACGTTAGCGTCCCAAAATATATTGGGATGAAGGTATAGTCAAAATTAATTGGAAACAATTAAAGTAATCAATTGAGCGATGTCGGCTCAGCGCATCCTGGGGCTGGAGAAGGTCCCAAGGGTTGGTCTGTTCGCCCATTAAAGCGCTACGTGAGCTGGGTTCAGACCGTCGTGAGACAGGTCGGTCTCTATCCGTTACCAGCGTTGGAATTTTGAGGGGGGTTGCTCTTAGTACGAGAGGACCGGAGTGAGCCATCCGCTAGTGTTTCTGTTGTCGCCGTCAGGTGCATCGCAGAGTAGCTACGATGGTAAGTGATAACCGCTGAAAGCATCTAAGCGGGAAGCATGCCCCAAGATGAGAATTCCTTGTTTATAGCAATATAGACGATAGATCCCTGGAAGACCACCAGGTAATCGGCAGGAGGTGTACGCACAGCAATGTGTTTAGCTGACCTGTCCAGACTGATCATAACTTATATAGTTTTGAAAAATGTCTGGCTCTGATTTTTATTAATTAGAGACGCATGATCCAACGAGTAGTTTGATACTTGACTCTTACTCTTCACTTTTTAACGTACAATACACGTACGTAGGGGCAGACCCCTGTGTCTGTCCGCACTTTAATAATTGACGATAAAATTGTTCCGGTGATTAGAGCGCCATGGCCCCACCTCTTCCCATTCCGAACAGAGTCGTGAAACGTGGCAGCGCCGACGATAGTATATGGGCAACTGTATGCGAAAATAAGTCATTGCCGGGGCAATTTTGTCGTCAATTTTTTCCTATTGCACTATAGTGTACAATTATATTCAGTTTACATTCAGATATTTTCCTGCCCGAAAAATATTGAGGAGGACTCATGCATCGATTATTGGGTTTACGCAAACGATTATTCGCTACTTTAGCCCTCTTCTCTCTTCTCTTTAATATTTTTCAGCCTGCTATTGTTGTCGCTCAAGAAGCATCTTCATCTACCCCCATTGAGAGTCCGACCCCCGCCCCAACTCCATCTCTCGATCCCTCATCCTCACCCGTGCCAAGCATCGAACCCTCCACCTCCCCCTCTCCTTCCCCCGAGGCTACTACAGAGCCATCTCCCTCTCCTTCAGATACTCCACAAAATTCTCCTGTCCCCACCGACTCTTCCCCCGCTCCCTCTACCGAGCCTTCTTCCTCCCTTGCTCCCTCCCCCAATCCATCATATGTACCTACTGCAACCCCAGCTCCGGTTATTGGCGAACTCCAAACTACCATTGTTGAGAATACTTCAGCCAGTTCCATTGAAGAGTTCGATCTAACGATTAACGAAGAGGGCTCTGCTACTCTGGCAACCGACAAGCTAGACTATGCTCCAACCGACACAGCAGTAATTACTGGTTCCGGCTTTGAGCCAGGCGATTCTTATTCCCTCACGATTTCTAGCTCCGACGATCCCGCTACAAGCACTACTATCTCTGTTACTGCCGATGATGATGGCAAAATCTTCTATGCCTACCAGCTCGATGGACAATACCGCCCCAACTACAAAGTAGAGGCCAAAGATTCTGCTGGCCGCGTAGTCGCCACTACCACCTTTACCGATCACGCTAATTTTGATATCAAGATCAATAATAATGACACATCCACCTCGAGCTTTGACGTCACCTTACAGATGTCTTGGAGTACTGGTTGGCTATCAGGATCCGATCCTACCCAAGCTAGATATGCCAATGATACCAATGGAGGTAATTGCAACAATTTAGGCTTAGGTTCATGGACAGAATGGGAAACCATTATTGACTTGGGTGGTAATCATGGTAGCAAAAATTGGAGCTTATACCCAGGAGGAGATGGAGATCGGAAAGTGTGTGTCGAAACTAAGCATGGAAATAATACAACCCTTTCTGCCAGTGATAGTATTAATTATTTTACATTGGTAACCAATCCCATCCTTTCCGCAGCATGTGGACTCGACATCTCGTTAGTAATTGATAACTCTAACAGTATTAGTGCAACCGAACTCGGGCAGATGAAAACCGCGCTCAAGGCTTTTGTTTCAGCGTTAAGCGGTACTCCAACCCAATTTTCCGTCACTCGTTTTGCTACTTCCGCCGATATTCTTCAAAGCTTTACCAACGATTCAAGTAATATAAATAGCGCCATCGACTCTGTCAGCACCAACGGTGGTGGCACCGATTGGGAAGAAGGAATTCGTGTTGCCAGAAGCACCTTTGATCCACGTTCAGACAAGCCCAACTTAATGATTTTTGCAACCGACGGTAATCCAACTTTTCCTGGCAATGGGAGCGATACTACCCCAGAAAATGTTGCCGCCGCAGTCGCCGAAGCTAACATCACCAAAAACTATCCCATCCGCATACTCGCCCTTGGCATCGGCAACAATCTTAATCTCGCCAATCTCCAAGCCATTTCCGGCCCCACCGTTGGCACAAACTTATCCGCCGATGTCATTACCTCTGACTTTGCTACCCTAGCTTCCACGCTCGCCACCTTCGCCAGTTCAACTTGCGGCGGCACCATAACCGTACGCAAATACCTCGACAATACTAACACTCCCGCTGGCGCTAACTGGCAGTTTACCCTTTGGGGTGATAACGCTCCCGCCACTACGTACTCTACCGATACTTTCGGACTTACAGAAGCTATTCCCGTCTCTGCCGGTAGTTATACCGTAATCGAAAGCACGATGCTACCAGGATATAGTTATGGTTCTTCCGTCTGTCACAACTCTTCGGGGGCAGTTCTCGGCACTCCCATCTCAACTCCTTCTGGACCAGGGTTAACGGGGGTAGTTATTGGTGCAACCGATATTGTTACCTGTGATTTTATCAATAATACCGTTCCCACAACTGGCTCAATTAGTGGCCACAAAATTAATGATGTCAACCGCAATGGCATTAGTAACCCGGGAGACTCTCCCGTACCCAATTGGCAAATCTTTATTGATGGTAACAATAACCAAAGCTATGACCCAGGCGAGACAATTACTACCACCAACGATTCGGGAGACTATACTTTTCCCGATCTCCCCTACGGTACCTATACTTTTTGTGAAGTCATGCAACCCAACTGGGCCAGTAGTCCTCACACTCGTACTTGTTATACCGAAACTATTGATGCAAATACCCCAGATATTTCTGGGAAGGATTTTTACAACTATCAAGTTGGCTATCTGACCTTTGCCAAAGATATTGTTCCCAATGATCCACTTTGGTACTCAATTGGCGTCGATAATCTCATATATGCTAACACCAACGTCGACTGGCAGTCTGGCATCCTTTTATGTCAACTCTTCAGTTTTTTGCTAGTGTCAACATTAGCTTTTTAGTTTGGTATTGGACGAGCGTTGTACTCGTGTCTGAGCGTTTGAAATACCCTGTTAGAGAGTTGTCGCTTGAGACA
>Ga0172370_10002909_pt1 | contig 24195 bp, 16 predicted proteins | sample LakKiv5m_FD_114538 | JGI IMG/M metagenome (GOLD analysis project Ga0172370, IMG submission 114538) | Freshwater microbial communities from Kabuno Bay, South-Kivu, Congo - kab_022012_11.5m | ecosystem: Environmental > Aquatic > Freshwater > Lake | place: Democratic Republic of the Congo...
ACCCTATGGTTGATCGTGAGGGAATAAGAAATTTCAAGGAAGTCCGTGGCGGGATTGGGAGAGATGTGCATATCTCCAAAAGTAATTTCGGATTCTTCGACACCATTTGCCGGTTCGCGGGTGTACTTATAAATTAATCTCCAGTCCTCAACAACAATCGCTGTTGTAGGAGACGGAAACTGGACGTAACGAATGTCGTGAGTCGCACCGTCATTGTTTGGAAATGAATCGATTTTTTCTGCATTCCAACTTTTACCACCGTTCGTTGTTATCAATGCCCAACCATCAAAGCTTGATGCAATTCCAAAGTTTTCATCAAAAAATCGTATATCAATAATTGAAGTTCCATTCAAAACAGTATCACACTGTTTTTGCCAAGTTTGTCCACCATCATCGGTACGATAAATTAATTGGGACTTAGACGTCCACCCGGCTGAGTCAAAAACCTTTTTACCACCCGCTATCCAACCCTGTTTTTCATTTATAAAATGCATTACTGCAACATTATCCGGTCTTCTAATTGTATCGTAAGACTCCCAACTATTATATACTTTAACCACATAAGGCACATAAATAGAATCTTTTGTTTTAATTGTCCGCCCACCATAAAGTAAATTTCGGGTCAAGATATTAACCATTGATAGGTCGTATTTAACATTTACGGATTCCCACGACAGACCACCATCATAAGTAAACATCATCAAGCTTGTATCTGACCCATAATTGCTACATTGAATTACACCATAATTCTCATCTAACATCCTTAAAGTTGAAATTTTAAGATTTTTTCTTATTGAAAATTTCTGCCATGTCTCACCTTTGTCAGTTGAACGTATTACAAGACCGGAATCACCAACAGCGATAAATAGATTTGTATTAGGATATGCTATTTCCTGAACAACAGGAACGAAATTTTTATTAAAATAATCAATATAATAAGATGTATCTTTATATACATTGACCCATGATATGCCGCCATCTGTAGTCCTACGGAAATAGTAACCACTATTACCATTTTTTTTTGCTAAAATCATAAAATTCAATGAATCTGCAGATTGCAATCCATAATAATACCAAGTAACTATATTCGGAATAAACCCGGGAATAGTGTCAATAACTTGCCAATTTTTGGTTTTTGAATTTAAAGTTAGGGAATGTGTAACTATAAATAAAACAACAAGATATAAAATATATTTTAATGTGTGTCTCATGATATCCTTTATTTTAATCTAACAGAACAAGGGCTTGATAGCCCTTGTTCTGATTTATGATAATTTATCTAACAATATTAAATTTATTGAAGTACAACATGTTGTCATTCAAATTAATCCGAAGGAAATATATTCCAGAAATCAACTTCGCTTTTATAGGGACAGTCAAAGAGAAGCTCTTCTTTACATATTCCGTCTGAAAAACAACATTTCCAAGCAAATCTGATAAAATGAATTTAATATTTCCCTTTTGCTCACATTCCAATTTAATAGAAATTTCATCTTTATTTTCACTATTAACAAAGGAAACATTACATGGAACAGTAGTTACTTTATTTTCTTCGTCTCCAATTTGAATCCTCCCACTTCCGCCACTTCCGTGATCATCAATCCATAGCGTGCAATTCCGAGGCTCACAAGGAAAGGGGCAATTTTCCGGAATAATATCACTACCCGCTATACGTGTTTTATGTTTATAAGTAATTTTACTGTTTTCAAATTTGTAATAAACTCTGAATCTAGCCCAGCAACAAATTTCAGAGCTGCATCTTTTAGATGGACCGCCGTCACCGAGTGGCAAGGCTCTCGTCCAGCAATCAGAAGCGACAACTCTGAAATCATCAAACCAATGCTCCTGTCCATCATCAGGAACATCCTCAGGAACAAAAAAAGCACCAATTACCTGGTCGTCACTTAACATTGCATTTATCATTTCGTCAATCTTTTTATTGTCACAATCACAACCGGGATTAGTAGTATAATTTAACACTTGAACATCGCGGTGTGTTTCAGTTCCATTAACTACATGTCTGTATGCGAATTTTAATTTTACTTCGCAGTTATGAGGCGGACTTGGAGGCTCAGGACACATGAAACTAATTATTGTTTCAACAGGTTTTGTAATCCAACCAACATTCTGATTATCCGGTGTACAAGGTGTTGGAATTTTCATCTCTGAACATGGGTTAATTGTAACTGGTGTTTCGCATAATTTATAAGAATTATTGTCAAGGAATTTGATTCTTAGATTTAGAGACGTTTGACCATTAAACAGGTCCTTGCTAACACAAAAAGTATAACTTCTTGTCCCGACATGGTTATCTTCCGGAATTTCTTTGATAAGAAAATCTGCATAATCAACTATATGGATTTTACCTAATTCGCAAACATAACCTGGGTCAACTGTAATATCTAATACATAACAGCAAGTTGACCCATCATCATAATCTATCGGATCCTGAGACACGGTTGCATGTAAATTAGGGCAACATTCATCTTGGCAGCCAACTGCAATTTCTTTATAACAATGTAATCCGTTTTGCAGGGTGAAATCAAAAATTAATTGATGTGATCCCTGCGTATAAGGCAAACACAAATACGGGACGAGATTACCTAAACCGGCACCAAGCGAAGGTTCCGTATAACTCGCTCTTTCTAAACCTCCCTCTGTAATTGTCAATGATTTAAGGCTGCATTCTCCGGTTCCAAAACTTAGATTAAACGGGTAACAGCATTCATAGTTGTCTGGATTCCTAATCAAAGTGCCGGGTGTAACATTAATTGCATCACAACAGTCGTATGTAGAGCAAGTTATACCATTCAAAGTAGTTTGACATACAGTTTCCACACCGTTTATAGTAGAATAGACATCTACTCTTAGCTGATGGGTTCTGTTTCCCTGAACGCAATATGGTCCGAATACCTTATACTGCTGATAGTCCTGACCATCTGAATAGTTGACATTGCCTTTTATTAAAGTAGTATATCTATCTCCGGTTTCAGTAACATCAAAAACATTAAACTTACTTGGTACACAGACGGTAGGATTATCTACTTGTATGAAAATTTTAAAGCAACAATCACCTGTTGAAGATTGAGTCACATGTATATTCGAGCAACAGTTGTTATTACTTTGCGGGAAACATTGAACATAATAATCCGGAGACTTACAGCCAGATGTTCCGTTAGGATCTCGAGATAAAAAGAAATCATATTTATACTTTCTCCCGTCCCTAGGTACGCAAAACTTAGCTATATCAGTTTTTTCTCCTGCTCTAAGAACATGATAATCTAGATCAGCTGGATTTGGTATATATTTTAAGAAAAAATTATGATTGTTATCCCAAAGCGGTACTCTTTCTACCCAAGTATTTGGTGATGGTGAATAATCATGAAGAGTAATAGAAAAATCATTTTGATTTTCAATATATTCGTAACCATTTTCCGTCAAAACATAAATTGTCCCTTCAACTCCAAACAAATACAAATCACAGTTGCTGCTTCTATTGTCTAAACTCAATAAATAACAACAATCGTCTGCTGGGTCTTTATCAAAATGAAACCTTGAATTTGATAGTACAGAAGTTTCTTTGCAATCACATTCACAAGCTAAAACCAAATTATCACTCGTGACCTCTGGTCCCCACCAACCCGGATATTGTTCACAAACGTTACCGTTGATTAATTCAGTTGTTGAATTAAATAATTGCGCTTTCACTGTAATTGCAGTTCGAATTTCAGGTATTACGTCGTTACAAAGTCTATATACTTCAATAGGATTGCCAGTTGAAAAACTTGCGTAATCTGTTGTTGTTATCTGAATTAACTCAGTAATCGTTTTTTGAGTTCCTCCAATTGAATATTGAATATTCAATTTAACAAAATTAAATTTACAATCCCAATTGCCTGTTTCTGTCCTTTGAATTTTTATTTTTGTACAACATTGTTTTTTATCGCATCCTGAATTGTTAATTTGCTCAGAAATAGCTAATATTTTGAATTTCTCTCCATTCGAGCAAGAATTACAATTTGGTATTGTCGGTACACAAAGATTGTTATACCATTCTTGTGTTTTATTTTCCAGAACCACATCGCTGATGAAATAATAACAACTATAAGTTGTATCTTTGCATTCAAAGTCAGATCCAATTTCTTGTCTGATATCGTTGTTGAAATGACCGATATAAATAAATTGCATATCGTTACAAGCTTTGAAATAACCTGATATTGTCATCCAATTGCAGTAATTGGGTGCAAGCCCAACTTGATCCAAAATGCTTGAATTCATTACCTTTATATTTGCCCATTGTGGTTCAGGGATTGGGTATGTTTCATAATTAACGCTATTCGGAAAAGGTATAGGATTATATTTGTTTGTAAGAAGAGCGCCAATGTATTTCAAATTAATATTTTTACTAGTCGTTTGGTTGGGCCAATTACCAAATCCGTCAGCTTTACTGATTTTGAAAGAAAGTTTATAGATATTTCCGTTTACCAAAGGTTCCTGTAACTTTTGAACTAAATATTCTGACCATTGATAACTTCGAGTTAAACTATTAGGAGCTTTTAGTTCATTGTTACCATAATAACTAAAGACATATCCGATTCCTGCATAGGAATTAGTAATTTGGGTAGGTACCGAACAATCATCGCTACATCTATTCCAAGGTGCTTGTTTTCCCATAATATTACCACCCCAAGGGCTTGAACATGGCCATATCCGTACGATTTTGTCCGTTAATGTGGATGGATGCTGATATGCTCTGAATAAATCCGGCGTTGCCATATTGGGTAGTATTTCAACTCTATTTTCATCTAAATTCCAAGAACAAGTTGCTTTCCATGGATTTCCGTAAGTTCTATCAAATAGAAAAACACCCTGATCGCCAGGATAAGTAAATGAGTAATCGGGATTTGTAATCAAATTGACACCTGTAGGTAGGCATAATTGTGCTGTTACCCCCCCCCCGTGATATAATTAACAGGGCTACGAGTGCCAATAAAAAGGTGAATTTTTTTGCGTTTGCTAAGTTTGCGAATTTTGTTTGATGATTTTTCATAAATACCTCCGAAAATAATGAAAATAAATGATTTATTTAGAAAATACCTTACAAATTCTCAGTAACTCTTCTTTTCAAAATATTATTAAAATCACTTTTATCAAATTACAAAAAAGAATTTTAAAAAGCAAGCTTTTTTTTTACGACTGTATAGCTTAATTCTAATAATAAATTCTTTTCTGCAATTTGTCACTTCCCAAAACTATAATAACTCTTGAAACGCAAAAACGTCACGCACTTTTTGAAAAATTATTTTGAAAAATTTTGCCTTTTGCCTTTGAAAGGATTACTGAAACAGAATAACAAATTACAATTAAAAATTCAGTGAATTTTCGTAATTTTGTTTTCAGTATTTTTTTGTTTATCTATATTTACTTAGAATTATGAGAGCAATTATACCGGTCGCTGGTGTCGGGACAAGACTAAGACCTCATACATACACACTTCCGAAGGTATTGCTAAACGTAGCAGGAAAGCCAATTTTAGCACATATTCTTGACGCTTTGATTGAACAGGGTATCGAAAAAGCTACCATTGTTACAGGTTACATGGGTAAATTGGTTCAGGAATACGTTAAAAGTAATTACAAAATTGATATTACTTTCGTTCCACAAAGGGAATCTTTAGGTCTCGGTCATGCTATCTGGGTAGCAAGCCATACATTCGAAACAGACCCCTTGATGATTATACTTGGCGATACTATTTTTGATGCTAACGTCAAACAGGCGAGCATTCAGAATTGTTCTGCAATCGGTGTAAAATCGGTTGATGACCCGCGTCGGTTTGGTGTGGTGGAAATTGATAAAAACGGCACAATCAAGAGTTTCGTTGAAAAACCCGAGATTCCTATTTCCAATCTTGCTATTGTCGGTATTTATTATATACAGAACCCCGGTTTATTGAAAGAATGTCTGAATTACCTTATTGATAACAACATCAAAACACGTGAGGAATATCAATTAACCGATGCCCTTCAGATGATGCTTGAAAAAGGTGAAAAGTTCAAAACCTTCCCTGTCGAAGGTTGGTACGATTGCGGGAAGCCTGAGACACTGCTTTCCACAAACAGATATTTGTTAGAAAGAGCTTCAACCGCTACAGAGTTCAAGGATGCGGTTATCATACCTCCGGTGTTCATCGCTAAAGATGCAGACGTCAGCCGTTCTGTTATCGGACCTTATGCAACTGTTGCATCCGGTGCTGTGGTTCAGGATAGCGTAATCAGGGATTCGATTATCAGTGACGGTGCACACGTGGGCACATCCTTGCTGAACGGTTCGATAATCGGGAACAACGCCGTAGTGAAAGGGCATTTTTATAAACTTAATGTAGGCAACTCAAGCGAAATCAATTTTGACACCTGAGATTTTCACTCCAAATTGATTCTAAAATAAATAAACCCACGTTTCAAACGACTATAAAAACTTAAATTGTAAAAATAAAAATTTTCGCAGAAAGGTAAATATGAGCTACGAAAACACGTATTTATTCACATCCGAATCCGTTTCGGAAGGGCATCCTGATAAAATTTGCGACCAGGTATCGGATGCGGTTCTTGACGCAATGCTTAAAGATGACCCAAATAGCCGCGTAGCATGTGAATGCTATGCTACAACAGGACTAATTATTGTTGGCGGTGAAATTACTACTAACACTTATATAGATTTACAAAGACTCGTAAGAAGCGTTATTGCCGACATCGGCTACGTGAAAGACGGTTACCGATTTGATGCAAATTCTTGTTCGGTAATCAATGTTATCAACCATCAGTCTCCCGATATTGCAATGGGTGTTGATACAGGTGGAGCAGGAGACCAGGGAATGATGTTTGGCTATGCTTGCAGCGAAACCGAAGAGCTTATGCCTGCCACTTTGATGCTGGCTCATAAACTCGTAAAAAAACTGACAGACATCCGCAAATTCAATAATGCTCTTATGCCCTATCTTCGCCCGGATGCCAAGTCACAGGTGACTATCCAATATTCCGATTCCGGTGAGATTCTCGGCGTTGATACTGTTGTTGTTTCCACTCAGCATGACCCTGATGTTACGCAGGATAAAATCATGGAAGATGTAAAAAAATATGTTATTCACGATGTTATTCCTGAAAAATTCCTGACTGAAAATACCAAAGTATTTGTAAACCCCACGGGCAGTTTCGTAATTGGTGGACCTCACGGCGATACAGGTCTAACAGGAAGAAAAATAATCGTGGATACTTATGGTGGTAAGGCTCCTCACGGCGGTGGTGCATTTTCGGGTAAAGACCCTACAAAAGTTGACCGTTCTGCCGCTTATGCTGCTCGCTATCTTGCTAAAAACATTGTTGCTGCCGGTATTGCTACTGAATGTACAATCCAGCTTGCTTATGCAATCGGAGTAGCACAGCCGGTCTCCATTCACGTGGATACCCATGGCACCTCCAATGTAAATGACAGAGCAATTGCAGATTTCATTAAAAAGAATATTGACCTAACACCGAAAGGTATAATCGAAACTCTGAAACTAAGAAGACCAATTTACCGTGAAACCGCAGCTTACGGGCATTTCGGAAAACCCGGTCTTCCCTGGGAAGAATTGAATCTTGTTGATACTTTTAAAAAAATGTAATTATTAAAAGGAAAATAAAACGAAAGGTAAAAAATGTCAGAAATGAATTATCCTCCCAAAAAAGGAGAAGGTAATTTCTCGGAGGTTCCCGGAAAATACTGCGTCCGCGATATTGCTATGGCGGATGAAGGTAGAAAACTTATTGACTGGGCTGAATCCAGAATGCCCGTCCTGATGCATTTAAAGGAAAAATACAGTAAAACCAAACCATTCAAAGGTTATAAAATTGCAGGTTGTCTTCATGTTACTAAGGAAACTGCCGTCTTAATACGTACATTTGAAGCCGCAGGTGCCGAAATATCTTGGTCGGGCTGTAATCCGCTTTCGACAAACGATGCAGTTGCCGCAGCTTTGGCAGCAGACGGAATATCAATTTATGCATGGTACGAAAACGGACCGGACTTCTACTGGTGCATCGAAAGAACAATTGATGTTCCTCCACATCTTACTCTTGATGATGGTTGCGACCTCATTAATACAGTTCACGAACACTATCAGGATATGGCACAGAATTTCGTTGTCGGCGGCACAGAGGAAACTACAACCGGTGTTCATCGTCTGAGAGCCAGAGCATCTGCCGGTAAACTTTACTATCCCGTTTATGCAGTCAACGATACAGAAACAAAATGGGATTTCGATAATGTATATGGAACAGGTCAATCAACACTTGACGGCATTTTAAGAGCTACATCGGTTCTTCTTGCAGGTAAGAAATTCGTTGTTGTCGGTCATGGACATTGCGGTTCGGGTGTCGCAAAAAGAGCCAAAGGTTTAGGTGCCGATACATATTGCACAGAAGTCAAACCATCGGCAGCCTTGAAAGCTACCCTCGAAGGTCATGGAGTGCTTTCCATGAATGAAGCCGCCAAAGTCGGCGATATTTTCGTTACTGCTACCGGCGTTAAAGACGTAATTAGAAAATGGCATTTCGAGTCAATGAAAGACGGTGCCATCGTCTGCAATACCGGTCATTATGATGCGGAAATAAATATCCCCGAACTTGAGGAAGTTTCTGTTTCAAAAAGAACAATCCGTCCGAATTGCGAAGAATACACACTAAAAAATGGAAATAAAATTTTCCTTCTTGCACAGGGAAGACTGGTCAATCTGGCAGCAGCCGAAGGTCATCCGTCAGAAGTTATGGATATGTCTTTCGCAAACCAGTTTATGGCACATTTGAACTTAGTTGAAAAACATAAAGCCGGTGAAAACATTCCTGTCGAAGTTCTTGATATTCCTTTTGACCAGGACGAATTCATTGCAAAAACCAAACTTTCGATGATGGGCATTGACATTGATGCACTTACTACAGAGCAGCTTGCTTACATCGAAGATTATAACGCAGGAACTTAAATATTCTTATTTCAGATGGACTCCACTTGGCAAGTGGCGTCCATCTTAATATTCTATGAACAGAATCCTCAATTCTCAATTTTTACAAACTTCCCGACCTTATCTCCTACTTTGACGAAATACACGCCGGGCGAAAGGGTTGATACATCAAGCTTAATTTCCCCCTTTGAAAAAGGGGGATTAAGGGGGATTTCTTTGATACATTCTCCCAAAACATTATAAACATGAATTGCCACGTCCTTCAGGGCGTGGTCAGCATTATCTTTGAATAACTACAGGAATTATTTTCGTAACATCTCCGTGAGTGAAAGAAATAAAGTATATACCATTTGGAACACCAGTGCAGTCCCAAATCATCTCACCATAATAAGTCTGAAGTTGATTAAGAGAAATTTTACCTTCAGTTTCATATTGATTACCGCTAATATCATGAACAACAAATTTTGAATCACTAATATCATAACGCAAATCCCAGTATATTTTGCATTTAATTCTGTTACCTGCAGGTATGGGATAAGGCGGATAAGCATAAACCTGAGTTCGGATTTCAGTTTTCTCTTTAACATTTGTTTTATCTGAAAGTGTGATTTTAATGATGGATTTATTTCTCAATCTAGTCCAACAATCCAAAAACAATACTTCATCATTTATTATTGTGGAATTTAAAAGAAAATTGTACGGGTCAGTAAACAAGGAGTCCCATTTGAAAGAATGAAGATTATCAATGTCTATATTGAACATCCTTTCCCAATCAATCATCCATAATTTTCCCTCATGAATAAAGCTATATTGTAAAAATATATCATCTTCTCTTTTATTAAAAACAGTATCGAAACCTTTGAATTGATTATTATATAATAATGCATATTTATATTCATATTTTGGGGAAGAAAAGCCATTTGTATCCGTAACCATGGAATCACTTAAATCAAACATCAGAAAAAGCAAATTATTTTCATCAAATTGACGGATATGAATTATCCTGCCTCGTATTGTTGCTAAATAATCTTTTTCCCATTTAATGCCGTCAGGTGAAGTAAATTTCCATACCTGTAAAGTATCTTTGAATAAAATTTTCGGATTCATTCTCTGGTATGCTATTACTGTATATTTTCCGTCCTGATAACGAAAGGTATCATATACAAAATTACATGAGTCGGATACTAATATCATGTCTTTCTGCTTAAAATTTTTATCAAGAATATGTAAACGACAATAAAGATGTATAAATTTACTGTTCAAATACATGAAATAATATTCATTGTTTTTTAGAATAAAAGATTTATTCGACAAATTGTTTTCATTCAAATTATCATCCAAAACCTGCTTGAATGTTGTACCTGAATCCTTTGAAATCATAATGTTTGTGTTCGAAGAATAATTGATTCCCGTTTTATAAATAAAACACGTACCATCATCAGTAAGATAAATTAAATCAGCGTAAGAGAATTTACGAATATTAGAGTCATTATTTATTTGAGGAAGCCATGTTGTACCGCCATTCTTCGTTATAAATACCTGTCCGTTCCCCAAAAAAACAGCTCCGTAATTTTTGTCCTTCCAATATGATAACCAAACACTTGAGATATGCGAAATTAAATTCCACGTATTCCCTTTGTCAGTACTTCGATATATTGTTTTATTTGAACCAACTCCAAGAATTATATCATCCGTAAGAAAATCAAAATCCGAAAAAGGTTGGTTTTTGACATATCTCCTTACAGTCCCGGAAGTAACCGTACTGAAACTACTTCCGTTGTATTTCGATAAGTTTGGTGTAGTCATTTGATTAGCCAAATCGTATGTGACCGGATATAAGCTAAATATTGTATTCTCGTGAACTTGAAACATTGATGCGCCTGATGATGACTTTAACCAATTCAATCCACCATCGTCCGATTTGACTATGCTTTCTCCCGTATAAAGATAAATACTGTTTCCATTCCTAATGAATCTTTTCGGCACAACGCTAATGGTAGTAAAACCTAATTGTTTGAAATCAATCTCTTTGATTATTTTTTTTTCAACTAAATCAACAATTTTAATTTTATTAGTATCGGAAGGAATTATTAAGTGATTTTGCACAACAATACATTCATTAGGTTTAATTTTCAGATTTAAATTAAAATTATCCAAGTTATTCAAATTAAGGTCGAAAGTTAATAAATTCGAATCTGATAAGACATATAATTTGTCATCGGATATATCTAAATCATAAAAATGACGGGAGAAATCGAGATTTTTCCAGTTTCTCCCGTCATCAGTCGAAGTCAGCAAGGAGCCATTATCAACGACACCATAAAAAATACCGTTATAGAATTTAATTCTCTTAACTAATGTTGAATCGTGGGCTATTTTGAGCTGTTCCCACGAATAACCCAGGTCATTTGAACGTAAAATAATGCCGCAATTACCATAAGCAATTACGGTATTCTGATTAAAAGCCAATCCGTAAAAATCTGAAATTAATGATTCAAATTTTAGAGATGGATTTCCGAATGCAAAATAATTCAGCAACAAAATTAAGAGAATTTTTTTCAATGTTTTTTCCTAAATTTAATGATTTGAAAACCAAATGAAGCATTTAACAAATTGGCGCCGTATGCTGTAATATACGGAATGGGTGAACCAGCAGTATGGAATGAATAAGTGTATGACAAATTTAAAAATATACTGTCATCAATACGAACAGAAAATCCACCACCTGCTTCAAACGCTACCGGAAGGAAACCACCGATTTTTACGAAAGGATAAACTGATTTTTTTATATTAACAAAATAATATTTAAAATCCATCGTGAGCATAAATGGTATCATTGACCCAGACGAATAGCGTACATTTTCATTAAAATAAAAGTAATGAGAAAAAGAGAGTTCGAGAGAATATTCTCTTGACTCAGGAGGACCAAATATTTTTTCAAACCCTACAGAAAAATAGTTTCCATTGGTATAAGCATATTTTATTCCCATTAAAGATGCATCTGCATAATGGTATCCAACCCCAAACAGAAAAATAAAATTACTTAAACTTTGTGATTCGCTCTGCGTTCTTGACATAAGAGAGTCATTATTTTTATTAACTTTTGCTAATACCGTTTGGCTTGGAATCGGTATTAAGAAAATTATTATTAAAAAAAAAATATGCTTCAGTTTTTTACCTTTTAAAATTAACACTTGTCAACAAAAGGATTCAATTTCATTAGTAGAATTAAATTAAGTAATATTCCCTTTAATTCCAAAAAATAAATGGAATTTTGTTATAAAATATAGTTAGTGTGTACTAATAAATTTTTTAGTTTGATGTAAAGATATATATTACTACTAACTCCGAAAATTTTTGTCTCCGGTTAAATCGGTTATTAATTGTATTTTCTTCAAATTCCGTTTTTTTTCTTAATTTTGTTGTTTTAATTTTAAGAAATCAGAAAAAGCTATGACCAAAAAGAAGGAAGAGGAAAAGAAGCGAAAAGGCTTTCTGTTTTTCATTTATATGATTTTGTTCGTTGTGTTGGCTGTTGTGGTCTATACAATGATTTTCAACCAAAAAGATAATACCGTAATTCAAGTACAAAACTCCTTAGAAGATTCAATCAAAAAAGCTCAGGCTGACGAAAAATATCAGGCAGGTTTGTTAAAAGCCGCTACTTCCGGTGACGACACAAATTACACAATTATCAGAGTTAGCGATTCTGCCGGGCTGAACGTTCCCTACACAATTGACAAGCAAGCAGGGAAGTCAATTAAAAGAGTATTTACCGGAAGAAGAATAAATATCGCACTTACGGGTCTCGACAGCAGAATCGGCACTCGTTCCAATCATGCGGATGCCAATCAGGTTATGTCCATTTTGGTTGACAGCGGAATAATAGAAATTACATCAGTCCCGCGTGATACTCCCGCCGACGCTGGAATGCCCGACTCCTCCGGACAAAACAAACTGACGATTGTCAGAGCCGTTAAGGGGAGAGAAGAGTATCATAAAGCTCTTGCCGAAATTGCCAGACTCGATAAAATTCACTATTACGTGGAGGCAAGTTTTTCACAGGTTATGGGCTTAATAGAATTTTTAGGATTTAGGGATGCGAAATCAACACTCCAGGTGCTTCGCTCCCGTACTGGATTGGGCGGTGACGATTTTCAGCGCAGCTATAATCAGGGTCAGTTTGTTCGCCAGATGTTTCTGAAGCATTTCGACAAACTTGACGGGGTTCTGGGCGAGATTCTGATTCGGGGAGGCTTGGCTCTTGTTGAAACAAATCTGACAGCAAGTACCGTCAAAGATATTGTAGCCAGACTGAAGGCAAAGGGATTTCCGAAATCACCCGATGATATTTCAAACAGAGTTCGTCCTCCTATGGGCAATAACTTCAAGATTTATGATTTTACGAGTGACGCAACTTTTAAAAGTCTTCGTCAGAAAATCGAAAGATTTAATACCGAGCGGGGCATGGATACGATTAAGGTTGTATCGAATGTTTCGAAAACTCTTTGGTCGGCAATTCATAATTCTTGTCAGGATAGCGCCAAAAGACCTCAAAATGTAATAAAGAAACTTACTGTTTATTTTGAACAACATGCATGGCTTCAGGTAGAAAACCTAAAAGACCGCGATTCAATCCGCGATATGTTCTGTCTTTTACTCAGAAATGCTTATCTGAAAAAGAAACAGTCGGAAAAAGCTCATCGGGTGCAGGAAATCGTGGATGCTGAAAAATCTCTTTTTAACAAAAAATTAAAAAACTGAAATATATGAAAACTTTAATACTTGTCCGGCACGCAAAATCCTCTTGGGACGACGCTTCGGTTTCAGACTTCGACAGACCTCTCAATGACAGAGGAAAAAGCGATGCACCACTAATGGCTGAACTGATAATGAAAAAAAAGATTAAACCGGACCTGCTTGTTTCCAGTCCGGCAAATCGTGCACTCTCTACCGCAGAGGCTTATGCCGGTATTTTTAACTTTCCTTCGGTATGCATCATAAAAGAAAAGTCTATTTACGCAGCCGGCTACAAAGAACTAATTAAGCTTATTCAAGATTTCGACGATGAAAATGACTGCGTTTTTCTTTTCGGACACAACCCCGACATAACTCATCTTTCCAGCCGGCTGACCGGAAACCGGATAGACAATGTTCCTACATGCGGGACTGTTGGAATAGAATTTAAAGTAAAGAAATGGGCAGATATAAGCACTGAAAATGGCAAAATGCTATTTTTCGAATATCCGAAAAAAGTGAAAAAGACCTGATGCATGTTTTCTTTATCATATTAGCAATCATATTCACTTCTTTGGGACAGATTCTGCAGAAGAAAGCAACTGTTTCCGCACCCTTCATTAGATTATTCAAAAAGTATCGTTTTGGTTCGATATTTACTTGTAACTTTATATTCGCAACAGCATCCATGTCGCTTGCCACAGTCTTTTGGGTTCTGGCTCTTGCAAAGCTGGATTTAAGCATTGCCAATCCATCGCTGAGTCTTAGCTACGTGTTAGTAATGCTCTACTCAAAATATGTTTTCGGCGATGAAATCCCAAAGAGAAGATGGCTTGGAGTTCTTTTAATAATAATCGGAATAATCGTGATTTCAAATTCATAATGGTCAAAATTAATAAATATGATTTTATAGCCATAGCCTCAATAATTATTGCGGTAACCGGTCAGCTTTGCATGAAATGGGGGCTTGCAGGATTTGCCGATGCTTCGCTGACTAACATCGGCACAATCGTTGCCATACTTTTTAATTTGTATGTGCTGATTGGTTTCTCCTGTTATATCCTTGCCGGTCTACTATGGCTGTTTGCATTGAAAGGATTACCCCTCAGTTACGCTTTTCCTTTACAAAGCATTGGACTTATTCTCATCTTTTTATTTTCATGGGTACTTTTGAAAGAGGATATTTCCCTGTCAAGATGGATTGGTTTCGCTATAATGGTAAGCGGTATAGCCTTGCTGACAAGTAAAAAATAATAAATGAAAGAAAGAAAATGAAGAATTTATTCGGTAGTAAAAATGTGAATCTTTTTATCAAATCGAATCCATGGGTATTGGGGTTGCTAGCAATCACAGTTTATTTATTAATCACAGTAAGCTATAATACGGTTTCATCAGTGGAGGCTCAAACCCTTCTGGCATACAAAATAATCTTAAACGGAATGAACTTCGCAACGAACTCTGAAATCCCGTCTTCGCCTTTGGTTCCATTGATATTTGCCGGCGGAGATTTGGTTGGAGGAGTTGTGGGAGCAAGAATAATCTCTTTGGTATTTTCAATTTTATCGCTTTATTTTTTCTACAAATTCACTTTCCTGCTTCTTAAGAACAGGGATTCGGCATTCTTTTCACTTCTCTTGCTTGCGATTTCGGCACCGTTTATTTTTATGAGCAAAACAGCATCCTGGAGCATCATCAGTTTTGCATTTTTAAGTGCATTTCTTTATATTAATCAAAAAAATATTGAAGAATCTTCAAATTCCCTCTTATTGAATATTTTGCCGGCAATCCTTCTTTTTTTGGCAGTCACATCAAATTACATTCTAATAGTATTTGTCCCATTTTTCATCATAGGGGTTTTGTTCGAAAAGAAGTTGAAGACACATTGGCTCCAAATATTTTTATTAATATTACTACTGATTTTTTATGTTATTATTCTGCCATCATCACTAAACCGATTTTTGAATATTTTCAGCAGGATTGGTCATCATGGCTCTGTGCTGAAAGAAATTATTTCTCTCATACAGCATCTTATTATTCCGTTTATGCTGTTCACGGCAATGTTCCTTGAACGCTCGAAGTATTACTTCAGTACAAACCAATACATGATTTTCTTAGGATTAGGTTTGATTATGCCTGTTACGCTTCTGTTTGCAGGTGATGATTTCACAATTATCGGTAATTTGGCATTTTCAGTGTTATTTATAGCTCCTTTAACGGGTGTCATGCTCAAAGATTACATAATAAGACATGCAAACACAAAATATGCAGTAATCATTGTACTTTTTCTTTCAAGCATTTTATCATTCTATCAGGTCAGATTGTTTGAAAATTCGTACCCTAACATGAAAGAATCAGCCGTGAAATTGGTTGAAACTGCAGGACTGAATTCTGTTATTACCGGTGAAAATACAGAAATATTAAAATATTATCTTTTCCCGAAAGTTCTCTTGAATCAATTTAATGATATCAGGCACTCACCCGATGCAAACGAGACCGATAGCCGCAGCAGAAAGATTCTGGAAGCGGTGATAAACGGCAAGACAGATTTCATTTTCATCAACGAACTAATCAATCCCGAACTTGGCGAGAGAATACGCGATGCCGTAAATATTAAATACTATTTTACACTTCACTCGGAAGATTATAAAATCAGCACGGCACTATATCCGGTCAGCGAGGGAAGAATAACTATTTACAAGCTGAAGTAAGGTTCTGTAATTATAATAAAGACTACCTTGGCAACGAAAAAAAAAATGCTGCCAAACTTGTTATTTAGCAGCATAAGGGATGAAGTGGGATGAAGACAAATAATAAATAAAATAAACCTCCGTAAGTAGATTAAAAAAAAATTTATTTTTTTCAAAAAACGTGTAACAAAAGTTACTGTTATTTATTATTGATAATAATGATTGTGCAAATTTTTTGTTACAAAAATTTTCAAATTGTTTTATATTTGAATTAGGCAAAACATGAGAAAAATAATTTTATATATTGTGGCAATGTTCTGGCTGAATACTTTCGGCTGCTTTGCTCTATTGCTGACTTCGGAACCGGACACGCTGGATTTCGGCAAACTGACTTTCGGCAGTCCCTTGCAGACACGAAAGGCGGTTGTTAAAAACACAGCCGGCAAGGTTTTTTATTTTAAGTTCCTACAAATTTTTCAAACCAAAGACAGCCTTTTTGTACTCAATAATAAATTGCCTGTAAAAATGGCGATGTTTTCCGATAACAACCTCGAAATTTCCTTTAAAGCTGATCTTGCTCAAGTCGGAAAAGATTCAGCAGATTTGTATTTATATGATGAATCAAAAGCTGATACTGTGCTTGTACACTTAAAGGCTGAAATCACACAACCCGAGCCGAAATTTTACGAACTTACCATCCCCGATTTGACTGCCAAAACGGGTAGCTATATTGATATTCCCTTTATTTTGACAAGGTTTACTCCGGATGACAGAATAACCGGTTTCAATGCTTCAATAGAATTCAACAGTACGATTTTAACCACAGCCAATCCGGAAGAAAAAGGAAGGTTTGAATTCGGTAAGCAGATTGTTGCCATCTCAAAGAAATTAAGCAGCCAGGGATTGCACGAACGCGATACTATTTTTGTTTTAAAAGGTGTTACAATGCTTGGGAATGCGCAAAAAACTGATATTAATTTAACCGACTTCAAATGGGTTGGAGAGACTTCAATTACTAATTTTCACTATTCAAAAAATTCAGGCTCTGTACTGCTTACTGATATATTCTTCGATAACGGCATTCCTCGTTTGGCAACTAAAGTAACAGACCAATTAGTTATCCAATCACCACTTGATGTAGTAAAAAACGATTTCGAAATTGAAATTTCTTATGTTAATTATGCTCAATTAAAAATTATTGATATTTTGGGTAATCAGATTGTAAACTTTCCAAACCAAACACCATTTCACAGAGACTACGCTTCTGAGAAAATACAGGTCAGCCGTCAGGGATTTACAAATCCCGGAATTTATATAGTTGTTCTTTCAAGTGCAACTCAAGTTGTATCTAAGTTGCTGATAATTGAGTAATTTGATGAGCAGAACAAAAAGAATAGCAATATTGCTGGCATTCGTTACTCTGATTTGTTCTGCAAGTTTCGGGCAAAAACTAACTTACGGAATAGGTTTCGATTACGGCAGGCTGTTCAATCAAACCGGTTTTAATGCTATACCTTCAATAGCAAGACCTCCTCTTCCACTAACGGGACAAGCTCCTTTGTTGAACTATCTAATCAGCGGAAACCTGAATTACTATCTTACTGACTGGCTTAAATTCGGAATAAGAATTGACTGGTCTGAACCCGTATTCAAATACCGTGACCTGGAAACCACGCTAATCGGCAGAGAAGGAAATCCGGAGGAAGCTATAATAGAACATACTTTGCAGGCAAAATTAAGTCAGCTTGGAGGAGAACCAATTCTTGGTTTTGTACTTCCGGAGGTTTTATCGGTAAATTTCGGATTCAAATTTGCATACAACTATAACACGAATCTTACTCAAACACAGAAAATTATTCAGCCGTCGGATTATATTATAACCAAGCCTGTCGGCAATTACTCCGGAAATATACCGAACGCTTCAAAAGTTCTTTACTTGCCGTCTGTCAGACTCGAATCGGAAACGAGTATCCTGAAAATGAAGAATCTAATGTTAAAGCCAGAAATTCAGTTTCAGATTGTATTGAACAATCTGGTATCGGGAATAACATGGAAGTATTCCAATCTGTCTGCAGGTATCTCAATAAGTTATGTTCCTGAAAAAAGAGTACTTATGCCCGTTGATTCAGTACTGTTCATCAAAAAAGAAGAAAAAACTGTTCTTGCAAAGCCGGAAGAACCTGCGAAAATCATACAACTTTCTTCTAACCCTGATACAGCTAAGAATACATCCATACCCGATAGTAATCCGACTGTTCAAAACTCACCGAAAGCAAAACCCATGCTTTTAGGTGAACTCTCCACAATGTTTTTCATTGACGGGAAAATCGAATCGAAAGAATTCAGCATAACATATCAAAAAACAACGACTCAATGGATTCTGCCCGTATTTTCCGAAAAGGAAGGGACGCCGAAATTCACCGGAAAAATAATCAAAAAAACGGATACCATTTCTCACACAGTTATCCCCGACCTGAAATTCTATCCGAAAGTCACTGCTGAAGCTGGCTTGAAAAAGTGGGAAATTGTACTTTATTCGGACAGTGAAGTAATAAGCCGTCTCGATGGTGAACTTGATATTCCTCAAAATATCTTGTGGGGTACGGGTAAGTATTTTTCTCACACTGATTTAACAGGAAAAATTATTAATTTCAAGTTCAATCTTGAAGACTATGAAAATAATAAAGTCACTGCATCAACCGGTTTGATTAATTTTACTAAATCAGCGAAGCCGGGCTTTATATCAAACAGAAAAATGCAGGTCATAATTATACCATCTGATGTTGCTAAATTCAAAATTTTTACCAACTTCTTAATAAAAAATCCGAACAAGAAGTCTGTCAAAATATATTACTCAAGAATTAATCAGGCAATCATCAGAAATACTGCTTTGGAAAACGAACTTCATAAATATGGCGAAATTGAAGAAAAGAATCTGAAGGAATTATTTCCGGCATTAAAATTTCAGTTGCCGCCATATAATTATTTTGTTATAATAATTGAATAGAAGTTTGTTTTCATTATAATAATTAATATTTTTGAGGAAAAGAAAATTACTATTCGGGAGCAAGCATGAAAGTCAAATTACTTATTCAAATATTTATGCACAAACATTGATGAGAAAAAGTTTGTTTTTTTTATTGATTGGTTGTTTTTTGTTTTGGGGATGTTCTTCATCTAACAATATGAATCAGAATGCCGGACAAGCCCATGCCACTCCTGGAAAAAAAACAAATCAAATCGTTTTTATAAATCTAAGAATCTTCAAGACCGGAAACACTGACTCGGTTAATGCCGAGCTTCTGAGTGTTGATATGGTTCCGGGTACAGTCAAAGACCAATACTCCGGAGATACAATACCAGCAGCCGGCTATCTGTCATTGACAATATCGAACAAAGAAAATAAATTGATTAAAAAGATTATTTTCGAAAATCCATTAGAAAAAAGCGTTGAATTTGTTAATTCAAAAAATGAATTCGAAAGAAAAATAGTATCAAGTAATGAAGAAAAAATTTCATTCAGGTTACAATATAATCCGGACTTTTACTATCTGTCAATTGACAAAATTGCTCAAAATCTGAATTTTCAGACAATTTACAAAACAAAATTGGAAGGGGAAAATGAAAATTAAATACTTTATGTTAATGATGTTTTTTGTGGTTTTCTTATCAAACAGAGCCACTTGCGGTGACTTCCCTCTCGACACGATATTTCTTTCCGGTCCGATTGAAAACAGAGTAAATTTTGTTTTCCTGAGCGATGGATACCAGCAAAATGAACTCACAAAATTTATTCAGGATGTAAACAAAGCCGCCGATTATTTTTTTACTATTAAACCCTTATCGCTTTATAAAAATTATTTCAATATATTTGCCATCAGCGTTCCCTCAAAGGAATCGGGGGCAAACCACCCGAGAACAGCACCCGACTGTCCAGACAGCAGTTCGCATCCTAAGCTCAAAGTAAATAACTATTTTGGTTCCACTTTCGATGCTAATAGTACTCACAGACTTCTTGTCGTAACGAGAATTGATTCGGTTATAAAAGTTCTGCTTAGAAATTTTCCTTCTTACGACCAGGCATTTGTTCTGGTTAACAGTCCCTTTTACGGAGGTGCAGGAGGTACTTTTGCCACTTCTTCAACTAACCATGCTGCATCAGAAATTATAATGCATGAATTTACACATTCTTTTGCAAGAGTTTCGGATGAATATGGCGGGGACTGTACATATACCTCACTGATTGGTCCGAATGTCACTCAGCAGAAAACTTTCAACCTAATTCCCTGGAACTATTGGATTGACCAAAGTACAACGTTACCCACACCGCAGACTTCGCAGTATGCCTCGACTCCAGGATTATTCGAAGGTGCTTATTACTGCAATAACGGCTGGTTCAGACCTCAGTTGAACTGCAAAATGAGGAGTCTTGGGGTGCCATATTGTGTGGTATGTACGCAGGCAATCATTGAAAAGATTCACGAATTAACCAATCCTTTGGAGGAATACTTCCCTAAAGCTCAGAATCTGAACGTATTTGATTCAATGATGGTTTTCACTTTAAAAACCATTAAACCCATTCCGAACACTCTTCTAATATCATGGTCAATTGATTCGGTTAATACAGCCTTCGGAGACACCCTGATTCTTTACACAAAAAAAATGCAGACAAAATTCTACAGAATCACTGCTACGGTAAACGACACGACACCATTGACAAGAGACCCGAATCATTCTCTAAAGCACATAAAAGCCGTTCAGTGGATAATGAACAAAATGACATCCGGAATAAACCTTGAAACGGAAACAATCGGCGTTAAAATCAATCTTTATCCGAATCCTTTTTCAGACAAAATCAATATTTCGCTGGAGTTGGAAAAAGAATCGAACATTCGGATTGATTTGAGCGACCTGTCCGGAAAGTTAGTTTGTTCGGAATTCAAGAACAACCTGCCAAAAGGTAACAGCCAAATGACACTCGATTTATCTCAGAAAAATCTTACAGCCGGCTCGTATATTCTTTTACTGAAAATAAACGGAACCAGCCTGACAAAACAGATGATTAAGGTTGGAGGCTAACTTCCCGATAATTTGCTAACGGCTTTAAATCATCTAATATAAATCGGTTACAAGAAATTTTGGATATATTGAACTGAGTCCGTCTGCATAAAATATGTTTCCAAAATAAGTAAAAACCTATGATGGCTTATACGAAAAACCCAATGAGGAATTTCGACCTATAGTATGTAAAACCAAGTAATTTCATACAAATACTTTATTTAAACATCTAACGGTTACAAAGAAAATTTTTAATTACGATTTAGTTATCAAATTGATTAAATTTGAATCTTGTTTAGAAACTAATTTGAAACTATTTCAATTTATAATAAAATGAAAATGAAAAATTTTCTTAAAAATTTAACTTGCATTATTTTTGTTCAATGTCTTTTTGTGTTGGCTCAAATTGTTCATTCTCAATCAGCAAAACCAAGTATTGACGATTGCCTGACATGCCATAACGATAAAGATTTATCGAAAGTAGTAAAAGGCAAACCGGTCTCCCTGTGGGTAAAAAAAGCTCCGTTTACGGCTTCTGTTCATGGGAAGATGGTTTGTGTTGAGTGTCATAAGGATTTTAATCCCGACGATATTCCACACAAGGCAAATATACAACCTCCTGAATGCGTTTCGTGTCATAAAGACGTAGCCAAAAAGCACACATTCCACCCGCAAATGGCTTACTTTAATGCAGGTTCAAACAAAGAACTCTTCAACTGCAAAGGCTGCCACGGAACACATGATATTGCAAAACCCAAAACCTCACTGGCTCAGCCTGGAGCTTCAAATGCCATTGAATTTTGCGGGAAATGCCATAAAGAAGAGAAACAGCAGCATCTCAAATCGGAACATTATCTGGCATATCTGAAAAACAATCCTAATGCACCTACTTGTACCACATGTCATTCCAAACCTATAACCAAATATTGGATAAAGGATGAAATAGAACTTAAAGAAAAGCAGCTTCAACTTTGCTTGTCATGCCATAAAAATGATAATACCGGAAATGCCAAAACCTTGAAGACTATAAATTATGAAAACAGCAATCATGGAAAAGCACATGCAAAAGGTCATAAAGAAGCCGCTGCCTGTATTGATTGTCATGGTATTCATAACATAATGAAATCCGATTCGGTTAAATCAAACATCAACCGGTTTGTAGCTCCACAGTTATGCAGGAAATGTCATCCTTCGATTGTTCAGGAATTTCTTACTACTGCTCACGGAATGGCACTTACTCAAGGAAATAAAGACGCACCATCCTGTCTGACTTGTCACAATGAACATAATTCAAGCCAGATTCCACCTTATGACCCGAAGAATCTGAAGAAAAATTACCTCAAGGAAGAAATTCTAATTAAAAATAAGATGATATATTGCGCCGTATGTCACAGCAATGATGATTTTCAAAAAAGAAATCACCTGAAGACTCTTGAAAAAGCACATGATTTTCTTCCAAACAGAGATTTGTACATGCAGGATGTCAGATGCGTGGAATGTCACTCTTCCAATTCCGCTTCTTATATGCCCCATCATATATTACCTCAATCAAAAGCTATAAAAAATTGTGTGGACTGCCATGATAATGATACTTGGCTTTTAACCAGATTATCCAAACATGAAAAGACAAAAGCAAAAAGAGAAATGGGTAATATTAAAGGAGCTATTTTTAATGATGGTGGATTAACCCGAAGCACATTCAATTTGTTATTCGATTCGCTCTGCTTGATTATTTTAGGACTGATGGCTATATCAATTGTTATTCATAGCTTATTAAGATGGTACTTTAGAAGGACAGGAGGTAAAAAATGAAAAAAATATATTTATATCCGTTTTGGTTAAGATTCTGGCACTTGCTTAATGCTTTGCTTTGCTTAATGCTGATTCTTTCGGCAATCAGCCTGAGATATTCATCTAACGGTAACCTTCTGTTTTCAAAAAACTTCGGAATCTACTCACATAACATTTCGGGTATTTTGCTTACTTTGTTCTACTTATATTATTTGCTCAATTCCATACTAACAAAGAATTACAAACAATATCTAATCAAACTAAAAGGCAATTACCGCAATCTGCTTGCACAATTTCAATTTTATGCTATCGGAATTTTTGCGGATAGAGAAAATCCTTTCGTACCATCAGAGAAAAAGAAATTAAATCCACTTCAGCGAGTTACATATTCTGCCGTGATGTTTGTTGTTATGCCGGTGATTGTGATAACCGGTGTCATGCTTTTCTTCCCTGAAACAGCACCTGACCGAGTTCTCGGAATGGGAGGAGTACTTCCTGTAGCTATACTGCATACAATGGGAGGATATATTCTTTTCGCATTTATGTTAATTCATATATACCTTGCCTCGACAGGAAAAACCATTTCAGAACTTTTACGTTCCATTCTTTCGGGTTGGTATCTGGCTGATGATGAAAGAGAAGAGGAAACTCTTCCCGGAACTTCAACAAGCGTCTTGCTTGATGAAAATAAGAGAATTTTTCCTGTCATTTTCTATAATCCATTGACTATTGCAGGAACATTCATTTCATTTCTAAGTTTCGGAATAATAATATTTTTCATAATCCTTGCGTTGTATTCAGGTCATGTTGCACCGTATGTGGGTATCATCACTTTTATTATCCTGCCCGGAATAGTAATTATCGGACTGAATTTGATAGTCATCGGTGCATTTCTTGAAAATCGTAAACGTGCAGCAATGGGAGACAGCT
>Ga0172370_10002911_pt1 | contig 24186 bp, 19 predicted proteins | sample LakKiv5m_FD_114538 | JGI IMG/M metagenome (GOLD analysis project Ga0172370, IMG submission 114538) | Freshwater microbial communities from Kabuno Bay, South-Kivu, Congo - kab_022012_11.5m | ecosystem: Environmental > Aquatic > Freshwater > Lake | place: Democratic Republic of the Congo...
GTTGCAATCACATAATCGTCCGGTTTTTCCTGCTGAAGAATCAGGTACATGGCTTTGATGTAATCTTTGGCATGACCCCAGTCGCGCTTCGACGACATATTTCCCATGTAAAGGGTGTTTTCGAGGCCAAGGGCAATTTTTGCTACAGCTCTTGTAATTTTGCGGGTGACAAAAGTTTCACCTCTCACAGGGGATTCGTGGTTAAAAAGGATTCCGTTACACGCAAACATATTGTAAGCTTCGCGGTAATTCACCATGATCCAGTAAGCGTAAAGTTTTGCAACAGCGTATGGTGAACGGGGATAAAAGGGTGTTTTTTCGCTTTGCGGAATTTCCTGAACGAGTCCGTACAATTCGCTTGTTGAAGCCTGGTAAATACGCGTTTTCCCGGTCATATTCAGCAATCTTACAGCCTCGAGAAGACGCAAAGCCCCTATTCCATCGGCATTTGCCACGTATTCGGCGGTATCGAAACTCACCTTGACGTGCGACATGGCAGCCAGGTTGTAAATTTCGTCGGGCTGGGTTTCCTGCACAATCCTGATCAGGTTGGTAGAATCGGTCATATCGCCATAATGCAGGATGAAGTTTTTATGGTCGAGAAAAGGGTCCTGGTACAGATGGTCAATCCTGTCGGTGTTGAACATCGAACTCCTACGTTTAATCCCGTGAACAACATAGCCCCTTTTTAGCAGATATTCTGATAAATAGGCGCCATCCTGTCCGGTCACTCCAGTTACTAAAGCTACTTTACTCATTTTTTTCCGTATTAAATTTTATATTATATTTTTCTTAACAAATCAATAACAACTCGTCTCACCTTCCGTGCGACCGGCAATAAAAAGAACTTTTCGGGCGCATGATCTTCATAAATCCCAGCATCCTTTTCTTTTATCCTTATGTTGGCATCGTTGTAAACAATGAATAATTTCTTCAAATTGTTATTCTTGGCGTCTTCAATCGTACTCTTTAGTTGCTTTTTTTCAGTGAAGTTATGACGAACAATAAACACTGTGGCATCACTGTATTTATTTAACAGGAAGGCATCACCAAACAGACCTATTGACGGGGTATCCATAACAATATAAAAATATCTTTCCCTCAGTTCTTCAAACATTTTTCGGGTTTTCTCCGATTCAATCAATTCATCAGGGTTGGGGGGAACCGGTCCTGCCAATAAAATATCAAGGTTCCGGGTAAAGGTATGTTGAATAACCTGATCTACAGGAATATCGTTAATCAGATAACTTGTAATACCGCGATTTGGATCAAGATTAAATTCTTCTGCAAGGTCGGGATGGCGAAGATCGAATCCTAATAGTAGTGTTTTTTTCCCGGTAAGGGCATAAACAGAAGCAAGGTTTGCAGCAATAAAAGATTTCCCTTCGGCCTGTGCTGCTGAAGTAACCGCTACTACTTTTTGGTTGAGATCCGGTTTAATGTCAATCTTGATCCTTATTATGCGTAAAAGTTCAGTAAAATAAGAGTTTGGCGACCTTAAAACTCCATCCATTCTTCGGTTGAGGCTTTTGGCAACGCTTCCGGCAATTGGGACATCAGTGATGACCTCTACATCTTCTACTGCCATAATCCTGTTGTTCAAAAATACAAGTAAAAATAAAAATACCGAAGGCAACAAAATCGCCCAGATCATAGCATTAATAATGGCAGATTTTGGTTTTGGGGTGAGGTTGGTAACACCTGTATCGCCCGCATAATCAACAATTTCATGGTCAGGAGTATTGGCAGCCCGCTGGATTTCCACCTCAGCTTTACGGCGCAATAGAAAATCATAGAGGCTGTTAATAATCTTATACCTACGCTCAATAGCTATAAACTCACGTTCCAGCCGGGGTAGGGTCATAAAATCCTCATGAAGGTCAAACAATCTTCTGTCAGTTTCTTCCAACTTCTTTTCGGTAGTCTCGATGGTGCTTCTCATGCTCTCCACCAATTGTGATTTCATCAGAGCAATATCACGGTCAAGAATCTGAATATAGGGATTGTTGCGGTTGGAATTTCCAAGAAGGTTGTCCCTTTCAAGAATAGCTATTGACAATTTCCCTACAAGGGCATTAAACATTGGTAAGTTAACACCCATCGAAGAAGGCATCACGAGGTCATTAAAATCCTCGCGCTCTTCCACATACTTTTTAAGGTATCGGTAATATTCAAGGTCAATACGAAGGTTTTTCCCATCTTTGGTTTCGTCATTCATGTTTTTAACCAGGGTACCAATTTTCTCTTCAAGGAGCATAAATTGGTTGGTTTTTCTAAAATCCTCCCTAATTCCTTCTATTTCATCCAGTTCATTCCCAAACTTTATTAATTGCTGTTCTATGAAATTGATAGTATTGGTGAGTATCTGATTCTTTTTTTCAAGGTTACTCAACAGGAATTCAATTGTCAACTGGTTGAGATAATCCTTTTCCTTTTGTTTATTTTCGCCTGAAGAGGAAATAACAAGCATTGAGGTGTTTCTTTCGATGTAAACATTGGTGACATTCATGTAATGACCGGTCAAACCGTTGATATCCTTGATTTCGAAGGCATATTCTTTTCCGATAAAATCTTCGGGGTCAATTCCATTTTTCACCCTGATCAGGAAACTGTAGTCCTTACTCATTACTGAATCGCCAACAGTAAAATTTTTCGGGGTTTTGAATTTACTCACATCTTCCGACCACAACTGAAATTCATCAGAAGACAGGAATTTAACCATGATCCGCTTATACCGTACCTGGTTATGAATTTTGTCAAACTCAACCACAAAGGGTGATTCTTTGTAAATTTCAGTGTAAATGTATTTGCCCTTTTCATAAAAAGAAACTTCAAAATCAAGGCTTTGGATAATCCTTTTAATTTGAGCAAAGGATTTCAGCAAAGCAATTTGATTGTCAACCAGTTTTGAACTCAGGTACAAAGGAGCAGACGAAATGGCACCACGTTCCTGTAATACCGATGAATTGCTTTTATCCTCGATCAAAACAGTGGTTTTAAGGCTGTAGCGAGGAACAAGGTATTTATTTTTATCATTTGCATACAAATAGGCTATTACAATGGCAATTGCAAATAAGTACCAGTTCTTGAGGTATTTTAGCAACACCCGCTTAATATCAAGACCCCCTATTGCTGTTACTGGCTTGCTCATAATTTATTGTCTGGACACCGTAACAATTAAAAGATAGGCTGAAAGTAAGGTTGTTAAAACCGAGAGGCTGAAGGTTGGGGTTAATCCGAAGGATTTTGCACGCATAGGTTCTACGTAAATTATGTCGTTGGGGAAAACATAAAACATGTTATCTGAAATAGTTTTTCCACTTGTAAGGTCAACCATAAAAACCTCCTTCACTCCTTTATTCACCCTGAATACCTTAACCTTGTTTCTTTTGGCAAAATCAGTAAGGCCGCCTGCCAGCGTTATCGCTTCAAAGATGGTAATCTTGTTTTTGGTCATATTGTGCATGCCTTCATTTTTCACCTCCCCCATTACATTTATTACATTATTGATCAGTTTTACGTCAACACGCACCCTGTCACCCAAAATAAGCGTTGCTGCATCTTTTATTTTCAAATGGGCATCCCTTACCGTCATTCCTGCCACTTTAATATTACCCAGATACGGAAATAAGACCGTGCTGTCATCCCCTACATGGTAACCAATCAATGCCTGGTTACTGATATCCAGGAAATTAGCACCTCCCAATGGTTGCATAAAATCCGAGAGACTTTTTTCAATGGTTGAAATGCTGATATACAAATAATCATTGGGTTGAATCAGATAATCCACCATGGGATTAACTTCAGGAACAAAATCGTTGGCATAAACACTATCGTTTAACCGATCGTATTGCATTAAGATTATCTTCTTCTGAGGAATACAAGAATAAAACAATAAACTGCTCATGATTACTAACATCAAAATCCTGAAAAGTGTATGAGGTTTTGTTCGATACCCGATTTGCATGTCTCCCGTTGGTTTAATAGTTCAAACAAAAATAATAGAACCGTTTACAATTTTACACATTTTTCCTGATAAAAATAGCAGAGTAAAATTCTCAGGAGAAAATTTATCACAGTTATTTCAGTATTTTATCGATAAATCGCAATACATCGTGCCGGTTAAGAGGTTTAATGAGGTATCCTTTAAAATCCTCTTGTCTGATTCGTTCAGCAATGCTCTGATTGGCGTAAGCTGTTTGTGCAATAAATGGAAGGTTCTGATATTCAGGCCATTTTTTTAAAATAGAATTTTTTAGCAAAATTCCATCCCAGGGTTCAGGAAGTCCAATATCCATGAAAACAATATTGAATAAAATCCCTTTATTAAAATTCATTTCAATAATGTTCATTGCTTCATTGCCGGAATATGCAATCGAGACGTTTACAAATTTTTCAATGAAGAGCTTAAGTATGTTTGCATTGATCTTTTCATCTTCAACAATCAAGGCGTGCAATTTCCTTTCATTAACCTGAATTTCAGGTAAAGATTCAAAAGACTCGTCCTGTAACTCAAGGTTTTTAGGCATCGGGAATTTAAGGTGTGCTATTTCTCCCTGACTTTCTCCGGTAACAAATTCAATTTTTGCATCAAGACTATTCAGGTTTTTCAACAGGGTTTGAATTTCGGGATTGTTTGCCAATACCGGGTTTTTGTAATCGTAACGGTCTTTGATGTTCTCCCGGCGGATAAAATGGATTACTGCCGATGGAATATCCTGACCAATATTATCAATAGTAATCATGAATTCTGACTGATCTTCTTTTACACTAAAATCAATATTCACATTGTCGGACCGGGTGTAAAGTATGGCTTTTTCTATCAGATAACCGAGAATATTCAACAGGATCAACTCATCAGACAGGACAATTAAATCTTTATGCTCTGAAATTTCAACGGCTACATTTTGCTGTCGTGCCAGCGTGCTGTGCATGATATTGGCCTTTTGCAAAACTTGCATCACCGAAGTATCAGTCCACACCATATCATCACTTTCTATGTTCGACTGGTTGTAAGTATTGAAAATCTTTTTCAGGTTGTTACTTGATTTCAGTATCGTATCAACATACTTTTTCAATTTCTTATCGTGGATAACGGTTGTATCTTTTGCTAAAACAGAGGTGTACCCTAAAACAGTGTTCAGTGCATTGCGCGCAATGTGTTCAAATTCGGGATATTTCTTTGCATGAGCATTGTCATCATTATGCTCAATAACCAATGGATCACCCTGAAAAGGTTTGTCTTCGTTTCGGTGAATTGGATTATCCGGTTTTTCAGTGAGTTTTGATTGTTTTTCCGGTTTTAAAATACAAAGGAATTTACTGCCCTCAATTTCCTTTAAATCAACATGAACAGGGAGCAGATAACTATTTGCCTCAAGAAGGAACATATTTGCCGAAAAATCCCTTATCTGGGCTGTATTGAAAGGATTTGGTTCATCTTTGAGAGAAAAAAACAACTCACGAACCGTGTACATTTTGCACTCCTCCTCCGTAAACCCCGAAAGTTGTTCACAAGGTTTATTCAACAACAAGATGTCACCATCCAGGTCGGCTAAAAAAACTGCTTCAGGCTTAAAATCAATAAGTGACCTGTAGTACTGTTGGTTCGCCAATACTTTTTTTTCTCTGTTTGCCCTGCTTCCAAATCTTGATAAAATAGTAGTCACCCTTTGATAATTATTGCTAATCTGTTTTGGTTTTAAATCCCCAACAATAATTGCAAATTTATGATAATAACGTTAGGCAATCAATTTTTTTCGCGGAGTTGGCCAAAGATTTCATTGTGTGAAGATAGGATTTGTTTTAGGTTTTGTGCCCATGAGTCCCAGTTCAATAAGCTATCAAAAATATCGCGTGAAGAGTGTGCAAGGGGCTGATATTTATTGTGATAGTCGCTGAAAATTTCAAAAATCGTATGGGCATAATCAGCACCCCCTGCATCGTAAGGTAAACGGTAACCATTTTTCCCATTGTAAATGGCACCACTAATACCACCGGTTTCGGTAGCAATGGAAGGTAAACCAAATGCGCTGGCCTCACAAAAAACTACCCCAAAGCATTCCTGGCGAGTTGGAAGGATCAAAAAATGGCTTTCAAAAAGAAGCCGGTTAAATATCTCTGCTTGTTCGGGGATGTTCTTATTTAAATACGAGTAAACAATAAAATCGTCGTCTTCAAATCCGGCAGGTGGCTTACAGCCTACCAGAGTCAGGGTAGCCTTTTGTCCAAGTTTCTTCAATTCCTGTAATGCTTCAAAAGCAATTTCACCGCCCTTTCTTTCCCATTCAACACCTATAAATAGTAGTTTACAAACATCCGGCGATTTATTAAAATTAATTTGTTGTTTGTTTGGTAAATCATCAATATTTGGCCCAAATGGAAGGAGATGAATTTTTTTGAGATCAGCACTATAATGAATTTTTGCGGAATTTGCCGCCCATTCTGAGGTAAAAATCAGAATTGCTGATTTACTGACAGCCTTTTGTTCAATCCGGTTACCCTCCCACACCGATATTTTCATGAAATTGGAAAACCATTCATAGTAATTGTAAAAGGACTTGAAAGTTGTATCAGTGTAGTAAATGATAGGAATATTAGTTTTTAATAAAGCTATTTCGGTGGATGACCGGGAAGTAAAAATGAAATCATACTTTTTACCTTTTAACATTTTCCCAAATTTTCGGGCAAACCACCAGGCTAAATAATAACTATGATTGAGATTGTATTTTCGCCTGAGTCTTCCTGAAATCCTTTTAATCAGTCGGGTAAAGGAATTGGAATACAAAAGTGGACCGATGACATCAACACTATCGAACGATTTTTGCAAAGCTATCAAAATAGAATAAGGTACACCGGACAATGCCTTTTTATCGTATGGATTAACAGATGTGAGATAGGCAACCTTGAATTTTATTTTCATTGTAAACGATTATGATCTGAAAGTTTTGTCAAACAAAGATAAATAATACTTTTGTGTACAGTTAAAGAGAAAAGTTTCCGGGGAAAAATAGTAACAAATACCACAAAACGAAATTTTTGTATAGATTTGCGAGTATCGTTACAGGCCATAAGCATGGTAGTACCTTTAATAATTACTGAGCAATGAATTTGTTTGAAAACATTTATTTCAGTGTATCCTTTGCCTTTGTACTGGCCACCATAATTTCAATGTTGGTTATTCCTGTCATTATCCGATATAGCAGAAAATTTAACATGGTTGACAAGCCTGATGCCCGAAAAATGCATAAGGTACCTATTCCGACAATGGGAGGAGTTGGCATTTTTATAGGTTTTATTGCCTCAACAGCCATCTGGACAATCCTTAGGTTCAACGACAGCAGTATGGTCTGGATGGTTGTTTCGATAGTTGCCGGCCTTGTGGTTTTATTCACGATGGGAATGCTTGATGACAAACTCGATCTCTCAGCCAAGATAAAATTCCTGGTGCAGTTTGTTGTTGCAATAGGTATTGCATTTGTTGGACTGAGAATCAATTCACTGGAGGGACTTTTTGGTATTCATGAACTTCCTGGTTGGTTACAATATGCTTTTACTGTATTTCTGGTTGTGGGTTTAACAAATGCATTCAACCTCATTGATGGAATTGACGGTCTTGCAGGAGGACTTGCATTTATTAATTCATTGGTACTGGGTACAATACTAATTCTGAATAGCAACCTGTATTTTAGTGTTTTGGCTTTTGGATTTGCAGGAGCATTGTTAGGTTTTTTGCGATACAACTTTAATCCTGCCAAAATATTCATGGGCGATACCGGATCACTGGTAATTGGATTTATGATGGCAGTTTTAGGTATTGCTGTAATAATGACTGAATCCAATAAGCAAGTTGATGCAAACAGTCTCGCCGGAATGACCATCATTGTTTTTGGGACCATGCTGGTTCCGGTTTACGATACCCTTCGCGTTTTCTTGACCAGAATCCTAAGTGGTAAATCACCATTTAAAGCAGATAAGACCCATGTGCATCATATCATAATCGAAATTGAGGAAGAATCAAAAACCTTGGAAAAAAATAATGATTCAAAATGGACTAAAGACAAAAAGAATTATTTTGGTTGGATAAAAAGCAATCCTGGGACACCAACCACAAAAAAGCAGCTATTTCGCTTTACATTGCAGACATAATAATAATAGGTGTAGCCATTTTGCTGGAACAATTTTTCCTTCCACTTTTCAAAGGGACAAAAGCGGATTTAGGCCCAACTATTTCGATCATTATTCTCGTTCTCCTTTTATTGATTCTTATGTCGAAAAGTCTGTTTGGAAAAGGCAAGGCAATTTTTACCAAGGAAATGGAAATAGCAGCAATAGAATCGGAAAAACTTGCAGAAGAAAACAGATATTTAAACAGAAAAGAGGAAGAAATTGGACTTTTTTAATGATAAAAATCAACAGATATGAATACAGCAGATGATATCAAGACATTTGTTATTGTAGAAGATAATAAAATTTTTGCCAAAACAGTGGTTAAAGGCATCGAAAAAGAATTCCCAAATTCGGTTGTAAAATCATTTTCAACCGGTGAAGAAATGCTTGACTATTTAGAGAATGATCCGGTTGAACCACCTCCCATTTTTATCCTTGATTATTACCTGAACAGTGAAGTTCCGGATGCAATAGATGGTGGAGAAATTTTAGCCAAATTAAGGACAAAATATACCGGAAGATTTAAGGATATTTTTGTAATAATGCTCACATCAAGCACTGAAATCAAGCAGGCCGTGGAGCTTCTACGAAAAGGGGCAAAATTTTACATAGTTAAAGACGAGGTATTTTTTGATACACTAAAACCAACAATTAGACAAATATTGGATTACCAGGCCATGACTCAGCAAAAACAAGTTTCTGCACAAAAAGCAGCTTTTTACAAGAAACAATTAAATTATGCAATGGCTGCCGGAGCAATAATGGTGGTAGTGGTAATTGCTTTAATCGTCTGGTTATTACTTAAATAAAGAAAATGTCAGTTGAATAATAAAAAAAGCAGGTCAAAACTGGCCTGCTTTTTTATTTTTGTTAAGAACCGTCTAATCTTTAACCGACTCTACCACAGCTTTAAACGCTTCAGGATGGTTCATGGCCAGGTCGGCCAGAACTTTGCGGTTCAGTTGGATGTCGTGCTTGTGAAGTTTGCCAATGAATGCCGAATACGACAATCCAAACGGCCTTACTCCTGCGTTGATACGCTGAATCCAGAGTCCTCTGAAATTTCTTTTCTTCGTGCGTCTGTCGCGGTAGGCGTAAATGCCACCCTTTTCATACGCATTTTTTGCTACGGTCCAAACATTTTTTCTTTCCCCGAATTGACCTTTAACCCTTTTCAGGATTTTTTTTCTCCGGGCTCTCGATGCTACTGCATTTACTGATCTTGGCATGTTACTTTAATTTTTTTACGTTAGCGCCCCGCACAGACGGGATCTTTTTTTGCTAAACGTAAGTTAAACAATTTGATTAATTACTGAAGAATCATGTCTTTTACATTTTTCACATCGGCTTTGTCAACCAAAGTAAAGTAACCAAGGTTACGTTTGCGTTTTGTTGACTTCTTGGTCAGAATGTGACTTTTGTAAGCATGTCTTCTTTTAATTTTGCCAGTGCCGGTTAGTGTAAACCTTTTTTTTGCACTGGCTTTCGTCTTCATCTTCGGCATTACTAAAAAGTATTAAATGATTAATTATTGAATATGAATCACTATTTCTTTGGTGATACAATCATGATCATGCGTTTTCCTTCCAACTTGGGGAGGCTTTCAACTTTCCCTACTTCTTCGAGTTCCTGGGCAAATTTCAGAAGGATAATTTCGCCCTGATCCTTGTAAATAATGGAGCGCCCTTTAAAGAAAACATCCACTTTTACTTTAGCGCCTTCCTGAAGGAACTTTTTGGCATGGTTTAGTTTAAAGTTGAAATCATGATCATCAGTATTTGGCCCCAGCCTTATTTCTTTTACGACAATTTTGGCTGTCTTGGCCTTCATCTCTTTTTGCTTTTTCTTCAGTTCGTAAAGAAATTTTCTATAGTCAACCACCTTGCAAACAGGCGGACTGGCAGATGGCGAAATCTCAACCAGGTCGAGACCCAAATTTTCGGAAATCTCTAACGCCTCTTTGATATTGTAAATTCCCTGCTCAATATTTTCACCTACAACGCGTACAACAGGTGATTTTATCTCGTGGTTAATTTTATGCGGATTTTCGACTACCCTGCGGATCGGCCGTTTTGTAATAATCCGTTTGTTAAATGGTGTTGCTATAATTCAATCTCCTATCTTTTGTTAATAAATAATTTATCTGTTGCTATTGTTTAATTTTCAATCATCTTTGCAACTTCATCATTCACCAAATCAGCAAATTGCTGAATAGAAAATGCTCCCAAATCTCCTTCGCCCTGTTTTCTGACCGATACTGCATTTTCCTGTTCTTCGCGTTCGCCCACGATTAACATAAACGGGATGCGTTTCATCTCTGCATCGCGTATTTTTTTACCAGTTTTTTCGCTACGGAAGTCAATATCAGCACGGACATCGAAATTGCGGAGCAAAGATAAAACTTTTTCGGCATAAACGTGATATTTTTCACTGATTGGCAATATGATAGCCTGCTCGGGGGCAAGCCACAGCGGGAATTTCCCGGCACAATGTTCAATCAGAACTGCTACAAAACGCTCCATAGAACCGAAGGGTGCACGGTGAATCATGACCGGCCTGTGCTTTTCGTTGTCGCTGCCAATGTATTCAAGTTCAAAACGATCGGGCAGGTTGTAGTCAACCTGGATGGTACCTAATTGCCACTTTCTGCCCAAGGCATCTCTTACCATGAAGTCCATTTTTGGTCCATAGAATGCGGCTTCACCGTGTGCAATTACTGTTTCAAGGCCGGTTTCTTCAGCAACCTCCAAAATGGCTTTTTCGGCTTTTTCCCAATTTTCATCGGTTCCAATGTATTTTTCACGATTGTTCAAATCCCGCAATGAAATTTGTGCAATAAAGTCTTTAAAATCCAGGGCTTTGAAAATTTTCATAACGATTTTCATCACACCTTTAAATTCGTCTTTTACCTGGTCGGGGGTACAGAAAATGTGGGCATCGTCCTGTGTAAAACCTCTCACACGGGTAAGACCGTGCAACTCGCCACTCTGCTCGTAACGATAAACCGTTCCAAACTCAGCCAGACGCATCGGAAGTTCCTTGTAAGAGTGGGGTTTTGCATTGTAAATTTCGCAGTGATGTGGGCAATTCATAGGCTTCAAAAAGAACAATTCTCCTTCCATGGGAGTTGAAATAGGCCTGAACGATTCAGCTCCATATTTCTGGAAGTGTCCTGATGTCTTGTAAAGTTCAACATTTCCAATGTGAGGGGTGATTACCTGAAGATAGCCTGCCTCTTTCTGTACTTTTTTAAGGAATCGTTCGAGCCGTTCCCTCAATTCAGCACCTTTTGGCAGCCACAATGGCAAACCTATACCCACTTTTTGTGAAAAGGTGAATATCTCTAATTCTTTTCCAAGACGGCGGTGGTCGCGTTTTTTGGCTTCCTCAAGCATAACCAGGTAGTCTTCAAGGTCTTTTGCTTTGGGGAAAGTAATCCCGTAAATGCGGGTAAGTTGCTTGCGTTTTTCGTCACCACGCCAGTAAGCGCCTGCAAGGCTCAACAATTTTATTGCTTTAATAAACCCGGTGTCGGGTAAATGAGGGCCACGGCAGAGGTCAACAAAGTTTCCTGATTGGTAAAAAGTGATGCTGCCATCTTCCAGTTCACTGATCAACTCAAGTTTGTATTCATCACCTTTTTTGGTGAAATATTCGATGGCTTCGGTTTTGGAAACATTCCGGCGAACATACTGTTGCTTTTGTTTGGCTAAGTCTTTCATTTTAGCCTCTATCTTTCCCATATCTTCTTCGGTAATAACTTTATCTCCCGTGTCGATGTCGTAATAGAAGCCATTTTCGATGTCGGGGCCAATTCCAAATTTTGCACCCGGAAACAGAGCCTCAATAGCCTCGGCCATCAGATGAGCAGATGAATGCCACATGGTGGATTTCCCTTCAGGGTTATCCCAGGTAAGCAACTGCACCTGAGCATCAGTATTTATTGGCCTTGTAGCGTCCCAAACCACTCCATTAACCTTCGCCGATAAGACATTCCGTGCCAAACCTTCACTGATACTTTTAGCGATTTCAATGCCAGTTACACCAGCCTCAAATTGTTTAACACTATTATCAGGTAACGTTATATTTATCATAATTTTTGGTTGTCTAAATCTAAAAAATTGGGCGCAAAAGTAATCATATTAAATGATTAGACTAAATTCTGCTACCTTAAAAAATAAAAAAATGCTTAATCTTAAGGTTTCTTTAAAAGGGATTTTAATCAATATTCAAAAAATGTAATAACTATGACGGAAACAGTTGGATTTAAATACATTAACAACAACACCCGTTTTATTGCTTAGTGGTATCAAGAATTTTTATTTCGGTCCGTCGGTTTTTAGCCATGCCTTCAAGGGTATCATTCTCACAAAGTGGTTTTGAGAAACCATAACCCTTAAAGGTCAGCCGGACTGGTTCAACATTGTTTTTTATTAAAAAATCATACACTGCTTTTGCCCTGTATTCCGATAATTGGTTGTTATACTCCACAGAACCAATATTATCGGTATGCCCGCTGATTTCAAATGTTAAGGCTGGATTTTGATGAATAAAATCCAATAACTTTTTCAATTCAACTTTCGATTCCTCTTTCAGGGAATATTGGTCAGTATTAAAAAAAACATTCCTCAAAATCATTGTTTCTCCTGCAACCACAGGGTTTAAGGCAATATTAAGCTGAAAGGGATTTAACAGATTTGAACTACCCTCTAATGCAAAATTTTCGGAGTGAAAAAGGTATTTTTCTTTTGAAACATTTAATGCGTAATTCCGGTTGGCCGGGATGCAAACGAGAAATTCACCGGAAGATTTATCAGAAAATGAACGTACAATTTCATTTCCGGTTTCAAGATCAATTAAGGAAAAATATGCTTCCAGAGGCTGTTGTGTCTTTGCATCAAAAACAAAACCTCTGACATAAGTGGAAGGAATTGGCCGGACATTTGGGGGCAGGTCAAATTCAAAAATATCAAAACCGCCATAACCACCATACTTATCGGCAGAAATCCAGGCTTTATCACCGGCTGCACTCACCACAACATTTATTTCATCACCCGCAGTATTCACCGGATACCCGAGATTTACCGGCTTTCCCCAATTTCCTGTTGAATCCTTTTTTGAAACATACAAATCCATCCCACCCATCCCGATTTGATAATCTGACGAAAAATATAGGGTTTGCCCGTCAGGATGGATAAAAGGAGCCATTTCTGAGCCTTCGGTATTGATAATTTCACCCAGATTTTGTGGTATCGACCATTCACCATTGTCCTGCAAATAGCTGTACCATAAATCCGAATTTCCACAGCCCCCTTGTCGGATTCCTGAAAAGTAAAGCGTTCGTCCATCGGTAGAGAGCGAGGGTTGAGATTCCCATTTTGGAGTGTTGATTACAGAGCCCAGGTTGACAGGATTTCCGATTTCTGTTCCGGAAATACGGGAGGCATAAATATCACAGCTTCCAAAACCGTCCTGCCAATGGCAACCGGCAAAGAGCAAATATCTTCCGTCGGGAGTGATGGTCAAGGCCCCTTCATCACCGGGAGTATTCACGGGAGGACCAACCTTTTGAGATTTTCTCCAGGGATGCGAAATGTCAGTCCGGGTAGAAAAATAAAAGTCATCACCTCCTTTTTCACTATTCTTTCCATCTCTTCCTGTAAAATACAAAACCAGTCCATCAGAGCGGATAGCGTTGATGTATTCATCGTAGGTTGTGTTTACGTTTTCACCAAGATTAACTGGTTTGAAAGAGACGGGATTCTTTTTTGCGTCAAGCGCAAAATGGCTGCACTCTGTCAGATAAAGGGTTCTTTTTTCCCTTGCAGCGCTTTTGGTTGATTTCGACAGGAAAACAGTAAGATGTTGAATGACCTTCTCATAATTTTCAAGTTTATAATAAGCCAAACCGGCAAAGAAGAATACTTCCGGGTATTTTTCAGGGTTGAGATCAATAACATTTTGGTAAACTTCAGTTGCTTTTGCAAATTTTCCCGATGCCGAATAAACATCTCCAAGCAACATGTAAGCCTCAAGAAATGCTGAATCAATGTAAATGGCTTTTAACAGGTTTGCTTCAGCCTCTGCATAATTCAGAAGGTTGTTTTGTTTTGATCCTTCCTTATAAAATTTAACGGCACGGCCTGATTTGGTTGAATAATTCTGTGCATTCAGCGAAAGCATAGACAGCAAAAAGAATGAAAGTGTAAAAAATGCCACAACTGATTTTAAAAATCTGGTTTGGTGAATTTTACGATAGAAAAACTGTGAAAGAAAATTAGTCATACTTGTAAATATCCGTACCTGAAACGAAAGGACAGGGTTTTTGTTACCCTGATAACCAACCAGCTAAGGGATATTCATGAATTTATGCGATTGGAGGGAAATTTTCCAGCGGGGATGATGCATTACATAATCGATAATAACCGGGGTCATAAAGCGGGAGCGGCTCCATTCGGGTTGAAGGTAAAGCCTGCATTTTTCACTTACTTTATCAGCATATTTTTCAGCCCAAGACAGGTCGCTGTCGTTAAAAATGATGACTTTGAGTTCATCGGCTTTAATGAGTATTTCGGGTAATGGAGCGCTGTTTTTTTTTGGTGAAAGGCAAATCCAGTCCCATGTTCCGGTTAGCGGGTAGGCTCCTGAAGTTTCAAGATAGGTTTTGATATTGTGTTTTTTTAATTCCTGACACAAATAATCAAGGTTGTAAAGTGTTGGCTCCCCACCAGTTACTACTACTGCCTTGGAAGGCTGAGCAGCGGCGTTTTTCACGATAAGGTCGGTTTCAGTTAAAGGGTGCAGGTCAGGATTCCACGATTCTTTTACATCGCACCAGCGGCAACCCACATCACAGCCTCCCACCCGGACAAAATATGCTGCTTCGCCTGTATTGTAGCCTTCACCCTGAATGGTGTAGAACTCCTCCATCAGTGGGAGCAATTTCCCTTTCTCAAGAAGCTGGTTTTGTTCAGGGCTATTTGTTTTTGGTCGGATCAATTTTTTGAATTGAAATAAAAATGTGTACGTCGTTGAAGTAACTTATTATTTGACTAAATTTTTATAGGCTCTTAATGTATTGAGTAAAAGTCCGACGCGAGTCATGGGTCCGACACCCCCGGGAACTGGTGTGATGTAACTGCATTTTGGAGCTACTTCTTCAAATTTAACATCACCAATGAGTTTAAATCCGGTTTTTGAAGAATCTGACGGAGCCCTGTGAATTCCCACATCAATAACAACTGCATTTTCCTTCACCATATCAGCGGTAACGAATTCAGGGCTACCGATAGCGGCGATCAAAATATCAGCAGTTCTGGTAAAATCAGCGATATTGGAGGTTTTTGAATGACACAAGGTGACTGTACAATTACCCGGGCTGCTTTTTCTTGACAACATGATACTTACCGGTGTTCCGACAATACTGCTACGGCCGAGAACAACACAATGCCTTCCCGATGTTTCGATGTTGTAACGTTTCAACAATTCAAGGATGCCGTAAGGAGTTGCAGGTAAATATGCGGGTTGACCAATCATCATTTTTCCAAGATTAACAGGGTGAAAACCATCTACATCTTTGGCCGGGTCAATGCGCGAAATCACCTTATCCACATCAATGTGGCGTGGGAGCGGCAATTGAACGATAAACCCGTGAATTTCATCATCTTCATTCAGGAAATCGATGGTCTCCAGCAATTCTTCTTCCGTGATCTGCTGATGCAATTTGTAAACTGAAGATGTAATCCCAACCGATTTGCAGTCTTTTTCCTTATTTGCGACGTAAGTCATACTGGCAGGATCCTCCCCAACCACAACAGCAGCCAGGTGAGGTGCTGGATTGTCGTTATCGATTAGGGCAGCTACTTCGGTTTTTATTTCCTCTTTAATTTTTTCAGCAATATGCTTTCCATCTATCAGTTTCATGATGCGTGGATTTTTATGATTGATATTCTACTGCGATGATAACACTTTTTTTTATTAAAAAATGCTTAACAGTTCAAAACAAATAAAAAAAAAGGTGATTTGTGCCTTTAAAGGTGTTAGTTCCAGATTTTTAATCAGGAATTTGAACCTGGTCTGAGGTTGACCAAAAGTAAATAAGGCAATATTGTTTCCTGAATTTTAATGAAAAGAATTTTTAAAACCATTCTTTCCGCTTTCTTTCTCATAAAGATTCCATCATAACAGAATTTCAAAAGGATCTTATTTCAGGTTCAACCAGGCATTCCTTTCATTTTCTGCATCATGCGCATCATATTTTTTCCTCCGCCGGTTGCCATCGTGTGCATCATTTTGCGGGTTTCTTCAAATTGCTTAACCAACCTGTTTACCTCGGTAACACTTGTACCGCTACCATCAGCAATCCTTTTGCGCCGGTTACCATTCAGGATTTTTGGATCCTCACGCTCCCTGGGAGTCATCGAATGTATGATAGCTTCAATTTCCTTGAAGGCATCATCGTCGATGTCCATATTTTTCAGCGCTTTCGACATTCCGGGAATCATACTCATCAATTCCTTGATGTTGCCCATTTTCTTTATTTGCTTGATTTGAGAAAGGAAATCATTGAAATTGAACTCGTTTTTAGCGATTTTTCGTTGGAGTTTACGGGCCTCCTCTTCGCTGAATTGTTCCTGGGCTTTTTCAACCAGCGAAACGATATCGCCCATCCCAAGAATACGGTCAGCCATACGTTTGGGGTAAAAAACATCCAATGCATCTATTTTCTCGCCAATCCCGACAAATTTTATGGGTTTTTCGACCACCGAACGTATTGTCAGCGCAGCGCCACCACGGGTGTCACCATCAAGTTTGGTAAGTACTACCCCGTCATAATCGAGCCGGTCGTGGAAAGTACGGGCAGTGTTCACAGCATCCTGCCCGGTCATGGAATCCACCACAAACAAGGTTTCATGAGGGTTGATGGCCTTTTTTACATTGCTGATTTCGTCCATCATTTCCTCGTCGATGGCCAAACGACCGGCGGTATCAACAATCACAACATTGTAACTCTTCAGTTTGGCGTAAGCAAGTGAGTTTTTGGCAATTTCAACTGGCTTTTTACTACCCTCTTCGGTGTAAACCTCTACACCAATTTGTTCACCCAACACTTGCAACTGGTTGATAGCGGCCGGACGGTAAACGTCGCCGGCTACAAGCAATGGTTGCTTACCTTTTTTGCGTTTTAAATAATTTGCAAGTTTAGCTGAGAAAGTCGTTTTACCTGAGCCCTGTAAACCCGCTATGAGAATAATGGCAGGGCTTCCCTTGATGTTGATGTCTTCGTGCTCCCCTCCCATCAGTTCGGTAAGGTTGTCATGGACAATCTTAACCATTAACTGACCAGGTGATACAGAAGTGAGTACATTTTGGCCAAGGGCTTTTTCCTTTACCTCATCGGTAAAAGATTTGGCAATTTTGTAACTGACATCGGCGTCTAACAGTGCCTTCCGCACCTCCTTAAGTGTTTCGGCCACATTGATTTCGGTAATATGGCCATGGCCTTTTAAAATCTTGAATGACCGTTCTAATTTCTCGCTTAAACTTTCAAACATAATCAGTTAAGTTTTTTCAGGGCGGCAAAGATAGAGTTTTTTCATCTCGTTAAAAATGCCACGAATTCACGAATGATATTTTTTAGCGGATTTAAAATTATTAATGCCACACAAACAATACAATCGGCGGGATCAGCAGCAAACATGCAATGATAAAAAAGGCAATTGATAGCGGGTACATAAATTTCAGCCATTTATCGTAAGGAATTTTGCCAATGGCAAGGATTCCCATAGTTACGCCGCTGGTTGGATAAATATTAGTGAAAAGCCCGTCTCCAAGTTGGTAAGCCAATACTGCCGTTTGCCGGGTGATGCCAATCAAATCGCTGAGCGGAGCCATGAGAGGCATGGTTAATGCAGCCTGTCCGGAGCCGGAAGGAACAAAGAAATTCATGATGATTTGAAAAACGAACATAAGTTGCACAGAAACTACTTTAGGTACATTGCCTGCAATTCCGGCGATACCGTGAAGAATTGTATCGATGATATTTCCTTCGGTTGCAATGATCAACATTCCCCGTGTAAGTCCAACCACAAGGGCTGCAGTCATCATATCGCGGGCGCCTTCGATAAATGCACCCACCGATGTGTTGGACGGCAGTCCCGAAAAAATGGCAATTATCAATCCCATCGCTATAAAAAGGCCTGCAATTTCGTTGATGTACCAATCCCAAACATTTACACCTACAATTAACATGATGATTGTGCCGAGGAAAAACAGAAGTATCAGTTTGCGTTTCAAAGTAAAATTCATGTCTTCTTCGCTGTGCATCGACGACATATCGCGTGTTTTATCAAGTTCAAAAACAATGCTGCGGGTCGGGGTTTTTTCAACTTTGCGCGCATACCACATCACGTAGGCAATAGCAACAGCGGTAACTGTAAGCCAAACAACAATTCTGTACTCCCACCCGCTGAAAATGGGGATTTCAGAAATCCCCTGAGCAATTCCGATGGTGAAAGGGTTGCTGAATGCCCCGGCGAACCCGGATGCAGCACCAATAAAAGGCATAGCTATTCCTGTAAGTGAGTCGTAACCCATGGCCATTGCCAGCGGAATTGTTATCAAAATAAAAACCATCACTTCCTCACACATCCCAAAGGTTGCCCCAGCCACCGAAAACAGGAACATGATGATGGGAATAATAAACACCTTGAATTCAGGCTTCCTGCGGGTAATTTCGATTATACTTCCAAGCCCGGCATTGATAGCACCTGTGCGGTTTAAAATCCCGAACGCTCCTCCAATGAGCAAGATAAAAGCAATAATTTGTGCTGCCGAAATCATCCCTTTGATGGGTGCCATCAAGAAAGCCATCAATCCCTGGGGGTTGCTGTCAACAAATTGGAAGGTACCGGGTTTCACCACCATGCGCCCGTTGAAATCCTGTCGTTCAAACTGTCCGGCAGGCACTATCCAGGTAAGAACAATGAAAATAACAAGAATGCTCCCAACAATAATGAGCGTGTGAGGCATTTTCATCTTTTTGGTCACAGCCATAATACTTTGTATTTTTGAAGTGAATGATTAATTTATCCTGCTTTCGCACAAGGAGGGCAAAAGTAATGAAATCGTAAAAAGATAGAATATTTGAATTTGAATATCAACTATATTTGCAAAAAAGAAAAACGTCATGAATTTAACAAGCACTTTACCATACGAATTACATCATCAACTTGATCATTACGCGAAATTACTTTCAATACCAAAGAATCGTTTAATTGAAAAGGCTTTGAATGATTATTTTGATAAAATAAAAAAGGCTGAGTATGAAAACTCTTTCAAAAAAGCTGCCGGAGATGCCGAGATTCGTTCATTGGCGGAAGATGGCCTTGAGGATTACCTAAAAATGTTAGACAAAGAATGAAACAACGTGAAATTTGGATTACAAGAAATTTTAACTTATTAATCAAAGACTCAAACGCTGCTAAATCATAACATTCCTGTTTTACAATCCTTTTTTACTTTAGCCTTCCCACTTTTTGCTAAAAATTAATACCAAAAGCGATTCCCAATAAGTTTCCCGAATATCACTGCTTACACAATAAAATGATTCACCTTACTCACTGTTAACACCGGTTTTTCAGAATTATAGGCTGTATCGGCAAGTTGCAGGTTCGATTTAATGAGTCCGGCAGCAAAAAGCCGCTCAATCACATGTGCCATTGTTCCATCTTTTTGTCCCGCCTCCACCTCAAAATCAGTTTCTGACAGATTCAAATCAAGCACCGGTTTCAGTGCTTCTTTGCGGGCAAAAAACATCGAGCCGGCTACAAAGTTCAGGTCTTCAAGCTGTTTATCAGCTATTCCCATTTTCAGTGCGACTTCTTTTACCCGACGGCCATTGGCAGCATAATAAAGCGACATGGGCAAAATATTCCCGTAAGGACCAACAATTCCTACTGAATGATTTGAATGAAAAATCTCCATTACCCGGTCAACACTTCCATTCCCGATCAACTTCGAGAAAAGATCGTTGCGCCAATGATCCCGCCTGTTTAAATGATTCGATCTTTTGGTATGCAATTTTAAAATTAAGGTATGCCCATCCTCAAAAACTTTGGGTAAGACCATTAAAAATGGGAGAATATCACGACCATGGTTTTTTACAGGAAAATATTGAACCAGAAATGAATCTGGTGAAAGGTTAGTCTTTATCTCATCCAGAATATTTTCGGGGCCAGTCAGATAAAGCGAGATTTCAGTTTTCTCAACTTTGAGTAAAGCTTCATAAATTTCCCGAAAAATATCTGTGTAAAAAGCATGAACTATCACTGCCAGTTTATTCTCAGATGGTGATTCTTTTAAAGGATCATCAAGAGTTTTCAGATTGATTGTATAGTTGGTAAAAAGTTTTCTTTCCCAGAATTTCAATTGCCAGCCTTTAAGTTTTCTGTTTTTGTAAATACGAGCCTGTTTCCAGTTCTGATAAATTTCCCATTTCATAAAGAAACCAGGAAACCAGCCAAAGAGTCTGTTTTTAACAGATTCCTTTATTGGTCTTCTAACCGGAAATATTTTCCAGACTTTGTCAAAATCGTGTAAAACGTATGGTTGCGAAACATTTGGCACAATTTCCTTCATTCAATTGGCTTTTATCTAAAAAGAGAACAGAAATGTTTACAATTTATTCTGCTATAAACTATTGTCGATCCTGGGCGGCCAGGCAAGGCTGAAATCCTCTGATTCAAGGGTTAAGTTTGGTGAATAGGCAGGGTCTTTTTTTAAAATATCACCCCATTTATTCATCATAAAACTCACTTCCTGCCGAAATCGTGCCTCATTTTCTTGGGTCAGGTCATCGCCTCTTGATTTGCTTTCGTGGTGGTACAATTCAGAATACGGTGTCCAAACAATACGATATCCTGCTGCACGAATTCTCAGGCAAAAGTCAATATCATTGAAGGCGACAGCGAGGTTCACTTCATCGAAAAGGCCAGCCTCGAGGAAGATGGTTTTTTTTACCAACATGCAGGCAGCAGTAACTGCCGAAAATTCCTGAACCAGTGCAGCCCTGCTGAAATACCCCGGGTCTTTTCCTGGAAAACCTTTGTGAGCATGTGAGCAAACACCACCGATTCCCAAAATTACGCCACCATGTTGCAAAGTACCGTCAGGATAAAGCAGCTTTGCACCAACAGCTCCCACGCCTGGCTGAATGGCCTGGCTCATCATTTCGCCGAGCCAGTCGCTGCTGATAATTTCGGTATCGTCATTCAAAAAACATAAATATTCGTCATCCGATTGTTGGGCAGCCTGGTTATTTATGGCTGAGAAATTGAAGCTACGGGCATCTTTTACAATTCTGATTTTCCTGTTGTCTGATAATGCTTTCAGTAGTTCCAATGTTTCCGGTTCATCTGAGCCATTGTCAACAATCAATACTTCAAAATATGGATAGGTTGTTTTCGATATCAGACTGTTGATGCATTTTTCCAACACCGATTTGTTGTTTTTTGTAGGAATAATAATGGAAACGGATGGTTTTTTTTCAGGGAGTTGAAATTTGACCCTATACATCTGAATGGGTAAAATCTCAACAGTAGCATCGGTATGTTTTCTTTGCAAATGTTCCTGAATAGCTTTTCGGGCGCTTAAAACTGCATATGGTTTTTTCCCTGAACTTTTTGCCGTACTGTCAGGGTGAATCCGCCATTGGTAAAGCGCCCGCGGAATGTGTACAATTTGCGATTCATCAACCAGTTCGATAGCCCTCAATGCAAGGTCGTAATCCTGTGAACCCTCAAATCCTTTTCTAAATCCGCCAATTGTTTTGACTACGTCGGTACGGAAAACCCCTAAATGACTGACTAGATTTTGTGATAAAAACAAACTATAATTCCAATCGCACTTAAAATACGGCTCCAGTCTTTTCCCTTTCATGTCAATTTTATCTTCGTCGGAATAAATGATAGCAGCTTGTGGGTTTTTGTTGATGGAATCGGCTACCCAAAAAAGCGCATCCGGAGGCAACACATCATCATGGTCGAATAAAGCCAAAAAATCTCCGTTGGCAATTTCGATAGCGCTGTTTGAAGCCTCCGAAATATGACCATTTTCCTTCCGTAATAACACTTTAATGCGTGAATCAAATTTTTGATAATCATACAAAACTTTCAAGTGGCTTTGTTTTGTGGAAGCATCATCAGCAATGCACAACTCCCAGTTCGGATAAATCTGATTGCGGACCGATTCGATGGCTTCCTTCAGCCATCGCGGATTGCTGTTATATGTTGGCATAATCACCGAAATTAACGGCCTGGACTGAAACGACCCGATTTTTTCCTTCATTTTTAGCACATCATCCGGGGTAAATTTTGCATATTTTTCAATCCAGTTTTTATAGTTGGGTATTACCAGAACATCATCACCAGCCATCCTTGCATGAAGAAAAATATAGCTGATTTTGGCTTTCAAACCTCCCAATCCCGCCTTTCGGATGTTATTGAACGTTTTTGATAAAACAGAAAAAGGGCCGCCCAAATCTGCAATTAGCAAAACAATAAAACGGATTTTGTGCAAAAGTTTATTGATGGGTTTACACATGATTTTACTTCAATTAAGAAACCTTAGTTTTGTCATCAAATAAAAACAAAAAAGATGATTGAATCCACGACAAATAAATATTTCTCCTTGCTTTCTCCAGAAAAGATATTTTTATTTTTTGCCATAACCTGGGGCAGCATTATGCTTTTTCTTGTCCCGCCCTTTCAGGTTCCTGATGAGCCTGCTCATTTTTTCAGGTCATACCAGGTTGTACAATTCCGCTTTATTCCTGAAAAGAAAAATAACGGGTTGGGTGGTACAATTCCTGAAAGTTTGTTCAAATTAATGGGTGCGACAAGTATCAGAACCGGCCATCGGGATGAAAAATTTACTGCTGAAATGCTTTACAACGCCTTTAAAATTAATCTGGAGCCTGGTAAAGAGGTGTTTATTGGCTTTCCAAACACGGCACTTTATTCTCCGGCAGCATATTTTCCACAAGCGGTTGGCATTTTTATCGGAAAATTATTTCATCTGCCCCCATTGATTTTGCTCTATTTGGCAAGATTATGCAACCTTTTAGCCTGGACACTGTTAGTTTATTTTGCATTGGCTGCAATTCCTTGCAAAAAGTGGCTCTTTGTGGTTCTAGCACTAACACCCATGTCGATGCATCTGGCTGCTTCGGCTAGTGTTGATGCATTTTTAAATGCCCTTTCATTTTTATTTATTGCCCGTGTGTTTCGCCTTGCATATTTAGAAACTGCACACCTCAACAACAAAGAAATGCTGACCCTAATAGCATTGTTAATTTTTATTGCCATGTCGAAAAACATTTACGTAATCTTGGTTTTGTTATTCCTTGTAATCCCCATTTCAAAAGCAGCAAATTTTAAAAAATATCTGCAGTATGGTGCATTACTGTTTGGATCATCGCTTGTACTTTTCATTGTTTCATTCCTTTTTGTTAATCAGCTTGTTGGGTCTATCGACCCTATTGAAGAATTTTATGGAAAATCTGACCTTATTCCAAAAATCAACCCGGCCAAACAAATCGGTTTCGTTTTATCGGATTTTCCCGGATTTTTAAAAATCCTTTACAGCTCATACCGAACTCTTTGGCAATCGGTTAGCGAATCTTATATTGGCTACCTGGCTTGGTTCGAATTAAGACTTTCAGGGTATTATTATCTTTTTACTTTTTTGTTCTTTTTCCTGTTGGCCATCTTTGGTGGGGATAGCTATGTAAAGATGCGGTTTTTAGACAGGATTGTTATGATTGCCATTTTTACGCTGGCAGTGTTTGCTTTTTCGTTTACGATTTTTTGCAGTTGGACCGAACCCGGTAGTACGATGATTACCAATCTTCAGGGAAGATATTTTATTCCGGTTGTGCCACTGGCTTTTACAGCTATTGGAGTCAACCGTTACAGAATCTCTCAAAATGTCGTCAGGTTTGCAGCAATATTATGGATA
>Ga0172370_10002917_pt1 | contig 24162 bp, 19 predicted proteins | sample LakKiv5m_FD_114538 | JGI IMG/M metagenome (GOLD analysis project Ga0172370, IMG submission 114538) | Freshwater microbial communities from Kabuno Bay, South-Kivu, Congo - kab_022012_11.5m | ecosystem: Environmental > Aquatic > Freshwater > Lake | place: Democratic Republic of the Congo...
CAAGAAGGGCCTCAAGGACATCCTTTTCCTTCATCTTTTCGATATCCTCTTTTTCAATGCTTTCCACCTCGCCGAGGGAGGTGATCAACTGGGTCAGGAGCTTCATCTTGGTCCAGAGGCCCATGAGCCGCCAGGCCCTGGACAGGGTGATGCGGATGTCCCTGTCGGCGAGGTGAACGGCGGCATCCACCTCCTTTGCGGCCTGGATGGCCCGAAGCATCTCGGCCCCTGGCTTGATCCCAAGCTTTTTCCCGATTTTTTTCTGAAAAGAGGCCAGTATGAGGTTGGAGAGGAGGAGAAAGGCCTTTTTTTCTCGAATCACCTTGAGGAGGTCCGTTTCCTTCCACCGGTTCTCCTGGGTCATGGCCTGGTATCTGGATTCGCACAGTTCCACGCAGACCGTGTCGGGCCGCTCCTCTTGAACCACCTTCGCCACCAGGTCGGCGCTTTCCTCGGACACATGGGCCGTTCCCAGGAGTGTGATTTCCTTGTCGCCCATGGTGAGTCGATGCCGGTTGCTGTTGTCCGTCATTTTCTGTTCCTCGGTCTCAATCGCTTCTTCCGCCGGCCTGGCTATTAACACAAAAGCTTCCCAATTCCAAGGGGGTTTGATTGGTCGTTGACGGGAAGACCCATGTAATGAAAAAGCCCTTTCAAAAACCATTAAACTTGTTGGAAGGGCGGTTCATCTGATAAACTGAACCCGATGCCCTTATCGGCACGGCGGTGAACCGCTTTTGAGCAGCGAGGTTTTCCATGAAACGCATGCGCCCTCAGCCAGGTCCCGGTTTCCACGGAATACGAAAGGTTGCCTGGACGCTCCTGACGGCCCTGATTTTCGGGTGCACGGTGATTCCCGAGTCGGACCGGATGGATAAGACCCTGGTGAGAAGTGACGATCCGGTCTTCGACAGGCGTTTTCGTGATCTCTCCTTTCAGGATATCGACCTGAGCCAGTTATGGATTGAACGGGGCGAGATCACCAGGCGTGAGGATATTGCGGTCAACAACAACACGGTGGCGGAGATCACCGAGGCGACGCGGCAGGCGGTCGTCAATATTTACACCAGCCGGCTGGAGGAGAAGGAGGCCCAGTTTGGACTCTCGCCAAACGATATCCTGCCGTTTCGAATACCGGGGATTTCAAATCTTTTTGACATCATTCCCTTTAAAGTGCCCATCCCTTATCGGGACAAGGGATTCAGCCTGGGCTCAGGCTTCATGATCAGCGAGCAGGGATATATCCTGACCAATGCCCATGTCATTCATAACGCCACGGATATTCGAGTCGTCCTCTCCGAGGGGAAACGGGAATATTCAGCCAAGATTATCGGGTCGGATCGCATCACCGATACGGCGCTTATCAAGATCGAGCCGGATGGTTTCCTTCCGGTGCTTCCTCTGGGAGACTCCGATGCGCTGCGGGTGGGGGAGATGGTCCTGGCCATCGGAAACCCCCTCGGGCTCAGGCAATCGGTGACCTTCGGGATCGTGAGCGCCAAGGAACGGGTGGCTCCGGAACTCAACGAAGACCTGGTGGACTTCATTCAAACCGATTCAGCCATCAACCCGGGGAGCAGCGGCGGTCCCCTGATCAATTTTCATCGAGAAGTCGTCGGGATCAATACGGCCGTGGTTTCTCAGGCCCAATCCATCGGGTTTGCCGTGCCCGTCAATACCGTGAAAGAGGTCATGCCGATGCTGGTTCTGGGCAAGACGGAACGGGGGTGGTTTGGCGTGAGGGCTGTGCCGCTTAGCGGTAACAAGGCCGCTGAACTCGGGTTTTCGGGCGAGGGGGGCGCCCTTGTGGTCGAGGTGGAGAAGGGGAGTCCGGCCGAGACAGCGGGGATTCAGCCGAACGATATCCTCCTGACGCTGAACGGTCGGCCCCTGGAGAGCTTCATCTCTTTCAGGAGAAAACTGTTGAGTCTGTGGCCCGGTCATGAGATCCATCTTACGGTTTTCAGAAATGGCGGAATCAAAAAGATAGACAGCACGCTGGGCAAAAAGGGCGAAAAAACATAGGACCCGGATTGGGTTCCCGGCCCCATGAGTGATTTTTGGGTATTTTTTTTGAGACGTTTTGCCACCCGGTCAGCTCTTAACATGTCAGTGCCGCGTGATGCCACGATTCCAAGAGCAGGGAGGCAAGGTTGATAGGTATGCATGGAAAATTTTTTACGACGGCAAGACGGCTCCAGACGGTTTTCGTATTGGGCATGCTTTTCTGCCTGGCCGACGTCGCGTGCTCCTGGGCCGCAATCGTGCGGGTGGAGGCGCCCCAACCCATGGCGGATTGCATGGCAGGCCAGTCCTATCCGGTCCGTTTTCGAGTCCGGGTCGCACCCCTGTGGTATATCCATGGGGCCGAATCGGGTGAGGCCGGCCTCATCCCCTCGAGACTCTCCTTCCCCGATTCGCCCCTTCTCCGGGTAACGGATGTACGGTTCCCTGCCCCGGAGAAAAGGAAGTTTCCCTATGGGGAAGATCCTATCGAGGTCCTCTCCGGGGAGTTCGAGGTGTCCGCGCAGGTGGTCTTGAGCCGGGACATACCGGCAGGCCCTCGGGAGGTAACCGGCGCCCTTTCCTATCAGGCGTGTTCGCCCACGTCCTGCCTCCCCCCCGAGTCTGTTCCGGTGACCCTTTCCCTGATGGTCGTGCCGCCCACCGCGAATACCAAGGCCGGCCCTAATCCGGCGCTGGAACCGGTCGATCGAGAGGCGCCGGCGGGGCCGGTGGCGGGAGGTGAGGCGGAGGCCGGTCTCTGGCTGACGTTACTCGGGATTTTTTTAGGGGGGCTGGCCCTCAATCTGACACCCTGCATCTATCCCCTGATTCCGATCACGGTTTCCTACTTTGGGGGCAAAGGGGGAACATCAGGAAAAGGGACCCTTCTCCAAGGTCTCGTCTATATCGGCGGGCTGGCAGTCACCAACTCGATCCTGGGCGTGACGGCCAGTCTTTCGGGGGCCATGCTGGGCTCGGTCCTTCAAAACCCGGTCGTCCTGATGGCCGTGGCCGGAATCCTCGTCGGTCTGGCCACAAGTTTTTTCGGACTCTGGGAGATCCGGCTTCCCTCCGGCCTGACGCGTCTGGCCTCCAGGAATTACGGCGGGTATTTCGGGACCTTTTTTATGGGACTCACCCTGGGCATAGTGGCAGCCCCCTGTCTGGGCCCGTTTATCCTGGGGCTGTTGACCTATGTAGGTCAAAGGGGAGACCCCCTTTTGGGGTTTGCCTGTTTCTTTGTTCTCAGCATCGGCATGGGACTCCCGCTGGCGGTCCTGGCCGTATTCTCGCGCGCCATCGAAAAGCTCCCCCTCTCCGGGGGCTGGATGGAGTGGATACGCAAGGTCCTGGGATGGGTCCTCGTGGGCATGGCAGGCTATCTCATTCAGCCCCTGATCCCAGACCCCCAGGCCCGCTGGACGCTGTTTGCTGGGATCGTTGCTGCCGCTGGCCTGCACTTGGGGTGGCTGGACAGGTCCCGGCACCGATCCACTGTTTTTGCCAGGGTGAAACAAGGCGCGGGGGCCTTTCTCATTGCCGGCGCGGTAGCCCTCTTCTTTGTAACCCCTTGGCATGAGGGAGGGGTTCAATGGACTCCCTATGCGAAAGGGGTCTTGAGCCAGGCCGCGCGGGACCAACGGCCCCTGATCGTGGACTTCTACGCGGACTGGTGCGGACCCTGCAAGGCTATGGAGAGGAGCGTTTTTACAGACCCGGAAGTGGTTCAGTTGAGTCAGCGTTTTCTCCCCGTTCGAGTGGACCTGACCCAGCGGCATGCGGACCAGGATGAGCTGTTGCGACGATACCAGGTTCGAGGGGTCCCCACCATCTTGTTTCTTGATGCGGCAGGCAGGGAAGACAGGGGACTGAGAATCGAGTCGTATGTAGCGAAGGATGAGGTGCTGAGGAGGATGAAACAGGCGGCAGGCCTGGCCTCCAAATAACAACCCCAAATAACAAGAAGAAAGGAGAACATCATGGCGGAAAGTCAAAAGGAACTGAACGACAATCGGATGAGGAATCTGGGAAGGTTCGCGGAACTCCTTCCGAATGTCCTGAAACAGGTCAGGGATCAGGGGGCCGAGGCCTACAAGGACGGCGTAATCGATGGCAAGACCAAACGGCTCATGGCCATGGCCATCGCCCTGGGGGCCGGATGCCGCAACTGCGTCTTGGGCCAGACCATGTATGCCCTGGAGGCCGGGGCCACGAAGGAAGAGTTTCTGGAGGTCATTTCTGTGGTTGTGAGCATGCGGGGAACGACCGGCATTGCCGAGTCCCTGAGGGTCATGCAGCTTCTGGATGAATTGGGAAAGTAGACACGAGGGGTTCCCATCTGCCCGGCCCAATCCGATCGTGGCATGCCGGGGCCACTGGGCTTCGATTGTTCCGTTTCTGAACCCAGGAGCCTATCAGGAGAGGGGAGCATGAAGCCTCGTCACCGGCCAGTGAAGATGCGTCACCGGCTGGAATTTAGATTGTTTTGGGCCATCTCCTTTCTAGTGTCGCTGCTTCCGAGAAGGGCGATGGTCCGAGTGGGGAGGGGTCTTGGAGCGATCGGTTACTTCCTGTGGAGGGGCCGAAGGCAGATCGCCCTGGATAATCTTCGGTTTGGGTTCGGGGAGTCTAAAACCCTCCAGCAAAGAAGGTGGATCGCCAAGGAGGCCTTCAAGAATATCGGGGCCTCGGTCCTGGAGCTGGCCTGGGGCATGCGACGGATGAATGAGGCGGTTTTTCGTCGGACAGTGGTGGTGGAAGGACTGTCCGTCATTCGGGCGGCCATGGAAAAGAAACGGGGCGCGATTATTCTTCCCGCCCACTACGGCAACTGGGAGATCATGGCCAATGCCGTGGGGTACCTCAATATCCATGCCCATTTCGTGGCCAAGCGGCTCAAGAACCCCTATCTCGACAAGGCCATCAATGACTACCGGTGCGAAACCGGCAACCGGGTCATCTACACCAACGGGGCGTCCAGGAAGATGGAGGCGGTTTTGAAAAAGGGCGAGGTTATCGCCACGCTGCTGGACCAGAAGGTGCCGGTCCACGAGGGGGGGATCCTCGTGGACTTCTTTGGCCGCAAGGCCCCCACCACCCCGCTCCTGGCTGAACTGCATCTGGCCACGGGCGCCCCCCTCGTCATTGTCAGGTGCTATCCGCTGAAGGATGGGAGGTGCAGATTCATCTTCGGTCCCGAGATCCGCTTCAGCCCTTCGGGCGATCGCCAACGGGATGTTCATGCCCTGACCCAGGCCTGCATGGCGGCCATCGAGGCCTACATCCGTGAACAGCCCCAGTTCTGGATATGGGGTCACAAGCGCTGGAAGTTGGACTGAAAAACGTCTGGCCAGTCCCTCCTCCCTGAGCACACGGCGCATGACCTTCCCCACCATGGAGGTCGGTATGTCATCCCGGAACTCGATGCTTCTGGGCCGCCTGTACCCGCCCGGACGCTCCCTGCAGAGCTCAAGGACCTCCTCAGCGCCGCCTGCATTGGCACACATGGGTATCAGGAATGGAAGAGATCAGGAGAGTCGGTTTAACCTGAAATAGATCCCGCCCAGGGCCATGAGCTCCTCGTGGGTCCCCTGCTCTCGAATCCGACCGTGATGCATCACCAGGATCCGGTCTGCATTCCGAATGGTGGAAAGCCGGTGGGCCACGATGAGGGTCGTTCGTTTTTCGGTCATTCGAAAGATGGCCTCCTGAATGAGCCGCTCGGTCTCAGGGTCCACGCTGGAGGTGGCCTCGTCCAGGATCAGAAGGCGGGGGTCGCCGGCCAGTGCCCTCGCAAAGGAGAGGAGCTGGCGTTCTCCTGTGGAGAGGGAGGCGCCCCCTTCGCCCAGCTCCGCGTCAAAGCCGCCGGGGAGCCTCTCGATGAAGGGGAGGGCATTGGCTGTCGCCGCGGCGTTCCTGAGGGTCTCTGCCGTCATCCCCTCCCTTCCCAAAGTGATGTTGTCCGCCAGCCTTCCGGAAAAGACAAATACATCCTGCATGCAGAGGCCGACCGTTCGTCTCAGCTCATGGTTGGGCCATTCCCTCAGATCCACCCCATCCAGGATGACCGTGCCCTCGTCCGGGTCATAAAAACGTTCCACCAGGTTGACCACGGTCGTCTTTCCCGAGCCGGTGGCCCCGACAATGGCCGCGGTCTCTCCCGGCCTCACCTCAAATGAGACATGTTGGAGCACCGGCTTCCCGGTTTCATACGCGAAGGAGACGTTGTCGAAAATCAGGCGCCCCTCGATGCGGGAAGGTCTTTTGGGCACGGCGGGGGGCGGCACGATTTCCTTCACATCCATGAACTCAAATATCCGCTCGCTCGATGCCATGGCCAACTGCATGATGTTGTATTTCTCGGAAATGTCCCGAATAGGCTTGAAGAACATCTGGATGTAGCCAATAAAGGCCACCAGGGTCCCCAGACTCAGCGCGTCCTCTATCACCTTGCCGCCGCCGTGCCAGATGAGAAAGGCCACCGCGACGGAGGAGAAGAGTTCCATGGCCGGCATGAAGAGGGCGAAGACGCGGATCTGTCGAATGCCGGCCAGGTAGTTCTCGCGGTTGATTCGAGAAAATGCCTCCCGCTGGCCCTGCTCCTGGGCAAACAACTGAATGATCTGCATCCCCCGGATTCGTTCCTGTAAAAAGGCATTGATCCTGGCTACGGTGGCCCGCAGCTCCCTGAAGGCCTCCCTGGCCAGGGCGCTGAAGACGAGGGTGACGACGAAGATGATGGGAAGGAGGATAAAACAGATCAGGGCCAGCCGCCAGTTGAGGGCCAGGAGTATCGCCAGAATGCCGATGAGGATAAAGAGATCCTTGAAGACCGTCACAAAGACCGATTTGAACATCTCGTTCAGGTTTTCCACGTCATTGGTCGCTCGGGTCACCAGACGGCCCACCGGATGGCGGTCGAAGAAGCGGAGAGACTGGGACTGCATGGTGTCGAACAGGTCCAGCCGAATGTCCTGCATCATGCGCTGCCCCGTGAATTCGAGGAGGTAGTATTCGCCGTAGCCGGCCCCGAGCGACAGGAGGATCAGAAAAAGGAAGAAAAGGGCGATCGCCGTTACGCCCCTGACGTCACTGCCGCGAATGTGAAGGACCTCTTTTGTCGAAAGGCCCTCCAGTGCCCGGTAGGGGAGGAGGGATGCACCATCCGCCATGGGAACAGCGTGCCGAATGGCCGTTTGGGCCATCGCCCCCGTGTCCACACCGGGCTTGATGCGGTAGAAGCGCTCATCGCCGAGGGCGCCATGGGTCCTGAGGACATGGAGATCCATCGGGTCAATCTGTTTCATGCTGAGGTTGGAGATGTACCAGGAGGTGCGGGAGGCGTCCAGGTCGATCAGATGTCCGTAGCGCTCCCTCAGCTTCAGACGGACTGGATCGTTAAGACGGTCCAGGTCCACCCGCTGCCATGAGGCCACGATATGGCGATCGATGACGATCTTGGTCAAATAGGGAACGGTCAGGTCAAACAGGGCGATCAGGATGGACAGGAGGAGTCCCGCCAGGATGGTCTTTTGGTAGGGAAGGGCATAACGGGTGAGCCGCTTCAGGATGCGCCAGTTATAAGGCTTCCCCAGTTTTCCTTCTTCCGCATATCCATAATCTCCGAACACGATAGGATGTCAGACCTCCTGTTCCAGTTCTTCCTGACGGAGCTGCTCTTCGTAGAGGGCTGCATAGGTTCCGCCCAGGCCGATGAGATGGTCGTGCGTCCCCTCCTCCACCACCTCGCCCTTGTCGAGAACCAGTATCCGGTCCGCCCTCCGGATGGTGGAGACCCGGTGGGAGACGATCAAATTGGTTTTGTCGGGCCTGCGGTCCAGGATACAATTGAGGATACGCTCTTCGGTGCGGGTATCCACCATGGAGAGGGCGTCGTCCAGGATCAGGATCGGACAGGCCCGGACCATGGCCCGGGCGATGGTGAGACGCTGCCGCTGGCCGCCGGAGAGGGTGATCCCCCGTTCGCCCAGCAGGGTGTCAAGACCCTTCTCAAGGGCCTGCACCTCTTCAAGCATGCCGGCCGCATGGAGGGCCTCCGCCACCTGCGCGTCGGAGATCCCTTCTCTTCCGAACACGACGTTGTTGCGGATGGTGTCGGAAAAGATGAACACCTCCTGGGGCACAAACCCGATCCCTTTTCTGAGCAGGGCAAGGGGGACCTTGCAGATGTCGCGTCCGTCCACAAAGACCGTCTGAACAGGGACATTCAGCAGTCGGGGGATTGTGTGAAGCAGGGTGGTCTTGCCCGATCCCACGCGTCCGACGACGGCAATGTTCTCGGATGGTGCAATCCTCACCCGAATATCCCGAAGGGCGTACCGGTCCTGCTGGGGGTAGGTGAAGCTGAGGCCCCGTATTTCGATGGCCCCCCTGTTCGGCCTGGCAGCGGCGTCTTCCATCAACGGGAGAGGCCTTGAGATGCTATCGCCTAAATCGGGATCCCGAATGTCCGGAACCGCTTCCAGGATGGCGTTGATGCGCCGCATGGAGGCCGACCCCCGCTGAAGGAGGTTGGTGACCCAGCCCATGGCCATCATGGGCCAGGTCAGGAGGTTGAGATAGCTGATAAAGGCGACGAAGTCGCCGGCGCTGATCTCGCCCAGTATGGCATACCGTCCCCCGAGCAGGATGACCACGGCGAGGCCTATATTGGTGAAGAGGGTCATGACCGGAAAGAAGACGGCCAGGGTTCGGGCCAGGGTCATGTTCTCGGCCACATAGCGTTCTCCCTCGCCCTTGACCCTCTCATATGCCCATGATTCGCGGTGATGGGCCTTGACCACCCGGATCCCGGCAAAGGCCTCACGGACACGCTCGGTCAGGTCGGAAAAGGTCTTCTGGACCGTTTCGAATCCCCGCGACATCCGGCGCGTGAGGGACCGGATCAACAGGACAACGAAGGGTGCCGGGATGAGGGAAATGAGGGTCAGCCGAAGATCGATGGATATCATGAAACCGATGGCGGCCAGGCCGAGGACCGATCCGTCGATCAGGGCCACCAGCCCCATGCCGCTGGCCATGCGCACCGCATTGATGTCATTGATGGCCCGGGCCATGAGGTCGCCGGTCGGGCTCCTTTGAAAAAAGGAGGATGAAAGGCTCTGAAGGTGGGCGTATAGCCGGTCCCTGAGCCGCTGTTCCACGATCCTGGAATGGCCGAAGATGAGACGTCTCCAGACATAGCGGAACAGGGCGATGGCGACGGCCATGGCGAGGATCACCCCGGCCTGTCTCACCAGAAGGGATTCGGTACTGTCCGTCTGGACCACGAGGAGGTCGATGGCCCGCTTGATGACCAGGGGGATGATGAGTTGGAGGAAATCCACCAGGAGGAGGCTCAACAGCCCCACCCCAAGGGCCCATCGGTTCTCCGAAAAATAGGGCAAGAGGGGCCTGAAGTTCCCGAGCATGGAATAAAAGGGAAGTGAGCGGCTCTCTCTCTCTACCTGTAAATTCATGCGTCCTGCCTCAGGCTGCCTCTGTGCGATCAGAGACTCAGTCCCGCCTCGAATCCCTCCCGGATGGCGTGCAGGGCGTTTCTGGGGCTCTTGGCATCACCGATGATGTAAACCTCGGAGACGATGTCTCTAACCCCCTCCGCAAGTCCGTTTTCGGAGCGGGACCCTGCTGCGACGACAATGGAGTCGGCCGGCAGGAGACCTCGGCCGCCGCCCTGTTCGACCTCAAGCCCTGTCGGGGTGATGCCCACGGCCTTGGTGTTGGTCAGGATCTGGACCCCCAGACGGCCCAGTTCCCCAAGGATGGTCCACCGGGTGGTCAGCCCGATGTCGCTTCCCGCCTTCTGGGTCATCTCCACCACCGTGACCTCCTTGATCCCCCGGTTGAGCAGGAAGGTCAGGGTCTCGATCGATTCCGCCTCATTGACCATGAGGAAATGGAGGGTCTCCGGCGTCAGGGTGCCGATGGTGGCCAGGTACAGGGCCGTTTCCAGGCCAACGGCATTCCCGGCCAGGACGACCACCCGTTTGCCCACCCCGACGCGTCCGGCCAGAAGATCCCACGCCTGCACCACGTGAGGAGCATCGATGCCGGGGATGTTCGGCACGACCGGTCTGGCGCCCGAGGCTACCACCACGGCATCCGGCTGCATTTGGCGGATCAGATCACGGTCCGCCGCCTTGCCTGTGATGATCTGGACATTCAGTGACTTCAGGTTATGGGTCAGATCAGCGGCCGCTGTCTCCATCTCAGACCTGCCGGGAATTCGACGGTTGAGGAGGAGCTGGCCTCCCAGGTTGTTCTCATTTTCGATCAGGGTTACGCGATGGCCCCTCTGCGCTGCCGTACAGGCCGCCTTCATGCCGGCGGGTCCCGCCCCGATGACCAGCACCTTTTTCGGGTGCGGGGCAGGATCGAGGCGAAGGGTCGATTCGCTTCCCGCAGCGGGATTGACGAGACAGGCGACCGGCCTTCCCTGAAAGACATTGTCGAAACACCCCTGATTGCACGCCACGCAGTGACAGATGAGATGGGATTTCCCCTGCCGGGCCTTGTTGGGGAGATCCGGGTCGGCGATCAGGCCTCTGGCCATGGTCACCAGGTCGGCGGATCCGTCGCGCAGGATTTCCTCGGCCGTTGACGGGTCGTTGATCCGGTTGCTTGCCAGGACCGGCACGGAGACCGCCGCCTTGATGCCCTGGGCAAGATAGACATAGGCCTGACGGGGCACCGACATGGTCAGTTGGGGGACGCGGGTCTCATGCCATCCGCCCGTGATGTCGAAGAGATCGACCCCGGCCTTCTCGGCCTCGGCAGCGAAACGGGCGGCTTCACGGTTGGTGTTGCCCCCCTCCATGAACTCGTTCCCGGCGAGCCGCATCAAGACCGGGTAATCCGGGCCCACCGCTTCGCGCACCTTTGAAACCACCTCGAGCCCAAACCGCATACGGTTTTCAAAGGAGCCGCCGTATGCGTCCTCGCGCAGATTGGTGACCGGCGACAGGAACTGGCTGATCAGATACCCGGCGCTTCCCAGGATCTCCACGGCATCGAAGCCCGCTTGTTTGGCCCTGGCCGCGGCCTCGGCAAACCGGTCCTGCACCTGCGGAATCTCCTCCAGGGCCAATGCCCTCGGGGTCTCGCCGGTGAGCTTGGATCGAACGGCAGAGGCGGAGAACGGCTTGCGCCCGCCGATCATGGATGAATGGGTGTAGCGGCCTGCCTGATAAAGCTGGGCCGCGATCTTGGCGCCGCCTTTCCGGATGGCGCGGGTCAGTTTCGTCAGTCCGGGAACAAATCGGTCGTCATGAATGGCGACCATACTCCGCATGCCGCCCGTTTCATCGATGGGACATCCTCCGACGATGATGAGGCCCACGCCCCCGGCCGCCCGCGCGGCGTAAAAATCGATGAGGCGGTCGGTGACGGTCCCTTCAGGGGTGTATCCGAGGTGCATGGCGGTCATGACGATACGGTTCTTGAGCGTCATGCTGTTGATCGCTATGGGTGAAAACAGGTGTGGGAATTCCATGGCACAACTCCTTTCGCAGACAAATTTAGGGATTCAGAAATTTGGGAATTATTCAGAAAATCACATCAATCCCGCGGTCTCTCAATTTTCCAAATTCACGATTCCTCAATTTCCAGCTCCTCTTTCATGCGACGCCGTTTCTTTATCATGATTCGGATGGATCCGTAAATACTCATGAGCGCAGCGAGGAGGAAGAGGATCTCGTAAAGGTGATAGCTCAGATAGGTCAACCACGTCAGTCTGTTTCTGAGGGACTGCTGCCATTCCCTCTCCAGCGCGCTGAGGGATGAGCCGTACACCCTCACAAGGGATTCTTCCACGTCTGTGCCCTGCTTCATATATCCCAACAGCCTCAAGAGCCCGGCGGGGCCGGATAGGCCTATCAGATGGTCGATAAAATCCTTGCTCTCCTCATAGGCCAGGGTCAGGTCCCGATCGTCTTGCGGAAACCCTCGACTGAGGGATTTCAGGGGGATAAGGTAGCCCCGCAGGGCGACCCGGCTTAACATGGATCGCTTCCGGTCCAGAAGGATATCGCCTGCGCCGTCGCTGACCCACTGGGCGATCCCCTCGTCCAGCCATCGGGGAATCAGGTCGCTTGGAATGTTCTGATGAAGCAACAGGTGGCAGAGTTCATGTTTGAATGTGTTTCTGAGACCGAAGGGATGGGCCTTCATCCCGGCGATGTCCATCACCACGAGGTCTTCCTGAGGGAGGGCAAAGGCCACCGTGAGGGGGCTGTCCACCATCTGCTGAAATTGCCCGCTGTCCCGAATGAGGCGAACGGACGGGGATCGAGTCAGGTCCCATCCGAATATCCGTCTCAATTCCTCCCGCACCTCGGGATAGAACCGCACCAGTTCCCTGGCGACCCCTTCCTGAGAAGCGTCAAACAAGACCTGCAGGCCATTCCCCTCGAGGTAATGAACCTCTCCCGCATAGAGTGGGTTGCCGTAATGGATGAGGCAATAAAAGAGAAAGAGAAGGCAGATGAAGGGAAGCTTGAGGGCTGGGGTATGACGCGTGGCCCGGCGCTTCCGAAGGGTGAATGGCCCTTTATGGGATATCTTTGCCATAGAGTGGATCAATACGACCAAATCATCTTGAAAAGGGGCCATGGTTACCCTAAGATGATCTATACCGCATCTGAACAGAGGAGGTGCGGCACGTGGCCCTAACGCCTCTCGGGTGGGCAAACGCGGGTCGCAGCCTCATGCCACACCCAAACAGCCTTGTTCATGAGGGGGGCGGCATCCCCCGCTGTCGTGAACGGTTACCCAAATGATGATGCCGGAGGATCTGTTTCAAATGACCCCTGTCCTCACCGGGCTCGACCGCGTGCGTGCGGGCGAATGGAGACCCGAAAGCGGTGAACGACTGGGCCTTCTTGCCAATCAGGCCTCCCTGGATGGCCGACTGGCGAGTGCCCGGGACGTGATGTCGTCTCTATTCCCTGGTCAACTGAAGGCCATTTTCGGACCTCAGCATGGCTATGGCGGCGAAGACCAGGACAATATGGTCGAGACGCCGCATTCCCGGGAGGAGGCTCTCAAGATCCCTGTCTTCAGCCTCTATGCCGCGTCGAGGGAGCCGGCGTCCGTCATGCTGGATATGCTGGATACCCTGATCGTCGATCTGCAGGATGTGGGGGCGCGCATCTACACATTTGCCTCCACCCTCCTCAATTGTCTGAGGGCAGCGGCAAGGCATGGAAAGCGGGTGGTGGTGCTGGATCGTCCCAACCCGTTGGGGGGAGACCGGGTGGAGGGAAATCTCCTGGAACCGGATCTCTACTCGTTCGTGGGACCGTACCGGCTCCCGATGCGTCACGGGCTGACCATGGGAGAGATGGCCCTTCTCTTCAACGACGCATATGCGCTGGGCTGCCACCTGAAAGTCGTTCCGATGCAGGGCTGGCGTCGGGAGATGCTGTGGAGAGATACCGGGCTTCGATGGATCATGCCGTCTCCCAACATGCCGTGCATGGATACCGCAGCCGTCTATCCGGGTCAGGTGATCTGGGAAGGGACCCACATTTCAGAGGGGAGGGGGACCTGCCGACCTTTTGAGATCTTCGGGGCTCCCTACCTGGACCTTCGAGCGATTCAACATGTTCTGGACCCGGATGCCCTTGGGGGCTGCTGTTTTCAGCCCTATCTGTTCAGGCCGACCTTTCATAAGTGGGCGGGCCGTCTCTGCCGCGGGTTCATGATCCATGTCCTCGATCCCTACGCTTACCGGCCCTATTACACCTCCCTCTCCCTGTTGAAGGCCATTATGGACGTCCATCCTGGCGAGTTTGAGTGGAAGGCGCCTCCCTATGAATACGAGTTCGAAAAAAAGCCCATCGACCTCATCATGGGCAGTGCATCCCTCAGGCATGGCCTCGAGTCCGGGGAGCCGGTTTCCGCTATGAGGGAGCGATGGCTGCCGGACCTCGAAGCCTACAGGGAATGGAGGAGGCCTTATCTTCTCTATGATTGATCATTGATCAATGGGAAGGACCGCGGCGAGATAACGTCAGGGAGGCCTCAACTCTTCTGCTCTCCACTGATCCACCGGTCAATGGCGTCCTTGTCGAATCTCCAGACCCTGCCGATTCGAATCGCCGGAATTTTTCCCTCCGCTGCGTATTTGCAGATGGTGATCTCATGCAGCTTCAAATACTTTGCGATTTCTTTGGTGGTCATAATCTTTGGCATAACACGCTCCTTATGATTGGAATTTGCCGAACCGTCATCTTCATGCCGATGCATGTTCGGCAGAAATTTTGTTTACTGACTCTAATACCAGTAACGTCCAAAGTCAATAAAAAAAACCGCTAATAATGAATAGTAAACAAAAAGATATTAACTTGGTGTACTATATTCATATTTCAACTTCTAAAGCTCGATTATAAGAATTCTTAGAAATAAGGTTGAGCCGACCCCATTCCAACCCCGCAGCGCTGATCCTGTGGGTCGCCTTCGCGGTTATTCCCCTGTCTTCCACCGGCGTATGCCCGTCACGAGGTGATGGGCGTGGTTGACGGCGGCACGGTCTTCTCCGGGATCTGCCTCCGCGGTTGGGCATCGGCGCCCCTGAGATGGACGGCCATAGCGGGGGGATGGTCGATGGCGAAGAAGGACGGAGGCCATGCGGGCATCCCTGGACGGGCGCGGCAGCCTCCTTTCGCAGCCGAGGAAAAGATCGGGCCTTGACGGTTGGCGGCGCGGCCGTTATAACCGATGCCAGGATTTGGGGTGAAGGGGGAAGTTCCTGTCGGACTAACACCAGGGGAGACATGATTCGTCGCGTGAGAAACAGGGTTTCGTCCGAGATGACGGCCCTGAAGGCCGGGTCTATCAGGCTGACCATGGCCGGAAAATGGGCACTCTATTTTGTCCTGATCGGCCTCATTGCGGGTCTGGGATCGGTGGCGTTCTATCTGTTGTGTCAACTGGGTTCTCGATTCTTAATGGATCAACTGGCCGGGTTTCGACCGCCGATCCCGGCCGGGGAACCCCACTTGTTTGGATCCACCGCGACTCCCTTCAATCGGTGGATGATCCTTTTCCTTCCAGCGTTTGGGGGCATCATCAGCGGATGGCTCGTCTACACCTTTGCGCCCGAGGCGGAGGGCCACGGAACGGATGCGGCGATCGACGCGTATCACAACAAGGGGGGATTCATTCGAGGCAGGGTCCCCATCCTCAAGACCATCGCATCCGCCGTTACCATGACCTCCGGGGGATCGGGGGGCCGTGAAGGCCCGATCGCACAGATCGGTGCCGGCTTCGGCTCATTTCTGGCCACCCGTTTGAAGCTGTCGGACCGTCAGCGCCGAATCATGATGGCCGCAGGCATGGGAGCGGGCGTTGGAAGCATCTTCAGGGCACCCCTCGCAGGGGCCCTTTTTGCAGCGGAGGTATTGTACCGGGATCCGGAATTCGAATCCGAAGTGATCATCCCCGCCGGCATCTCCTCGGTGGTGGCCTACTGCGTGTTCTGCCTCTTTTTTGGCTGGGGATCGTTGTTCGACACGCACGATTATCTCTTCAGAAACCCTTTGGAGCTGGGGCCGTACACCGTTCTCGCCTGTGTCCTGGCCGGTGCGGGTTTTCTTTATGTCAGGGCATTTTACGGCGTTCAGCACATTGCACACGCCATCACAAAGATCCCGAACCATATCAAACCTGCCATCGGAGGCCTTTTGACCGGGGCTGTCGGATTTTTCTTCCCCCAGACCCTGTCATTCGGATACGGGTTTGCCCAGCTCGCCCTGGACAACCAGCTCCCCACCTTGTTTCTGCTGATCCTGGGCTTCGGAAAGATCTTGACCACCTCCTTTTCCATCGGTTCCGGGGGAAGCGGGGGGGTCTTCGGTCCCTCCGTTGTCATCGGGGGGGCACTGGGTGGTGCGGTGGGGAGAATATTTCACCAGCTTATGCCGACGGTCGTCACCCATCCCGGGGCCTTCGTGGTGGTCGGGATGGCCGGGTTTTTCGCCGGCGTTTCGAATGCACCCATCTCCAGCATCATTATCGTGAGCGAGATGACCAATTCCTATCACCTTCTCCTCCCCGGTCTCCTCGTCTGTTCCCTGTGCTACATGCTCTCCAGGAGGTGGACCATCTTCCAAAAGCAGGTCAGGTCAAAGATCGATTCCAACGCCCACAAGGGGGACTTCTTTGTGGATATCCTGGCCGCCATTCGGGTCGGGGAGTTGACCGGCCAGCTTCGAAAGGTGCAACTGATTCCAGAGGATATGACCCTGGACGATTTTCGAAAGGTATTCAGCTCAAGCGATCAGCAATACTTTCCAGTGGTCGACAGGGACAACAGGATGACAGGGATCTTTTCCATCAATGACATCCGGGGGGTCATCTTTGACCATGAGATCGGCGAATTGGTGCGAATGAAAGACGTGGCCAATTCCAACATCATTTATACCACCCCATCGGAAGACCTCAACGAGGTCTTCAAGAAATGCACGATTCGAAACCTACACCGTGTGCCGGTGGTCAGAGACGACGACCATAAGGTCCTTATCGGGATGCTGGATCGGCGGGAAATGATTCAGTTTTACAACCAGAGGGTAGAGGAAATCAAGGCGGGCCGCAAGGGAGAGGAGGCGGGTCCCGATCAGGACGTCACCCACCTGCGGCATGTCACGGTGAAGGAGGCGATGAACCGCTCCCCCGTAACCGTCCCGTCGAATATGGGCATCGACCAGCTCAAGGATCTGATCTATGAAGGCGGGTTCAAGAGTTTTCCGGTCGTCAACGCATTCGGAGGGCTGGAGGGGATCCTTTCCCTTTCGGACTTGAAAACCATATCCAAACGAGGGGACGCCGCCGCCTTCACTGCCGGCGATATAGCCACTCGAGGCGTGGTGAGTGTGACGGAACAGGAATCTTTGCTCTCGGCCCTTTCCAAGATCGCTGCCGGCGACTTCGCCATCCTTCCCGTGGTGGAGAACGATCAGCCGAATAAACTGGCAGGCGTCATCAGCCGCAGCGATATCATGAAGGCCTTTAACCAGGCGATCCTGAAAAGACCCGAGTGACCGGACATCCCGGCAAGGGGTCTACTTCATCGTCTTGAGTTTCGCCTCTGCGATCTTGGCCTCATTCGATGTGGGGTATTGACTGATCAGCTTTTTGAGGAGCAGCTTGGAGCTGGTTTTGTCGTTGATCTCGTTGAAGGCCAATGCCTGCCTCAGAATGGCACCGGGCACCTTGTTTCCTTTGGGGTAGTTTTTGATGACGCGTTGGTAGGCCAGAATCGCCTGTTCATACTGTTTCAGGGCCATGTAAGATTCGCCTTCCCAAAACTGGGCATTATCGGCGAGTTCTGATTTGGGATATTTCGCCACAAAGCCCTTGAATCCAGCGGCCGCTTCTTCGTATTTTTCCTGCCTGTAAAGGGCGATACTTGCATCATATATCTGCTGCTCGGAAGCGGCCTCAGGCTTTGCAGGGGCCTTTTCGGGCGGCTTGACGACCGGGACGGAGGGCTCCGGTTTGGTCGTCGACCCGGCCGGCGGTTTCTCTTCAGACCCTTCCGGAGGTGGAGCGGAGGCGGGTTGGAGGTTGAGGTAGGCATTGAGACGCTTGACGTCCGTATCCAACCTGGAGACGCGATTTTGCAGATCGGTCATATTGGCCCCCAACCCGTCCTGAGTCCGGGTGTCCTTTTCCACGGTCCGTCGAACCAGGCGATTATTTTCGTCCATCCGACCTTGCACGGCCTCTATGTCCTCTCTAACCTTTTTGACCTCCACATCTCCCTTGGCCTGCTGTTCACGAACCGACACGACCTCTTTGGAGAGACCTTCAACCCGCTTGTTGAGGGCCACGATCTGATCATTGAGATAGTAAAAGTCCTTATCGGTCACGCAGGATGCAGTGAACAGCAGCAGACAGATTGCCGAGGCGGTCGGCACGACCATCCATCGATTCGGGAGAGGTACTCGCATCGTCAAAACTCCGGAAATAGGGAGCCAACCTCACTATTCAGCAACGCCGGGGTGCACGTGAATAACGAGGTCGGCTCTTTGAACGTAGGGATCCGCAACGGAAACGGATCGTTTTGGCCATTACTTGTACAGCTTGAATTCGTCTCTTCGGTTCAGGGTCCAGGCCGCTTCGTTATGGGCGGGATCGGCCGGCCTCAATTCCCCATAGCTGATGGTTTTAATCCGGTCGCCCGATAAGCCCAGGGTCACCAGAAAATCCCTGGCAGCCATGGCACGTCTTTCGCCCAGGGCCAGGTTGTATTCCTCTGTTCCCCTTTCGTCGCAGTTGCCTTCGACCAACACATAGTAGGCGGGATTTTCACGGAGAAATGCAGCCTTTTTCTTCAGCACACTCTGTGCCTCGGGTTTCAGGTTGGACTTGTCGAAAGCAAAGTAGATCTTTTCGTTCTGAAACTCCTGGACCTTTCTTTGCATTTCCGGCGACAGTTGATCCCCCTCGACTTGAGTCACCGTTTCCTTGGCCGCTGCTGGCGCCCCCGGCTGGGATGACGCAACCGCCGGCTGAATCCCTTCGGCGACATTCACCTGTTTTTCTGCACAGGACGTCACCAGAAACAGAGACGCGCACACCAGAGCCAACACACTCAACCCTCTCAGCAAACTCTTTCCCATACTCTTCCTCCTCCTAATTCGATTTGTTTAAACCTAACAAAGAAATAATCGACGACTATTTTCCAGCCCCTGTCCACGTCGTCAACAGGGACCGTCTTCCGCAACCCCATGCGGAGCCTCTTTTCTTCGGTTGCCCGATGGCCATACTTGAGGGATCCACCCCCGGGTGCCGAAATTTGCCCTTTGCTTATAACATTTCCATTTCCTATTTTCAAGTATTTAGATGAATATTTTTGTGACTTCGATGCGGATATCGCCGATGCGAGATCCGGCGGAGGCAGACCATTGGCCCCCGTCTTCAGGTCCCGATGGGGATGGTTGAGGCCCATCGACGTTATGAGAGGAAGGCCCGCCTGCCGCCGCTTTTTCAAGTTTTGACAACAAGTTGAATGATGGCGGCGAGGGCCTGACCCCTCATTCCAGCGGACCCCAGCAGGGGGCTGTCTGCTGGCCCCTTGTGGACGTGAGGATCCTTTTCTGATTCTGGCCGTTGGCATTCATGAGATGGAGATGATAGCCGCCGCCCCCCCTGTCCGAGGTGAACATGATGTATCGTCCGTCCGGGGACCAGCAGGGCTCCTCGCTGTTGGACGAATTTTCCGTAAGCTTTTTCAAACCCTTTCCATCCGGATCGATGCTGGAGATGACGAACCTGCCGCCCGTCATGGAGACAAAGGCGATTCGGTTGCGGGAAGACCAGGCCGGGGATGTGTTGTACCCCCCCTCGTAGGTCAGCCGCTCCTCTCTCTTGCTCGCAAGGTCCATAACATATACCTGAGGCGATCCCGATCGATTGGATACGAAGGCGATCTTGCTGCCGTCCGGGGAAAACGCAGGGGAGACGTCGATCCCATAGCCTTGAACCACCTGTCGCAGGATTTTTCCCTGAAGGTCGATGGTGAAGATATCCGGATTCCCCATATGACTCATGGTCAGGGCGATTTCCTGGCTGTTAGGAGCCCAGGCGGCGCCCGTATTGAGACCTGGCTGACCGGACAAGAGCGTGATCCTGCCGGAGCCCATGTCTTTCAGGTAGAGCAAAGGGCCTGCCTGCTTGCCCATATCTTTCTTCAGAAAACGGCTTTCCATCTTGTAGGAATTGTACGCCAGATATTTGCCGTCGGGAGACCACCGAGGGAGGAGCGCGATGCTCTTGTCGTGGGTGGCCTGCTTTGCACCGTACCCATCATAGTCGGAGATGTAGATCTCCCGATTCCCGGTAGAATTGTCCACAAAGGCGATTTTGGTGAGGAAGATGCCCGGATATCCGGTTAACTGCTGGATGATTTCGTACGAAAGGCGGTGCATCAGGGCCCGGCGCCGATCGACATCTCCCAGTGCCCGCTTCCCCAGGATCTGACGTCCCATGAATACATCATACAGCCTGATCTCCACCTCCAATTGATTTCCTACGCAGGAATATTCGCCCTTCAGGAGGAGTTCCGCACCGATGACCGACCAGTTTTTGAACTGGATGGCGCCGGGCCCGGAGCCCGATCCCTTGTCCTCCAGGAAGGCCCCTTTGTCCATCGGGGTGAAAAAGCCGCTGAAGTCGAGATCACTGGATACGATGCCCGGGAGTTCCGTTGAAAGGTCAGGGCGATTCTTGTCGCTCCCCACTTGATTAAAATCTGGTATGGCGATGTTGAACTTGCGGCTTGAAGGTGCGTTGATATCGATGAACATACGGGCCCAGACGGCGGCCGGTAATAGGACGAAGATCAGACAGAAGATCCCCATCTTAGCCAGAGGAAAATTGCCAGGCCTCATGCCTGCGCGATGCAGCGAATGGATTTTCATGGTAATGTGGTCCTCAATACAGTGGTTCAAGGTTTAAAGGCACGATTTCATAAGGCCCCAATTTCGTGTCCGTCGGCCAAAGGCGGCCCGAGGGGCGCAACCCAGTTTTCAGGTCGGATGTTTGCTGCCCCGGAGTCGATAACCCCTACTCTGCGCGAGCTGCGCCCTCGCCGCGGCGGTCGAGGCTGAAGGCCCTTCACACAAGACCCCGAGGAAATATGTTCTCCATCCTGCATAGAAGTCACAAACGAATGCTCTACTCCCCCATCCCGCTCGTATCGAACCGGATTTCAATCTCCTCACTGCTCTTCTTATAGCCTTCTGGAAAAGGGGGGAGGGGATTCGAGCGTTCGATGGCCTTTAGGACCGATCCGTCAAAGATGGAACTGGCCGAGCGCTCTTTGAACCATGATCTGAGGATGGTCCCGTCCTGCTGGACCTTGAGGACGACGATTGCCTGAAGGTCCTTCCGATTCTTCGGGTCCGTGGGGTCCGCGAGGTACTTCCAGTTGCTCTTGATCTGTTCTTCCACAGCCAATTCGTACATTCGCATGGTAATGCCGGTCTCTGTCCCCCCTTCCCCAGCAGACCCCTGACCTTGACCCTGGACCCGGCCCTCGATTTGGGAGAGGGATCTTGCCAGATGGTCCGAATTCTCGGCCTTCACCTTACCTTCGACCTTTGAAAGGGCGTTGGCAAGATGGTCGGGTTTTTCGTCCTTGACCTTTTTCTCGATCTTTGCAATGGCCCCATCGATGAGCTTCGAGGGGGAGATCTCGGGTTTGGGGGGCTTCGGGGTCTCTTTCTTCTCTTCCGGTTTCCGCTCCACGACCCGTTTCGAGATGGCAATCGCCTTTTCTTCAGGGGGAGGCGGCGGCGGGGCAATGCGACGGGCTTCAGGGGACGGTTTGGGGCTGCTGACCTCCTTCTCCGCCTTTTGCGCCTGGGCCGGGGGGCCTGCTGCGGGTTGACCAAGGGACCGCATCTCCACCAGGTTGACCTCGTAGACCCCCGGCTCGCCGATCCGTCGCGTCGGCATGGACTCCGGAACGAACAGAATCAGAGAGAAGATGAGCAGATGAAAAAAGAGGGAGACGGTGACGCCCCCGGTCCATCTCTGGCCGTTACGCGCTTCCATCCCCGTCTTGCCAGGCAAACCTTTCATCGGAATCAGTCCAGAGGGGGCTCTGTGACCATCCCCAGCTTGTCGATCCCCGCCTTCTTGACCCTCGCGATCACGTTGATCACCACGCCGTAGGCAACATCCTTGTCTGCCCTCAAAAGAATCTCCTTTTCCCTTCGGTTCTGGAATATCTTCTGAATCTTGACCTCCAGACTCTCCAACGGGACCGCATTATTTTCGAGGTAAATCTCCCCCTTTTTGTTAACCGTCAGGATCAGGGGCTCATCCTGGGTCTTGATAGTCTTGGCCGTGGTTTTGGGCAGATTGACGTCCACGCCTTCCGTCATCATGGGTGCGGCCACCATGAAGATGATGAGCAGCACCAGCATCACGTCCACCAGCGGCGTGACGTTGATGTCCGACATGAGCCGCTTCTTGTTTCCCACACTCATGGCCATTTCAAGCACCGGTCCTTCGGTGAGAAAGCTGCCGGAAAAACTGTCTTCCCACCATGCTCAGAAAATCGGTCGTAAAGATATCCATCTCCGACTGGAGCACGGACACCCGCTGGCTGAAATAATTGTAGGCGACGACCGCAGGGATCGCTGCAGCCAGTCCGGCCGCTGTGGCGATCAGGGCCTCCGATATGCCTGGGGCCACTACCGCGAGATTGGCCGAACCCTTGAGGCCGATCCCCCGAAATGATTCCATGATTCCCCAGACGGTACCGAAGAGGCCGATAAATGGGGCAGTGTTCCCTGTCGTAGCCAAAAAACTGAGCGACCGTTCCAGCCGGTTGTTTTGATCGATATATCCCTTTCTGAGCGATCTTTCCAGATTGTCCATCAGGGCCTGCCGAGTCCTCGAGGGAGCGTCCCGATCCACCGATATGACCTCCTTTGGACGACCGGCCTCTGCGGGACCCGCCTCCGAGGCCGATGCCTGCAGCTTGCTGAGTCGGCTGAACTCCGCGTATCCGGCCCTGAAAAGGCATGCGACCGGACTCGTGCGAAGTGCCTCGCTTTCCGTGTAGACCTTTTTCAGGTCCCGGCTTTCCCAGAACAGCTCCAGAAAGGCACCCGTTTGAACCTTGGCCCTGCTCAGCAGCCTGTATTTGGTAAAGATGATGGCCCATGAAATGACTGAAAACAGCAGGAGAAGAGCCATGATAAATTTTACCATGGGACCGGCGTTGACGATCATGTGAACCAGATCCTGACTGTACATGCTTTCGAGTGTCGCACCGGCAGGTATCAGCCCTGCAAAAGGGATATGAAGCATAGAGGTTCCTCAAGAGATTAAGTTAGCGTTCGTGTAAGTAAAATATGGTCTCATCTTATAGGGATTGCGGAGACCGCTGTCAAGGTCCATGAAGATGCATCAAACCGGGGTTACCCAGAGGGCTTTGAAAAAGGGGGTCAAGGGGGGGAAGGGCGCCTTTCCAGGATGAGGTCGAACCGGGATGTCAGAAAATCGGCCAGCCCCTGGATATCCTCCAGGGAAAAGCGGGGCACCCCCAGGTCAATTTCTGTGTCGGTGACCCATGCGATCAGATGGCCGTCATCGCTGCAGAGGGGCTCGGTCCTAAGACCCGCGCGAAAGATCTCAATCTTAGGCTTGTCCCCCCGTTTATATCCTTCGGTGAAAACAATATCCACATTTTGAAAGAGTCGTTTCAGCTCGTCGGGATGATGGTCATGATCCGCATCCATGACGATCCCGATTTGACGAGGGGATGAGATCATGGCGGCAACGGCCCCTGCCTGCTTGTGCCGCCAACTGTCCTTGCCGGGCCTGTCCATCTCAAACCCGTGGACATCATGTTTGATGGTCCCGACTCGATACCCCCGATCCGCCAGTTCGCGGATCAGCTTTTCCAGTAGGGTCGTCTTCCCGGACCCTGAAGAGCCCACGATGGAGACAATGGGCGGCCCAGACTGCTCCTTCATCCCTTTTTCCCTCCCTCTTCAGGCCACGCATCGCCGAAGATTTGCCTGAAGCACCGGTTGTCCTCTTCGATGCAGCCCTCCTTCAGGGTGCGGTATCTTTCGAGAAGTTCCTTTCCCTCCTTCGTGAGGCGGCTTCCCATTTTTCTGTCGGTGTGGACAATAGTCAGATTCAGGTACTCTTCTGTGACCTTGATCTTGCTCCAGACGCCCTTATAGGACATCCGCATGAGTTTGGCGGTCTGGTTGATGGATCCGGTCCGTTCGATGGTCTCCAGTATCTCCTTCCTCCCCTCTCCCATGATGATGCGATCCTGATCGTCCACAATCCACTGTCTGGATTTAAGTCTGAGCCGCGACATAATCACTCTGCCTCCATTTCGATGAAGAGCTCTCCGCTTTTTGAGGGATCATAGCCTCCCAGAGATCGGACCCGCTCCCGAAAGTGATCGGATCGTATCGTATGCAGAACTGCCTGGATGGCCGCGTCTTCCAGCAGGTGGCTCGGGATCAGAATGTCGTACTGCTCCCTGGCAATCGGAACAAAATCCAGGTCGAGGGCCCGGGCCGCGGCATGGATTCCCATGCCGCAGTCGGCGGCGCCGCTCAGGACATCCACGGCCACGGCCATATGAGTGAACTC
>Ga0172370_10002919_pt1 | contig 24147 bp, 27 predicted proteins | sample LakKiv5m_FD_114538 | JGI IMG/M metagenome (GOLD analysis project Ga0172370, IMG submission 114538) | Freshwater microbial communities from Kabuno Bay, South-Kivu, Congo - kab_022012_11.5m | ecosystem: Environmental > Aquatic > Freshwater > Lake | place: Democratic Republic of the Congo...
AATCGCTAAAGAATTAATGTAAAAAGTGATTGATAAACGTTTTCTTTTCTGTTAAAATCAAACAATGTATAGACGCAGCCAGGGATTTACTCTCGTTGAGATTATGGTGGTGATGGCGATTGTTGCTTTGCTTGTTTCGGTGGCCATTGTGGAAGGGGTACAATTCAGGAAGCAGGCGAATGAATCTAATTGTATGGCCAATCTTAAAGCGATTGCTTCCGGCTTTGAGGTTTACTCCGCCCGTCATGCGGGTGCTTATGCTCCGGCGGATGAGCTAAATTTGCAGTTTCTCATCGATGATGGCTGTATTTTCCAGGATCTTACTGCGGTCGCTCAGATTGGAAATTTTCGTTACGTGATCGGCGCCGTAAGCCCGGCCGGTTATGATATCCGGGGTTTAGCGATAAATCCGGCGCTGGCGGATCATAATTATCAGGTTGCTTCCGGGGGGTTATTAAATCGAACGGATACCTCTGTATCCAGCGATACGGATTTTAAGAGCTTCTAAAAGCATGTCTATGAATTTAAAAGCCAGAAGTTTTGTGAGCGTTATGATTGTGGTCGCTTTTAGCATACTATTGCTGCGCTGGGGATTACAGAAGATAATCATTTACAATATAGAGCAGAATCAGTACTTGGCGCAAGGTAATCTTAAGCTTTTTTCCACGGCTTTAGAAAATTACGCTAAGGATCATCAAGGCGCTTATCCGGCAGATACAAAGCAGCTTACGGAAGGCAAGCCGGTATATTTAGATAAAGATTATTTAGCGGTATCTTCAATTAGGGGTTATGAGTATGATTGTCAACGCCTGGATGCCAGCGGGTACAATTGCACCGCTTCGCCGGTAAACTGTCAATTAAGCGGGAAGATGGAATATGCGGTGTCTACCGGCGGTTTAATTATGGCCGAGAGTTGCGATAAGAATAAATTGGGGAATTAAATCTTAATGAAGAATGTTTTTTCGAGAATAATGTTGCCCGGAACAAAAGATCGGTTCAGTTTCGGATTGGATATCGGCACACAATCGATTAAATGCGTAAAATTAAAGGTTAACGGCGATGCTAAGGAACTGGTGGCTTTTGATCTGGAGGAAAGCCAGCTTGATCCGGTTGATGTGCTTAAAAAGATTAAACATGCCCAAAGCGCGGATTCAGTAAATATTTCATTTTGCGGCTCTTCTACGGTTATCCGCTATGTGAATTTTCTGCGCATGAATAAATCAGAATTGCGCCAAGCGCTTAAATTCGAGGCTCAGAAGCATATTCCTTTTTCTCTGGCAGAGGTTTATCTGGATGCGGAGATTTTAAAAGAAGATTTACCGGATAATAAGATGCTGGTTTTGATTGCCGCGCTCAAAAGGGAATTTGTCCAGCAGAGGCTTAAATCCTTAGAAGGCGCGGGTTTAAGGCCCAATATCGTTCAAATTGATTCGCTAGCTTTAATCAACGCTTTTAATTTTAACTATCCTAAAAACGAAATTCCGGAGCATAAGTCAATCTGTCTTTTGAATATCGGCTCAACCATCAGTAATGTGAATATTATTGATAATACCACGGCGCGCTTAAGCCGGGATATTCATTCCGGAGGCGCGAATTTTACCAAGAAGCTTATGGATATTTTTAGTATCGATTTTAAATCCGCGGAGGAATTAAAACTTAATCCGGATGCGGAAAGGGCCAGTAAGGTTAAAGTGGCCGTGGAGAGCGTCCTGACGAATCTGGCGTTGGAGATCCGTACTTCATTTGATTATTATGAAAGCCAAAACAATTCTAACGTGGTGAAGATATTTTTAAGCGGCGGGGGAAGTAAGATTACCGGCCTTAAAGAAATGCTGGCCGGTTGCTTAGGAATGGAAGTCGAATTTTGGGATCCTTTTAAGGGAATAAAAATTAACGCTGATTTAGACAGCGTTAGATTAAATAAATTCTCCGGTCAATTTAATGTTGCGCTGGGTTTAGCTTTAATATGAAAATGATCGAGATAAATTTATTACCCGAAGAATCCAGGGTAAAGACGAAGACTAAAACTAAAGACTTAGAGCATGAAACTGTTGCTAAGTCTGCGGTATTTAGCCCGCAGCAGTTGTTTATTTACGCGATTCCTATTCTTTTAGGCGTACTTATTTGCACGCATGTTTATTTTCTGGTTATTTCTATGGTTAAGAACGGCCAGCTGGTGGCTTTAAATCGTAAATGGATGGAGCTTGAGCCGCAGAAAAAGTTACTGGATGAATTTAATAACCAATATTCCGCCACTTCTGCTGATGCCAGCCTGGCGCAATTGCTAACGAGTAAAAGAATTCTTTGGGCGCAGAAATTAAATCAATTGAGCCTGAACTTGCCTTCCGGAGTTTGGTTTAATGAGATAACCATTAAGGTAAAAGATATTGTTATCCAGGGCTCAGTAATCTCTCTGGCCAAGGAAGAGGTCAGTTTGATCAATAAACTGCTGGAGAATCTTAAAGCGGATAGTGAATTTTCCAAGGATTTTACTTCCTTTGAATTATCGAACGTGCAGAAAAAGAATATCGGCGGGTATGATATTGCAGATTTTACCCTGATCGGAACTTTAAAAGCAAAATGAACCTCAACGACATAGTATTAGATAAGCAGAAGAAAATATTAATTGTGATTTTTTGCGCCCTGATTATTTATGTTGATACGGCTTTTATTCTTAAAATCCAGACCGGCGGGATTAATAGCCTGAATCCCAAGATTGCAAAATTAAAAACCGATCTGAATAATTTAAACCGGTCTTTAGATAATATGCGCGCGGCGAAGGGCAAGCAGGGGTTGGCTGCTGTCAAGACAATAATCCGTTCCTCCAAGATTCTTTCGGAGGATCAGGTCTCCGGGTTATTACAAGATATCTCAATTGAGGCGAATAAGTTTGATATCAAAGTTGACCAGATCCGTCCGAGCCGGGAAACGGTTAATACTAAAAATGCTAATCTTGGTGATAAGTTTGTGCCAATTTTAATCAATCTGGACTTAACTTGCGGCTATCATAATTTGGGTAAATTTATTAATGGACTAGAAAACTTTTTAGTTTTTTTAAGTGCGCAGGAACTGAAAATTTCAACCCAGCTTCCGGATTATATGAAACAAAAGGTTGTTTTGGTATTAAAAACATATGTTACTAAATAAACGATTCCTGATAGTTTTATTTTTAGTTTTAGTTCTTTGCAAAGCTGCTTTTAGCGAAGGCGAGTTTGTTTATGACGCCAAAGGTAAACGTAACCCGTTTATTCCTTTGGTTACTCCGGAAGGCCGTTTGCTCAAACTGGATAAGCAGGAAGCGACCTCTTCAGGCGGCCTGGTGGTGGAAGGAATCATTTATGATAAATTTGGACGCTCTTTTGCGATCGTTAATACTAATGTTGTAGGAATTGGCGATCTGGTCGGGAATTATCAGGTTTTAAAAATTCAAGAAAACAAGGTTATTTTTATTAAAGACGGTGAACCTTTAGAGGTGGAGTTAAGTCAGGAGGGATCAAAGTGAAAAAAATACTTTTCGTTTTTGTTTTTGCTTTTTGTGTTTATGCTTATGCCGGAGAGGGCGCTCAAGTTAAAACAATTCAGCCGAGTTTAGCTCCGGCTCAGATACCTGAAACTCCGCAAGAGGATGCCGGGATTAACCGTGACACAATTTCCTCGGGTAATGTGACTTTGGATTTTAAAGAAGCGGATATCAGTAATGTGTTAAAAATAATTTCTTATAAATCGGGGATTAATATTGTAACTACTCCGGATGTCATTGGCAATGTTTCGGTGCGGCTGGCGGATGTGCCTTGGGAGATGGCTTTGGATGTAATTTTAAAGACCTATGGATTCGGATACCAGAAACAGGGAAATGTTATTTTGGTTACTAAAATAGAAAATGTGGCAAAGATTGCGGCTGAGGAGCCGTTGCAGACGGATATTATTGTTTTAAAGTTTTTAGATGCTCAGGATGCTCAAAAGATCATCATTCCGTTACTTTCGCCGCGCGGTAAGACTTCGGTATTGTATACCCGCGGACAGAAGGGCTGGCAGTTCGGCACTTTTAAAATCGGTAAGAATGAGGGCTCCAGCCTTGGTCTGTCCAAGGAATCTGCCGGCGTGACAAAAAGCGAAACAGTGTCTTTTGAAAAGAACGCCGTCGGTGATACCGTAATGAAGAAAGCGGATTTTGACCCTTCGGTAAAATCCAAGATTCTGGTAATCACCGATACCTCAAGCTCTTTAGACCGGATCCGCAATATAATTTTGCCTAAGATCGATATCAAGCCCAGGCAGGTAGTTATTGATACTAAGATTATTGAAGTCAACGTCAATAAATTAAAGGATTTCGGGGTGGATTGGGGTTTAGGCGGAAGCGGATCAGCCACAACCAGCACAATCCAGTTTAATAAGGCCGGCAGCGGTTCGCAGATTGGCGGCCACGCCGTAGGGACAATGAATCCGGCTACCGGGACCAGCCCTACTCCTTCCATATTCGGGCCCTCAACTACCGGTATCTTAGGGTATAGCCCTTATAATGCCGGAGCGGAGTTTGTCTTCCAGAGATTAACCGGCACAAAATTTGAGGCAGTAATCCACGCCTTAGAGGATGATGCTAATACTAATACGCTTTCTGCCCCCCGGATTATGACTTTGGATAATCAGGAGGCATCGATGCTTGTCGGCTACCACACTCCGATACTTACCTCGACGGTTACCGCGGCCTCAGATAGCACCGGCTCCACGGTTACCCAGACCTTAGATTATTACCAGGAGATCGGGATCCGCCTGAATGTTGTGCCGCAGATCAGCGAAGAAGGTTACATTAATATGATCATTCATCCTAGCGTTACCTCTTCTACTTCCAATGTTACCGCTACTTCTATCGCCGGCACAGGTTCTACGGCCACAACCACATCCACGCTTTATCCGATTATTGATGTGCGCGAAGCGCAGACCCAAGTCCTGCTTAAAGACGGAGAAACCGTGGTGATCGGCGGCCTGCTGAAAGATGTGAAAAGCAAGGAAATCATCGGGGTTCCCTTTATCATGGACCTTCCCTGGATCGGCAAGTTTTTCCGCCGGGAGACCGTAGATACGCAGAAGATTGATTTGTTGATTTTTATCACCGCCAAGATTATCCGGGAGGGTGAGTTTACTCCTCAGGAGATCGCTAAGCTTGAAACAAGATTAGATCGCGGCCCGGTAGTGGTTAAGATGGAAGCTAAAGATAAAAAGAAGAAAAAGAAATAAAACCCGGTCATTGCGAGGAGGGCAAAGCCCGACGAAGCAATCCCTTTAGATGAGATTGCTTCGGCACTTTGTGCCTCGCAATGACGATAGACGTTATGTACAGAGTAAGTTTTAGCTTTTCGAAAAAAGGCCTGATGCGTTATCTTTCGCATTTGGACCTGATGCGCCTATTCACGCGCGCGATGCGCCGTGCAGAGTTGCCGCTTAAAATGTCAGAAGGTTTTTCCCCGCATCCGAAATTAAGCTTAAAAAGAGCTTTAAAATTAGGCGTGGAAAGCGAACATGAAGAAGCTTCGATAATTTTAAGATTTCCGGTTACGCCCGAAGAGTTTAAGAATAGGCTGCAAAAAAAATTACCAGAAGGGATAGAAGTAAAAGATGTCCAAGGAAATTTTAATTAATTCTGAAACACAGGAAAAACGGGTCGCCATAGTCCAGGACGGGCAGCTGCTGGAGTTTCATATCGAGCGTCCGCAGGACCGCACCATCGTCGGTAATATTTACAAAGGCAGAATTGAAGCGGTGATGCCTTCGATTGGAGCGGCTTTTGTGGATATCGGTTTAACCAAAAATGGTTTTTTGTATTTGTCGGAAATCGAATCTGCTTATGAGTCGATTGAGGCGCCGGCGCAAACTCCGATTAAAGAGGTAAAAAAGGGCCAGGAAGTTTTGGTACAGGTGGTCAAAGAATCTTTTGGCACTAAGGGCCCGCGTCTTTCTACGCAGATCGGTTTAGCCGGCAGGTATCTGGTAATTATGCCGTTGGAGAAACAGGGTGGAATTTCCCGCCGCATTGAAGATGAAGCGGAAAGAAGACGTTTAAGGGATATTTTCAAAAGGCTTAAATTACCTGATCCGGTGGGGTTTATTGTGCGCACGGCCTCCAGCGGGCGCAGCGAGCAGGAGTTAATTCGCGACGCGCAGTTTCTTTATAAACTATGGAAACGCTTAGAGAAGATTGCCCAGGAGAAGAAAGCTCCGGCTTTAGTTTATGAGGAGTATGATTTGGCGCTGCGGGCAATTCGCGATTCTTTTACCGAAGATGTTACTAAATTGATCGTTGATTCTAAACCGGAATTTTACCGGATTCAGCATTTTATGCGCACGTTTTTAAGTTATTTGTGTAAAAAAGTTGAACTTTACCGGGGGGATGATTTATTCGGCGCCAAAGATGTGGAGAAACAGATTAACCATATTTTTGAAAGCCATGTTTACATGAAATCTAAAGCCTACCTGATTATCGAGCCGACCGAAGGCCTGGTGGTGATCGATGTAAATAGCGGCGGTTTTAAAAAGAAGGTCAACCAGGAGGAGATGGCTTTTAAGGTTAACGCGGAGGCGGCGGTAGAGATTGCCCGTCAATTGGTGCTGCGGGATTTAGGCGGGATTATTGTGATTGATTTTATTGATATGGAACGCGAAGGCCATCGCCGGGAATTATTGAATATTTTGAAGAATGCCTTGTCGAATGACCGGGCAAAATATGATATTCTGGGAATTTCTAAATTCGGAATAGTGGAGATGACCCGCGAACGGATTCATAAGACCGTGCAGATGCTTTCTTTTCATCCCTGCCCTTATTGCAAGGGTAAGGGCAAGCTGCGCTCACCCCAAACCCTGGGAATTTTTGCTTTAAAAGAGCTTAAACGCTATTTGAAGGGCAAAACCTTAAAACAGGCCTCGCTTACCTTAGCGCCGCCGGTAATTGATGAGATATTAAAAGACAAAGAAGGTTTGCGCGCGATCGAGCATAAATTCAGAACCAAGATTAACCTGATTTCAAATCCTTCTGCGCATTTAGAAGACATTAAATTTAGCTAAGGAAAAGGGAAACTTACCCTATTGCAAATATGAGAATCGGTGAAGCGCTGATTAAAAACGGATTAATCTCTTCTAAAAATATCGAGATTGCTTTAGAAGAGCAAAAAAAGACTAAAGAACGCTTAGGGGATATTGTCTTAAAAATGGGGTTTGTCCGCCCGGAAACTATGGCGCCTTTTTTAGCGGAGCATTTTGGTTTGGCTTTTGTCGACCTAAAGGTTTTTTACAAAGAGATTAAACCGGAAGTAATCAAGCTTGTTCCGGAGGAGCTCTCCCGTAGATTTGGCCTTATCCCGGTAAAGTTAGAGGATGGTAAACTCACCCTGGCGATGTTTGATCCTCTGGATGTGGTGGCTTTAGATACGATTCGCATTAAAACCGGATATAAAACCATTCAAGTGGTAGCAATTGAAAAAGATATTGTTGAGGCGATTGAGTATTGTTATCATCAGAGTCCGCGTATGGAGGAATACGTGGCGGATTTTATTGAGATTGAGTCAGCATCAGCCGCAGATACCAATTTAGATTCAGATAAGCTGCGCATTGAAGCGGCGGACCCGCCTGTCGTGCAATATGTTAATGCGTTGATTGTTAAAGCCGCCAATGTCCACGCCAGCGATATACACCTGCAGTCTAAACAGGATAGCGCGGATTTACGTTTCAGGATCGACGGAGTTTTATATAATATTGATCCGCCGCCTAAGGCGATGCTTTCGGCGATTATCACACGGATTAAGATCTTAGCGGGTTTAGATATTGCTGAGCATCGCTTGCCGCAAGACGGCCGTTTTAAAATAAAGCTGGGTTTAGCCGAGATTGACTTGCGTATTTCATGTTTTCCGACTATTTATGGCGAAAGCGTGGTAATCAGGATTTTAGATATTGCCAGTCATTTGCTTAATTTAGAGCATTTAGGTTTTCCGCCGTTAGTCTTGGAGAAGTTCCGGGAACTGGTGCGGCATTCCTACGGATTAATTTTAGTTACCGGCCCCACCGGAAGCGGAAAAACTACTACGCTTTATGCGACATTAAATGAGATTAAAACTGCCGCAAAAAATATGATTACCTTAGAGGACCCGGTTGAGTATCGCCTGCCTTTTGTCCAGCAAACCCAGGTGAATTCGGCCATCGGATTTGATTTTGCCCGCGGCCTGCGCTCGATCTTGCGCCAAGATCCAGATATTATCATGGTCGGAGAAATCCGCGACAAGGAGACGGCGGAGATTGCGATTCATGCGGCATTAACCGGCCATTTGGTATTTTCAACCTTGCATACCAATGATGCCGCGGGAGCGGCGGTGCGCCTGGTAAATATGGGCGTGGAGCCGTTCTTAATTACTTCGGCGTTATTAGGTGTTTTAGCCCAGCGTTTAGTGCGCTGTATCTGCTCGAATTGCCGGCAAGAATACCAGGTAAATATCAATATACTTAAAAAATTATCTTTGGGTAAAGAGCAGATTACTTTTTATCGGGGCAAAGGCTGTCCGAAATGTTTAAATAGCGGCTATCAGGGAAGGCTGGGGATTTATGAATTGCTTATTCTCAATGATGAAATTAGAAATCTTATACTCTCACGGCCATCGACCGAAGTAATTAAGCGCCAGGCGCGTGAAAATGGAATGCTTACATTGCAAGAAAGCGGGATTGATAAAGTTAGATCCGGAATTACTACTGCTGAAGAGGTTTTGCAGGCGACGCAGGAGGCGCAGACAAATTAATGGAATTTAATTATACGGCACTGGATAAAAGCGCTAAGCGCGTAAGCGCCAAGGTTCAGGCGGAGTCAATCGCCGAGCTGATCGCGCAATTAAAGTCGCAGGGGTTATTGCCGATTCTGGTTAAGCCGGTAGAAGATGTTTTATCTAAGAGCGCCAAGCGCCGCGTAACTTTTAATTCCGGGCGTAAGAATATAAAAGTAAAGCAGCTGGCTATTTTTACGCGCCAGCTCGCTTCCGTCCTTCAAGCCGGGATATTACTGAATGAGGCCTTGGCCACGATTGGCGCGGACTGGCATGACCCGTATTTTCGCAAAATTATCGCGGATATTTTAAGCGATATTCGCGCGGGAAAAAGTTTATCGGCGGCGTTAAGTAAATTCCCGGAATGTTTCTCCGCGATTTATATTGCTTTAGTTAAAGCCGGGGAAGAGACCGGTAATTTAGGGGGCATGCTCGCTAATTTGGCCAAGTATCTTGAGGATAATGCCGCGACCATCCAAAAGATCAAGACCGCCGTGCGTTATCCGTTGTTTATTTTAGGGTTTTTCTTTTTTACGGTTTTTGTGATCACCGTCTTTATTATTCCCAAGTTCAGTGAGATGTTCAGCCATTCCAAGGTAGAGCTGCCTTTATTGACCAAGGTGGTTATCGGAATCAGCGCGTTTGTCATTAGTAATTTTATTTGGATTATACTTAGTGTTGCCGGGGTTTGCCTGGTTAGTTTTTACCTTACGCAATTAGCTAAGATTAGATTTTTTGTTGACCGTTATGTGTTAAAAGTGCCGATTTTAGGGAACATCTTGATGAAGGGGTTAGTCTGCCGTTTCGCGCGCACGTTATCAATTTTAATTTCCGGCGGGGTGGGATTGGCTACCTCTTTAACCATCTCTACCGATGCGATGAATAATTTATATATAAAATCAATTCTGGAAAAGGTCAAGGCGAGGGTTTTGTCCGGGTTCCCGTTAAGCAAAGAGTTAACGGCGCATAGTGTTTTCCAGAAGATTTTTGTGAAAATGGTGGAGGTTGGCGAGCGCACCGGCAGGATCGGCGATATGCTCAGGCGCAACGCGGATTATTATGATGATGAGTTGAATGTGGCGATTACGAACTTTACTTCGCTTTTAGAGCCAATGCTGATTGTGCTTATCGGCGGGGTAGTTTTAGTGGTAGTTTTAGCGCTGTATCTGCCGATCTTTAAAATGTCGACGATGAGAGGATAAGTAGAATATAAAAAGATACAATGAAATTATAATATTAACTAAAGAACGAAAGGAGACAAAGATGGTGTGGAAAAAAGGTTTTACCATGGTGGAGTTGATGGTGGTTTTAATTATTTTGGGGATTTTGGTGGCGGTCGCGGCGCCGATGTATTTTGCCAATACGGATCGCGCTAAAGCTTCGGAAGCAGTGGCGGGCATGGGTATTATTCGCTCAGCCTTGCGTGATTATAATCTGGCGGGTGGTGCATATTTTGATATTGTTTCAGGCAATATTGAAAATGCTTTACCTCCGGCGACTAATCCAGGGGCGAAGGCAAAGTTTGGGGTAACGCAATATTTTTCTAAGGATGCTTATTCTGTTGATGGTACTTCTCCGGCTTGGGCGACAAATATTTCCGCAGGTACCTTGGGAGCTCCGGTGGGGTTCTTGATCAGCGTCGATGGCAGCCAAAGTGACGCCTGCACTGCGGATTCGACTGATTGCGCGGTAAAGAATACGGAAGTGGCTGGTTACCGTTTGCAGATGGATAATAGCGGGCGTATTTTTGTTAGTTATAACAGCGGTACAAGCTGGTCAGCATATTAATTATTCTAGGTTAGTTTTTTAATGATACAAGCTGGTCTTGCGCTTTATTTTTTAAAAAGCGCAAGACCAGATCTTTATTTTAAGGTAGGTATCAAAATGCGCGCTAAAAAAGGCTTAACGATTGTGGAATGCCTGCTTTCAATTATTATCCTGGCAATTATGCTTACTGCCGGCTTGGCGTTTTATTTTAATGCTCAGGCCTCCATGCGCTGGGCAATCAGCAAAAGAATCGCCGTGGAAATGGCGAGCGCCCAACTAGAAAGTATTAGAAATGATGGTTATGCTAACTTGCCTAATCCTGCTCCGAGCGGGAATCTTTGGCAGGGGCCGCTGGCGATAGCTTTAGGTCGATTAACCGGTCAAAAGGAAATTTATGTTTTTGATATCGACGAAAATGCGGATCATCTTACTGATTATAAACAGGTGCGGGTAATTGTCAGCTGGCAAGATCCCGGCAGGACCGGCTTAAGCACGGTAAGTTTAGATACTTATATTGCGCCTTGATGGTATTGTCGGCGGCCTCAGCATGAATAGAAAAAAAGGGTTTACTCTGATTGAATTATTTATGGCGATATTAATCTCGTCGGTCTTGATTCTCATGGTTGGCGCGCTTTCTCAGATTGCTTTTAGTTCGCATGATCAAGTAAGGAAAGAGGGTGATCTCTACAGTGACCTATTTTACGGGTTTAATTTGCTCACTTATTCTGTGCGAAATGCCTTAACCGTGGAGGTACTCGTGGATGAGCTAAATAACACTAAAGGATTGAATTTGGCCAACAGCGCGTATAATCGCACTTTTGGAAATAATAACACCAGTTTCCAATATACCGATTCAACCGGCGTGTATAATATTATTGACGGCGTAAGTAATTTGAATTTTGATTTTCGTTGTGAAAAAGATATTGTTACGGGTAATTGGTTGGCCGACAGTTGTTCAGCGAGCAGCAAGATTTTTCATCTTATTTTGACCGGCTCCAAGGATAACGAACCTTTTGATCTTGTTTCGGATGTGATGCGGAGGAACTAAAGATGCGTAATTCCAAAGGCTCCATATTGGTGATTACTACAGGGTTTGCGCTGATTTTTACTATGCTCGGTATCGCCAGTATTTATATCAGTACCCTGCAAAGTGAAATACAGGAAAAACGCATCTTCAGCCAAAAGGCATTTTGGCTGGCGGAGGCCGGGATACAGAAGGTTATTTGGGCGTTGAGGAATAAACCGTCGTTAAATCAAACCGACTGGAATAATTTTATTAGCCAGGTTAATGATAATTCTAATCTTGGTGATGGAGGTTTTTCGGTTACCGGCGATTACTTAACTAAAAACATTATCAGCACCGGCACAGTTAATGAGGTAACCAGGAAAATTCAGGTTCAGGCGCAAACGAGCTGGCTAAACAAAATTCCTGCGGCGGTATATGTAAGAAATATTGGAAATATTACATTTCAAAAAAGGGACGATGCTTATATCGATGGCACCACCATGCCCGGTATGTATAGTATCGGAGATATCCGGACAAATAGAATTGGTGAGGGGCGCATCGAAGGTACTCCTCCCATATTAGAGAATCAACTCGTGCCGGATAATTTACAGGATGGGATATGGAATGCTTTTGATTTTAATGCCTTAAGGGATTACGCTAAGGCAAACGGGACTTATTTTTCTGCTGAGGGTAATGATGAGTTTAATAATAGCTATAATAAAAGCGGTAAATATACTTTACCGGTGAAGGAAGGCCAGACTAGCGGAGTATTCTTTTTTGATGCCAGAAACGGCGAGCCTTTAGATGACGATGGAGTAAATCCCAAGAATGAAATACGTGTTAAGCTTCGGGGGACAACCGAGCAGATGAGCGGGGTTTTGGTAGTGGTCGGGGATTTAAAGATCATTGATACGGATGTTTATGATTTTTTATTTAATGGCGTAATTTTAGTTTTAGATGATTTAAAGATTAGCGATAAAACGCATCATCGCCGCTTAGGTACTAATGACAGTGATATTCTGATTAACGGGGCGGTTTTAAACGATAATATTGTTTTAAGAAACCGGGAGCGAAAAAAGAAAGCTACGGTGATTATAAATAATGCCACGATTAAGTATGACCCCGGCAGCATTAATTACTGGGATACAGTGGGGAACTGGAAGGAGATTTAAAAAAACGTGTTAAAGGAAGTATTACAATTAGAAGCATTAACTCCAGAAGAATTAAAAAATAAGCTAAAAGACAGCAGCACTAAGAGTAGATTTGTTGTTTTAAGCCTTTGCGGCAATCAAGCGATTGTGCGAAATTTTGAGCTGCCGATTTTATCCGCCGCGGAGATTAAAAACGCTCTCTGTATTGAGGCGCTGGATGTTTTTTCGCTGCATCCGGAAGAGATTGAAGTGGATTATCAGATTTTAAGTTCCGCCGACGGCAAGTGTAAAGGCGTGTTTGCCGCGATACCCAAGAGCGCGTTGGATAATTATTTCGCGCAAATCAGCCAAGCCGGGTTTATCCCGCTGGTTTTAACGGCTAAAATTCTCACCACGATTAATAGTGTTTTGCGGCGGATACCCGCGTCGATAAAGGCATTTTATATTCTTGATTTTTTGGGAGAGAAAAACGTGTTTCTGGCTTTATTTAATGAAGGCCGTTGTGAGTTATTAAGAGATATCTCTTACGATGATCTTACGGAGGCCAAACAGGAGATTAGTAATTCTTTGCGTTATGCCCTGGGTAAGAGCGCGGCTAAACATCCGCAGGAGCTTTATTTTTGCGGAGAGCTAACCGGCAGAAATGAGTTGATTGCCGGCTTGGAGAACGAGTTTAATTTTAAGGCCAAGCCGGTCGAATCAAGCGTTTCTGAAATTAACGCGGCGGATGCGTATTTTCAATTAAATCTGTTTAAGGAGCATACTATTTCTTTAAGTTTACGCTGCCAGCTGCACCGCGTTGTTAATATAGTTTTAGTTATAGTTATTTTAGTTTTTATGGTTGTGTTTGCCGGAGCCTCAAAACTAGATAGCCAAATTAAGGCTTTTAAAAAGAATGCTGATCCGGCTAAAGAACTCCTGGAGGCTAAGGGCAAAATCAGCGTTTTAGAGAGTAAAATAAAATTATTAGAAAATGAAAAATAAATTTATTAATTTACTATTTCAGGAACCGGGTTTTAGCTTAAAGCTAAGCGCGGTAATTTTGTTGGTCATATTTTCATTATTTTTAACTAAAGCTAAGGTGTTAAAACGCGCAGAAATAATCAGATTAACTCAGGATCAGGCTAAAGCTGGTGAGTTAAAGATACAGATCCCGGCGCTGGAAGAAAGATTAAAAGCGCTTGAGGTAAAAACTGAGGCGACTGTAGTTTTAAAGCCCCAGGTAAACCTGGTGTTAAAAGGCGTATTAACTTTAGATGGCGAATCTGCCGCTATTATTAATAATGATATCTACCAGAAAGGCGATACAGTAAGCGGGCTGATCATTACCGCGATTACCGCTAATACCGTAACCCTTCAAGATCCGATTACCGCAGAACAAACCAAAATTCAGCTTCCGGAATAACCAATTTCCCTTGACCCGATTAAGCTCGTAGTATATAATATAGAATCTTAAAAATTGGGGACATTTCCCTATTTTTAAAGGGAAACGTCACCAATATTTACTTATTTTCAGGGAGGAGTGTCAAATGTATGCCATAATTGAAGTTGGGTCAAAACAGTATAGTGTAACCAAGGATGATATTATTGAGGTGAATAAGCAGATCGTGGCTAAAGGCGATAATATCAGTATTGATAAGGTTTTGTTAGTTTCTGACGGCAAAAAGGTGCAGATCGGCCAGCCTTATGTTAAAGGCGCTAAAGTTGAAGCGTTAGTGGTTAAGCAGATGTTTGGTGAGAAAACTACCGCTTATAAGCATCGTCGGCGTAAGAATTCACATTGGGAAAAAGGCCATCGCGCCCAGCTTACGGAACTGAAGATTAAAGCGATTGATTTAGGCTTATAAAACGTGTTTATCGACGGGGCTAAAATTAATATCCGCGCCGGCTCTGGCGGTAAGGGGTGTCAAAGCCTGCATCGGGATAAGTATCAACGCCAGGGTATTGCGGATGGCGGAGATGGTGGTAAAGGAGCGGATATTATTATCCGCGCAGACCGTAATTTACTTACGCTTTTAGATTTTCAGCACCATCGTCATTTTTTCGGCGCACACGGCGGGCATGGCTCAAGTAACCATAAAAAAGGCAAAGGCTCTGAGGATGTGATTATTCGTGTTCCTCTGGGCACGACGATAAAAGATTTTGCCACGGGTTCGGTTTTACGTGATCTGGACGTTGATGGCCAACAGGTTATCGTGGCGCGCGGCGGTAAAGGCGGCGTGGGTAATTGGCATCGCAAAGAAGCTACACCGGGCGCACCAGGTGAAGAAAAAATAATTGTATTGGATTTAAAGCTACTGGCGGATGTGGGAGTGGTGGGTTTTCCAAATGCCGGTAAATCTACATTGATCTCGGTGATCTCGAATGCCCATCCTAAGGTTGCGCCATATCCTTTTACGACAACCGGTCCGATTTTAGGGGTGGTTGCCAGCACGCATCGAAAATTTGTGATTGCCGATATTCCCGGATTAATTCCCGGTGCATCCGAGGGCCGCGGCCTGGGTGATCAGTTTCTAAAGCATGTTGAGCGCACCAAGATTTTAATTCATCTTATAGATATGGCGGGTTTTGAAGGCCGGGATCCGGTTGATGATTACAAAAATATTAATTTAGAATTAAAAAATTATAATAAGGTAGTTTTTAAAAAGCGGCAGATTATTTGCGCCAATAAAATGGATTTGCCGGTGGCAGAAGATAATTTAAAACGGTTTAAGAAATTGATTAAGAAACCGGTTTATGCGATATCTGCTTTAAATAAGCAAGGGTTAAAGGAGTTAGTCGATGCGGTCGCAGAAAAGTTATAAAAGAGTAGTGGTAAAGATCGGTTTTAGTTTATTTACCACGGATAAGCATAAGCTGGATATGAGCTTAGTGAATAAGATTGCCCAACAAATTTCGGAGTTAATTAAGCAGGGCAAAGAGGTGGTGGTGGTTTCCTCCGGAGCAATTGCTTTGGGTATGTCGATGATGAAGTTAGCCAATCGGCCCAAGCAATTACCGGATTTGCAGGCGGCAGCGGCAATTGGCCAGCATGAGCTGATGCATGTTTATAAGCTGGCGCTTAAGAAATATAAATTAAATTGCGCGCAATTGCTTTTGACCTGGGATGATTTTCTCGGGGTACGTTATCATAATGCCAAACAGACATTAAATACTTTATTAAAGTTAAAATGCGTGCCGGTTATTAATGAGAATGATACCGTGGCTACGGAAGAGATTAAATTTGGCGATAATGACCGTTTGAGCGCTTTAGTTTCCATCTTAGTGGGCGCGGATCTTTTAATTATTCTTTCGGATGTGGAAGGGTTGCTTGATAAAAATAAAAAAGTTATCCGGCGGGTGGATAAAATTACTGGCGAGATAAAATCTTTAGCCTGCCCGACTAATAAAAGGGTTTGTGTCGGCGGAATGGTTACCAAACTCGAAGCCGCGCGCATTGCGGTGGAAGGCGGGATTCCTTGTGTGATTGCCAACGGCCGCAAGGTAAAAATTATCAGCCAGTTAGTTGCTAATCCCTATGGCCAAGGCACTATATTTTTACCCAGATGAAACAAAATCTTAAAATACAAATAGAAAATATCGCCAAAAAAGCTAAATCCGCATCCGGTCGATTGTCGATTTTGCCAACGGCCGCCAAGAACGCTGTGCTTAAAGATTTGGCTTCTGCTTTGTTAAAGGGCCAAGCGATTATTTTAAAAGCAAATAAAAAAGATATCTCTAGCGCTAAAAATAAAGGAAAGGCTTTTATTGACCGGCTTAGTTTAGACGCGCTAAGAATTAAGCAGATGGCGGATTCTTTGTTAGAGATCGCCAAGCTTAATGATCCTGTCGGTGAAGTTTTGCGCGCCTGGAATACGGCGGGAGGTTTAAATATTCAAAAGGTGCGTGTTCCGATTGGTGTTGTCGCGATTATCTATGAGTCGCGGCCTAATGTTACGGCGGATTGTATCGGGCTTTGTTTTAAATCTGGCAACAGCGTAATTTTACGCGGCGGCAGCGAAGCGATAAATTCTAATCTGGCGATTTTTAATTTGTTTAAACAGGTAATGCAAAAACATAACTTGGCAGAAGGCACCATTAATCTGATTGCCACGACCAACCGTCAGGCGGTCGATTATTTGCTTAAGTTAAAAGATGATGTTGATTTGGTTATTCCCCGGGGCGGGGAAGAGTTGATTAAAAAAGTAGTGAGCGTTTCAGCGATACCGGTGATTAAACATTATAAAGGAATTTGCCATGTTTATGTGGATGAATGCGCGGATTTAAATATGGCAATGAATATTTGTTTAAATGCCAAGCTGCAGCGGCCGGGAGTTTGCAATGCCATGGAGAGTATGCTGGTACATCGTGATATTGCCGGCAGGTTTTTGCCGGGGATGCTTAAAAAGTTTAAGCAGGCCGGGGTCCAAATCCGCGGGTGCGTATTTACGCAAAAAATTGCCAATTGGGTTAAGCGGGCTACCGAAAAAGACTATCGCACGGAATATGCTGATTTAATTTTGTCGGTGAAAGTGGTGGATGATTTAGACGCGGCAATTGCGCATATTAATGCGTATGGTTCGCGCCACTCCGATAGCATTGTTACGGATGATAAAAGCAGCGCAGAGAAATTTTTAAAGCAGGTGGATTCCGCCTGTGTTTATCAGAATGCCTCAACCCGTTTTACCGATGGAGGCCAGTTTGGCATGGGCGCGGAGATTGGTATTTCTACCGATAAATTGCATGCCCGCGGTCCGATGGGGCTTGAGGAGCTGACAACTTATAAGTATATGATCCACGGCTGCGGCCAGGTCCGGAGATGAAGATTGGCATCTTGGGCGGAACCTTTAACCCGGTGCATATCGGACATTTAATTTTAGCGGAAGAGGTCCGGGAGAAATTAGGGTTGGATAAAATTATTTTTGTGCCCACGGCTTTGCCGCCGCATAAAGATAATTTAAATATTGCTCCCGCTGGCGACCGCTTAAAGATGTTAAAGTTAGCGGTGGCCTCGAATAAATTTTTTGCCGTCTCGGATATTGAAATTAAAAGAGGGGGCAAATCCTATACCATTGATACGGTTACAGAACTAAAAAGAAGAAATCCTTCAGATAGTTTTTATCTGATTATTGGTTCGGATTTAATTACGTATTTCGATGGTTGGAAGGATATTGATCAGATTGCCAAAGCCGTAACCTTTGTCGTGGCGACGCGGCCGGGTTATCCGCTGGAGGATATTGGCTCGTATGTCGCGATGCAGCAAGTGGGGGTTAAGACTTTAGCGATCCGGGCAGTGGATGTTTCCGGTTTCGAAGTGCGCCAGTGTGTCGCGCAAAATAAATCATTCGGCTATTTAGTTACGGATAAAGTTTTCGATTATATAAAAAAAAGAAAGCTGTATAAATGAAGATAAAAATCGCTCCTTCAATATTATCGGCAGATTTTAGTAAACTGGCGCTTGAACTTAAGAAGATTAAGCAGGCCGGGGCAGAGTTAATCCACGTCGATGTGATGGATGGCCATTTTGTGCCGAATATTACCATTGGCCCGGTGGTGGTGAAATTTATGCGCCAGGCGACGAATCTTCCTTTAGATGTGCACTTGATGATTCAAAATCCTGCTAAATATCTGGGCGCTTTTGTTAATGCCGGCAGCGACATGATTACCGTGCACATTGAGACCGTGAGTTTGAAAGAATTGCAAGCGATTGCCAAGGGTTTGAAAAAGAGTAAGGTAAAATTGGGGATCTCTTTAAATCCCGGCACGCCTTTAGCTAAAATTAAGCCGGCTTTGGCAATAGTAGATTTTGTTTTAGTGATGTCAGTGTATCCGGGTTTCGGCGGACAGGCCTTTATTCCGGGAGCAATCAATAAAATTAAACAGTTGCGCGCGATTTTTTCCAAAGATATTGCCGTGGACGGCGGAATTAATAATTTAACCGCCAAGTTAGTTAAGCAGGCAGGAGCAAATATCCTTATTGCTGGTTCATACATTTTTGGGGCCAAGAATATTAAACAGGCAATTAATAGTTTAAGATAGGAGTAAGAAAGATGAGTAATACGGTTTCACAAATTAAATTCGGTACTGACGGCTGGAGAGCGATTATTGCGGATACTTATACTTTGGAAAATGTAAGGATTTTAACTCAGGCGGTAGCGGATTATTTAGGGGTAGGTAAAAAGGTGGCGGTGGGATATGATACGCGTTTTATGTCTGCTAAATTTGCGCAAGCGGCAGCCATAGTTTTAAAGAATAACGGTATGGAGCTGGTGCTTTCGGATCGGCCTACACCGACCCCGGCTTTAAGTTTCATCGTAAAGACGCGCAAGCTGGATTTAGGGATTATGATTACTGCTTCGCATAATCCAGCGGAATACAATGGTTTTAAAATAAAAAATTCCGCCGGCGGCGGAGCCAGCCAGGAGATTACGCGCCAAGTTGAAAGCCTACTGGGAAAAACTCCGGTAAAAGACGGGATTTTAGTTAGCCCAATAAAACCTGTCGATATTATCAAAGATTACATAAAGTTTATTCGTAATTATATTGATCTAAAAAAGATTAAAAATAAAAAGTTTAAAGTTCTCGTTGATTCCATGTATGGCTCCGGAGACAGCTTTATGGCGGGCGTGCTTAAAGGCACCAGTATAAAGCTAGAGTTTATGCGCAATACGATTAATCCTTCATTCGATGGGGGCAGGCCTGAGCCGGTTGAGGAGAATTTGGAGGAATTAAAAAGACGCGTAAAAAATGAGAAATTTGATTTAGGGATTGCTTTAGACGGCGATGCGGACCGGATTGCGGCGGTGGCTCCGGGCGGCGTATTTATTCATCCGCAGAAGATTTTGGGCTTGTTAGCGTTGCATTTAAATCAGGATCGCGCTTGGAGTGGAGGGTTGGTTAAAACTATTTGCGGCTCAATGATGATGGATAATATCGCAAAATATTTAGGGATTAAGATTTATGAAACTCCGGTAGGTTTTAAATACATCTCGGATCTTATGGAAACTCAGGATATTGTGGCCGGCGGTGAAGAAGCCGGCGGCATGGGGGTTAAGAATTATATCCCGGAGCGTGATGGAACCATGGCGGGACTATTATTGATTGAAATGATGGTTTATCGCAATAAAAATATTTTAAAGATTTTAAATGAAACGGAAAAACAGTTTGGTAAATTTTATTATGTGCGCCAGGATTTTCATTTGGCGAAGCAAGTTGAGCCGAAAAAAGAAAATCTGCCCAAGGAGCTATTGGGAAAGAAGGTTGTCGAGATTAAGGATTACGATGGTATAAAGCTTATTTGCGAAGACCAGAGTTGGTTGATGTTCCGCGCTTCCGGCACCGAGCCGATTATGCGCTCTTATGCTGAGGCCAAGAGCCTTACTCAGGCCAAGAAACTGCTGGCGCTAGGCAAAGAAATAATTCTCAAGGATGGAGTATAAAATTAATATATTTATACTAGGAGCAAACTTGCAGAGAAAGGGGGAGCCAAATCATGTAATTGGAGCAGATGATTTGGCTATTTTGCTTAATATTAAAAATCGAACAAAGTGAAATCGCATAAGGTGCTAAGGTGACTGTCACGTTTTTTGTGACTGTCACCTTAGCTCAAAAAATGGACAGTGGTTATTATTTAAAACAACTAATAAAAAAAGAAAGAGGGTAATTTAAAATGTCAACCGATAGCAGAGCAGAATTAGAATTATTGTATAATCAAAGCATTAAGGTTCTTAAAGAAGGCCAAGTAGTCAGCGGTAAAATTGTTGAAATCAAAACCAAGGAAGTTTTGGTGGATGTGGGTTTTAAGTCCGAAGGCATTGTTCCGATTACGGAATTTAGCAGTGGGGATTTAGTGATTGGCAAAGAAATGGAATTTCTGTTGGAGACCATGGAAAATGACGCCGGGGTGATGACCTTATCGCGAGAAAAAGCCATGCGTATGCAGGGGTGGGATAAAATCGTTAAATTATCTAACGACGGAACATTGGTGGAAGGTAAGCCGGTGAAGAAAGTCAAAGGCGGATTCCTGGTTGATATTATGGGAATTGAAGGGTTTTTGCCGAGCTCGCTTTCATCCTTCCGTAATATTGCCGATAAAGATATCTTGTATAAGGTCTTTAAGTTTAAGATTGTTAAGGTGAATAATTTACGGCGCAGTATTATTGTCAGCCGCCGCGAGGCAGTACAGGCAGACAGAGATGTGGCGAAGGGAAAAATCTGGGGTGAATTAAAGATCGGCAATATTTATCCCGGGTTGGTCAAGGCAATTACTGATTTTGGCGCTTTTATTGATTTAGGGGGAGTAGATGGCCTGCTGCATATTACGGATATGTCTTGGTCAAAGATCAGCCATCCGTCAGAGATCGTGGCGATTGGCGATAAAATCGAAGTGATGATTTTAAACCTTGATCAGGCTTCCGGTAAAGTTTCATTAGGCCTTAAGCAAAGATTATCTGATCCCTGGAAGGATATTGAAGGCAAGTTTACCGTTGGCGCAAAAGTAAAAGGAAAAGTGGTGAATATCCTGCCCTATGGAGTTTTTGTGGAATTGGAAAAAGGCATTGAAGGCTTAATCCATGTTTCCGAGATCTCCTGGACTAAGCGCGTGAATAATCCGGGCGAGATGTTTGCCGTCGGAGATACGGTGGAGACTCAGATCTTAAGCGTGGAAAAAGATTCGCGCCGGATTTCATTGAGTTTAAAACAACTCGAGCAGAATCCCTGGCTGGAAGCGGAGAGTAAATATCCGGTGGGTTCCAGCGTATCCGGCAAGGTGCGCGGTTTTACGGAATACGGGGCATTTGTGGAGTTAGATTCGAATCTCGAGGGGATGATCCATGTGTCCGATATCTCCTGGACCAAAAGAATCGGCCATCCTCAGGATGTTTTAAAAAAGGGCCAAAAAATCGATGTTTCCATACTCTCCGTTGATGCGTCTAATCGCCGGATTGCTTTAGGGCTAAAACAGTTACAGCAGAATCCCTGGGCCAAAATTGCTCAACACTATCCTTTGGATACGCAATTAGAAGCGGAGGTAACTAGCCTTACTGAATTCGGAGTGTTTGCCAAGATCGATGATGAGCTGGAAGGGTTGATTTATTCCAGCGAAATTGATAAAGAAACAGTTGCTAATCTAAAAGCCGGCGATAAAATAAAGGTAAAAGTAATTAAGGTGGATGTGGAGCAGGCGAAGATTGGTTTAACGGCAAGGTTATAAATATTTTGTCATTGCGAGGGCACAAAGTGCCCGAAGCAATCTATTTTAGATTGTTTCGCCGCCTTCGGCTTCTCGCAATGACAATATGATAATTATGGATATCGAAAAACAATTAGAAATTATTAGGCGCGGCGTGGTGGAGATAATTTCTGAAGATGAGCTGCGCAAAAAACTTGCGCAGAGCATTAAAGCTAAGCGCCCCCTAAAAATTAAAGCCGGTTTTGATCCGACTGCCCCGGATTTGCATTTGGGGCATACGGTTCTTTTACGCAAGCTGCGCCAATTTCAGGATTTGGGCCATGAAGTTTACTTTTTGATTGGTGATTTTACCGGGCAAATCGGTGATCCCTCCGGACGTTCTGAAATCAGAAAACAGTTAAGCAAACAAGAAGTAGCCAAAAATGCGCAAACTTATAAAAATCAGGTCGCTAAGATTTTGGATATGCGCAAACTGAAAGTAGTTTTTAATAGTAAATGGTTCGGGCGGATGACCGGGGTAGAGATCTTAAAGCTTACTACACATACTTCGGTTTCTCAGATGCTTACTCGTGATGATTTCAAAAAAAGATATACCGGGGGAGAGAATATCTCAATTTTAGAGTTTATTTATCCTCTTATGCAAGGCTATGATTCAGTTGTGCTTGAGGCGGATGTTGAGTTAGGTGGAACGGATCAAATTTTTAATCTGTTGGTGGGCCGGCAGTTTCAAAAAGATTATCATCAGCCGCAGCAGGTAGTGATGACGATGCCTCTTCTTGAAGGTACCGATGGCGTTGCCAAAATGAGTAAGTCTTACGGCAATTATATCGGGATCAATGAATCGGCCAGGGAAATTTTCGGTAAGATTATGTCGATTTCAGATACGCTGATGCTTAAATATTATGAGTTGCTTACGGATGAAGATTTAAATAAGGTTAAACAGGTGCACCCTCGGGACGCTAAGATTAATTTAGCGAAGATTATTATTACCCATTATCATTCTGCGCATGCGGCAGAAAAAGAAGCAGAGGAGTTTAGCCGCGTATTTTCCCAAAAAGAAATCCCTCAAGATATGCCGAAGTTTAAAACTGATGGCCAGAAGAGTATTTTGACCATCCTTACGGAAAGTAAATTAGCCTCCAGCGGCAATGAAGCTCGCCGCTTGATTAAACAGGGGGCAGTAAGTTTTAACAATGCGCGCATTGAAAAAGATGATTTTGTTCCGTTTGAACCCGGCATCCTGAAGGCCGGTTCCCGCAGGTTTTTAAAAGTAATTTTATGATCTGGACAATAATCGGCGCAACTGCTGCCACGCTCACCATGTTCTCTTTTGTTCCGCAAATATTCCGCTCGTTGAGGACTAGGTCGGTTAAAGATGTCAGCCCGGTTACTTTATTTCAACTTTCCGCCGGCAATGCTTTATGGATGATTTATGGGATTGGCCGCAAAGACGCGATAATTATTATTGCCAATATTATCACCTTAATTACTTTGGCGGTGTTGTTGTCTTTATATTTTAAATACGGGAGGGCTAAATGAAGGGGATAATTCTTGCTGGCGGCAAAGCGACGCGGCTTTACCCGATTACCAAGGGTGTCTGCAAACAAATGCTTCCGATTTATGATAAGCCGATGATTTATTATCCGCTCTCCGTATTGATGCTCGCCGGGATTAAAGATATTTTGATTATTTCTACTCCCAAGGATACCCCGAGATTTAAAGATTTACTTGGCGATGGCCATGGTTTGGGAATAAAATTTTCCTACCTTGTTCAACCTGAGCCAAAAGGCATTGCGCAAAGTTTTATTATTGCCGAGGATTTTATCGGCAGTGATAGTGTTTGTTTAATTTTAGGAGACAATATATTTTATGGTTATAATCTAGTTGAGTTGCTGCAAAATTCAGCTAAGCTAAGAAGTGGAGCGATTGTTTTTGGTTACACGGTGAGAGACCCCCAGCGTTACGGTGTTTTGGAATTTGATAAAAAATGTAAGGTGATTTCTATCGAGGAAAAACCCAAGCAAGCAAAATCAAATGTCGTAGTTTCCGGTTTATATTTTTATGATAACCAGGTGGTAAAAATTGCCAAAAGTATTAAGCCCTCGGCAAGGGGGGAGTTGGAAATTACGGCAATTAATAACGCCTATATTAAAAAAGGCAAGCTTAAGGCGGAATTCCTTGGCCGCGGGCATGCCTGGCTGGATACCGGAACCTATGAATCGCTAATCAATGCTTCTATTTTTATTAAAACTATCG
>Ga0172370_10002924_pt1 | contig 24117 bp, 18 predicted proteins | sample LakKiv5m_FD_114538 | JGI IMG/M metagenome (GOLD analysis project Ga0172370, IMG submission 114538) | Freshwater microbial communities from Kabuno Bay, South-Kivu, Congo - kab_022012_11.5m | ecosystem: Environmental > Aquatic > Freshwater > Lake | place: Democratic Republic of the Congo...
AACCAAATAATAACACTATGTTCGTTTCAATTTGTTCAATAGAACACCGATAAGTTTTAATAGGATTACCGTGATATGAGAGTTCCTTCCAAGAGTTTTTTAGTCCTGTAAAATAAATCGAAGTTCTTTGCGAATTAAATCCCAAACTATCACCGCCATATTTTAATAAAATACCAGTCCTAATTTTTGCAATCTCGGAATTCTGAAAGTAATTTTCGTGAAAAAGTACCATAGTCCAATTATTAATACTATAATCGTAAACCCAGGTATCATTCGGAAACATATATTTAGTTGTATCAGTTCCTCCATATAAGCAGACTTTTCCATTTTCAAAGGATGTTATTGAATAATCATACATTTTCAATGGGTGATTTTTCGTATGCATTTCTGTCCATTTTAAAGAATCAAGGTCAAAGAGCCAAGTATCTTCGTAAATCGTTTTACTGTCAAAATTTCTACCACCAAAAAGAACAACTTTATGACTATCAAGAACAGCTAAATTCATTAATTCACGAGGGCTCGGTGAATTTGAAAGTTTGAGTTCAGTCCATGTATTCGATTTTAGGTCATAAATCCAGGTGTCTCCAAGTACTTTACCGTCTTTATCAGCACCTCCAAAAATAATAACTTTATTTTCTCCGATTGAAGACATTGCAAAACCAGTTCTGGCTGGCGGAGATTTAGACGGGAATAGCTGAGTCCAGTGTCCAGTCTGAGAGAATAGTGGTGACACAAAAACACAAAAACAAACAGAAGAAAATCATTTTCTTCGCGTTCTGTTCATTCGTTTTTTGCTCCGGATTCATATAATATTTACCACAGTATAAAACAACGTCATCACAATTTAAAAAAAAAATTTAATTTTTTTGGGGAATTTGAAAAAAAGGTAGAAATAACTGCATTTTCGTCATTAATTTAAAAGAAAATTGTATATTTGAGAATATGAAAAACAGATTAAAAAAAATAAACAGATTGATAAAACAGAATATTTCTGAGATAGACCCGAGTGCCCAAGTGATATTATTTGGTTCACGTGCAAGAGGAAATTTCCGAGTTGATTCCGACTGGGATTTGCTGATTCTGACAGATTATCCTGTTGATATGGAAAAGGAAAGACAATTCAGAAATCATTTGTACGATTTAGAACTCGAAACAGGTGAACCTTTCTCGGTTTTTGCATTTTCAAAAGATGATTGGGTTTCGAAGCAGAAAATTACTCCGTTCTATTTTAATGTTCTTTCAGAAGGTGTAGAATTATGACCTCTGATGATAGGCAAGAATACGTTAACTACAGAATAAAATCTTCATTAAATACTTATGATGCTGCAAAAATTTTAGCAGATAACGGATTTTGGAATTCTGCAGTTAATAGGCTTTATTACTCAGTGTTCTATGCTGTCAATGCTCTTCTTGTTCAAAATGAAATTTATGCTAATTCTCATTCGGGAATGAGAACACAATTTTCCTTACATTTCATTAAAACCGGTAAATTGGACAAAAAATACGGCGCACTATTAGCAGAATTATATGATTGGAGACAAAAAGGTGATTACGATAATATCTTCGATTATGATGCTGAGTCTGTAAAGCCTTTATTCGAATCAGTTTTGGAAATGCTAAAAATAATAGAATCAGAACTTCAAACCAAATAATGAATGAAATTCTAATTGATGTTCTACAATTCAATATGTCTTCTTTTGTTATATTCAAAAGTACGATAAATCAGGAAATAAATTTTATAACTTCAAAAACTTCCCGGTTCTGCACTCGGTTCCGCTGATAATTTTATAAAAATAAATGCCTTGATCAAGCTTATCAGTATCTATTTTAATATAATCGTTGGCTTTTCCAGAAAAAATATTTTTGCCGGTGATGTTGGTTATTTCAAGGGAAAAATTATCGTTTACATTAACTGTAATTTCAGATTGTAAGGAACCGTCAATTATTTCAGGTAATAACTTCACTTCCTGTAAATGGTTTTGTATTCCCACATCCGTGACAATTTCCTTGCTTCGGTAAATCCCTTTATCGGTTCCAAGGAACAAGTGACCGCCAGGGCTTATGTAAATCTGCCAATAATAATCTACTCCAGAAATATTTGGAGCAACTTTGTAAGCGGTCTTTCCTTTGTCGTAAGTGACATAAACACCGTCTAAAGTCGAAATATAAATTCTGCCATTCGGACTTTCAGTCATTTCCCAAACATATTCATAATAATCGAGGTCTATTCCCAGGAAAGCTTTTTCCCACGTATCACCAAAATCGGTGCTTTTGAAAATGCCGCATTTTGCTGATTTCGACCCTGCATAAATGTCTCCGTTTTTTGTCAGGAGAAGTGACATCACATCAGGACAATCAGAATCAAAATTCAACATCATCCAGCTATAGCCGTTGTCTGTACTTTTATAAAGATAATGGTCTGTTCCTGCTAAAATATCACCATCAGGTAATGCGAGAAGTGACCAGACGCCGAAAACATTCCCAGAATCAACTTGCTGATGGCTCCATGTTGCTCCATTGTCTGTTGACCGGTAAAGACCGAGTTTGTAAGAATCCGCTAAAATATCACCGTTATTGAGAAATAGAATCGGTCGGGCATCGGGATGGCCTAAAGAATTGAATGATGACCAGTTCTCACCGTTGTTAGTGCTTTTCATTATACTTGCGGAATGAGTGCCGCAAAAAAACTGACCAAACTTATCTTTTGCAAAATAAATAAATCGTTGACCTGATGCTTTTTTGTTCCACGTTAGACCGTCGTCCGTGCTTTTCAAAATATTACTCAAGGTACCGGCAATTATGTTCCCGCTTGTATCTGTTAAAAATGCAAAGCATGTTCCGTCGGTACTCCAGACCGATTCCCAGTAATCCTGGGTGTGGACTTCCAAAGAAAAACAAAATAACAAAATTGCAAAACAGAATACTTTTTTCATTCTCGACCCTGAATATTAAAAAAATCTTAACAAATATAATAAAAATGAGCGGATTAAAGAATTTTAATTATTATGATTAATAAAATGGAGTACTTTAAGTTACAGTTAATTTCACAGGAAAAGTTTCATTATGAATATCTTGAAAATAATCGGAAAAATGCACAGTTGCATTTGTAGTATTTCTTACTACAAGGCAAAGAGCGAAATTACTACAAAAAAATCAAGGTATTCACTATTTAATAAGTTGTGTATTTACAATATATTGTAAATGGCAGACTGACCAAAATCAAAAAGAATTATCTGATGGTATGCCAGAATAACTTGCTCTTGAGGAGCATTTTTTTTCTAAGATTATTTGAAAAAAACCGATAAAAAATATTTTACTTGTAAATATGCAAGATTTACAATAAATTGTAAGATGTTTAGCGTAAAAACTGTTTTTTTTTGTGAACGATTTATTTTAGATTCATTGTAAATAACTCAATAAAATCAATAAACAGTAAATTATCAAAAAATATAAGGACTTAGAATCATGTCAAAGGGTGGCGGTGCAGGTAAAGTTTATTTCGTATTGTATCTAGCAGTTGTTCTTGAGTTGCTTATCATCATCGTGGAACGCGATGAAGCAGAACAGGGACTTCTGAAAAAACAAAAAGAAACAATGCGTATTGTTGAGAGTATTCTTTCTCAGCTTCAGTCCGGAGCAGGAACAGAAGGAATCAACACAAGACCTCAGGATGAAATTACGATTCTTGACCAATCTTCTCAGCAAGCCTTAGGTCCTGGAATCCAAATCAAATCTTCAAGAACTTACATCGTTGAAGTCGGTGTTACCGATGTCTCTTCAGAATTGAAGAGGAAGGAGGGTGAATCTCCTAAAGAGCATGCCATGAGGATTGATAAGTATATCCAGCTTGGAAATGTGGAAGAAATTGAATACCAGGTGTTCTTTAATTCAAGCACTGACCCCAATAATGCTCCCAATTTCCCGACTGATGAGGACTTCAGGTACCAAAATACCGATTTTACAAAATTTCAGCCCAGTCAGACAATTCAGACCAAAGACGGCAGTACATGGGAATTTTTATCATTACGCAAGTTGATGCTCGATAAAAGCGCAGTGTCAAATAAAATTGACTTGAATAATGTTTTCCCTTCATCACTCGAACCAATCTATCCGAAGAATAAGGAATTACAGGTTGGTCCTTCCTATGCACCTCCGGGAAAAGAGGACAGCGTGTTTTATTATTCTTACGAACATACCGTAAAAGAAGCAAATAAATCAACAGTTGACCTTAAGAAAAGAGCTTTTGTCGTTAATTTCCAGCCACCGTCCAGACCAGGATGGTACAAACTTAGATTTGCTTCCCGAACAAACAGAATTCTTGGCGTTAGAGCAGAAGCAAACATCAAAGCATTGGACGAAGAAACAAAAATTAATATCGGTACTGTTCAGCTTACGGTACGCGATTTGAATAAAGTCAAAAAAGAACTTATTCAGAAACTAGAAAAGTATAATCCTCCCGCATTCGATATGCTGGGCAATCCGGCAAATCTGAATAAATTTGATGAAATATTGAAGCAGGCTACTGCTAAAGTTGCCAACGAACCTGACGCAGCAGGTATCATCAGCAAACTCAAATTATACGGTTATATTGCCAAATTGTTAGCTCCGGGTCTTTCTGCAAGCTTCCCGCAAAACACAGGTAGTATTGAGTTTAACATTCGTGTTATTACTCCAAAACCACAGACTGCTGACCCTGTCGTTCAGCCGCCTGATGTCGTATATACATTTAACCAGCTACCGGCGGTATTTGAATTTGCCATTACTCCATGGCGAGGTGAAGGGCAGAATATTATTGATGCGAGGGTTGTTGATAATAATGGTTCCAATGTTTCAGGCATTGACATGAAGCCTCTTGACCAGATTGCAGGGACAGGTTCATCTCAAGCTGTGCTTGGCAAGGAAAAATACTTCCGTGGAACTCTGAAAAGCCAGCTTTCTCCAGGGGAATATACTATTAAAATTGACCATAAACTTTCAGGTAAACAGGATTCAAAAGATGTTAAACTGGTTGTTTTTAAAACAGGTCTGACTCCCGAAAGTGAAAAAACGCTTAAAAACGGTATAGGCTATCTTGCATTCTTCGGAAAGAAGATGGCAATAATGAATGCCGTACCTACTTCAGGTCTGAAAATCAAACCCGAACAGTTCAGGTCTTATGTTTATACGGACCAGGAACAGCAGAAACCACCTTACAACGGCTATACATTATCGAATGAAAACGGTGTCTTCCTATCTTGTAAAGCCAAAACCGTTACATTAAGAATTACATGGATACAGCCATATACAAACCAGGAAATTGATTTATTCCCGGAAACGAAACTTGATATTCGTCAGGAGAAACCAAGAATCAATACAATGGACAAGCAGGACAATGTCAGCCAGTCGGGGAACAGGGTGAAACTCACCGCAAGAGGTATCAGAATAGGTAAACCATCCGACGGTAACGACCAAACATCCACAGCCGATGTGGAGGTTAAATCCGGCAAAGCAACTTTGGAATCAAGATTGCAGGGATTGGTTGACATAGCAAGCGAACCTACAATTGAAAAAGACGGAGACTTGTATAATGTCACTCTCGATTTGTCTGTAAACTTGCCCAGAGGAACCGATATGATAAATGGAACTGTAAAAATACCTATTAAAGCTCAGGCAACAAACAGATGTGCCGGCTTGCAATCGGACTGGGAAGAAAAAACGATTACCTGCAGCTTTAAGTATGAGCAGGAACGAGGCGGCAGAGGCGGCAGAGGCAGCAGACCAACACCTACTCCTCAGAGACCGGCTCCAAAGGGTGGACGTAAATAATTAATAACAATATAAACAATAAATTTTTAACAGGTAATTAAACATTTAAGGATAAAAATGATGAAGTGGGTTTTAAAATTATTCTTAAGCTTTTTATGTGTCGCTGCTCTTACCGGTGTAGCAAATGCACAGCCGGAACCTTCACAAAAGGAACTCGAAAGCGTTTTAAAGCGTTTCATTAACTGGCGCTTCGGTACGATGTCTCTTTACAGGGTTACTAATATCAGCGATATTAAAAGAGCGATTAAATTAGGTGAAGAGAAAAAAGCTGGTATTAAAATGGACGAAACTCTATTTAACTCCGTTGATTCCAATACTAAAGTTTTAATCGAACGTGGAGTCACCGGTGGAGCAAGTTCAGACGAAATCAGACAGGAAATTGTCAATTCCGGTATGGCTGTACCTGACGTTAAAGTCTTCGAAGCTATATTCTCTTTTTACAAGAAGAAAATGGAAGGTGGCGGTGAGCAATCCGTAGAGAATGCCTATCTTGTCACAACCAGACCCGAAAAAGGTCAGATTCCAAATACAGTTATCGCATTGGTTGTTTCATACAATCCTATTGATAATCTGGAAAAAAATCTAAGAAGCGTCGGTCCTTCGGAAATTTTTACGTATGATGAACTGAAGGCTATTAAGCTCGATACTACCTTTACTTCAGAAAACCTTTACGACCTGATGGTCAACATCCTTGTTCAGCAAAACTATACAAACAGGACTCTTGATGCACAGGGAATTGGAAATCCGGAATGGTTTGCAACCAAAGTTCACGGTAAAACATATTCAATACTTTCAAAAGAATCTGATATTTCCGATGAAGATATTCAGAAAGTAATGAGAATTTCCGATGCTCAACCGGATGATTATCAGCAGAAACAAAATGAACTTGTTCTCAGCCCCGACCTTATTAGCTGGAAAACTTACAACCTGCCAATGTATCCTGATGCTTCCGGAAATATGATAATTGACTCCCTTGCAAATTCAAATGCAGGACTACCCAATTTTGGCGTTGAGATGCGTTATGGAATTGATGATATTAATTATCCGTCTTTTTCAAGCAGCAGGATGGCATTAAATGCTATCTGGTCGAGTGTCAAGTTGGGTGTCATTCTGCCGACCGACGGCTGGGCAAGTCTTGCTAAGGATTTATACAGTATTGACCGCAGATTGACTTTTGCCGGTATCGGAATTAACGGTGCTTTTGATTTTCCGATAAAAGTAGTACCTAAAAGCGGGGTGTTCCATCTTGAAGCCGGATATGTTTTTGGTAATGCGCAGTCTCCATCCTGGCTTCCAAATGATAAACCTAATTTCGACCAGGATATCACGATAACAGATTCTATACTTACTCTATGGAATTTCAACCGAGTTGCTCCGGTTTATTCATATTTGATTAGGGTAAATGCTCAGCTTCATTATACTTTTGGTGTTGCTATTGACGAAAATTACTGGCTCAGATTCGGAATCGGAGGAACAGTTTATTCAGTGGAATACTGGAAGCATTATGCGGAGTTAGACATGACAAATCCTGACCTGCCGTCGTTTAATCTTATTTATAAAAAGGAAAAGGATGAAACCGTCGGTGGTATTTCAAGTAAATTGGAATTTATGGCTAAAAATATAAAAACACCTTTTGGTGCAGGACTTAGTTATTTTGATGAGTCATTAGGCTGCAATGCATGGCTTCAGATTCCGATTATCAGTAATACATTTGCACTCAAGCTTGATGCCAAGGGATTCTTCTCAACATTCAAAGATAAGCCCCATCCTTGGGAAAGTGCAAGCTTGTTCGTTGGAACTGCTCGTTTTGTTATCAACTTTTAATTAATCAGAAATAAAAAAATTGGGAATAAATAGGCGTAAAAATATGAGAAAGTACTTTTTATTATTAATTTTGACTCTTTCATTGCTCAGCGTTAAAAATGCCGAAGCGGTTGACAGGAGATTGATCATTGATTCGTTAACAAACATAGACCCGGAAATCAGAAAGTATTTTCCGAGATGGAAAGTTTGCGAAACCGATTTACAAATTCAGATATACCAAGGATTCAGACTTCTTGGATTTGATGAAACTTTATTAGATAAGGGTAGAATCGAGGTCCTTGCCGCTCCGCATAACGACCCGTCTCTTCCGTTCGATATACTTTTGATTACATGCGGCGAAGCAAGTATGAAAGCCAACGAGGTTGATGCAAATTTCGGTGGTAATCTCATAGGAATCCTTTCCGGTGACTTACCATTTAACGTTATGAATCCTCCTATGGAATTGAAAAGGGATTATTGTTTTTCCGATATTCCACCCGAAATCCCGATTACAGCGTCTCAGGCAATTGCCATCACAAGCTTTCTTGAACCGACAAATGTGACTCATGCTTTCACTATTTCTCTGTTCGAACAGGGCATTAAAGTTGGGAACAGCGGATTCTGGCTTAAAAATATGATTGGGAATGACGATATTGGTTATCCTTTTTGGAGTGCAGGCGAGTCTAAAATCATTTTGAAACGCCCCTTATACGTAAATCACGATTCCAAAACAAGCGACAGAATTCCTTTTCTTATTAATGCTTATCTTGGTGGTGGATACAGAATTTCAAGCGGTCTGAACAATAATAATAATGTTCTTAGCTGGGTAACCGGCAGGAAATTAAATAACGGACCCGGTGGAAGAATAGTTGCAGGAATGGATTTCAACATGCCATTTCATCCACAGTTCGGTTTAAACCTGAACCTCGAAATGCCAATGCGTGAATTACGCAGAGAATATGCTAAATATGAAGATTATTATAATTATGATATAATTTCTTTAGATGACGCCGGAATACCGAAAAAAATGGCGGAAGTATCACCAATTCTAAGAGCCAGCGGAGTGTTTGCCCTCTTTTATAATTGGTGGCTTGATAATTCAAATCCTGAGAATTTCATAAGAACCGACTTTGGTATTAATTATGCTGAAGTAAGAGAAGTGCCCAGAGAATTTGTTTATGATACTGCTAACAGTAAAATCTCAAGCTTCAGAAGTAATTTTATTGACCCGAATATAAAACCGGAAAACCACCCTGATTTTTTAACGAATCCGTTTAATTTTAAAACATTCAAACCGAATGAAGTTGGAGATTGGATTTACGCCAAGGTGGAATATCGTAATCAGGCTACTTGGCCATTTGGTGTTAGTCTCCAATATTCAAATCAGATACTCCTAAGCAGAATTTATATTCCGCTTTTGGGAGACTGGTTCTATATCGAAGCAAAATATGCAACACCGCTTCGCGGTCTGAGACCTTATGAAGTTAAGAATTTCTTTATGATATCCCCTGTATTAAGGCTAACTATATAGGTTATTGTTCTTTGAAAAATACCCCTCTGACAAAAGAGTTTGTTTGTTAGAGGGTATTTTTTTTAATTGCCGGCATAACGATTTAGAACTTATTTAAAAAAACAAATGCGACTATATAAATTACAAATTCTGTTCATTTTACTGGTATTGCCTTTTATAGTAAAGGCACAACCGAGTAAGATGTTAGCTCCGGACTCATCAGAAAAGGCGAAGTATCTTTTACAGGAAACAACCGTCAAGTCTGCCCTGAAATCAATAGAAATAACAATCCGAAACGTTGACATTTCTAATTTTCCTGAAATTAATGTCATCGTGGAGGCTTTCAATACAATGGGTGAACCCCTTGATTCTCTCTCGCCAAAGGGTTTAAGTGTTTTAGAGAATGGAGTGGAAAAAGCAGTTATTTCCATTCAGAAAATTTCCGTTAAAGAGAGAGTACCGGTTGATTTCATTTTTGTTATTGACATAACAGGCTCAATGCAAAAATATATTGACCAGGTGAAAAGTTATATAACAAACTTTACGTCTTCTCTTATAAGAAGAGGTATTGACTATCGTTTGGGGCTTGTACTTTTTTCTGATTACATTGACAAGATATATCAGCCGACCGATAATGTACAATCATTTTTGAGCTGGCTCACACCCATTCGGGCAAACGGCGGCGGTGACGAAAAGGAAAATGCTCTGGAAGCTATGAAAGAAGCCGGAAGTCTAAAATTCAGACCTTCAGCCAATCGTGTTGCCGTTTTAATCACCGATGCTCCATATCATCAGGTTGGTGAGCATGGAGACGGTACTACGAGCGAAACACAAACTTCAATTATTAAGCAGTTCAATACAAAGGACATAAGACTCTTCTCGATTGTACCGCCAAAACTTAATGAATATAAAATTATTTCTTTAAAAACCCGTGGTAAAGCCTACGATATCGAATATCCTTTTTCTACAATTTTGGATAATTTCTCGAACCAGCTGACAAACCTATATGCTTTGAAGTATCGTACAGACCAGCCTGCTCTGCCCGATTCAATAAATATCGCTTTACTGAACGAAAAAAAGCTTGAATTAGTAAGAAAAACTATTCCGATAGTAGAACTCGGCAGAAAATTAATAATTGAGAATCTTCTTTATGATGTTAACAGTTCAAATCTGCCCGATTCGGTTCCTGAACTTGAAGTTCTCAGACAGTTTATGATAAATAAACCAAATGTGACTATTATGGTTGAAGGGCATACGGACGACCGTGGAAGCCACAGACTGAATGACGCATTATCATTTGGGCGGGCTGAGAGTGTGAAAAAGTATCTTATTCGCAGGGGTATAAATGCTAAAAGGATTAAAACTACCGGTTTTGGGAAGAGAAAACCAATTGCGGGTAATAATACCGACTTCGGAAGAAGATTGAACAGAAGAACAGAAATTGTAATTGTTGCGAAATAGTAATAAATACCGGTGACCAGCAGAGAAATAGAAAAAAGAGAATTCCCGGAAAACAAACTTACCGGAAGACTCAAACTTGCTTTTAAGTGGCTTAACGGCAGGGCAGACAATCTCCTTGATGCAGGCTGCTCGTACGGCTATGGCACAAGGTTTCTCAAAACCAAGAGTAAAAATACCTATGCTATAGATATGGATGAACTTCATATTGAGATAGCCTCCAAAAGATATCCGGATGTGAAATTTTCTGTTGGCTCAGTTGAAAATACAATTTTTGGTGTCGGTTTTTTTGATGAAATTGTTTTGCTGGATGTTCTTGAACATACTCATGACAAAATACGGACTTTGAATGAGATGCACAGAATTTTGAAACCTGGCGGGACAATCATTATTTCGACTCCTCACAGAGGTCTTTTCAGTCTTTTGGACCCTTACAATTACGGATATAACTTCAGAAAATATCTTCCCTTTCTTTACAAATTTGTTTATAAAGCAATCCGTCTGATTAAAGAGAAGAAAATTCCAAAAAAATTCAATCCAATTCATCTTGAGAAGCATGAGCATTATAGTTTAAAGGATTTCATTGAGATGCTTTCAATTTCAAATTTCGATAATAATTTTGAGATTGAAAAAGTTTTTCGTTCGGGATTATTTTTTGAAGTGTTCGCAATGAATCTTGAAGTATTTCTAAGCATCTTTCTTAAAAGAGAATTAGTCAGGTCCATACTGGCTCCGTTTATTTGGCTTGGAAACGTAGATTACTGGATTCCATACGGACCGTTTGCGTATAATATTGCATTGAAGATTAGGAAGAAGTAGGAATAAATCAAGAAATTATTTTGTTGGGTCAAATAGTTCTACACCTAAATTTTGAAAGTCACTCATATTCTTAGTAACTATTGTAAGATTGTTCTCTAAAGCAGTTGCTGCAATATCGAATCTCCCAAAGTCATCTTTTTTGATTGTCTGCATTTAACCGCTCTATAAACGATATTATCGCTCATCGGTAGTATTTGTATTGTACGGATTAAATCTTGGTAGTAATTTTGTTCTTCTTCTTTTAAAAGGTGGTAACCTAATGTTTCAATTATACTTATTGAGGAGATTCTGCAATTATTGAGAAGGATGAACTTTCTCAACTGATGATTCTTTTCATAAGAAGAATAAATTATGATATTTGAATCAATTAAATACATTTACCTCCCGATTAGTGTTTTATCTTTTCTAGTTTTTTTCTGCCACTCTTCCGGATATTCGATTGACGGCTCTTTAATAAGTGAGGACAAATAATCTAACCGTTCAAGATTTCCATATATTTCATCATCGCCTACTGATGAGTTTTCAAAATTAGAAAGATTTGAGTATTTTCTTTTCAGAAATTCCCAAAAATCTAATAATTCATTTTGAACATCTTTTGGTAAATCTGATATGTCAAGAATATTTTCTTTTGATTTCATTCATTAACCTTTAAATTTATTCAACACTATCAACGATATTTTTTAGAAAATATTATTATTTCAGATTCTTCATTTCACCCAAGGTAAATACTCGAAATCAATATATACATACTGACCATTGAAAGTTTCGATGAAACTTCTGCAAAACTTGACAATAGTAAAAGTTAAATCAATTTTTAGTGAATCAGATTCCCGACTCTTGTCAGACGAATGGATTTTATTTTTTCAACAATATTAAAAAGCGGGGCGTTCGTATCCCACGACCAATAAACAATTATTGGCGTACCAACAAGATTTTCATAAGGGATGAATCCCCAATATCGGCTGTCGGCACTATTATCACGATTATCACCCATACCGAAGCAATAATCTCTGTTAACTGTGTATTTCGTAGAAGGTTTGTTATCAATATAAACATTCACACCATCAAAACTTATATCGTGACCCTCACGTTTTATGAAAATTTCCCATTCACGCCAGTTTCTCTGATTCAAGTCAATAATATCATCTTTTTTAGGAATGCGAATCGGACCGTAAATGTCCCTTGTAAAACCTCGCCCGGGAGGGAAAGTTTCAAATTTGTTATAAGGAGAAAGTGCAATACTTGGGTCATATTGTCCCTTTGGAGCAAGAGGAATTTCCTTCCCATTTACAAAAAGCTTTTTATCTTTGACTAACAAGGAGTCACCGGCTGTTGCCACACAACGCTTGAGATAATACTGAAACTCCCTTGCCTTTATATCATCTCGGTCTCCCGGGTAAATAAACACAATCACGTCACCTATTTCAGGCTTCTTGAATGCAGGAAGACGAAAATACGGAAGTGGTATGTTTAGAAATGGGATTACCTGCGGCGACGAAGGACCATAAATAAATTTATTAACAAAAAGAAAATCGCCCGTCATAACTGTTTTTTCCATCGAACCTGTTGGAACCACGAAAGATGCAATGACTAATCCGTTGATAATCATAACGACAATAACTGCCCCAACTAAAGTTTTCGTCCATGAAATTACCGTCTCGACGAATGTCTGAGGTTCTTCTCTTTTTTTCTTGATTATTTGGCGTCTTCTTTTATTCCAAAGCCAGATTTTTTTTAAGATATTCTTTTCGGCAGTGATTTCTTCTTTTGACAAAACGATAATTTCTTTTTTCTTTTTGTCTTTACTTTTTCCAAACGACATATAAGCCTTTAATTTTATGATAATTTACAAAAATGTATGACGTTGTTAAGGTCATTATATTTAATACTATTATTTTAATTTTTTGTTTCAGAATTTCAAATATATTGTTATTTTCTGTCTTTTAAAAAGAATAAATTCAAATAAGAATGAAAATTTTAATTATTCAGTTAGGTAGGATTGGAGATTTGCTTCTTGCGACCCCCGCTGTAAAATCAATTAAGGAGGCTTTTCCTGAAGCAGATATTCACGTTCTGGCTGGTAGAAAAGCTTACAGTGTTATTGAAAATAATCCCTTAATTAAAGAAATTTATGTTTACGATAAATCTCCATTGAAATTAATGTCTTTGATTTTGAAACTCAGAAAAAATAATTTCGATTATTTAATTGATTTCAAAGACCATTATTCCAAAGAAGGAAGGATTATTGCAGGATTACTCCGTGCAGAAACTAAAATTGGCTATAACGGTAAGTCCGGTGCAGTTTATGATATATCTATTCCTTCTTCGGAGGAAAACAATGAATTACATTTTGTTGACAGATGCTATAATGCTCTGGTTCATCTCGGAATTGAAAAACCGGAGGAAACACCCAAACCTGACCTTTACCTTTCAGATGATTCTGAAAACTATCTTAATGATTTTCTTATAAATTGTTCGGTTGATGATTATATTACTATCAACATTTCAGCAAGTCAACCCAAAAAAATGTGGCAAAAAGAAAAATGGATTGAATTAATAAATTTAATCGGAAATTCAAAGCCAATTGTACTTTCTTCTTCACTTTCCGAAAGACCTGCTGCTAATGAGATAGCATCGGCATGCAATCATTCAGAACCTTTTCCATCCCGTTCCATGACTGATGTTTTTTCTTTGATAAACAGGTCAAAACTATTAATTACTCCCGATACTTCACTTGTGCATGTGGCTGCTGCATTTAATTTACCTGTAATCGGACTATACAGCGGGTTTGATGATTTTAATAAAAAGTTTCATCCACTATCTGATGAATATTTTATGATTAAAGCCCCAAAAAATCACGACGGAATTTCTGAAATTGAAGTTAAAAAGGTTTTTGAATCTTATTTGAAATTATCAAACAGAAGCCTTTAAATTATTTACTAACAAAATTCATGAAATTGATTTGTCGTGTTCCCGTCAGGTGGCGAAAATCCTGTCGGATTACTCGGCAAACAAATAAGGAAGTGCCTCAAGCACTGTTTTAACAGGTATGATGTTCAAGCCTTTTTTTATAAATTCATTCAAATCCTGAACGTCCCTTTCGTTGTCCTTGGGAATAATTACGTCTTTTATTCCCATCCGCTTTGCCGCAAGCAGCTTCTCATTCAAACCACCTATGGGCAGAATATTACCTCGTAAAGTAACTTCACCTGTCATAGCAACATCACCCCGCAGTTTCCTGCCCGATGCAGCCGAGATTAATGCCGCAGTCATCGTGATTCCGGCTGAGGGACCGTCTTTCGGAATTGCACCTTCCGGGACATGAATATGAATTTCCTTCCTTTTGTAAAAATCTTCCGGAATGTTGAGTTCCTTGTAATTCGAGCGGACAAAAGTCAATGCTGCTTTTCCGGATTCTTTCATTACATCGCCAAGCTTACCGGTGAGTGATAGTTTTTCCGCCCCAAGCATTATGGACACTTCTATAGGCATTATATCTCCACCGACGCTTGTCCATGCAAGACCGGTTGCAACGCCGACCTTGTCTTCGAGATTCTCTTTTTTGTCTTTGAAACGCGGAGCTTTCAGAAATTTTTCGATTTTTTGGTTGTCAATAACAAATTTTTTATTTTTCAGCAGCTTTTTGAATTCCGGATTATCTTTCAAAGCCTTACTGAGATTTGTTTCCGTGCCGTCACCATTTGTTGAAGGAGTTTGTTTGATTTTAAATTCTGAAACAATTTCTTTGGCAAACTTTCTCAGGATTGAGGCAATCTCCCTTTCAAGATTCCTTACGCCTGATTCACGCGTGTATTCTCTCATAAGCTTTGTCAGAGCGGAGTCAGGAAATTTGATTTTAATGTTGTTCATTCCATATTCATCTAAGAGTTTGGGTAGAATATGTCGTTTGGCTATTTCAAGTTTATCATGGTCGAGATAACTGCTTAGTTCGATGATTTCCATTCTGTCCTGCAAAGCCAGAGGAATTTCATATTTTACGTTTGCAGTTGTAATGAATAGAACATTTGACAAATCGTAATCAACCTCAAGATAATGGTCATTGAAAGCGATATTCTGTTCGGGGTCGAGCACTTCGAGCAGAGCCGCAGATGGGTCACCACGAAAGTCCATAGACATTTTGTCAATTTCATCAAGCAAAATAACAGGGTTGACAGAGCCTGCTTTTTTCATGGATTGAACTATTTTCCCCGGCATGGCTCCAATGTAGGTTCTTCTATGCCCTCTGATTTCAGCTTCGTCGCGTATGCCGCCAAGTGAAAATCTGACAAATTTTCTATCTAAAGCTCTTGCAATTGACCGACCAAGAGAAGTTTTTCCAACTCCCGGAGGTCCAACGAAACACAGAATCTGCTTTTTAAGTTGTCCGACAAGATTTAAAACAGCTATGAATTCAAGAATCCGCTCTTTCGGCTTTTCCAGGTCGTAATGGTCTTCGTCAAGGATTTGTTTGACATGAGCAATGTCAAGATTATCTATAGTTTTTTGATTCCAGGGAACAGAAGCAAGCAACTCGATATAATTTCTAATTACGGAGAATTCAGGAGACAAAGAAGGTGTTTTCTTCAGTTTTTCAAATTCTTCAAGAGCTTTGGCATTGACAAGTTCTGGCATGCCAGCTTTTTGGATAGCCTCTTTTATTGCTGCTAATTCAGGGATAAGGTCTTCATCCTCGCCAAGTTCTTTTTGGAGGGCACGGATTTGTTCCTGGATAAACCATTTTCTTTGAGTTTTTTGAATTGAATCCTGAACCTTACTGTTTACCTCCTGCTCAAGTTTCAATAAATCCAACTCAGAACCGATGATAGAAGAGAGTTCGAAAAACTGTTTTTTAATTCCTTCAATTTCAAGTATTTTTTGTTTTGTTTCTACTTTCACCTGAATGTTGGCTGACGCAAAAAATAACTTTCTGAATGGGTCTGTGAGATTATCATAAGCTGAGATTAAATCCGGCGGCAGGTTATGATTAGATTTAACATAATGAGCAAAGAGTTCGGAAGTATGTCTGATGGTTGCCTGAAGTTCCGGGTCATCTTCACTATAAATCGGGAACAGGTGTTCAAGTTCGGCTTGAAGAAAACCATCAGCTTTTTTAATTTTTTTTATTCTTGACTGAAAAATACCTTCGACGAGCACTTTCAATAAGTTGTTCGGAAGTCTGAGAACCTGTATTATTTTTGCAGTGGTTCCGTTTCGGTATATATCATCATAAGAAGGTTCGTCAACCTGCGAATTTTTTTGTGCTGACAGGAAAATAAATTTATCTCTGTTTAATGCCTCACCAACAGCTTTAAGAGAGGAATTTCTTCCTATTAATACCGGAAAAATCATATTAGGGTAAATAACCGTATCTCTCAAGGGAAGAATTGTTAGAATTTTTGGAATTGTTCCTGTTTTTTTATCTTCACTGTTTAGAGCGTTTATCACATCATCATTAATCATTATTATTCTCTTTAAATACTATCAAAACATCAACCCTGTAGCACACTCAAACTAAGAAAAATCACATACCGGTATTACTTTTTACGAAACATTTCCATTATTGGAGGATACCAAATGAGTGTCAGTCTGGGTGTTGAATAAAACGTGTTTATAGTACCGGCTGTATTAGGAATAATTTCAGGTTTTTGTGTTTTTGGATTCCAGAATTCTTCATCTCTTGTATTACGTTTTTTCAATTCAAAATTAAGAACCCACTCAGCCATCACATTCAACAAACCCCAGCTTCTTAGATTGGCATTGAAATTAAAACCGATACCACAATTAATAGCATTAGTTCCTATTTTTGTTTCAAAGCCGTCTTTAGCTCCTTTTTGGTAAATGCTGTAAATATAAGTGTATCCAAACGAACCGAAAAAATTAATAGCTGAATATGGATTAATCAGCCACAAAGTTCTTACTTCAATAAACTGATGTTCATTCGGTCCATCGTGGTGAAGCGGGTCATTAACATTTTTTAATTTTTTTGAGTTAAGTGAGTAGCCATAGTCTAATTCAGCCATTAAGAAATCAAAAATCGAATAAGATAAATTTCCTCCGTATATTGCTATACCTTCGTAGGAGACATCCCTTGTTTCATTTGTGACTGTTCTGGTTGAAGATGTTACAATAGTATTCACTCCCACAAAAGGACCTAAACCAATGAATTTTTCGTATGGATGATAAAGAGAATCCTGATTTTGTTTATTGTCAGCATTTTCATATTGAGCATTTGCAATTGAAACAAAAAAAACAATGAAAGCTGTCACTAAAAGCAGCCTGAAGAGATTTTTGGCATTTTGGGTAGTCATTGAAATTACCTCATTTATAGATATTGATTTTATTTCGGCTATTTTTTCTGCCACAAGTCTGACATATACGGGTTCGTTTCTTTTTCCCCGGTTCGGTACGGGTGTCATATATGGACTATCTGTTTCAAGAAGTATTTTATCCAATGGCGTCTCTTTCACAATTTCTCCCAATTCTGTTCTTTTAAAAGTAATATTACCGGTAAATGAAATATTAAATCCAAGTTCAATTGCCATTCTCATGGTTTCTACGGGACTTGAAAAGCAATGTAAGACACCTTTCAGGCTTCCGTTTTGTTCAGCTCTCAGAATATTCATAATGTCATCATCTGCTTCGCGGTTATGAATAATTGCTGGAAGATTTCTTCTTTTGGCGATTTTTAACTGCTCCCTAAAGACATTCTTTTGAACTTCCTTCGGTGCAAAATCATAGTAATAATCCAAGCCAATTTCACCGATAGCAACAACCTTTTTCCCGGAAGAAAGTTCTTCCACCTTCTTCATTGCAGTTTCATCCGCTTCATTTGCGTGATGAGGATGAATTCCAATCCCGCAAAATAGTCTTTGGTCTCGTTCGGTAAGCTCCAAGAGTCCTTTGAAAGCTTTTTTTTCAATAGCTGGAATAATGATTTTCTCTATTCCGTTGCCGAAAGCTCTGTCTAAAACTTCGCTAATATCATCGGCATAAACTTCGCCATCAAGATGAGCGTGAGTGTCAATCATTTATTTTTTTTAACTCACTTAATTTATTTATCACTTCGTCCACATGACCCTCTACTTTGACGTTAGTCCACTTGAATGCAATAATTCCTTTTTCATCAATAATAAAAGTGCTGCGTATAACTCCAAGATATTTCTTCCCATAGAGCGATTTTTCACCGATAACTCCGTAAAGATTGCATATTTCTTTTTCCGGGTCGGCAAGGAGGTTGAAATTCAGGTCGAATTTTTCCTTAAAGTTATTATGTGATTTGACATTGTCGGGACTTACTCCCAATACAACGGCTCCCGAAGAAGTAATTCTCTCCATATTATCCCTGAATTCACAGGCTTCTTTTGTACAGCCGGATGTATTGTCTTTTGGATAGAAATAAAGAACTATCCATTTTCCCTTAAAATCCGTCAAGGATAGTTTCCCGTCTCCGTCTGTTTCTGCTGTAAATGCAGGTGCTTTGTTTCCAATTTCTATTGACATCAGTAATTTCCCTTATTTTTAATGTGAATTTCTTTTAATCTCTTTAGCATTAAATAGTTCAACAATAGTTTTTTCAATAGGATGTTTCCCACTAATATCTTTGTGACTACTGTTAACATCTGTTGACGAAGGAGGTTCGATTTCCTTGTCAACAAAATCCTCAGCAAGGTCAATAGTTATTGAATCAGAAAAAGCGACATCAACAATAGTGCCATTTCCAACGCTTTCGTCGGTAATAATTTTCAGTTTGACATGTACTTTAAAAAAATCGAGCAGTGCATTAGAAAGGGCGGTTTTTTTCTTTTCCAGATTGCCTGTAAGAAATTCATTGGCGGTTTTCAGGATTATCTCGCCATTAAAGAATTCAGGTTTTATCACCTTATATTGTTTTAATGCACTGATGTCGGAATCTGCAGTAGCATATTTTTCAACAAAAGTCTTCCAGTTCTTTTTCAATTCCTGTTCTGTAATTTTTTTCCCTGAATCAGTGCCTGTCACCAGTTCGGGTGTAGCAGCAAGTATATTCTCCTGTATCTCCTGAACGTCTGTTGGTAGGGAAAGCAAGTTTTCATCAAGACTTAAATCCGAATCGGAAACAGATTTTATAACCGGTTGAATATTACTTTTAAATTCAGGAACAGGTTCCCTCTCAAAATTTTTTGCAGATTGCGGGGCGGAATTAGACCCATTTACGACATTAAGCGGTTTTTTTTTTAATTCCTTCAGCTCACTTAAAAGCTCGGTTATTTCAATCGAATTATCTAAAGAAGCCATCTGCACAAGAGCCATCTCAAACCGGATTCGCGGCTGCGGAGCAAATCTCAGAGCCTGCTCGGTAGTTGAGGCAATATTCATCAGTCGCAGCAAATCTGCTTTTGAAAATTTTTTCGATTCGGTATCATATTTATTCAAATAGGAACCCGAGCTATCAATCAAATCTGTCCTGCCGGTCACCCTGACTGTGAGAAGATTTCTTAAATGCTCAAGCAAACCGCTTAAGCATTCCTGAAAATCATAACCTTTGACGATTACTTCCTTTGCAATGGAGAACATTTCATTCAAATTCCTATCGGTTACGGCATTTGTGATTCTGAAATAAAAATCAACATCAATCAAATGAAGGGCATCCGCCATTTCGGAGTACTCTATTTTTTTCCCGCAAAATGCAACCACCTGGTCGAAGATGCTTTGGCTGTCGCGCATTGACCCGTCAGCTTTTTTGGCAATTGTAATTAGGGACTCATCGTCAATCTCAATACCTTCTTTTTTAGCAATGGTTCTCAACTGTCCTGTGATTTTATCAATTTCCATCCTGTGGAATTCAAATCGCTGACATCTGCTCAATATAGTTGCCGGAAGTTTATGCGATTCTGTTGTGGCGAAAACGAACATAAGGTGTGGGGGCGGCTCTTCGAGAGTTTTCAGAAGTGCATTAAACGCAGAAGTGGAAAGCATATGCACTTCGTCTATGATATATAGCTTGTAATTTCCGGCTGCGGGAGGGTACTTAGCGTTTTCCCTTAATTTTCTTATGTCGTCCACACTATTATTAGAAGCACCGTCAATTTCTATCACGTCCAAAGACCTTCCTTCAAGTATCGGAAGGCAAGAAGCACATTCGTTGCATGGCTCTTCACCGTCAGGATTCAGGCAGTTCACGGCACGGGCAAGAATTCTTGCAGTTGTTGTTTTTCCTACGCCTCTAGGTCCGCTGAACAAATAAGCATGATGTATTCTTTTGTTGGTAATTGCGTTACGGAGCGTTGTTGTAATATGGTCTTGACCGACGACATCTTTAAAATGCAGGGGTCGCCATTTTCGGGCAGTTACGATAAAATCTTCAAATCTTGTTTCGTGTTCCATAAATTGCTAAAAAAATTAATATTATTTAGTGTAAATCGTTTTAAGAATTAAGTTATTTTTGAAAGTTAAATATAAATAAAAAATAATAAACGAGTAAACAAAATGAAAAAAAGTCAAGGATTTTTCAGCTCTCTGATTTTACTATCTTTCATCCTTCTCTATGACGTTTCCGGAGTTACAAAAGATTTGAATATTCTAGAACCGGACCCCTCTTCCGGTAGAATTTCCAAAGTTTGGGATGGTATTGTGGTTTTAAGGTTTAGAAATAACGTACACGATGCCGGTCTGGCAAAGACAATTCTAAAAGCAAACTCGGTTGATGACCTTCAGCAATTACTGACCAAAAATCAAAGCTATACTTACAACACTGAACTGAAAAATAGTGCTTCTATCCTGGTGAATGCACATATTCAAAACATTATTAAAGCCGAGCAACCTGTGTTAAATACCTATTATTTAAAATATAATACCGGCGAACCTCCCGAAAAATATTGCAGAAGCCTGCTTGCTTTACATCCTCAAATTGAAATTGCCGAACCTGTCGCAGTTGACCAAATGCTTGGCAGTTATATCCCGAATGACCCAAAGGTTTCACAGCAGAACGTATTAAAACAAATTCAGGCTTTTCAGACATGGAGTTTTAACAAAGGTGATACTAATGTTATTATCGGTATTAGTGACAACGGAGTTTTTCAAAGCCATGAAGATTTAAGAGACAATATTGCCCCAAACTGGCAAGAAATCCCTAATAACGGAATTGACGATGATAATGACGGCATTCCCGATGATATCACAGGTGCAAATCTGGCATATATCGAAGATTCAAGAAACCCTAACGACACTTATAACTCGAGTGAAAGTCATGGTACGAGCGTTGCAAGCATTGCCGGAGCAAAGACGGATAACGCCAGAGGTATGGCAGGAATTGCATTCAATTGCAGAATTTTTCCCATCAAAATAGCTCCTTACGGTACAACGAATCTTTTGTATAGTTATAATTCAATTGTTTATGCCGCACTACGCGGCTGTAAGGTGCTGAATTGCAGTTGGGGCAGCGTAAAAAGATACTCCGATATTGACCAGTCTATTATTGATTTCGCAATCTCAAGAGGTGTTTCGATTGTTGCTGCTTCAGGCAACGAACATAATGCTCTCGATGTGCTTTATCCTGCCGGTTACAGAGGAGTTCTCGGTGTCGGTGAGGTCAACGTTCTTGACGAGGTCACATCCGGCACTTCTTTAGGCAGCGCCACAAGACTAATGGCTCAGGGTGAGGACAATGTGGGAGCAACAAACACTAATGGTTACGAAGTACTTTCAGGTGGAGGTACTTCTTTTGCCGCACCGGTTGTATCAGGCGTGGTAGCTCTTGTACGTTCCAAATTTCCCGAACTTGACCCTGTTCAGGCGAACGAATTTGTTCGTCAATGTTCTGATGAACTTAATGTTGGAAACGACCCGAAAATGAATTTCTTCGTTCCCGGCAGAGTGAACATGCTTAAAGCTATACAGACCGACAGCATCACAGTTCCAAGTATCAGACCAATAGAATTAGTCACAAAGACCATGAATGATGTCCCTGCGAACAGATTCGGAATGGGTGATACGTTCAAACTTTCGTTCAAAGCCAAGAATTATCTCGCTGCTGCCAAAGACGTTAAATTTGTTATGAGTATGTTTTCTCCCTCAGGAGATTTTGTTGAAATATTGGACAGCATTACCAATGTTGCATATATTGACAAAAATTCCGATTTTATCATCGGTGATTTTATTATAAAAGCAACCGGACTATCGCTTAACCCGGTTTTTTTCAGAGTTGATATATATGGACAAAACGAATATCATGACTTTTTTATTAAAGAATATGTACCTTCATCTGATGTTACGACATTTTACAACGACGTTCTGAAATTTTCAGTTGGTGACAGAGGAACATTCGGATACGGACATCCCGTAATGAATTCCCAGGGTGTCGGATTTGTTTTCAATAACGGTTACAGCCAATTATATAAAGGGTGCATCATAGCCACAGAAAGCAATTCGAAAGCCGTTAGCGGTCTGTTTGGATTGAATTCTGCCGATATTTGCGACTTCGATGCACTCAAAACATTTACCGGCAAAGATAATAATATTGGTATCTTCGATGATTCAAAAGCTTATTATACTCAGCAAATCGGAATTAAAATCGAACTTGAATACCAACTGCCTGCAAGGAATATTCCGATTACAAGAGTTAATTTCAAGCTCACAAATGTTTCCGGTAAAACACTTAACGATGTTTCGGTCGGTTATTATCTTGACTGGGATATCGGGTTTGATTCCGACAGCAATAAAGTTAGACTGTTTCCCGAAGCCATACCCGAATTTTTTAAAGCAGTTGCCGTAGCCGCAGAGGTTGAAGAAAGCACTTATCCCGGATTCAAAGCATTCGGTGCCTTGGCTTTTTCTCCCGTCGATACTAACGAAGCTCAGGCTGCAGGAATGACCTACGCCACTACTTCCGATTTCACAATCGAAAAGCAGCTAAGTGCCTTTAACAAAGGTTCATCTGTTCAGTTCGATTCACATGCCGACTGTAACATGGCTGTCGGAATGAAATTTAAGGGACCATTACATCCGAATCAGGTAAGAGATTTTACTATGCTCATCGGAGCCGATGACACACCTGAAAAATTAGCCGACGGTATGAAAAAAATTCTATTAGGTAATAGTGTTGAGGAAAGCTATAACGCTCATAACAATCAAATAAATATATATCCGAATCCTACAAGCGGAAAATTCAGTTTGAACTTGCTTGGTAATCCATATCCGGTTCAGGTGCATATTTATAACTATTTGGGAATAGAGGTAATGAGCGGCGAACTCGAATCATCAGGATTTGACCTGACGTCAGAGCCGGCAGGTATTTATCTGATTAAAGTTTCAGGACAGAATACTACAATATATTCCAAACTGATTAAATATTAATTTCAGAACTTTTCAATCGTTGGCAGGAGAGCGTCACTCAGACTTTATTGTATCTCTTCAGACTAACTAATTAATTTTTGAAAAAATATAAATTATTGTTGTTATTGAATATTTTTCACTTGCATTTAAAATTATTTTGTTGTAAGTTTGTTCTGTCTTATAAAATGAATCCAATTTTCTAATATAAATGACGAATGTTTTATTTTTTCTTTGGAGGATTTTATGACAATTTTTCAATCAGACGTAACTTCCCGGAAAAGGGATGCCCAGCAAAAAATCTCAAAAATCATAACGTTAAGTTTAACCGTTCTCCTGTTATTTTTATCACGGGGGGGGGGGGGGGGAAACTCAACATTTTATAAACCCAAAAAAAAAAAAAAATTTATTTATAG
>Ga0172370_10002925_pt1 | contig 24115 bp, 23 predicted proteins | sample LakKiv5m_FD_114538 | JGI IMG/M metagenome (GOLD analysis project Ga0172370, IMG submission 114538) | Freshwater microbial communities from Kabuno Bay, South-Kivu, Congo - kab_022012_11.5m | ecosystem: Environmental > Aquatic > Freshwater > Lake | place: Democratic Republic of the Congo...
CTAGCAGAGCCAGGGCGAACAGGCTCAGCAGGGTGATGATACGCGTTTTGCGCTTCATTTTGACCTCCCACTTGTGCAACAGATGGATGTTTCGATCAAGCGATCGTGACTCCATCTTATGGGAACCCAGTCATTTGGCACAGTGCCGAAGGTCACCTCGGTGGTCATGTGACGTGGCCTGCCCGTATGGGTCAACGCCTACCTGCCCTAACCTGGTCTTTCCTTTACTCGCACAGCCAATGATCAACGTAGAAGCCGGGCCTCGATGCCGGGCCGCGAAAATGGGTGGCAAACCCACGGCGGGCGCGGGCAGGCACACTGTAGTGCCGCAACGCGAAGCTCGCGTTGCTCCAACACAACCAGGTCATCGCTCCAGTCCGGGATGAACAGGCAGCCATCGCGGACGTCTCTGATCCTTCGCATCCGCACGAAATGGGTTCGGTGGATACCCCCGGTTATGCCTACAGCATCGCCGTGAGTGAGACGCTGGCGTACGTCGCCGATGGCTGGGAAGGGCTGCAAATCGTCAACGTGGCCGACCCGGCCCAGCCCAGGGAGCTTGGCGGCTATCCAACCCCCGGGGCCATGCCGGAGACTTGGCGGTGGTGGGTGACACCGCCTATGTTGCCGACCGCAACCAGGGCTTGCGCATCTTCGACGTCGCCGCGCCCGCGCATCCGACGCAGATCGGCTGCGAGGCCACTTTCAGCCCGCGGCTCTCCTCTGCCCCGCCGCGTCGGGTTGAGTGCCCGTCCGAATAGCTACAGAACAGGCTCCCACGCCAGAGCCGTCAGCCCTTACGATAAGATCGCGCTAATCCGCATCCTCAACTCTTGCTTCGTTCTTGATCCTTCGTAGAGCATTCCGTTGATGAACAGCGTCGGAGGCAGCTTGATGCCACCGGCCACCGCGCGCTTGAAATCGTCGTTGACCGCCTCTTGATGGGCGCGCCCATCCACTTCCGCCGTGAAGCGGGCCACGTCCAGTCCCAGTTCAGCGGCGTAGGCGATCAATTGTTCGCGCTCCAGCGCGCCTCGCGCCTCGAAAAGCCGGTGGTGCATGGCCCAGAACTGGCCCTGGACGCCCGCTGCTTCCGCTGCCTCTGCGGCCTGCTGGGCCAGGGGATGGGTGGCCCGCAGCGGTAGGTGGCGGTGCACCAGCAGCAGGCGGTCGCCGAACTGACCCAGTGCCGGTTCCAGGGCCGCGTGCAGTACCTGGCAATGCCCGCATTGGTAGTCGCTATACTCGATCAGCACAACGGCTGCGTCAGGCTGTCCCAGACGCCAGTCATCGTCCGATACGGGGGCGGGACGGGGCGCGTCGTTAAGTTTCCGAAACGCACGAACGACGGCAGCCGGGTTGGGCAGGTTGGGGTAGCGCTCTACGTCGTAAGAGGCGCGCACGACGCCCGCCTCGTCCAGCGCGTAGACGGCCGGCTGCACTGCGCCGTTTTCGGCCAGCATAGCATAAGCCGCGGCCAGTATTCGGTCAGGGTCGCTGAGCAGGGGGAAGGAGAGGCCCTGCGCTGTAGACAGGCCTTCCAGTGCTGCGGCCGAAGCATCCGAGATGCCGATGACCGCCGCGCTCTGGTCCGTCAGCGCGCCGAGCTGCTCGCCGTATCTGGCCAGTCCCGCGACCAGTTCCTCCGAGGGATCGGCCGGGAAGAAGATCAGCACCAGCCGTTGGCCGGACAACTCGACGGGGGCCAGGCCGCGCACTTCTCCTGGGATGGGCAGGTCAACGAGCGGAGCCTTTGAGCCTATTGGCAACATGTTGGGATCTCCGATGCGTTTGTCTCGACCCAGATCGGCGAGCTCCACGCCCACTGGTCGTTGGCCTGACGCACGCGGACGGTGTACCAGTCGAAGGTCCCCGCTTGGAGGGCGCGGTCGGGGCTGTGTGCGCGGTCGGTCAGCTCGAACTGGCAGGTGTAGCCGCTGGCCGGTACGGCGCGATGGAAGCGGTACGCGGGGGTCAGGAAGCCACCCAGGTAACCGGCGTGTGCCTCTTCGCGCAGTTGGCCCAAGGTAACGGTCACAAGTTGGCCGTTGAGGGTGACAGCCAGCCGCGCCGACGGGTCTCCCGCGATCTCCAGGCACATCGCCTGCGTGCCCGGCGTGGTCGTGGCGGGATTGCCCCAGGTACGGGTCGTGAAGCTCACACCGTTCTCGCCCGTCCGGGTCCAGTCATCAGGCCTGCTGGCCGGCTGGTGATCTGAGCGGGGCGCGACCACGTCGGGGCCGCGGAAGCGCGGCTCCACCCCTATCAGCCGGCCGCCCTCGACGGTCAGCGCCACGTCCCAGTCCACTTCCTCGCCCTTCGAGCCCCAGCCCACTTCCAGGCAGACCTTCACCGGCGCCTCTGGCCCTGGCGCAGGGGACAGGACCGGCGGCGTCCAGCGGTGGATGACGCAACCGTTTTGCAGCACCTCGACGGCATCCAGCACCGCGCCGCCACGCACTGCCACGGCGATCCGGCGCTCGGCCGCGGGCGGCACGACAGCGCCCATGGTCGCGCCGTTAACGCCGAACTCAAGCGCGATCCGGTCGCCGGTGAGCGCGTAGCAGCGGCGGCCGCGCAAGGCTCGGAGGATGCCAGCGCGGCTCAGAGCGTCACCCCAGACGGCCAGGCGGCCGTGGCCGTAGCTGCCGGGGTATGCGCTGTGGTGGTCGGTCGAGCCGATCGCGCCGACAATGTGGCCGCGCCGCAGGCCGTGGTAGTAGGTGCTGGCGCCGTCGCGCGGGCCCATCGTGTGCAGCATGGGGTAGGGGGCCTCGTCGCTCTCAGAGCAGCCGTGCATGGACATGATCTCAACGACCGGCGAGAACTCCGGTGTGAATGCGTCCCAGTTGATGCCACGGTAGCCGCGGCGGTAGCCGATGTGATGCGGGATCAGCAGCGCTGGCGCCCCCTGAAGGGCCAGGCCGCGCAGCGCGCGGCGCATCTCGTCCAGGTCGGCCGCGCGGATGATGCCGGCGGCCCTGGGCACACCGTCATCCGGGGCGGCGTAGACCACGTGGTGGTCGCCGTAGGCCATCGAGTGCCACTCGAAGCCGGGGAAGGAGACGAAGCGGCCGGGCGCGTGGGCTGCAGTGACGACCTCCACCAGATGGGCCCACGCCTCGGCCGCGCGGTCGAACCCGCGGCGGTGGTATTCCACCGTTGGGGCCAGCCGCGGCTCAGCCTCGGGCATATCGGCCCACCACGCGTGCGCGGTGACGCAGGCGAAGTCGAGTTGGAGGCGGGCGTTGTGGTACGCCTCCTCAATGGAACCGTGCCCGTAGCCGATATCGCAGTGGCTGTGCAGGTCGCCGTAGTACAGGTTGAAAGGTTCATAGCCCGGTAGCGCCATCTTGTCTCGATCTCCTCAGCATGCGGCTCAGCGTACCAAGACAGCGGGATGCAACACGAGACGGCCCGCGACTTCATAGGCGTGTACCGACCACGCGTCGTGGTGCGAGACGATCCGGTTCTCCTCCTCGCGCACGATGAATAGATCCATCGAGCAGGCGCCGCCGAGTGACGGGTTCCAGACAAACGCCTGGCCGGGCACGACCGTCTCCTGCATGCTCGGTGTCACCAGGAATTCGCGCAGTTCATAGCCGGCCGCGCCGCCCTGGTGATGTTCGTGCCACGCGTCGAGCATGCCCACACCGGCATACTCCCGCATTGCCAGCGCAAACACATCGCCCTCATCTTCCAGCCGGGCCGCTTCCAGGTTGTCGGTGATTAGGTGGCGTTCCGTTGGGGTGATGAGGAGCGCGGCCGCGCCGACCGTGCTGGCGATGTTCACATCCGCCCGCACGCCGCACGTCGCCCAGGCGAAGCTGCTGGCGCGTTGCAGCAGCGCGTCCAACCCCTGCTCGGCCAGCAGGTGGCGGATACACTCCTGACCCTGGATGCACTCACTGTCCATCAAAAGTCCCCGTATCTGGCCCCAGCTTTGATGAATCGGACGATGTTTTCGCCCAGGTGATCATCTACCGCAGAAAGGGCCTCGGCGCTGGCGCACAAGATGAAGTGCTGGCCGCCACCGTCGTGAACGGCCCGCTCAACCAACGCCTCGATTTCAGCCGGCGTGCGTTGCACCAGGTCGCTCCACTCGATATTGCCGACTAGCGTCATCGGCCCGGCCGCAGCCCGGCGCACTGCCGCGTGTAGCTCGATGTCACCTTGCGGCGGCGGCTCGACCGGGTCGAGCATTTGCACACCGTTATCCACGAACTTGTCTATCACCGTCGCCACGCGACCGTGACAGTGCACCCAGACGATCCGGCCGGCGTCGCGCGCCATCTGCCACAGCGGCTGCTCGTAGCCGAGGATGAAGCGGTCGAACATGCGACCCGACATCATCGGCGGGGTGGCCTGCTCACAGCCGCCAAAGCGGATGATCGGCCCTGCGCCCTGGACCAGGATGTAGCGCAACCGCTCGGCGACGCGCTCCGCCGCGTTTGCGATCAGCCGCTCCACCAGCGGTCGTTCGGTGACAGTCCACTCCAGGAAACGTTGGAAGCCGAGCAGCCGCGAGACCATCACCAGCGGCGACGAGATGAAGCAGACCGCCACCCCGCGATCCCCCAGCCGCTCGCGGGCCGCGAAGTAGCCGCGCATGTCCGGCGGGTCGAAGCGGGCAGACACGGCGAGCAGCTTCTCTGCGTCATCGGGGTCTTTGATCAGCGGCTCCACCTCCCAAACGGTATCCTCGCCCGCGTTGACACCCTCGGTCGTAGTCAACTGCCCGCGCGGGGTGTGGATGGTGTAGCGCTCGATCCGCCGGCCGTCCTGCCACTCCGCCCCGCACAGCTCGACGCATTCAGGCGGCGTCAGGAGAAAGCGCCGGTCGAAGATGCCTTCGGGGATGCCATGCATGCCGTAGCGCCCTTGCGCGTTGCGAAAGGGTGTTCGTTCGGGGATCTCCAATTGGACGAAGAAGTCGCAGTGCGCCTGCGCCAGGGCTACCAGCCGGCGGTAGTTCGGTTGGGTTTTCCAGTCGCCGGGGGCCGGCTCTGGCGAGAGTGGGTGCCAGGTGATGGGCGCAAAGATGGGGGTGTGATCGGTCGGCTGGCCGGCCACGGTGCGCAAGATACGTTCGCGCGAAGACAGTTGATCCATTTACGAACCCTTACGCCACTGGCTCCCAGGCGTCCGCGGCCGCGGAGCGATAAATCGCCTCTGCGACCTGAACCGACGCCAAGCCGGCCGCATCGGAGCCATCGTGCGGCGCCTCACCTCGCAGCATCGCCAGCCAGTGACAGTGCTGGCGATAGCCCACGTTGCCCGGCGGCAGGGCGGGCGATGTCCAGTTTCCCCCGCCGTAGCCCACCGCCAGGAGGCCGCGCTCGGTGCGGAGCCAGGCCGTGCCCTGTTCGCCGTAGACCTCCATGCGGAAGCGATCGGTGCCTGCGACTTCGCTATAGCTGACCGCGTGCGCGGCCAGCAGACCGCTGGCGAAGCGGTAGGTGGCGAGGGCCAGGTCTTCGTTATCAGGCACGACGACGCGGCCGTCGGTCAACGTGCGCTGGGGCACGGTGATCGCAGTTGTGGCCTTCACCGCGACGATCTCGCCGAACACGTGCCGCAGCAGGTCAATGCCGTGGATACCGATCTGCATCACTGCGCCACCGCCCACAAGATCCTTGCGGTAGAACCAGTCGGCCCAGTTCGCGCCGCGCGTAGCGTTGCGTTGCTGCACCATCGTCAAGCGGCCTAGCGTGCCTGCAACGAGCAGCCGCTGCAACGCCTCGATCTCGCCGAAGTAGCGGTGCATGAAGCCGACGTAGAGCGGCACGCCCGCGGCCTGCGTCGCGGCGATGATGCGCCGGCATTCGGTGCCGGTACGCGCCATCGGCTTTTGGAGGAGCATCGGCTTGCCCGCGGCGGCCGTGGCCACGGCGATTTCCTCATGGGTGAAGTCGGGCGTGGCGATGATAACCGCGTCCACATCGTCCCGCGCCAGCAGCGCGCGGTAGTCGGTGAACACGGTGGCGATGCCGTAGCGATCCGCCTGCACCCTGGCCTTCGCCTCAGTGCGGCTGAAGAGCGCGACGACCTCCGCGCCGGCCGCCTGCAAGCCGCCGATGTGATAATCACTGATGGAACCGGCGCCGAGCACGCCGATGCGAAGTCTTTGCGGGTTCATAGCTTTTCCCAATCCAAGATCACGCCCAGCGCCGCCGTCGGATCGTGCAGCAGCAGATCATACGCCGCGGGCGCGTCGAGGGGCGAGTAGCGCTGCGTCACCAGGTCGGCCACGCGCATCCGCCCCTGTGCCAGATAATCGAAGAAGAGGTCGTACATCTCCGGTCGGCTCCAGGGCGCGAACTCGGACCCGGCGTCGGGGTGCGCAGTGCCGTGGATGCCCAGGATCGTCAGCGAGTTGCTAAGCACTCCTGGCCCCAACACCTGCTGAGTGGGGGTCGGCGTGTCGCCCAGCAGCACCAGCCGGCCGAAGCGATGCAGCAGCCCCACGGCCGCGGCCAGCACCGCCGGATGGCCGGTCACGTCGAAAACGACGTCGAGCATCCGGCTGCCAGTGATCTCCGCGATGGGTTCTCGCGCCGCGGCCGCGTCGGCCGCAACCGCATGGGTGGCGCCGTGGGCACGCGCCAGCGCCAACCGGCCCGGGTTGAGATCCACGGCGATCACGCGGCGCGCCCCGGCCAGCGCCATGTACTGGACGACGAGCTGGCCCAGGATGCCGAGACCGATGACCGCGACGCTCTCGCCGAATTGCAGGCCGGCGCGCCGTGCGCCGAGTTGCGTCGTGCCCGCCAACCGCGCCCAGGTCGCCTCTTCGTCGGTCGGGCCGTCGGGCAGCCGATAGGCATCCGAGGCCGGCAAACAGAAGAACTGGCCGTGCGGCGTGCGGCTGGTGATGCGATCGCCTTCTTGCAGCGTCGTCACGTCCTCACCGATGGCGACCACATGGGCGACCATGCTGTAGCCGGGCCGGAAGGGGTAGCGTACCATGCTCGCCCAGTTGGTACCGGGGTCGAACCGGCCGCGCAGGCAGTTCAGCTCGGTGCCTGCGCTGATGAGCGATTTCGTCGCCGCGCACAAGACCTCGCCAGGGCCAGGCCCCGCAATTTCCTCGTCGCGAACCTCAACCTGGTTGGGTGCCGGGAAGACGATGGTTTGGGATTTCATAGCAGTCTACAGCCTGCGCCGCCCTGCCAGGTGCACCTCGGGCGTGCCGACTTCTTCCAGCCAGGCTACGTAGCGGCGGTGGATATCAGCAGCCAACGCGGCGTTGTCCGCGATCACGTCGCGCTCCTCGTCGGGGTCAGAGGGCAGGTGGAAGAGGGCCGGCGCGGTGGGGATGCGGGCCAGCGCAGGGTCAATCAGCTTGGAGATGAACATCTTGGCGTCGCTGGCCGCATCGTCGTAGGCGCCCGCGTAGTGCAGGCACCAGCCGTCCTGGGTGACGACCGCCGACTTCGCCAGGAGGGGGGTGTGCTGGATGATGGTGTTGGAGCAGACCGCGAAATCGCGATGTCTGGTCGTTTCCCCGCGCATGACGGGCAGCAGCGACCGGCCGTGGATCGTCTCCGGCCGGAAGCGCCACTCCTCGGTGGTGAACACGCCACACTGCAACGCCTGCGTGCGCGCCTGACCACCCACCGATTCGGTGGCGACCAGTCCCGCCAGCTCCAGAATCGTCGGCATGAGGTCGGGCGACTGGACCAGGGCCGAAGTATGCTGTCCGCCGCGGACGCCTGGCGCGCGCACCATCAACGGCACGCGGCGCACGTCGTCGTACATAGGAATCGCCTCGTAGTACATGACGCCGTCTACCTCGGGCAACAGCGACTTGCCCGTCAGGCCGTGCTCGCCGAAGAGGTAACCGTGGTCGCTGGCGAAGATCACCGCGGTGTCCTCGGTCATCCCCAACTCATCCAGCTTGTCCAACAGCACGCCGAACCAGTGGTCAATCATGCTGGCCTCAGCCCGGTAAAGATTGCGAACGTGATCCATCTCCTCCGGCGTCAGAAACTCGCGCCAGAAGTTGTAGTAGGGAAAGAGGATCTCCGGACCCTGCCACCGTTTCGGCTCGTACAAATCCAGATAATGCTGCGGCGCATCCCACGGCTCGTGCGGATCGAACAGATCCAGATAGAGGAAGAAGTTCTGGTCCTGGTTGCGCTCCAGCCAGGTGCATGCCTCGCGCACCGTACGCGGCGCGAAATGATCTTCCTCGCCCCGCCACCAGGCGGTGTTGCGCATGTAGTTCTTCAGGATGAAGAGGCTGCGGTTCTTGCCGCCGTCGTCGGGCATCCGGATGTTGCGCGGGTCGGTGCGCCAGTGGTCAGTCTCCTGGCCGCGAATCCACTCGAAGCCCTGGAAGCCGCGGCCGTAGTCAAACCCATCTTCCAGCAGGTGGGGGTTGTCCGCGATCATCATGGTGGTGAACCCGGACGCGCTGAGGATCTGCTGGAGGGTAACGGTCTCCTTCGGGAGCGGGCACCACTCGTGATCGGTGAAGCTGAAGCGGCCGCTCATGATGTCCAGCCGGTTCGGAATCGTCGGGAAGGAGCCGAGATAGGCATTGTCGAAGACAAACGACTCATTCGCAAACCGATCCAGCCGCGGGGTCTTGACATGAGTCGGTCCGTAGCACAATAGATTATCGTGGCGATAAGTGTCGGTCATGAAGAGGACGATGTTCATGCGGCGAAACCTCTCTATTTGAGTGCGCCCAAGGTGAGGCCCTTGACGATCTGGCGCTGGGCAAAGGTGAGGAAGACGACGGCGGGCAGCGTGGCAAAGAATGCGGCCGCGCTCATCTCCCCATAGCGGACTTCGTACTGCTGTGCAAACTTGGCGATGCCGACCGGGATCGTGGCCGCCTTGGTGGAGGTCAGATTCAGCGCGAACAGGAATTCGTTCCAGGAGAACACGAAGGTGAGGATGGCGACCGCGGCCAGGCCGGGCGCGATCAGCGGCACCACCACGCGCAGGAACGTCCCCAGGTTGGACGCGCCGTCAATGTGCGCGGCTTCCTCCAGCTCCACCGGCAGGTCCGCCAGGAAGCTCTGGACGATCCACAGGCTGATGGGCAGGTTGAGGACGAGGTGGCTCAGGATCACGCCGAGCAACCGGTCGTAAAGCCCCAGGCTGCGCATCAGCAGGTAGAACGGCCCGACCAGCGTTACGCCAGGGATCATGTGAAACAGCAGGATCCAGCCCGCCAGGATGCCGGTGAACCGCCGCGGCCAGCGGAAGCGCTCCAGGCTGTAGCCGCCCAGGGTGGCGATGACGAGCACGAGGACCGTGCTCACCACGGCGATGACCAGGCTGTTGGTGGTGTTGACGATGAAGGCCGATTGCCTGCTGAAGAAGAGCCGGTCGTAGTTCACCAGCGTCGGCTGAAAGACCAGCGTGCCGGAGGTGATGTCCTTGTAAAACTTGATCGAGTTGATGAAGGTAAACACGAACGGTGCCAGGGTGATGAACGCAGCCAGCGCCAGCACGACATAGCCAACCCTGCTCCAACGGCGAGAGAGAATCATGCTGCGCTGCTCCTTCTCCGCACGGTGCGGTTGTAGAGAATCACGAACACCGCGGTCAGCAGGATGGTGATGATGGAAAGCAGCGCGCCGTAACCCATGCGCGACTGCCCGAAGAAGACCCGGTTGATGTAAAGGCTGATCACCTCGGTCGCATTGCCCGGTCCGCCGCCCGTCAGCAAGAACACCTCGTCGAACACCTTGAAGGCGAAGATCGTGCGAAACATCAGCGTGACCAGGATGGTCGGCTGGAGCAGCGGTAAGACGACATGGCGCAGCAGTTGCCAATCCGAAGCGCCATCCACCCTGGCTGCCTCCATCGGTTCGATCGGCAGCGATTCGATGCCTGCCAGCATCAACAGAAAGATGAACGCGGTCCAGTGCCAGATATCTACCACCATAATCGAGGGCAGGGCCAGGAGCGCGCTGCCGTTCCAATTCTGCGGCGGCAAGCTGAACGCTTTGAGGAACTGGTTGAAAACGCCGAACTCGAAGTTATAGAGCAGACGCCATACCGTGCCGATGGCGATGGCCGGCACCAAGATCGGGATCATCAAGACAGCGCGCAGCAAACCGGTCAGTCGCTTGACCTGGCTGGCAATCAACGCCAGGATCAATCCCAGGAGCATCTCCGCCGTGACAACCACGATCACGAAGAGCACCGTGTTGCGGATCGCCGTCGGAAAGATCGTGTCCGCGAGAAAGGTGTGGAAGTTATCCAGACCGGAGGGCCGCCAGATGACCCGCCCTTCGGCGAAGGAGACGGTAGAGACGCTCATGATAAGAAGCTGCACCAAGGGGTAGATCGTGAGCGCCAGCAAAACGACGAGGGTCGGCGCCAACGCCCAATAGTGAAAGCGCTGGTCCAGCCACTCGCGCAACGATTGCGGTCGCGGCCCCGCTCGACGCGAAAAAGCGGCTTTGACAGATGGGGCGTTCACGGAGGCTCCTTCCACAGCACAGCCCCGGCAGCAACAGCCCGCACGGACGACTGCCGGGGCCGCGCACCGGTCGCGGGATCAGCCCAGCTTGGTCGCGTACCCCGCCTTCTGGAGGACGTCGTAGATTTCCTTCGCCATATTGTCCAACGCCTCATCGCCGCTCATCTGGCCGGCGATAGCCTGGTTCAATCGCAGCTCGATAGAATCGGTGATCTGCGGCCCTTCCGGTATGCGGATGGACTCGACGATGTACTGCGTACTGTCGGCCATCGCCTTCATCCAGCGATACTTCGGGTCGCTGGCCAGCTCGGAGGTGTAGACGTCCTGGCGGACAGGGACCGCGCCGAACTTGGTGTACTCGATCTGGGATTCCTTGGTCAGCGCCCACTTCAGGAAGGTCAGACCGGCCTTCTTACGCTTGTCGGGCAGGTTCTTGGGAACGCCCATCACCCAGATGCCGGTCGTGGTAGCGTGCCGACCCTCTACTGGTTTGGGCAACACCGTCACGTTGACCTTGTCGACGACGGTTGACTTCTCAGGGTCGTCCATCGCGGCCCAATTGGCGACCACCATCAAGGCCTGGACGATCTTGCCACTGAGCATGAGTTGCTGGAGTTCGGCTTGTCCTACATCGGCCACGTTCGCCGGGCCATAGGTCTTGAGCAGTTCCAGCCACTTCTTCATGGCCTTGCGCCCAGCATCGTTGTTGATCGTCACGGTCCAATCTTCGCCGGGCTTGGCAACCCAGTCTCCGTAGTAGCCGCGCAGGAACGGCAGCCAGTCGTATGCCACAGCGAACCCCGCCTTCTGGCCGCGCGTGGCGAAGCCGTACAGATTGGGCGCGCTCATCAGCTTCTTGGATATGTCGGCCACATCGTCCCAGGTCTCTGGCGGCTTGAGGCCGGCCTTCTCGAGGAGATCGGTGCGGTAGTAGAGGAGTTGGATGTTGCCGTTGATCGGCAGCCCGTAGAGCGTGCCATCCTTGGTCGAGTAGTTTTTCTCGTGACTCCACCGCATGGCATTGCTGTAGTCAATGATGTTCGGGTCAACCGTGAGGGTGGGATCAATCTCGTTGAGGGGCGCCATGAATTTGCCAGCGTAGAACGTAGCGTACCAGCCTTCGTTCAAGTTGACGATGTCGTACTCGCTCTCGGACGCCGTGGTGGCGTTGCGTGTTTTCTCCAACATGCCGGTGAACGGAGTCACCGCCAGGTTGACCTTATTGCCGGTCTTCTCTTCGTACAGGCCCACCAGCTTCTCGAAGCCGGGGAACCACGGAGAGTCGTTGATCAGGATCGTGATCGGATCCACCTTCGCCACGGTCGCGCTCGTCGAGACGGCAGGTGCAGCGGTGGCAGCCGGCGCGGCGGTGGCCGCAGGGGCCGCAGGCGCCTTAGTCGGTGGAACGGGCGTGGCAGTCGGCTGCGGTTGAGCACAGCCAGCCAGGGTCGTGGCCGCCAGCGTCCCCGAAAGGACACCGGTGACCTTCAGGAATTGACGACGGTCGAGCTTCTTCGCGGTGGTCATGTTCTTCCTCCCTTGGAAACTGGATAGGTTGACGGCTGCAAGAATCAAACGACGACTGAGCTGGCGCGGACGATCAGCTCGGACGGCAGCACGATGGTGGATTCGGGTGGCTCGGGGCGTTTCTCCCACCGCGCCTCGGCCAGTTGGATGGCTAAATCGGCGGCCGCACGCCCCATCTCCAGCAGGGGTTGTTGAACGGTGGTCAGCGGCGGCGTGAAGAATGCGGCCTCGGCGATGTTGTCGAAGCCAGCCACGGCCAGATCTTGCGGCACACGGCGGCCTGTCTGCTGCGCCGCGTGTAGAACTCCCAACGCCATCCGATCGTTACAGGCCAGGATGGCGTCAAGCTCAGGATTCTGCGCCGCCAGTTGATGATAGCAGCGCGCGCCGCTGGCGGGTGACCAATCACCTTCGGCAATGAGCGCCGGGGCGGGCTCGAGGCCGGCCTCGCGCAGCGCATCTCGCCAGCCATCCAGGCGCGCGCGCGGAATCGCACGCGCCAGGGGGCCAGTGATGATGCCGATTTGGCGGCGGCCCTGGGCCAACAGATGGCGGGTTACCTCGACCCCCACACGGCGGTTGTCGGTACTGACCAGGTGCAGCCTCGGGCGCACGTTGAAGTCACAGAAAACCACAGGCGGCAGGCAGTTCAGGCAGTCGGGAGTCACCCATGAAAGATCGTCGTCCAATTCCGGCCCTAACCAAATAATGGCGTCTACCTGCCGGCCTGCCAACTCGTTGAGGTAACGGGCCGGATCGTCAGGCGCGCCGAGCCACTCCACCAGGAGGCGATAGCCCAGCTCCTGGCAGCGCTGCTGGATGCCGGTGCCGATGCGCGAGGGGGCAAACCGGTACAACTCTACGGTGACCACCCCGATCGTGCGACTGCGCCCTGCAGCCAGACTACGTGCCAGCGCGTTGGGCCGGTAGCCCAGTTCGCCGATCGCCTTCAGCACGCGCTGCCGCGTCTCCTCGCTGACCTCCCCCTTGCCGTTGATGACGCGGGAGACCGTCTGGTAGGAGACACCGGCATGCGCCGCTACATCGTTGAGTGTGACTTGCTTCGCCATACGCCGAACCACAGGGCAGTAAGTGAGACAGTATGATGTGAGCGTTCACGTGAACGCCCACATCATAGCGCAACGGGTCTTGTTTGTCAAGATGCAATTGTTGAGTTTCGGACTTAGTTCGGATAGATAATGGAGATTCGCCTGCAGCCCCTCGTCGTGACCCTCAGCGGGCTGGCACTGATCGGCGCCCTGGCCTATTTCGCGCTGCCGCGGCTGTTGCCCCTGGCGGCGCAGCTTGGACTGCGCCCGGCTGTCACAGCAACCGTTGCCGCGTCACCTGTCCCCGCGGGCGGGCCTGAGAACGTGTTAATAAAGCCCCTTGCTCAGCATCCATCTGTGCGTTTCCATTTCCAGGGTCGCGGGCTGATAGCTGAGAGTATCACCGTCCATAGTGGCCGGCACCGCCCACGATAAGCACACAGGGATGCGAAATTGCGCTCATTCGTCACTCGACAACCGATGGCCTCGCCTCAGTGCTTTTTATCTGCTCATCGGCGATCTCTCTTGAAAACGTATACACACGACGAGTACGAAGGTTGCCTCATTCCTCAAAACGATCTCCAGTACCATGCGGTAACCGGGAATGAGTTCGGTTGCCGACGGATTCTTGTTGCTTTGAGCCACGAGCAGGCAACTCAAGAGAGGGCATGCTGGAACGGAGGGTTGGGTTGCCGGTCTGCAACTGGCCGCGCTCTCGATGCAGGGACGCGATGACATCGCCGGTTTCGTCAAGGCCTTTGCCGGCAGTCACGTCTACGTGGCGGAATACCTGGTCGCCGCGCATAGCATCCTGCCGTATACGCTCAGCACGGCCTATCGAAGCCAGGGCCAGTACGAGAAGGTGTCTGTCAAGCACGAGTCAGCGGCCCCAGCAATTCCAGATAAACTAATGCTATTAGTATATTTGCTTACATCATTAGCATCTCCTCTATGGTAATCTGTGGCCCATCAGCCAATCCGAGGGAGGTGTGTGAGAGGAACGTATGAATACCCAGTATATCAATCGTGAAGGCGGAAAAATCGCCTACGAAGTGACAGGCTCAGGGCCTCTGATTATCTGCGTGCCCTCGATGGGCGATCTTCGAGCCGAGTACCGCTTCCTGGCCCCAGAGCTGGCGCGGGCCGGCTACCAGGTCGCCGCCATGGATCAACGCGGGATCGGCGAAGCGAGCGCCCGGTGGTCCGATTATTCTGTCGCCGGCGTGGGCTCAGACATCGTGGCCCTTGCCCGGCATTTGAACACCGGTCCGGCTGTCGTGATCGGTGAATCTTCGGGCGGCGGCGCCGCGGTTTGGGCAGCGGCCGAAGCGCCGGAGGTGATCGCCGGCATCGTGCTCATCGATGCTTTCGTGCGTGATTTTCCGTCGGCCAAGAACACGCTTCTCAGCCTGCTTTACCCGCTCCTGTTCGCCGGTCCCTGGGGTGCAGGCACGTGGATCAAGTACTACGGCTCGCTCTATCTGACACGGCAGCCGGCCGATTTCGAGGCGTACAAGGCGGCGTTGCAGCGCAACCTGGCTGAGCCCGCACGTCTGGCCGCGCTGCGCGGGCAGATCCTCGCATCGAAAGCCGAGTCGGCCGCACGGCTCGCACACGTTCACGTGCCAGCCCTGATCCTGTTCGGCACCCGCGATCCCGACTTCCCTGATCCCGCGTCCGAAGCGCGCTGGATCGCCGGTCTGGTGGGCGGCGAAGTGCACATGATCGAGGGCGCCGGGCATTACCCGCACGCCGAGATGCCGGTCGAAGCCGTATCCGTCATCCTTCCCTTCTTGAGCAGGGCCTTCACAGGTAACCATCATGGCGCATAGAGCGGGCTTGGACCGAGAGCAAGTGTTGGCTGCTGCTGCCGAGCTGGCCGACGCCGAAGGTGCGGATGGCCTGACCCTTGGTCAGTTGGCCCAGCGCCTGGGTGTGCGTACGCCATCGCTCTACAACCATGTGGCGGGGCTGCCCGATGTGCAGCGCGAGCTGGCGCTCCGGGCCAAACGCAGCCTGGGCACTCACCTGGCACGCGCCGCGGTCGGCAAAACACGCGATGAGGCCGTGTTGGCCCTGGCCAACGCCTTCCGGGCTTTCATCAAGGAGCATCCTGCCCAATATGCCCTCACCGCGCGCGCATCGCTCATCGATCGGCCCGCAGATCGCGAGATGCAGGCTGCCGAAGACGAGATCGTGGCGGTGGTGTTGGCGGTGCTTGCATCCTATGGCTTGAGCGGCCCGGTGGCCGTGCATGCAGTGCGCGGGCTGCGCAGCGTCGTGCACGGCTTCAGTACACTGGAGTTGGCAGGCGGCTTCGGCCTGCCTCTCGACGCCGACACGAGTTTTCGTATCTTGTGCCAGATGTTGGTCGCCGGGTTGCGCGCTTTGGCAGAAGATCGACAGCATCCCGAGGTGTGAGCGGCGCCCGGGCCACTTTGACAGGTCATGGCGCGCTTGTCTTCGCAAGGGCGCGTTGAATCCATTGTGCCGCGCGCTGAGGATAGAAGTGGCAAATGCAGGAATCTGTGGTATGCTGTGATCTGCTACCTCGATTTATGTTCACTTTCTTCGGGGCCAGCCTACGAAGCGTACATGCGGCGGACACGGAAATTCATCCTGTTCGGGTTCTAGCCAGGAGGCACATGAAGATCATCACCATTCTTGGCAGCCCGCGCAAAGCGCATCCTGGCGGCCGATGTCGTGGTCTACGCCTCGCCTGTGTACTGCTGGGCCTTTCCCGCGCAGCTCAAGGCGCTTGCTGGATCGTCACTACTGCCTGGTCAAATGGCAGGACGGTCAGGTCGCAGCGACGCTTACACTTGCACCTGCGCTGCGCTCCGGCGCAAGTGCAGGTGTGGCCGGCAGGCGCGCCGCGCTGCTGGTCACCTGCGGCGGAGACGCAGAGGATAACGCCGACTCGATTCAAGTGATGTTCGACCGTGAGATGGCCTACGTGCGCGGTGTTGTGGTTGGGAAGTACGTGCTTGCCAACTGCACCACGCCAGCGGAACTCGGCGAGCGCGCCGCCGACGCGGCCCGACGCATGGCGCGTGAGATCCTTGGGGATTGAGCCAAACCGCCCGGCTGCGAGGCGCCGTGAACACATCGGAAATCCACGATTCCAGGTTGATCGAGCGGAGTTAGCAGTTATGAAGAGCACACCCGAAGCCAGGAAGCAGGAGCTTGTGGCCGATCTGACTGCGGCCCGGTCTGAGATCCTCGAAGCAGTCCTGGCGTTGCCACCTACAGCGCAGGAGGAAACTTTCCTCGGCATCTGGTCGGCCCACGACATCGTGGCGCACCTGGTCGGCTGGGATCACGCTAACCAGGAGGCGGTCGAGGCGATTCGAGCCGGCCGCCTGCCCGCCTTCTATGCCGCGTACGATCCCGACTGGCGCACGTTCAACGCCGGACTGGTGACGCGCCACAAGCGGCCAACCCTGGAGCAGACTGTAGCGGACGCGCGCGCATCCCATCGGGCGCTGATCGAGAGGCTGGAAGCTCTGCCCGCCGGGGAACTAAACCGCGACTACGGTGTCCGCTCGGCCAGGGGCCGCCGCGTTACGATTGCCATGTTGCTCACTGTCGAAGCACGCGACGAACACAAGCACAGCAGCCAGATCAGGGCATTCGCGGCGCAGAGCAAGAAATAACCTGACGCCGCAAAGCGCGCCCGCACTTTCGGCATCCAGAAGGGAGGAGGTCTGATGAAAACTCGCAAACGTATCTTTCTGACCGCAACGGCGATGTTCCTACTCGTCGCCTTCTTCAGCACCGCGCCCCTCAGCGCCCAGACGACTCTGCCCGTGCAAGAGCCGACAGCGCCCCGGCTCATCACGACGACAGGCGAGGCTGAAGTCCTGGTAATCCCAGATGAGGTCGTCTTGACCCTGGGCGTGGAGACATCGAACAGGCAGTTGAGCCTGGCCAAGCAGGAGAACGACGAGATCGTCGCCAAAGTGCTGGCCACAGCCCAGGCGCGCGGCGTTGCCGCGAAGTACTTGCAGACCGATCACATCAGCATCGAGCCCCGCTACCGCGATAGCTACGAGCAGCGGGACTTCATCGGCTACTTCGTCCGAAAGACGGTCGTGATCACCCTGAAGGATATCTCGGCGTTTGACGCGGTGCTGACCGACGCCCTCGAGGCGGGCGCAACCTACGTGCACGGCATCCAGTTCCGCACCACCGAGCTGCGCAAACACCGGGATGAGGCGCGCACGCTGGCCATCCGGGCCGCGCACGAGAAAGCCGTTGCGCTGGCGCAGGAGCTGGGGCAGGAGGTGGGCCTGCCCCATGACATACGTGAGGACCAATCGCAGTGGTGGTCCTGGTACAACACCTGGTGGGGCGGCGGCGCCAGCACGATGATGCAGAACGTGATCCAGGAAGGCGGCAGCGCGTCCGTGGGAACGGAAGGAACCCTCGCGCCAGGCCAGATCAGCGTAACTGCCAAGGTGACGGTCAGCTTCGAGATGAAGTAGTCGTTCTCGGCCCGGCGCCACGCGCATCCTGTGGCATCGAGGAGGTAAAACCTGCACCCGAACATCCGTGTCGCTATCTAGCGCGGGCCGGCTTCCAGTACGCGCAGGCCGGCATCCACCGGCAGGAGCACGCCGGTGATGTAGCGGGCCGCCGGCGATGCCAGGAACACGATGGCGTCCGCCATTTCCTCCGGGCTGCCGAACCGCCCGAACGGGATATAACGCTGCAACTCTTCCTGGAAGGCCGGATCAGGCATGGCGTCCAACAGCATCTCGGTGCGGATCAGGCCGGGCGCCACGGCGTTCACCCGAATGCCGTACGGCGCCAGGTCCAACGCCATGGCACGGGTCAGACTTTCCAACGCTCCCTTGCTGGCGGCATAAGCCGTGCGCCCGCGGATGGTCTGCCGGGCCAGGATCGAGCTGACGTGGATGATCGTCCCGCGGCCGCGTGGCGCCATGCGCCTGGCCACAAGCTGGCTCAGGTAGAACACCCCGCGCACGTTGGTGGCAAAGACCGCATCCCACGCCTCCAGCGATACATCCAGGAACGATTGCCGGTTTACTGTGCCGGCGTTATTGACCAACACCTCGATCGCGCCGAGGCGCTCCTCGATCTCATTGACCAGCCGGGCAACCTCAACCGGCTGGCTGACATCGGCCCGTGCCAGTGTGGCCCGGCCACCGGCCGCGAGGATCGTCGCGATCGTGTCCTGCGCGCCCGCCTCGTCGCCGCGATAGTTGACCGCCACGTGCGTGCCCTGGGCCGCAAAAGCCAGCGCAGTCGCCCGGCCGATGCCGCGCGAGGCGCCCGTCACCAGCACCACTTGATCCTGAAACGGTCCCATCGCACCTGTCCTCAACTCAGAATTGCCCCGAAGAACGATCGTTCCAGCACCTCAGCATCGATGTGCCCCGCCGAGAAGGTGCGGCCGCTGTCGATGTTGGTCAGGTGCAGGATGGCCGGGGTGTGGGCATCCTGCGCGATCTTATGGAAGTCGAAACCGGCGTCCCGGTAGACTTGCGCGAAAAGTCGCCGTGCCAACGGGGAGGCGGCCGTCACGACGCGGGACACCAACGCCTCCAGCAACTCATCGGACCCGTGCACACAAAGGCCGACCTCGCTGCCGTAGTACAGCGCGTCATTGATGCGCCCCATAACCGTCAGCTCGTGGTCCACCAACGGCGCGATGGGTGCGGTGGTCCAGGCGTGGCGGATACAGCCCAGGTCGAACCCTTCCAACGCCAGCCGATGCATGGCGGTCTCAATCCCGCGCGCCGATACCTGGACGGCCGAAACGATGCACGCATGCCGCGCGGCCAGGATGTACAGGTTTTCTGCCGCGAGCCCGCACGCCTGCGCCATCGCATCGGCCATCTCCGCTGTCACCGGCCGGGACATCTGGACGGTCACCACGCCTTCATGATGCCGGTCGCGATACCCGCTGAGGACCACGTGATCGTCGGGCGGGTTCCTCAGCGCGCGCGCCGGGCCGGCCAGGATCGGCGCATCAGGCTCATCGGCCAGGCGCCAGCCGGCCACCTGGCACGCCATGCACGCTTCCAGGGGACGATTCACCATCAGGCGAACGGCAGGCAGCCGCCGCCCGCCGAGCGTAAAGCCCTCGAAACTCACCTCGCCGAGGCCGCCGACGGTGACCAGGGTGAAATCCCGGCCGGCCTGCCAGCTACCGGGCGCCCGTTGCCCCACGTCGATGACCGTGGCACCGTTGGGGAGCCGGCAGACCTCCGCGCCGATTGCCTCCGGCGCCGCCAGGATCCGCCGCACGATTTTCATGGCTTCGGCGTTAACGCTCAACGAGGACACCGCCATCGCCTCACGCCTCCTCGATCAGGCACAGCGGCGTGCCCACCGGCACCTCCTCAGTACCCCCGGTCACCAGGATTTCGGTCAGGATGCCGTCAGCCGGCGATTCCAGCTCGTTGGTGATCTTCTCGGTGGCGACCTCGGCGATGACCTCGCCGGCCGCCACGCGATTACCCCCGGCCTTGCGCCAGGAGACCACGGTGCCGTACTCCATGGTCAGGCCCCATTTGGGCATGATGACTTCGATCATAATGTCACCACCTTGCGCACCGCGGCTTTGATGTCTTCCTTGCCCGGCAACACGATCTTCTCCAGTGGCACCGAGAACGGGATCGGCGTGTCCAGCCCGCAGACCCGCAGGATCGGCGCCTTCAGGTAGCCGAAGCCTTCCTCGGCGATCACCGCGCTGACGTCGGAGGCCAGGCCGCCCATCTTCGGCGCCTCGTTGGCGATGACGACGCGGCCGGTCCTGGCAACGGAATCCAGCACGGTCGCGGCGTCCCAGGGCCGCAGGGTGCGCAAGTCGATGACCTCGGCGGAGATCCCCTCGCCTGCCAGCTCAGCGGCCGCAGCCAGCGCCTCGTGGGTCATCTTCATGCAGGTCACCACTGTGACGTGTTCCCCGGCCCGCGCGATGCTCGCCTTGCGCAGCGGCACGGTGTACTTCTCCTCCGGCACGTCGCCTTTCACGCGATAGAGCGCCTTGTGCTCCAGGAATAGGACGGGGTTGTCATCGGCGATGCTCGCCAGCAGCAGCCCCTTGGCGTCGTACGGGTTGGACGGCGCGACGATCACCAGGCCGGGCACGTTCAAGAACCAGCCCTCCACCGACTGCGAATGGTGCGGGCCACCGCCGAAGCCACCGCCCGCCGCCGCCCGCACGACGATCGGCGCTCGGAACTGGCCGTCGAACATGTAGTGCATCTTGGCCGCGTTGTTCACAAGCTGGTCGTAGCACTCGCCCAGGAAGTCGGCGAACATGATCTCCGCGACCGGCCGCATGCCGACCATGGCCGCGCCGACCGCTGCGCCGATGAAGCCGGCCTCGGAAAGCGGCGTGTCGCGCACGCGCTCCTGGCCGTACTTCTCCCACAGCCCTTTGGTGACGCCGAAGTCACCGCCCATCCGGCCGATGTCCTCGCCCATCAGGAACACCTTGTCGTCGCCCGCCAGCGCCAGGTCGAGCGCCTGGTTGAGGGCCTGCACCATGGTCACGATCTGCATCGCGTCGCAACCTCCCAACCGACGTACACGTCCGCCGTCGCCTTGGCCGGATCGGGCAGCGGGCTGGCCTTGGCGAACGCGATCCACGATTCGATCTCGGCGTTGACCGCCTGCTCAAGCTCGGAGATTTCGGCCTCGCGCGCCATGCCGCCCGCAAGCAGCTTCTGGCGGGCCATTTTGACCGGGTCATGCTCCTCCCGGTAGTAACGCACCTCCTCGGCCGGGCGGAACTCGCCGCTGAAGATGCCCTGCCAGCGCCAGGTTTTGTACTCGATGAAATAGGGGCCGTGGCCCGCACGGATGTGCTCGACCGCGGCGCGGGTCGCCGCGAACGCGGCCTCGATGTCGTTGCCATCCACCTGCACGGCCGGGATCTTGTAGCCGCGGGCGAAATCCACGAGGTCGGACGTGGCGTGGCTGAAGCCGACGGGGGTCGAGATGGCGTAGCCGTTGTTGACGCAGCAGTAGAGCAACGGGACCTGCCAGGTGGCGGCCAGGTTCATGCTCTCGTGCCACTCCCCGCGGCCCGAGGTGCCGTCGCCGACGATCACGGCCGCCAGCCGGTCGGCCTTCTGCATCTTCCAACCCAACGCCGCGCCCAGCGCCGTGACCATCATCGAGCCTTCGATGGCGTTGTTGCCGAAGTTGCCAACGGTGATGTCGGCCGAGTGGAGCGAGCCACCCTTGCCGCTGCACACGCCGGGCGCCTTGCCGAACAGCTCGGCCATGATCTTCTCGCCGGGTGTCCCCGCCAGGATGAGGAGCCCGTGGCAGCGGTGGTCGGGGAAGAAGCAGTCGGTGGGGCTGAGATTAGCCGCGATGGCGGCCTGCACCGCCTCCTGGCCGAGGCCGGTGTGCAACATGCCGGGCACGTTGCCGCGCTTGAACTCGCGCTCCAGGCCGAGCTCAAAGGCCCGGACCCGGCACATGTCGCCGTACAGACGGAACAGCAGTTGACGAGGATCCCCGACAGGGGGTGAATCTAGAGCCATGCAAGATACCTCTCATCGAATCAGGCGATTCTCGCTCGGGGGGTCGGCGCTGAGAATAGCATATCGCCGTTCCACTGTCAAGCTATAGTTGCCAACTGGCCAGAGAGAAAAACTGACAGTTGACAATGGGATCGGTTCTCGCTACAATTCGGCTGCCTTCATTCAAGACAGCCCCGTCCAACCAGGCGAAGGACAACGGAAATGACCCACTGCGATCTTTTGCTGGTGCACGGCGTGGTGGTCACGCAGGACGCCGCGCGCCGCCTGATCCGCGACGGCGCCATCGCGATTCGCGCCGACCGCATCCTCGAAGTCGGCGCGACTGCTGATCTGGCCGGCCGCTATCAGCCGGCCGAGGCCATCGACGTGGCCGGTGCCGCGATCTTCCCAGGCCTGATCAACACCCATACGCATCTCTTCCAGGTGAGCGTGAAAGGCCTGGGAGAGGACATGCCCGTGCAGGACTGGGTACGCGCAGTCACCGGGCCTACGGCCATCCACATCCAGCCGGACGAGATGTACCGCTTTTGCCAGGTGGGATGCCTGGAGGCGATCCGTTCCGGCGTGACGACGTTGGTGGACATGAGCTATGCCGCGCACACCTTCGCGCTGCACGAGGCCAACATCGCGGCGCTGACCGAAAGCGGTCTGCGAGCACGCTACAGCTCCATCATCTCCGATTTCGGCGAAGAGTACGGCGTCTTGCCCACGCTCATCAAGCCGATCGAACGCTTCCTGGACGAATACGCGACCCTGCTGCCTCGCTATCCGGCGGGCGACCGGATGGAGATCTGGCTGGCCATCGGCGCGCCGTGGACGGTGACCGACCGTGGCATGAGGGAGACCCGCGCGTTCGCCGATCGCACCGGCACGCGGCTGGTGATGCACATCCTCGAGAACGACGTGGACAACGTGTTATGCCAGCGGCGCAACGGCATGAACATCGTCCCCTACCTGGCCGAGACCGGCTTCCTCGGCCCCGATCTGCTGGCCATCCACTGCGTCGCGCTTGACGACCATGACATCGAGCTGTTTCGCCGACACGACGTCAAAGTATCATACAACCCGGTCAGCAACATGTATCTCGGCTCCGGGATTCCACCCATGATGCGCATGGCGGCGGCGGGCCTGACCATCGGCATCGGCACCGACGGGGCGGGCAGCAACAACTCGCAGGATATGATCGAATCGCTCAAGTTCGCCGCCCTGCTGCAAAAGGTGGCCGCGCGCAACGCCTCGGTTGTGGACGCACAGACGATCCTCGACTGGGCGACGCGCGGCGGCGCGGAGGTGCTGGGGCTGGCCGATCAGATCGGCTCCCTGGAAGCGGACAAGAAGGCCGACCTGTTCGTGCTGGCCGCGGCCTCTCCGAAGATCGTCCCCGCGCATGACCCGGTCGCATCGCTGATCTACTCGGCCGGCGAGGGGGATGTGACCATGACGATTGCCGACGGTCGCATCCTGATGCGGGAGGGTGTCATCCAGCGCGCGAACGAGCAGGATCTGCTGGCGCAGTGCCAGGCGGCTGCGTTGCGGCTGGCCGACCGGAGCGGGTCGAACAGCCGGTCGCAGCGCCGGTGGAGGCTGTGAGGGAAAAGATGAGACGTTTCACCGACAAGGTCGCCGTCGTCACCGGCGCGGCTCAGGGGATCGGGCTGGCCTGTGCGCTGCGGTTGGCCGAAGAGGGCGCGGCAGTCGCGGTGTTGGACCTGGGCAACACCGGTCGCGCGGTGGATGCCTGCCGGCAGGCTGGCGCAGCCAGCATCGGCCTGCGCGTCGACGTGGCTGTCCGGTCAAGCCTGGAGGATGCTGTCGCCGCGATCGCAGCGCAGTTCGGCCGCATCGACATCTGGGTCAACAACGCGGGGATGTTCGACAACACGCCGCTGGCCGGCCTGACCGAGGAGCGCTGGGACCGGGTGGTCTCGGTCAACTACAAGAGCATGTTCCTGTGCGCCCAACTGGCCGCGCCGTACATGCTCGCTCGCGGCTGGGGGCGGATCGTCAATATCGCGTCCATGGCGGCCAAGATCGCGTTCTCCGCGGAGGCAGCGTATTGCTCCAGCAAGGCGGCGGTGCTGGGCCTCACCCGCGCCCTGGCCGCAGAGCTGGGGCCGCACGGCATCACCGCCAACGCGGTCTGTCCGGGGCCGATCCAGACGGCGATGCTGCGCAACACCTACCAGAACCTGGCCGATGAGCACGGCGTCACGCTGGCGGACTGGGAGGCCGATGTGCTCAAGACGATCCCGGTCGGTCGGTTCGGACAGCCGGCCGATGTCGCCGGGCTGGTGGCGTTCCTTGCCTCGGACGACGCCGGGTTCATCAACGGGCAGGCCATCAACATCGACGGCGGCATGGTGTTCTACTGATGTGCATCTTGCCGGCTCTTGGAGAGGTCGCTCATGGGGAACGGTGAGCTCCCGTCTGAAGGTGCTACGCAGCGCGAAAACGAAATGCTCGGCGAGCACATCAGGGCACGGCGGATGGAGTTGGGCCTGGGCCTGCGCGAGATAGCCCGGGCCACGGGCCTCAGCGCCACGTTCATCGGCAACCTGGAA
>Ga0172370_10002926_pt1 | contig 24113 bp, 24 predicted proteins | sample LakKiv5m_FD_114538 | JGI IMG/M metagenome (GOLD analysis project Ga0172370, IMG submission 114538) | Freshwater microbial communities from Kabuno Bay, South-Kivu, Congo - kab_022012_11.5m | ecosystem: Environmental > Aquatic > Freshwater > Lake | place: Democratic Republic of the Congo...
CAGAACGGAAAGCTCAATATTAATTTTCCAAAACAATACAATTTACTTCTAAATTTGCCAGCCGAAGCGCGGGCTTTCAGCCCGCGCGAGGCGGCTTCCGAACATTTAAATACATTATGGTGGACCCTATCGGATTCGAACCGATGACCTCTACAGTGCAAATGTAGCGCTCTACCAACTAAGCTAAGGGCCCAAATTTCTTTTTAACCAGTTTCTTCCAGAATGTGATTAAAATAACTTTCTCTTCTTAAGGCTTCATTTCTTGATTGATAACTTTCTTTGTATATAATTTTCCAAGGTGAATATCGTTTGGTCCAATATACTTTATTTGAATTATGACATTTTAATCTAGTGGCCAAATTATCGGTTTGCCCCACATAGTAATGATCAGATACCAAGCTTTTTATTATGTAGACATAATACATGGTCGCTATCCGTCAGACCGAGACTCGGTCTGCCGAGACTAGTCCATCTAATACTTGCCTCGGCTCGGCAAGTTTAGCCGAGACGGGAGGGCCCAACGAATGAATAGTACAATATTTTCCCCCTTTTTTCAACCGATCTAGGCAAAGATTAGGTAAAAACCGGCGATTATAAAAGCTACTCCAATGATTTTATAAAGGGTGTAAGTTCCGGTCGGGCCTAAGTATTTTTCGGCAAAATCTACTCTCTGAGTATTGTCGGTGATCCATTTTGCATAAACGATTAGCACAAATCCTAGTATTTCCAAAGCTAAAAAGTATAAAAAATTCATAATTCTCCCTAATTCTATTTTATATAAAATAAAGAGCGATAAAAAGGCTTATGACAAATATTTGAGTAAAAATTCCCAAAGAAGGTTTCGGTTTCATCTTGTGAAGGCCATCGTGAAACTTATGGAAAGCCTTGCCAAAAACAGTGTTTCGAAACCATTTTTTAATATATGGGACATTATCAAAAATGTCGGGCAACATATTTCCAACAGCGCCCCAAAAAAACGGTCCGATAAAAAAAGCAGGAGTTAATCTGATACCAAAAACCCCAAAGACGATAAATAAAGTTAGGACAATATCCAAACTGGTAAAAACTACTTGGCGTTTTGTCCATTTCTCCCCGTCAGTTGAGTCCCAATGAGGTATTAAATCCAACACAAAATGAAAAAATATGCCGACAATAAAAGCAATGATCGGCGTGCCGATCATCTCACCCATTACACCACCGGAAACTACATGTGCAGTTATAATCATAAATAATAAATTAATGTTGGACTTGAGGGGAGTCGAACCCCTGACCTCCGCAATGCGCCCCGTAACAGTTTGGTGGACCCAGACCCCAAAAAGTTGGAACTCTTTATCGACTATGCGCTTGCTTGGGAACCAGTATTAAGACAAATTAATGAACTAGATGACAAGAAGGAGGATCATGTTAATTGATCTCGATATTTTTGATATTGAGCGCTTTTGCGATTCGGTAAACCTTATCAAAAGTTGCATTAACAACCCCGCGCTCAATTTGCGAGTAATAATTTGGATGCACGCCGACCATACCGGCAACTTCTATTTGCTTCAATCTAGCAAGCTTCCTTGCTTCTTTGAACTGGCTGGCCAAACTATTCAAGATATCTTTTTTATCTTCCATACACCAATAGTAGCAAATTTCATCAAAATTACCAGCATATTAAACAATTAAGGAAGGATTTATGATCGATCAAACACAAGCATTAAAAAGTTATCTTAAAAGACGACAAGAAGCACTTGAGAGTGAAGAAAAGAAACAAGCTAAAAACGCTGTCTTGTTCAACGAAAAGACTTTTTATCCAGCCTTTGTTTCCGATTTACTCTCAGCAAAGAAAGAAGTCATTATCTATAGCCCATTCGTAACGAAATCAAGGACAGATTTTTTGAAGCCAACGATTAAGAAAATCAGAAATAGAAATATCGAGGTTTTTATCTTTACTCGACCGATAAACGAATATGAATCTTTCCTCCAACCGATTATTGGGAAAATATTTCAGGAATATGAAGCTATGGGGGTTTGCGTGATTGACCTTGACGGCTCGATTCATCAAAAGGTTGCAATAATTGACCGCGAGATCCTTTGGGACGGCAGTTTGAACATTCTAAGCCAAAAATGCAGCAAGGAAATGATGAGAAGAGCAGCAGACGAAAGTGCTGCCTGCCAAGTCATGTCTTATATTGGATTAAACAAAAGACTTGCTGAGGAATATACGATAAAATATGAAAGGTTATATCGCAGTTTGATGACCAATTCACCTAGAGAATATAATCTTCGGCTAATACTCCCATTAGTAGGAATTATTTGTTTGTTGCTAATCATTCTATTTATTAGCAATCCAGCCAATATGGTATTGTTACTTAAGGGAATTGGCCTTATATTTAAATTACTATTTAATCACCAATAAGGATAATATGGACAACAAAGATCTAGGTATCAGCAAACCAACCGAAGAAGAAATTAACAAAACCAGGCAAAAGATTGCCGATAAATACGATGTCACTCTCTCGGACACTGAGGCTCTACGATATACCGAATTATCTCAGCAGTTGCGCTGGTGGGTTGGCTTGAAACATGCTGGCAGTATTGCTGATGATGTTAAAAATAAAGTCGGTAAGGTCTACCTAGAAAAATACAAGCAAGAAAATAGCAGCCTTGATGATCCTAAGCTTCTGGACAATTTGATCGAAAATATCGCCAAAGAAGAAATCGAAAAGATAAAGCTAGAGATGGCAGGTATTATTACGGGCAAGTATAACATTTGAAGGATTATATGGCACTTGAAGGCACACATATGCGGTTTGCGTTCGATGTTAAAAACCGAAATGCAGTCAAAAATGAGGCTGAATATATACAAGGGACTGTTTATCCCGACAGTCGTTATGTTTCAAAAATAAACCGCGATCTAACTCATAGCAATAATTTTTTGAAACCAGATTTTGTGACCAATGACTTCAAAGCTGGTTGGCAAGTTCATTTGCTTTGTGACAAGATACAGCGCCGAATTTTTCACGAAAATATCCCTGGATTTGATAAGTTCACGCACGAAGGGTATGAAGAAAACCAATGGATTCACTTTACTGCTGCAAAAATCATCGCCGACATGAAAGATGTGCAGTCGTTTGATATACAATCAACACTCAAATATCTTAATTCGAATTATTGCCCAAACGGCGAGGACATTTCTAGTATCCAAAAGAACAATCAAACTAGAAAAATTCATCCCTTTGCCAAGAATGCCCGCCTAACCCTGGATACTCCCGAAGATCTAAAATTCTTGCATGCGCTCGTGGAACAATTAAAAATCGCTGATCCCAAAAAACAACCGACGACGGACGAAATCCTATCTTGCCTTGAAAACAATCAAGAGATTATAAAGATTAATCAAAATGTAATTCAAAAAACTTTTCCTTCAAAAAACTTTAAGATCCAGAATGCTTAGAAGACCTTATGGCAAACTTTAAAATTGGCAAAAAAGAAATCGGGGAAAATCATTCTGCTTATATAATCGCAGAAGCAGGCGTAAATCATAACGGTTCGTTGGCACGTGCGAAAGAACTTGTTGCCAAAGCCGCGGAAGCTGGGGCTGACGCTGTTAAATTTCAGACGTACAAAGCAGATCGGCTCGTGACAAAGAAAGCTCCGCGTTTTTGGCATTGGGAAGGGGAAGAGGACAAGAATGGCAGCCAATTTGACTCATATTCGAAGCTAGACAAGTTTCCGCTTGCGTACTACCCAAAACTCATAAAACTATGCAAAGAGCTTGGCATTGATTTTTTATCCACTCCTTTCGATGAGGAAAGTGCAGATGCTTTGATAAAAATGGGCATGGAAGCAATCAAAATATCGTCATCCGATGTTACAAATCTGCCTTTTATAAAAAAACTTGCCGAGTATAATTTGCCGATTCTCCTCTCGGTCGGTGCATCTACTTCAGAGGAGATAGAGGAGGCGATTAGAATTATTGAGCTGACTGGCAATAAAAATATCGCTATTCTGCAATGCACCCTTTCCTATCCTACAAAGTATGAAGATGCCCACTTGCGAGTAATTCAGACATTATCGAAACAATTTCCAAATTATCCGGTAGGATTATCAGACCATACTCTCGGCACATTAATTCCCCCGGTTGCGGTTGCCATGGGTGCTCGTGTTATTGAGAAGCACTATACTGTCGATAAGACCCTAAAGAAAAGTGCCGACCATTGGCTTTCTGTAGATCCTGATGAACTTAAAAAGATGGTCGCATCAATTAGGAGCGTCGAAAGGGCTTTAGGCAACGGTAAAAAGTATGTGCTTGCTTCTGAACAAGAGACCTATCTTTATGATAAACGAAGCATAGTTTCTTCGCGAGCCATTTCAAAGGGGACGACAATTACGGCTGACATGCTGACTTATAAGCGACCGGGCACTGGCATTCAACCAAAATACCTCGATGATCTAGTTGGAAAAATTGCTCTGACTGATATTGATGAAGACACGACAATCGATTGGAATATGGTCGAGTCTCTACTTTAATTGCGAGATCATTATTAGATCGCTATCTTTATGCGGTAACCTCTGCCAAATGCTTTCTGTGATAAAAGGCATAAACGGATGTAATGTCTTTAAGCAGATCGACAAAGTCTCATAAAGCATCCTCTGCTTAGAAGATCTGGCCGCTTGATCGGTTCCCCTCAGGATATCTTTCGATTCTTCCAGGATTGTCGAAGCAAACCTGTCCCAGATAAAATGATAAGCAGCATCGATTGCTAGATCCAGCCGGAATGATTCGATGTGGTTCGAAACATTTCTCGACATATCTCTTGCTTCGTTTAACAGTTTCAGGTCAGAGGAATTGATTTCTGTCTTCAAATCCATGCCATCTGTTTCAGTCAGAATGAATCGCGTGATATTCCAAAGCTTGTTGGCAAAATGTTTGTAAGCTCTGATTTTTTCTTCAGAGATTTTGCTGTCAGTTCCGGGAGCGGTTCCAGCTATCAAGGAAACACGGACCGCATCGGTACCATATTTGTTGCCCATTTCTAACGGATCGATATTATTTCCAAGCGATTTAGAAATCTTTTGTCCATTTTTATCCCTGACCAAGCCATGGAGACAAACATGTTTAAAAGGTATTTGGCCTAAATGAAATCCGGTCATGAGTATCATTCTCGCCACCCAAAAAAATAGAATATCATAACCTGTCTCAAGAACGGTCGTGGGGTGAAACTTTTTAAGGTCGTCGGTATTCTCCGGCCAGCCGAGGGTAGAGAAAGTCCACAAAGCGGAAGAGAACCATGTATCCAGTACATCAGGGTCTTGCTCCCATCCTTCTCCCTCCGGTGCGTTAATTCCGCAATATATTTGATTCTCCCCCCGGTACCACACAGGAATACGGTGGCCAAACCAAATCTGCCGTGAAATGCACCAATCACGTAAATTATTGATCCAGTTAAAGTAAACACGCTCAAACCTCTCTGGTGCAATCTTAATTTGCCCGGACTCTACGGTTTTACGCATAATCTCTTTCAGGGTTGTTTGCGAACCAGACGGTATGCCGTCAATTTCAGAGTTATCGAGTGTAAAAGGCTTATTAACATCAATAAACCATTGCAGTTTAGGAATAGGCTCAATAATGCCGCCCGTCCTCTCTGCCTTTGAAATATTCTGTTTGATGGTTTCCTCTTTTTCAATCAGATCGTTCTTTTTTAGCCAACCGATAATCTTTTCTCTAGCTTCCAAAACTTTAAGGCCATTTACTAAAGTTCCGGCATTCTCTGTCATGCGGGCTTTTTCGTTGATTACCTGAATATGCGGAAGACTATGCCGCTCAGCAATATCCCAGTCAGTATGGCTATGGGCCGGTGTTACTCCAAGAGCGCCGGTTCCAAATTCTTTTTCAACCGAGCTATCTGCAACAATGCGTATCTTAAGTTTTGTTCCCGCAAATACGCCTTCGTATGTTTTACCAATGAAATCCTTATACCGAGGGTCGTCTGGATGGACGGCCACGGCAGTGTCTCCGACCTTAGTCTCCGGTCGTGTCGTCGAAATGGCTATAGGAAAATCTGTCCAATACCTGAATGTATAAAGAACTGCATCCCGTTCCTCATAAATAATTTCGTCATCAGAGATTACTGTCTGGCCTTTAGGATCCCAATTAACAACTCTATTGCCTCGATAGATCAAGCCTGCATTAAACATGTCGACAAATGCTTTAATAACCGCTTTGTAACGATCTTGGTCCATTGTGTAAGCAGTCCGGCTCCAATCAAGCGAGGCACCCATACCCCGGAATTGGTTTAGTAACGAGGATTTATTTTGTTCAACAAACTGGTCGATACGCCGTAATAACTCTTCGCGGCCTAGGTCGTACCGAGATTTTCCCTCTTCCTTTTGAATAATTTTCTCAACTCTGGCTTGCGTTGCAATTGCCGCAGAGTCGGTGCCTGGCAACCATAATGTCCTCTTGCCGTTCATGCGTGCATGTCGGACCAATATATCTTCAATCACTAGCATAAGAGCTCCGCCCATGTGAAGCGTTCCTGTAACATTTGGAGGGGGCAGCATTATCGTATAAGATTCTGCGTCCGGTTTTACGATGCCTTTGTCAGCGCAAATGTCAGGGTTAAAATACCCGCTCTCTTCCCACTTTTTGTAGATAGCGAATTCATGCTCAGTTGAATCATAAGGTTTAAGAAACTGTGACGGGATATTAGGTTTTGATTTCTCCTCATTCATACACTAATTATACCTGAAAAACTTGCGTTTGAGAAGGATTTGCTCGCATGTGATATAATTCGGCAATGAAACTTTTAATTATCGTCGGGCCGAAAGCAGTTGGAAAAATGACAGTCGGTTATGAGCTTGAGAAATTAACCGACCTTAAATTATTCCATAATCACATGGCCATGGAACTGATCCATCCTTTTTTTGGTTACAATAGCGAGGTTGGTAAAAGATTAATCACCGAATTTCGCGATGAGATATTTAAGGAATTTGCAAGTGCCAATCAGGAGGGAATGATTTTTACTTATGTCTGGTGCTTTGATGACCCAAATGATTGGCGGTATATCAACCGCATATCCAATATTTTCAAAGAAAATCAATCAGAGATCTTTTTTGTCGAACTTAAAGCAGATCTTGGCGTAAGAATCGAACGCAATAAAACCCCGTTTCGGCTTCAACAAAAACCCAGCAAAAGAAATATTGAATACTCTGAGAGAAGATTGTTGGAATCAGAGCATGAACACAGGACTAATTCTTTAGAAGGCGAGATAAAGGAGAAGAACTATATCTTAATCAATAATACTGATATAAGTGCTTCAGATGCCGCTATGATGATCAAGGAGAGATTCAACCTATAAGATAGTGTTTGAATTGATTTAATGTCAGTGCTAATATAGCAGCTATGAAAAGAATTATTATTTTAGGCCTAAATTTCGGCGGGCATGATACTGCCGCAAGCATAATGATTGACGGTCAAATCGTTGCAGCATGTGAGCAGGAACGGTATTCACATGATAAGCACTCCCGACTATTTCCAAGCGATGCAATCAGAGATTGTCTTAAGATAGCCGGTATAACAATGGGTGAAGTGACTGAAATGGCTTTCGGCTTTGACACAATGCGTTCAATCGTGGAGCCATATTTAAAGACCGCTATTAAAGATACCGATCGCATCGGTTTTCTTATCGCTGACATTGAGAAGATTAAGGAACGATACACGATGGAAGATCGGATTAGACAAGAAACCGGATTTAAAGGCCCGATTACTTTCCACCGGCATCATCTAACCCATTTGGCAAGCGCATATTATCCTAGCGGTTTTGCCGAAGCATTATTGTATAGCATTGACGGGATGGGAGAAATTGAGACAACTCTTCTAGGCACCGGTATAGACGGGGAAGTAGAAATAAAACACGATGGCAATCTTTACCCCAATTCTTTCGGCCTTTTGTACTCTGCAGTGACTTTTTACCTGGGTTGGAAACACCATTGTGATGAAGGGATAGTAATGGGTTTGGCGCCATACGGCGATCCCCATGCAATTATTCCAGGATCAAAGAAACAGTATGATGAAATCTTTTCAGAGATTCTACTGGAAACCGGCGATTATGACTTCGAAGTAAATCTTGACTGGATCTCTTATCATCGGACCAGGGATACTTGGGTCAGTGAAAAGTTTTATAACTTGTTCGGCCCTAAACGTGAATATAATGAACCTGTTGCTCAGCATCATAAGAATATCGCAGCAGCTTTACAAAACAGATTGGAAGAAATTGTTTTAAATCAGCTTAAACGAGCTAGAAGCCAATTCGGATTAAGTAAACTTTGCCTGGCCGGTGGAGTTGCGCTTAATTGTTCTTTGAATGGGGCAATTGAAAGAAGCGGAATATTCGATGAAATTTTTGTCCAACCGGCGAGTGGAGATCAGGGCGCTGCAGTCGGCGGTTGCTATCTGTCCTATCTCCACCATGTTAGCAAGTTAGAGCCGAAGCGAGAATTGGATAACTTAAAGGGATCAAGATTTTCAGAAAAAGAAATTAAAGACGCCATAAAAACAAAATCCGTCAAGGCAGAAAAAGCAAAAGATATCTTTGCCTTGACGGCCAAGAAGCTATCCGAAGGTAAAATTGTAGCATGGTTCCAGGATGGTGCAGAATTCGGACCACGGGCGTTAGGAAACCGAAGCATATTAACAAGACCCTATCCAGAGGATATGAAAGACTATCTAAATTCGAGGGTAAAATTTAGAGAAGAATTTCGCCCTTTTGCGCCCGCCATTCTTGCAGAGCATCAATCAGAATATTTTGACATAGATCAGGAAAGTCCTCACATGCTGATTGCTTGCAAAGTTAAAAAAGAAAAAAAATCAGAGATCCCAGCTGTCGTACATGTTGATGATAGCTGCCGTGTCCAAACTGTACTGAAGGATGTTAATCCTTGGTTTTATAAATTGATTCAGGCTTTCTATAAAGAGACTAAATGTCCGGTTTTGTTAAACACTTCCTTTAATGTGAAAGGTCAGCCGATAGTTAATACACCGCAAGAAGCGATTGAATGTTTTCTCTCAACAAACATTGATTTTCTAGTAATCGGCGATTGGTTTGCAGAGAAGAGTGGCTAGATTCGCTGGATTAGCTTTGCATCAAGCAGCATCTTGATAGCATTCTGAATATTTTCTTTAGGTTTCTTGAGAAGACCGACAAGATCCTCCAAATCATTAGTACCATCTAAGTAGGTTAGAATATTTAGATAAAGTTTAGAATCGCCAGTTTTGCTTCCTCGCCTGCTTAAAGTAGAGTATAAGCCTCGTTTGCCGAGCTGAGGCTCGCAGAGATAAACGGATTTATAGCGAGGATTTTTATCGATGGTTTCAATGCATTCTTTAAGAAGATCAAAGCTTTCCAGTAGAGCCGTCGGGGAGATTACTCCAAGATTATCGAGCGAAGTATGATACTCCGGAAAATCAAGATGGTGGCTTCTCATAATATTTACAACGGGCAGATCTACTCCAGGCGAGCAGTACTGTCTTTCATCGCTTCCTCTGTCTAAAAAAGAAAAACGCTTAAAATCGGACTGACGTTTTTCCAGTATTCGAAGAGCCGCCCTGTCAGCCAATGTGGTGCCATAACGGGAAGGCAGATAGGAAAAATTGCGATTATCTCCGACACAGTTAATATTGAAACCGGCAATCATGTTTCTCTGCATAATTTCAAGGTTTCTTGAGAGGTATGTGATTGAACCGATTGTTTCAGGGATGAATATAATCCGATATGAATAATATCGAGGCCGGCTCTGGATCCATTTGGACAGATAAGTTGTAACAACAGGGCCGGACAATTCATTGTTAGCCATCGAAGGATGGCAAACGTATGTCGAAAGAAGAATTTCTTTTTCGCTTTTTCCGGGAATTAATAACTCACCATAAGTTAAAGAACCATCAGCCAGCGAGCTATCAATATAAACATGATACTTGCCATCGGATAATTTATTTCTAGCCGAATGAGCCATGCAGAAACCCCAGCGCTCCTGATAATAAGAGGTAACATAGGGAATTGCATCGGACTGGTCGGGAATTGAATAAAGATGTTCCTGCAATTCGAGAAGTGTGACCGTTTTATCAACCGGCGTCGAGTAGCCTACGACATGGAGATTATTATCCGCGAAATTGACAACTATATTTCCTTTGGAATCCTTAATCCATGCTTCCTTGATATTCCATTCTTTCGGAACAGTCCAATCAAAAGCTTTTGTTCCGCTGGGAACTTCATAAATTTTCAACGGAATTTCTTCTTGAATAATTTTTAATGTTTGCCGAACGCCGTTTCCGGTAATACTTCGACAAATAGGGAAAAGGTCTTCCGCTAATTTATACATTCCCTCGCCGATTTTTTTGGAGTTATACATTCTGGAAAATCCGTTTTAAATAAGTCTTTAATTCGGACTTATCATCGATAATCATAACGTACGGGAAGGGAGATTTGATATCAACGCCCCTTGCGTTGATGCAGACACTCGGCAAGCCGCAAAGTGCCGCAACAACCAAGGCAGTAGTTTCAGAACCGATCACAATTTTTGCCTGAGCGAGATCTTTCGCTAGTTCTCCTTCTTTAGAAACAGATACCTGAAATCTTTGCTTGTCATGAAAATCTTTGAACCATTTTTGATCATCAGATGGATGAAAACGTATCAGAATTTCAGTCTTCATATCAATATTTTGCACTGCATCCAGAAGCCATGAAAATGCCACTCCGTGATCATCACGAGGATCGCTATTAGTCAGAAAAAGTATTCGGTTATGACCTTTATCGGCGTTTAAATTTTTGACTTTCTCCTCTATATTTTTGAAATATTCATTCTTAACAAACTTAATCGGCAATGATTTCGGAAATAAACTTTCAGCCATTCTTTGGGCCTCAATATCACCGACCCATAATTCGTCCGGCAAGTTATTCTGCCAACCAGATCTTGGATAATCGAATCGCTCTCTATAGTTAACCCATGAATCGATATAAGCGATTGCATAGAGATGTGCGATCCTGGCCTCTTGAATTGCCATTAGCTCTATTCGGGTATGATACATTGTCCCGACTAACAGATACTGTGCATCACGATTATTTCTTATTACTTGAGTGATCGCATCACGATCATTTTCTAATAAAGAAAAGGGAATATGTTCCCGTTCGAAAATGCTCTTTGCCGGCCCTACGACAAATGGTTTGAAATGAAATTGCTTTTCATGCTTTTTTATATAAGCAGCAATTAACTCGGCGCCGCCGGCATCGTGCACAATTACCAATATTTTTTTTGAATTTTTATCCATTTTTAGATCCTAACTCTTCCCAATATATCAGTATTCGAGCAAAAATACATTTCGTTCCTATACTTGCAATTCTTTGCTATGATTCACTCATGGAAAAAAGAGAAATTGAACGCAATCCTAAAGTTCCGGCCTTAAGTCAGAAGCTCATTAGCCTCCTAACCGAGTTGTGTTTCCGTCCGGACGACCCGGTAAAACCGGCCGACCTAATATTTGTTTTTGGTTCCTCCTCGTCTTTGAAAACGCTTGGAATATTTACCAAACAATTATTAGACCAAAATGTCTCAACAAAAGTGTTTTTAAGCGGCGACGGATCACTTTATAAGGGTATCGGCAGATTTTTGAGCCGTCCAGAAAGTTTTTATATCTTAAAAGAAATAAACCCTAAAGCATATCCTGGTATCGAATTTTATACAGAGGATAAATCCAATAATACCTTGGAAAATGTAACTGAAGCTCTGAAGATATTGGATTTGCCCCGCTTCAAAAGCATATTGTATATCGCCAAAAGCCATGCCTCCCAGAGATGTTATTTGACCCTCCGGAAATTCGTACCGAAGACAGAGCTGTTGCAAACAACATTCGATCGAATCTATCCAGGCACTAACACTAAACTAAGCCGCGATACATGGCATACCTTTAATTATGGCAGAAGTCGGGTCTGGGGAGAATTTTTAAGAATTAAAACTTATGGCGAAAGAGGTGACATTTGCCTTAGCAAAGACACTGTTGACATAATAAGGGAGATTGAGGAAGGGTTGTGGATGCTGCAAAAACCGGTTGATGAACTTACTTTCGAGACAACGCCAGAAACAATTTTGAGCGATCAATATAAATAAAGGGCTAGCAGTAAACGAAATCATAAAATTTATGAACTCTTTTGTCATGGGGGCGCAATTCACTAGCCCAGTGGCGACTCTGTGCTTCCGCTGGTTGACAATCAAGCACAATTATGTTAATATATAATGCTCTTCGCTCTGATATAATGAGCGTAGAGTACCTTGAAAATCGAGCATGAGGAGGAGGGCACCAATGGCTAACAGAATCTTCGGATTCATATCGCAGTTCATGGGACTGGATACCGTACAGTATCTGGCCCCGCATCTCCTGAAGGGAGTTGATACCGCTGATCCTGTTGCGATAGAAGAGGCTCTGTTAGCTACGGATCCCTTCTTTGCTTCAAAGATAAGCGGCAAAACCCCAACAGGCGTATCAATCGAAGGAGCTTTTGCTTTTGTTCCGCTTCTTGCGGAATACATGACAAGGCTCAATCACCCCATTTCACGTTCGACATACCTTCCAAAGATACGGGAAGCCGTCAATCGGCTTGCCGATCGAGGAGCATCGATCGTTGGACTGGGCTCGCTCACTGGTGCAGGTATTACTGGCGGCGGGAAGTTAGTTCGCCCTGTGAACACTTTCCTGACTACCGGCAATACTTTTGCCGCAGCTTCATCGGTTATGGCAGTAGATAAGGCGTTTTCGCTTACCGATCGCAAGTTTAACTCTGGCACATATGTTGTTCTTGGAGCCACCGGCTCTATTGGAACAGCTATAAGCCATGATCTTGCGAACAAACTTAGCGGCGATGCTAAATTACTACTGCTGGCACGACACGATGTACCGCTCAAAAGCTTATGCGATGACATCGCCAAACCGTTTGTCGATTATTCCACCGATATCGAAACTGGCATCCGCCAAGCCGATGTATTGATGGTGACGACGGCGGATCATGGCTGCATCGTCCGAGCTGAGTTGCCGAAACCGGGGGCGGTCATCGTCGATGACACGAAGCCGTGGAATTGCGACCCTCGCCTTAAACAGCGGGATGATGTCCTGCATATTGACGGTGGCCTAATCGCGGTTCCGGAAATTGACTTCGGTATGCCGATGGATTGTCCGGCTGGTACTATCTATGCTTGCCTAGTGGAGACGATCATCCTTTGGCTGCTTGCAGTCGAGGAAGATTACTTTCTGGGCAAGGTTTCCCCCTCTCAACTCCCGATTATGCGGGAGTGGGCGCAAGAATTTGGCTTTGAACTTGCACCCTTCCACAGCTTTAACGAGTTAATTCCCAGTGACTTCTACCATGATTTCATTCGGAAATTCAGCCGTTAAACTTTCCAAAGTCGAGTCGGACCGGGTAGCACACGCTATCCGGTCTACTTTTTTGCCTAAATTGCCAAGATTATCTATAATAGAATCAAGCAATTAATTCGGCGGGGTAAAATGCATATTACTTTGTCATCATACATACCACTCTTCAGTGCTGCTTTTGTTTTGAGTTTGGGTATATTTACTTTCTCGCGCTATTTAAGAACCAAACGTGAATTAGAATTGGTGCTCTCCCTGTTTTGCGGCTCAGTCACAGTCTGGCTCTTTGGTACCTTTATGATGTTTATAAGCACTACTGATGCACAAGCAATATTTTGGGATCGCTTTGTCTATTCTGGTGTGGTCTTCGTACCTACCTTAATGCACCATTTCAGTGTAGTATTTGCCGATCTGAAGGGACAGCGTAAATACTTAAAAATCGGTTATGCCCTATCACTTATATTTCTGATTTTGAGCTGGACTAACCTGTTTGTCTCCGACCTATATCGATATGAATGGGGCAACCACACAAAAGCTCAACTTTTCCACCATATTTTTATAGTGCTTTTCTTCGCTTATACCTCCGTGTTTTTTGTAAACATCTGGAAGTTTTACAAATCGGGTATTGATGAAAAATTAAAGAATCAGGCACGATATGTATTTGCTGCATTTTTCACTCTGATCGTACTGGGGGCACCGGCTTACTTGCCTGCATATGGTATTTCCGTCCCACCGTTTCCCTTTATTTCCGGATTGCTTTTTATAGTTATCCTCTCCTATGCCATCTTGAGGCATAAACTGCTTGATGTAAAAGCAGCCGGCGCAATCTTTCTAACTTTCATTTTAATAATTATCTTGGTTGCCAATCTATTCTCCAGCTCTTTATTATTTAAAATCCTAGCGCTCGCGATAATGTTAATTGTCGGATATTTTCTTTTAAATACAATTCAAAAGGAAGCAGAGCATGCTGAACGAAATGAAAAACTAGCCGATAAACTCGAGAAAGATAAGAAGGAACTAGTGGAACTCGATCGCATGAAGGATGAATTCCTGCAAATGGCAACTCACGAATTAAACACGCCGATTACGGCTATCCAAGGCAGATTGGATATGGCGGTTCGCGAGAATATGTGCAAATTGAATGACGAGCAAAAAGCCTATTTCCAACCGATTCTTAACGAAGTAATGAGACTTGCCCATCTTTCGAAAGACGTTCTTAACGTTGCCAGAATCGATCAGCACAGATTGACCATCAATCCCACTGAGACGGATATTGATGCTTTGATCTCCCAGATTGTTACCAGTTTAGACATCAAAGCCAAAGAAAGGGGCAACTCTTTGGCATATATTAAAATGAACAAAATGCTGCCGAAACTTACTCTTGATCAAAGTAAAATTGGCGAAGTCATCACTAATCTCATCAACAACGCCAACAAATTTACCGAAAATGGCAAGATCGCAGTCACCTCAAAACTTAAGGATGATGTGGTAGTTATCTCCGTGGCAGATACGGGCATCGGCATGGATAAAGAGGACCAAAAGCATCTATTTGAAAAGTTTTATCAGGCCGGCCGATTTGACTCCAACAATCCGCAAGAACAGCAAGGCTCTGGTCTTGGGTTGTATATTTCCCAAAATATAATAAAACTGCATGGCGGGGAGATGTGGCTAGCATCAGAGAAAGGCAAAGGCTCAACTTTTTACTTTTCTCTGCCCCAGGAGTATAAAGAAATTAAACAATCTACTAGAATCCACTCTGACGGCACTAATTTAAGAGTTCTTTAATCTTTTCTTTATAAAATCTTAATATATAAATCTCCGCAAGGAGGCTAATGTCTAAAAAATTACTGATCGTTGACGATAACAAAGGGAATTCCGATCTCTATAAAATGCGCTTTGAATATGATAAGTGGGAAGTTAAAGTGGCCTATTCCGCTGAGCAGGCAATCGAAATATTTGAAGATCACAATTATCTTCCTGATGCTATACTTTTAGACTTAATGCTCCCGAAGATGCAAGGCGACGAACTTTTAAAAATCATCAGAAAAGATCAAAGAACTAAAGATATCGTAGTCGTCGTACTAACGGCGTTGCAATTAAATCCCGCAGACGAGGAGAAAATCAGCGGCGATGCCGACGACTATATCTTGAAGATAGATATACTACCGGAACAATTGGTAAACAGGGTCGATGAACTAGTCGAAAAAAAAGCAGAGTAATATCGTCCTCTTGGCAAGCAATCAATTGCCTCATGTATCAGTCTTCAATATCATCAAAATACTGATTGTTTGAGTACTCAATTTAACAAATATAGGACTAGCTATTTTATCAATCACTTTTATTGACAGTGAATGTATATTGATAGTAGAATGAATGTATATTGATAGATTGAGGGGTAGAGTATGGAATCTCAAGCGCTAAATACAGAAACAAATAGCCTGATAGAAGATACTGAAATCATTTCAGTTGAGGAGTGCAAAAAATACTTGGGCAAGTATCAACTAAGCGATCAAAGAATTGCCGAAATCAGAGACAGTATTACCGGCATCGTTGACCACCTGCTTAACTCTTATCTGAAAGATTCGAGGTAGCTATGGCAAGCGAGGGACAAAAAGCACTAATCTATTGCCGAGTATCATCGGAAAAGCAAGTCCGAGATGGGCATGGTCTTGATAGCCAGGAGCATCGCTGTCGTGAGTATGCCATTCGCAACGGCTTGATTGTTGAGAAAGTTTTTCCCGATGGCAATATCACCGGCGGGTTATTTAACCGCCCTGCAATGCGGGCTTTGCTTGGTTATCTTACTACTCATAAAGGCAAAAAATATACGATAATATTTGATGATCTAAAAAGATTCGCAAGAGATGTAGAAATTCATTATCAACTAAAAGCTCAGCTTGTCAGACAGCACGGAGCAACCCTTAAATGCTTAAACTTTAATTTTGACGAATCGCCAACTGGCAGATTTGTCGAAACAATGATGGCGGCAACCGGCCAATTAGAGCGAGAACAGAACAAAGAACAAGTCTGCAACAAAATGAAGGCAAGGATTGAGCGGGGTTACTGGTGCTTTAATGCACCGGCCGGTTATGAGTATAAGCGCAATAAAGAACATGGCAAATTAATCACCCCAATCCGTCCAGCCATTGAGATTATCGCCGAAGGCTTAGTCATGTTTGCCAATGATCAACTTTCCCAGCAAATCGACCTACTAGCTTATTACCAATCAAAAAATCTGCACGGCCTATTAGGTTACAAAAAGATCAATCTTAATTTTGTAAAAAGAGTTTTAACCGAAATTTTGTATACCGGCCAAATCCAGTATGCCGAGTGGGGCATACCGATTTTAAAAGGCCATCATGAAGCCATAATATCGATGGAGACTTTTAATGCAAACAGAGAAAAGATTAGGCGACCAGCGAGAAAACCGCGCGAGACCGATAAACTCGAGTTTCCGCTTCGCCGAGTCATAAGTTGTAGTGTTTGTGGCAAACCGCTCACTGGGAGTTCTTGCAGAGGCAAATACAAGTATTATGGCCATTATACTTGCTATAACAAAAACTGTACTGCCAGCCCCAAAAATATCAGCGTTGATAAAGTCGAACAGGACTATCTGGAACTTCTGGACCGGATTAAGGCAGATAAAGAGATTTTAGAGGTAGTTAAGATTGCCGTAATCAAAGCTTGGAAGAAAAAAATTAAGACCTTTAACAATACTGAAGCAGTCGAAAAAGAAATTGCCGAAATCGAGACACAAATTGAAGAATATGTAAAATTGGCTCCGACAACCAAATCGGAGATTGTTAGAGAGCGCTATGAAGCAAAAATTGATGGCTTGGGACAGAGAGTCGAGGAATTGAAGGAGGGGTTAACTAACAAAAAAGAGCCGAATATCGAAGAGGCTCTTGATTTAATGCTAAATCTTATTGGAACTCCTGCCAAGATATGGAAAAAGGCAAGTCTGGAGCTAAAAATTAAGGTTCACAACATGATATTTGAGGAAAACCCTACCTACTCCTCAAAAACAGGCTTTGGAACACCTAAATTGTCGCTCCCATTCTGTATAAAATCGCTAAATAATTTATTGGTGGACCTAGCGAGAATCGAACTCGCGTCTCCACAATGCGAATGTGGCATCGTACCACTAGACCATAGGCCCAAGTGTACGGGGTAAAAATGCTGATGCTCCCTGCTCCGCACCGAACTTTGTTCTGGTGCTGGGGTACCAACTGAGCTACAAGCCCCTGTTTTCTTTCTTACATAAATTATCACAAAAAGAGCCCGTTTTAAAGATAAAAAACGGTAAATTTGCACAAACAACCTCACTCCGCATTGGCATAGATTGAAATTACCCCTGACTGTTATACCGAAGGAGGAAACAGGGATGAGCCGTAGGAAACGCGCCATCAATGACACAAAGATGTGTCAGATCGCGTACAAAAGCGGTTGCCAAGCGGCGACCGGCCTTAATTGCCACGGATGTCCAATTTTCGCTCAAGAAATGGCACCGTTAGACGATTTCGGCAATTGTATGCTATTCTCCAGCATCTGCGGCGGCGAAATTTTTTTCCCGTCACCCGTGCCCCACACCCGCTACCACGATCCGCTTGATCCTTATGACTTCGCCTGCTTTGCATTAGACAACTAGCCTAGTGCTCCTCACGGCCGGACCCCCACAAAGGGGCCCGACCGGCAGTAAAAGTTTAATTTTTATCAAACGGATCTCTAATCGTAATTTTTCCGGCGCGGACATCACCGATGCCCACATAAAGATCGGCCGTTTTGTCTTCTTTTCGAAGAAGGCCTCCACTAAAAATCACTTTGCCTAATGCTGAATTTTTTGGCGAAACATAAGGAAAATCATCGGCGGTTGTTAGAATCTTTAGCGGTCCAGCTTTCAAATTTTTAGGATCAAAAATAAAGGACATTGCATAATAGTGCTTCTTATCCCCTTCATAATGGGCAATGTGCCCCAAGACTCCAACCTTTCCATCCTCCAGCAGATGAAGTTCATTTGCTCCGCCCCATTCATCGTGACGAAATTGACCGTCGATTAATTTAGCCCTCGGAATCATTTTTTGAAGGTCTGACAATTTATCCGCCTCGGCATATCCGATTTGGCCCAAACCAGCCACGCCGCCTTGGGGTCGCGTAAATATTGCAATTTTTCCGGAATTTAATTGAATCAGCCGGATATCCTTCATCCCCTTCGGACCAACCGCAAAAGGTTTTTTAATCTTTCCGTTTTTGTTAAATAAATTAGATAAACCATTTTTATATCGATAAAAAACAGTTCTATATCCGAGTTTCTCGTTTTTTTCAAAAAAAGTCCGGACCCCACCCAAGATGTTAAATCCCTGAACATTTTCAATATGGAATGGATCTTGTAAATCAAAAATAGGCGCTTTTTCTGCTAAAGACCAACAGTTGTTCCTTTCTTTGAAAAATACGATTTGGCTATCCTCCGAATTTCTCGGTTCCATTCGTCCAAGCAAATATTTTCCATTGTTTAAAACTATCGGTTTGGTTGGATTGTAAACAGTTAGATCAGAAATATGATTTGGCAAATCAAATTCAAGTAATTCTCCTTCGGAAATACAATCTGTTTCATTTTTTTGCCGGTACTTATCCAAAAGAACCCGACAGGATTGTGGATTTTTATTAAAATTATGCATGTAGACGGACTATTATAGTGCACTTTTAATAAAACGCAACAACCAAGGATTTGCCCTTTAAATTAAAATTTGAGAAATATGTGAGTACTATCTATAAAGCTCCGGAATGCTTCTCACGTGCCCGAGCTCCCGTCTTTTTTCGAGTTCTTTGATATGTTTTTCTTTCTCGCTGACAAATTTTTCGATGTCAAAACCAAATTTTGAAATCAGCATTGAAGCATATTTTCCACCCAGAAAATGCGGGGTAATAACATAAGTTGCACCGGCTTCATAAAGTCCGATCGCCTCATCTACATCATGTGATATTACCATCACAACAGTTTTTTTATTTTCTTCTCTGATCTTGTTAACAATAAATTGGTTTGTTTCAAAATCCGGAATGCTTGAAATAACCATTTTTGCATTTGGCAGATTCAATTCGTCCAGAAATTCATTATCATCAGCATCTCCGTATCGGCAATTTACGCCAAGCTCGGTTAGCTGCTTTATTTTTTCGGGATCATAATCGACAATTATAAATTTTTCTTTTAAATCTTTGAATATTTCCAAAAAATCGTATCCGACTCGATTGCACCCGAGAAGCACCACATCGTAATTTTCATTCGTGGCAAAATGATGTTTTGAATCTTTTCTTTCAAAAATCAGACGGGATAGTAAAGGATAGAGTTTATTGCTAAATAATACTAAGTATGAAGAAAGAGCAATCGTGATGAGACTCACAAGAGTTAATAACGAAACGATATTCTCCGGAACATGACCTATCGCCACTCCGGCCATCAAAAAGATTAAAGAAAACTCGCTTAATTGAGAAAAATTTAAGCCGACTTGAAAATTGACTTTCTTTTTAAAACCCATAAGTCCTGTCAGAAACATAACTAAAATCGGCTTTATTATTATGATAAACAGAGAAAGTATAATTGCTTGGCGCCAATATTGTTCGACGCTCGCAAGAGTAATCCTTGATCCCAAAAGTATAAAAAACAATACAACAAAAAAATCACGAAGTGGACGAAGCTTTGAGCTGATTTCGAAATGGTAGGGAGATGTCGAGAGTGCGACGCCGGCTATTAAGGCGCCAATTTCCATCGAAAAGCCAAGATAGTGAAAAAGCGTTGCCAATCCCAGGCCCCAAGCGATTGAAAACAAAAACAGAAACTCTTGAGATTTAGCGAAAGATACACTAAGCAAAGGCAATACATAAATTGTGAACAAAACGACCAAATCGAGCACCACAATCCCCTTTAAGGCAGTCATTACAATAGTCTGCCAACTGGCCGAGCCGCTGTCAAAAGCCGAAATTCCTATCAATATTACAGAGACTAACAAATCTTGAATTAAAAGCAATCCAATTGAAATTTTGCTATAAAATTTTGTCAGATCTTTTTTATCCGACAAAAGCTTCATGATGATAATCGTGCTCGAAAATGTTAATGCTATTCCCAGATAAATCGAAATAATAGGAGAAAAACCAAGCAAGCGGGCCAACCCGTATCCGGCAAGCGAAGTAAGTGAGATTTGACCAAGTCCGGCCCAGAGAGAAACTTTGCCGACTTCCTTAATAACCTTTGGCGATAGATTGAGGCCGATAATAAAAAGTAGCAAGGCAATGCCAAATTGGGACAAAGAATCGATAATCTCTTTGAACTGAAAATTGGAAAATAAAAACGGACCGACAATAAGACCGGTAATGATATGGCCGATTATCAAAGGCTGTTTTAAACGCTGTAAAATTCCGGCAATCAAAGCCGCAATTACAATCGTTAAGCTTATTCCAATAAATATGTCCATTCCCCTCCCGAGCACCTTAATTGTCTAATAATCCGCGAGGTCCTTCGAAGTTATAACGAAGAAGGGCAAGAGCACCTTAATTTAATCTAATAGTCTGCGAGGTCCCTCCGTAGCTCTTTAGAGCGAAGGGGGATAAAAGTTAAATCAATCTTATTATATAATATTAAAAAAATAATTCATAATTTGTTCCCCGCCGAGTTCCTTTAGACACGACGGGGAGAACCAGAAAAGGATAAGGCATTCAAACCTTCTCCTCGGCCAGAATAAGATCCCGCTCCATCGCCTGACAGCGCTTCAGCAGTTCCCGCGCAGGCACCCTGTATCCGCACAAATAATTGCAAGTCGGCGATCGATCGGGCGGAATATCAGACTCGCAAATCAGCGGCGAATAGTTGCAAGGATGTTTGCTCTGCACAAGGTTGCAGCCGGCACAGATGTTGATAGTAGTATTGGCAACAGCTGCCCGAACTGCCAGCTCATAGAGCTTGCTGAGGCGCCGTCGCTTGAGCATGGTCGTATAGCCCATAAACCACCTCCAAAAAGATAGCCTCACTGGCATTGACCCAAATCTAGCATCAAGCCTTTGTCTAGTCAATCAAACAGAGTTGAAAAAATAAGCCTTTTTTGCTATTATCATTTAGAAAACAAAGTATTTGTGGGGGGCGATTAGCTCAGCTGGTTAGAGCGCGTCACTGATAATGACGAGGTCAATGGTTCAAGTCCATTATCGCCCACCATAAATACTTTTTTTAATTAGCGATCTGTTTCTGTAGTTTTGAAGGCAAGGACTAGGAAAAACAAAATCGATGGTTTTCATCACAGTTGGCCACAGGCGTGAAAAGAAAACCATTGCCCAAAAAAAGAAACCCTTTTCACAGGCTTTTGAAAATCATACCCGATTAAAGAAAATTTCAAACAACTCTTCAATCTTTTTTGCTACTTGCAAATCTCTTTCCGTTACCTTTGCGCCAATGCTATGTTCCGTTAATTCAAAAATAAAAGTTTTATAACTTATTTTTATATCGGGGTGATGGTCGATATAATTACAAAATGGCGCGAGATGAGTCAGAAGAAATAATCCATCAGAAAAATTGTCGAATTTAAATTCTTTAGAAATCTTATTGTCCTCGAAAATCCAACCAGAAATAGATTTTAATCTTTTTTTAATTTCTTCCGACGAAAGCGGCATCAAGTTTTTATCTTTTTCTTGCATGACTTAATTTTCCGCCACTATTTTGCTTTTTCCATATGCATTTATCCGAAATATAAGGGATAAAAAAACCGCCATCGCTGACGTTTTATTCGTGTGTTGTCGGTGTGCGGGAGCATGCTCCCGCACACCGACGAGTATTAACTCCGCCAAAGCTTGTACCCGATAACCTTAAAGGGCCAATTTTGATCCCTTAAAACTTCGAGTATAGCTTTTGCGTTGTTTTCTCCTTCACAGGGAATCTCTACCCACCGCTCCGTAGTGGTAGGTAGATGCCGAGCGCGGATCATACCAGTCACCAACTGCCTGATTCCGGCAGTTTTTAAACGCGAACCGATTACACCGGCAGCGCTATCTGGCACCCTTTCGCTCGGCGGGAAGTGAATCTGAACCTTCATCCGGTCGTTGTTGACCGGCTTTGAGGGCCCAAAATCATATTGCGGAGTAGTCGTTAGTCCCTTGTTAAACAATTGCTCCTGCAAAGTTCCGAGATCTTTTCTTGGTTTAAGCAAACGATAACCTCCCGAGTATTCCCATCATTAAGATGGGTAGAATAAATTAAAGAAACAAAAAAGACGGCCAAAACCACCTTTAATTCATCGTCACCAATCTCAAACAGTGCGTAATTATAGCCAATAACGCCAAATTAGTCAATAGTACTAAAAAAGCCGGTATAACCGGACTTTTTCTCGCAAGGCGAATATAGTTCTTTTCCAACTAAATAGTGATAAAGCACGCACCTACTTGTCGTTGACGAGTAGGATTTTGTCATCAGTTATTCGAAGAACGAATAATGATGATCGACCATCTCTCAATCTATGCAAGCATAGATTGGGATGACTCCTTAGAAAGGAGGTGATCCATCCCCACCTTCCGATAGGGATACCTTGTTACGACTTAGTCCTGATCATCGATCCCACCGTGGTGCCCTGTTGGGCCCTTCGGGCGTTACCGACTTTCCTGACTTGACGGGCGGTGTGTACAAGACCCGAGAACGTATTCACCGTAGTATGGCTGACCTACGGTTACTAGCGATTCCGACTTCATGAGGTCGAGTTTCAGACCTCAATCCGAACTGGGGGTAGGTTTGATGGGATTAGCTCCACCTTGCGGCTTTGCAACCCTTTGTTTCTACCCATTGTAACACGTGTGTCGCCCAGGACGTAAGGGCCACGCTGATCTGACGTCATCCCCACCTTCCTCCGACTTAACGCCGGCAGTCTCGTATGAAAATTAACATACAATAGGGGTTGCGCTCGTTTACCGACTTAACGGGACACTTCACAGCACGAGCTGACGACGACCGTGCAACACCTGTCTTAGGGTTCCTTACGGCACCCCACTGTTTCCAGCGGGTTCCCTAGATGTCAAGCCCTGGTAAGGTTCTTCGCTTGTTGACGAATTAAACCACATGTTCCACCGCTTGTGCGGGTCCCCGTCAATTCCTTTGAGTTTTAGCCTTGCGGCCGTACTACCCAGGCGGCATACTTAACGCGTTAGCTTCGAAACGCAGAGGGTCGATTCTCCGCATTCCTAGTATGCATCGTTTACGGCGTGGACTACCGGGGTATCTAATCCCGTTCGCTACCCACGCTTTCGCTCCTCAGTGTCAGGTAATGCCCAGAAGACTGTCTTCACCATTGGCGTTCCACACAATATCTACGCATTTCACTGCTACACTGTGTGTTCCATCTTCCCCTGCACACCTCAAGTAATGCAGTTTCGGATACGTTCCCCAGGTTGAGCCTGGGTCTTTCATATCCGACTTACAAAACCACCTACGAGCTCTTTACGCCCAGTAAATCCGGATAACGTTTGCACCCTACGTATTACCGCGGCTGCTGGCACGTAGTTAGCCGGTGCTTATTCATCAGGTACCTTCAAGATTATTCCCTGATAAAAGAAGTTTACGACCCGAAAGCCTTCATCCTTCACGCAGCGTTGCTGCATCAGACTTGCGTCCATTGTGCAAAATTCCCTACTGCTGCCTCCCGTAGGAGTATGGGCCGTGTCTCAGTCCCATCGAGGCTGGTCATCCTCTCAG
>Ga0172370_10002931_pt1 | contig 24099 bp, 16 predicted proteins | sample LakKiv5m_FD_114538 | JGI IMG/M metagenome (GOLD analysis project Ga0172370, IMG submission 114538) | Freshwater microbial communities from Kabuno Bay, South-Kivu, Congo - kab_022012_11.5m | ecosystem: Environmental > Aquatic > Freshwater > Lake | place: Democratic Republic of the Congo...
ACATATCCCAGGCCCTGATGGTCATGGTGTGCATGCCGGTTTCCAGTCCGGCATAAGGATACATAGCCGTTCCATACCGGAAGTCGTTCATTTCAGGGTTGTAATAAGGGTTCAGCACCACTGCCTGGGACCATTTGCCATCCATTGCCGCCAGTATCTCATGGCCCAGCCCGAGCCCTACGTGATTGATCCCGTCATCGTCGGACAGGTCCACCATGAGCAACGGGCTCCTGTCGACCTGCTGGCCGGAGGTAAAACTCCTGGAATCCATGTAGACAGATATTTCAGGGCCCTGGTTATCGGGAGTGACAGAAGGATCTATGCCCCCGATCACCACCCGGTCGTCGAAGCCATTTCCGTCGGCATTGTCCGAGCAGGCATAATAACTGATCTTCCCGAACCCAAAGGAGGGGGATATACCCCGGGGAACGACGAAGGAGAAGGTGAATCCGCCGTTTTCGATGGCTGCCGGACCGTCGCTCAGCAACTCATTCTGAATTTGGAAGTACTCTTTGAAACTTTTTGGCTGGTTTGCCATGGTTCGGTAGGTGACGGGTTTGTCGAACACTTTGGCACGGAGGGTGCCGTTGAACCCGGTGGCTTTGTTGCCGGCCTGGTCACGAATCTCGCCGGAAACGGTGACGGTTGAGAGGCCAAGCAGGGTGTCGGGAACTGCATCAACCGGTTGGCTGTTGATGGCTGTGGTGACTACCTGGTATTCGGGAAATGCGATTGACTGCGCCGGGTCACCCAGGAGCACGAAATTACGGATGTTGATATTATTGAGGTTGTTGTTTTTCGATATCCTCAGCAGGTCGCCCATTTTCAGGTAGTCCCCGTTTTCGTCCCTGTTCATGAGGTTGCGGAAAAAGGAGGTGTCTAGTTTAAAATTTGAAGTGGCCAAAGCAAGACGGGTTGTGGTATAGATTGCTATTGCCCCGGCTTTGGGTTTTACGATGACCATTTCCCCTGCACTGAACCGTTCGGGGTTGTCGAACCGGCTGAATTCGCAGGTGGCCGTGATGAATACAGGAAATTTTTCAGAATTTGTCCAACTCTCGATATCAGGGATCGTTAGGATTTTCTCTTCACTCCACGCATCCTCGCCTCCATGCCCGGTGTAGTTGAGAATAAGGCAGCCATCGGCGACAGCCTGGTTAATTGCTTCATTCACGGATGGATAACGGGGTCCTGAGGGCGTAACAATGAGCTGGTATGCATCACTGTATATCTTGTTCACATTGTAGACCGGGTATTTGGTTCCTACAATGTCGCAGAGTTCTTCGGCCTGCTGAAAATGAAGGTTTGAATCCTCATCGTCGGCCACGAAGGACATGACATTTCTCCAGGAAGAGAGGATCGTGTCATTTTTGTGTGCGTAGCGGACGATCTTATCGACGATGGCATCAGCCTGCTCCACACTGGACACCGGAAAGCGCCCCATCCCGATGTCGAGTGATCCTGCTGATCCCTGCCCGGCATTTTCGCCCATGATGCCGTAGTAATCGTCAGTGACATAAGTGGTGATAGGCTTTATCGACTCATCCGACTCAAAGGTCGGGACAAAATTCGTGTTGTTTGGAACCCGGTCTTTATAGTCGTAGGAGCCATCGCCAAATAGCAGGATGTACCTGGGTCCATCGGTTCCTGATGCTCTCAGGTAAAGCATCCTGATAAAATCCCTGATGGCGGTGAGATCGGGTTGTCCTGACCCAAATTCATGGTAGATCTGATCCGTTTCTGCGACAATGACAGATAGTCCCGTTTCGTTCCTGTGAAAATCCGCCAGCCTGTCGGCGTGGGCCCTGAACAACGGATGGGTAACGATGATAAGGTTTGCAGGGCTAAGTCCATGCAGGTTCTGGTTGGGAACGGGTCCGACGGGGATCACAGGGTAAAATCCTGATCCGTCGAATGCAACGAATTCCCGCAGCGTGGGAGTGGGCAGGGTAAAATTGAAAGCGCCGGTGGCGTTATTCCATGTCCCCTGCACTGCGCCAATCGCTCCAGGGTCGGTTACATCCCACACGTTCAATTCCTCCGGGCAGTCAGAAATCCAGAATTGTGTGTTTCTCTCTTCGTGAACCGAGTTGGGATCCCGGAAAGAGAACTGGGGCCCCACGAATTTCAAAAAACGCTGGGCGATGACTTCCACATAATTCAGCCAGGCAATGGACCCCGGTGTGGGGAGGTTGTATTCCAACCTGATGACCGGGTGCTCCTGCTGAAGTGTTGTCACGGATCCGCGCAGCTTGCTCTTGGCATAGACGTTGGTTGATTGCAGGTCGGTGTAATCCATGGTGAACTGGTCGATCAGTTCTCCGTCGTTGTAGATATACATGGTACTGACACTGGAAGACCTGGAGATTGCATACGTGTTTAGCTGGGCCGACGTGGTGGTGACCACGTTGGGGAAATCAAACTGAAACTCCCAGGAGGTCCGGGTTTCGTTAAATTCCTCTCCAACCCACATCTTACCCGAACGGATCAGGTTTGTTGAATCCAGGTCGTGGAACGCGTAATCAGTGAAACGGATTGAGATATATTCGGGGGTTGTATCAAGGGAAGCCACCGGCTGCACTCGTTTCCCCGGGCCAAGGTCGGTGGTCAGGAAATACCAGGTGAAATCGGAATAGAGGTTTTTCTGGTGCGTGAACGTGGCTGAGGACTCATGGAACTGCCAGGTGTCAGGAGCTTCTCCATAGAAGATGAAATAATCTCCCGGGTCGAATGAACCGTCATCCCCATCAAATACTGCGATTGGATTTTCGCGGAGGTCGTCGATCCTTGGTTCATTGTTGGCTTCGGGAAGCATCCCTCCCCCGTTGCCATAGAGCCTGATGTTTGAAGGGGTAATGCCGGAGGGTTCGATGCCCAGTTGAACAAGGTCATCATAGGTCACCTGGTGAATTCCTGTTTTCTGCACGGCAATCTTGTACCAGTTTCCGGTAGCAAGGACCGAATTTTCGGTAAAATTATTGTCTCCAAAAACAAGGAGAGGAATCAAAAAAATAAAGATACCGTATAGTTTCTTCATAGATTATTCTTTACCTGATGACAACAAGTTTCGAGGTGGCTGCATTTACATTTCCATCGGGCAATATAATTGTTGCACGGTAGACATACGTTCCTGTACTAACCTTCCATCCGCCGTCGGCTGTACCGTCCCACTCAACCGGCTCAACCCGGTATCCATGGATAAACTGGTTTGTCCGGATTGTCTTCACGAGTTTTCCGTAAAGAGTATAGATGTGGATTTCGATATCCACCGGAATATTTGTCTGGTTCGTCTCAAAGGAGATTGTCGTCCTGTCCTGGAATGGATTGGGATAGTTGTACAGATTGTCCAGCACGAATTCATTCGTGGAATACACGACGAAGCTGATAACGGCTTCAGAGGAATTATTGAACACGTCCCATACCTTTAGCCTGATGTTGTGTCTGCCTTCCGACAGGTTGTAAAACGGGTAGCTGATCCATCCGCTCTGGTAGGTATCGAGGTCGGCAACATAATAATCGTTCAGTATCTGCGGGTTCTGGGAGTCATCATCAAGAATTGCCGTAATGTCATGACCGATGCCGTTGCCCACCGTGTTTATCCCCGATTCGTCGGTGACATAAGCCAGAAGGACTGGATTCTGGTTGGTGATGCCTCCTGATACAAACCCGATCTCATTCATATAAAGTGTGATATCAGGGCCCTGGTCGTCTATGACCGCCAGGGGGTTGAATCCACCAACCACAATCGTGGTGTCGAAGCCATTGGCGTCTGTTTCGGCGCTCCTGGCATAATAGCTGATCTTTCCTGTCCCGTATTTATAGGCGATGTCTTTGGGAACGATGAAGCTGAACGTGAACCGGCCGTTGGTGACCAGTACTTTTCCCTTGTAGATCTGGTTTTTCTGGACCAGGAATTCGATAGGAGGATCTCCGTCATTGCCCAGAGTAAGGATCTCCGATGGTTTGTCAAAAACCGTGGGGAACACCTGTCCGCTGAAGTCAGCAACCAGCGTTCCGTTTTCATATTGCACCTCTCCCGAAATAGTCACTTCTGAAAGAGCCATCAAGGTATCGCTGCTGATGGAGGTGGTCACCACATTGAGTTTCGGGTAAGCCATTTTCAGGGCAGGGTCGCCCAGGAGGACAAATTTCCTGGTGTTGGCTGATGAAGAGGTATTATTCTTTGACAACAGGATCAGGTCACCCATCCGGAGGTATTCCCCGTCATCCTTGTCAAACGCCACATCGTAGAAATTCGTTGCCAGGGCGAAGTTACTTCCAGCGAAGGTTGGGCGTGTGGTGGTGAAAAGGGCTATGCCACCTCCTTTGGGATTCAGGAAAACCCATTCCCCTGCAGAGACTCTTTCGGGGTCATCGTACCGGCTGAATTCGCAGGTTGCCGTGACGAAGACCGGCATATTGTCAAAGTTGGTCCACGATTTGATATCAGCGACTTCAAGTACCCTTTCATGCGCCCAGCCGACCTCTCCGCCATGGCCCGTGTAATTGACGATCATGGCTCCTTTGTCTACCCGTTTGTTGATGGCGTCGTTCACCTCCGGACAGCGTTGTCCGCCAGGCGTTGCGACCTGCTGGTACGCGTCAAGGTAGATCTTGTCAATGTTGTAGACGGTATGCTGAGTATTTATCATGTTTGTCAGGTCCTCCACCTGGTTCATATGCAGGTTCCCGTCGCCGTCGTCGGCCACAAAGGAGATCACATTCCGCCAGTCGTTCTTTACCGAATCGCTCTCAGAACAGTAGTGCAGGATCTTATCCACCGCTTCTGTGGCCTCCTGTGCAGTCATCACCGGCAGGCGTCCGACACCCAGGTCGAGGCTGCCCCCGGTACCCTGCCCTTCATTTTCGTCCAGTAAGGCAAAGAAGTCGTCGGTCACATATGAATCAACGGGATCCAGGGATTCCGGTGACTGGTAAGCCAGCACGAAGTTCGTGTTGTTCTCCTCCCTGTTTTTATAATCGTAGGATGCATCTCCAAACAGGAGGAGGTATTTTGGTTCATTGCCCTGGGTTGCCCTGTTGTACAGCATCCTCATAAAATCGCGGATTGCCGCGAGATCCTGTGCACCGGAGGAGAACTCATTGAAAATCTTTTGCGGGGTGGTAATGAGGACCGATAATCCATTCTTTTCGCTGTGGAATTGTGCAAGCCGTTCTGCTTCGGGCATGAATGCCGGCCAGGTAACGATCACATAATCACGGCTGCTTGTTGCGTGAAGGTCCTGGTTTTCAACCAATCCGGCAAAATCAGGCCTGAGGTACCCGGAGCCGTCAAAGGCCACGAACTCACGGAGAGTATCGGTCGGGACCCTGAATGTACACGTGGTCCCGGCTATGCTGGTTTGAACAAGAAAAATGTTCCCTGGATCTGTAACATCCCATACCTGGACCTGCTGTCCCTGGGTTGTCAGTTTGAATTCGGATATATTTCCCGGACCGGCTGATTCGACGGACCGGAAACGGAGCTGGCTGCCGCTCATCCTGAGATGCCTCATAACATTTACTTCCAGGTAATTCAACCATCCGATGGCTGCTGTTGAGGGTTTGTTGTAAGTAAGCCGAATATCGAGTGTGGGCCGGTCGGATGAAAAGCAGTTCATCTCCATCTTCTCACGGGCATAGGTTGCCAGAAAATCCGCGGAAACCTGGGGGATGGAGATATTGAAAAGCGATTGTTCGTTGACGGTGATGTTGAACGAACTGCTGCCGGAGGTGGAACGTGCGGCTACTCTGGCTGAAATACATACAGGAGCAGTTTGATCGAGGTCGGCAAAAGCGAAGGAGTAGTTTCGTTTGAGTGTGACATCAAAAAATTCACCATCGTACCATTCTCTTCCCGATTTGATCAGGTTGATGTCGTCCTTTTCATAAAAAGCAAAGTCGTTGAACCGTGTGATTGTCCGGGTGACGGGACTGATAGTCCCGGGTTCAGGTATCAGTCTTTTCCCCTGTGCCCCGCCGTATGTAAGGAAGTAAAAGGTATTGTCGGCATAGATATTTTTCGTGTGCCTGAACAGGCTTTCCGGGCTGTTGTAATGCCAGGAATCCTGTGATTCTCCGTAGAAAAGAATATAATCTCCCGGTCCGAACTGGCCATCCTCTTCGCCGGTCACAAAGATTGACAATTCGCGAAGGTCGTCAATACGGTAAGAGCTGTTGGCTTCGGGGAGAATTCCTCCCCCGTTCCCATAGATCTTGATGGTGCGGGGATCAATCCCGGAGAGATTGATGTCCGATTTCACGAGGTCATCGTACGACAGCATATAGATGCCTGTAGCGGAAGCCGAAAATTTATACCAGGTCCCTTGTGCAAGCACGGAGTGTTCGGCGTAAGAATCCTGCAAATGCCCGGAAGGTCCTGACTGGCTTTCTGAGAATGAGCAGATGAGTTCAAACGAGATCACCTTTTCCACTATTCCGCTCAGCGGATCTCTCCTGAAAGGGAAAAAAGAGATCTCGACGAACGGCACTTTACGCTGCATTGCTATGGCGGCTTTTGGTTCGATACCGGTCGGGACCGAAGGAACGTGCCCGATAGCAAGGATCTCCTCAGGCGTAAGCGGTTCATAAACCACTGCGGTGAGCCGGACATCGCTGATCATGCCGTTCAGATCTTCCAGCGGGTTCCTCTGAAAAAACACCGGAAGCTTTCCGTTTTCATCGCTCATGGCGGATCCCTCGAAAGTCAGCAGAGATTCCCACATACCCGGGGCAATTTCCACACGTTCCACGGGATTCCAACGGAGATTTTTCCGGATTGTAACCGGGGTCATCTTACCGGGAAAGTCATCCTGAGCTACTGCCGGCATTGCCGAACAAAACACCAGTAAACCCAGCAGGATTAAGGTCTTATATTTTGGCATATCCAATCAGATCAAAATGGTAATGATAGTAAACGGTTTTTCAGAGTGCATATTGTCACATCACGGTTTAAATATAAGAAGGTCCCTTTTCCGCAATAAACTTTCTCTTTTTTTCGTATTATTGTGGTCTGAAAACAGCAGATTATCATTCTAGCTAAACAACGGATGACCAAAAAAGTTGCTTCTTTTCTGCTCTTTCTTATTCTGTTACCCGGAATGACAGTCATTGCGCAGGATCCGCAATTCTCCCAGTTTTATGCCAATCCCCTGTACCTGAATCCGGCATTGGCAGGCGCCACCATATGTCCCAGGGCCATAGCCAATTACCGGAATCAGTGGCCCTCTATCGAAAAGGCATTTATCACCTACAACGCTTCTTACGACCAGTATGTGGATTTTCTTCACGGGGGTGTAGGCCTGCTTTTTACTGCTGACCGTGCCGGAGGCGGGAATCTGAACACCACGATGATCAGCCTGATGTATGCCTATAAATTCAACATCACCAGCCGGATCTACGCAAGCGCAGCTGCACAGGTCACCTATTACCAGCGGAGGCTGGTGTGGGAGAACCTTCTTTTTGAAGATATGATTGACCCCCAGACCGGTGTGATAAATCCCACGTCAGAGAAGCAGCCGGACCAGCAAAGGGTAGGGGTCCCGGATTTTACGGCAGGGGTATTTGTGGGATATGAGGATCTTGTTTACGGGGGTGTTTCGGTATCGCACCTATCTCAGCCTGACATCGGTTTTTACGCGGATGCCAATTCGCAGCTTTACATGAAGATAACAGTCCACGCCGGTTCCGTGATCAACCTGACGAAAGGGGGCGGTTATGATGAAGACAAGGAATTCTCCATCTCCCCGAATATCCTGTACCAGCAGCAATTCAACTTCCATCAGCTGAATGTGGGCTGTTACCTTACCTTCGATCCGTTTATCGGCGGGATCTGGTTCAGGCATAATTTCGAGAATGCAGACGCCATCATTCCTTTTGCAGGAGTTCACTATAAAAACCTGCGTATTGGCTATAGTTACGACATCACGCTGAGCAATCTGAAGAGCTCTTCAGGCGGAGCCCATGAGGTCACGGCTTCTTGGCAGTTCCCCTGCATAGAAAAAAGAAGGCATATCCGTGCAATAAAATGTCCCAGATTTTAGTTATATATATCGATTTTTGAGGAGAATTTACTATTTTTGCCAGGCAATTTCATCATCCACAAACAAAACAAAACCAGATGAAACTTCACCAAATTCTTCAGCTCAGCACTGTCTTCGCCGTTGTCCTGTTGTCAGCTTCCTGTAAAAAAGAGACCTCCAGTACGACCGGTTGGGCTTACAACGACGCCAAGAATGGCGGGTTTGAAGTACGGCCTTACGAGGGACAGCAGACAGGTCCCGGACTGGTTTTCATTGAAGGAGGTTCGTTCACCATGGGTCAAACCCAGGATGATGTGATGTATGAATGGAACAACCAGCCGCGCAGGGTAACGGTAGCCAGTTTCTACATGGATGAAACCGAAACCCGGAACCTTGACTACCTTGAGTACCTATACTGGCTAAACCGGGTTTATGCCACTGACTATCCCGGGGTTTACAGGAAAGCGCTGCCCGACACCCTTGTCTGGCGTGATAAGCTGGCATACAATGAACCGCTTGTTGAGTATTATTTCCGCCACCCGGCATACCGCAATTACCCGGTGGTTGGAGTTACCTGGAACCAGGCCAATGATTATGCTGCCTGGAGAACAGACAGGGTGAACGAGATGATGCTGATCAAAAAAGGCATTCTCGCCATGGACCCTGCGCAAAAGAACGAAAACAATTTTAACACCGAAGCCTATCTTGCCGGCCAGTACGAAGGACTCGTGGATAAGCCTATGCCTGACCTGAATCCTACAGGTACCGGTACACGGAAAGTGAAGATGGAAGACGGCATCATGATGCCGAAGTACCGTCTGCCCACCGAAGCCGAATGGGAATATGCAGCTCTTGGCCTGATCGGGAACACGCTTTACGAAAGAGTGGTAGAGCGTAAAAACTATCCCTGGAACGGCAATTATGTACGTACAAGCGAGTCGAGGTACTATGGAAGTTTCTACGACAACTTCAGGCGGGGAACAGGCGACTACATGGGTGTTGCAGGGAACCTGAACGATGGCGCTGACATCCCTGCCCCTTGCGGATCCTATTTTCCCAATGACTATGGCCTTTACAACATGGGAGGTAACGTGAGCGAATGGGTGCTGGATGTTTACCGCCCGTTGAACTCTTACTATGTTTCTGGGCTCCGTCCTTTCCGTGGGAACGTGTTTATGACCCCTGAAACGGACGAAGAGGGATTCCTTGCAGAGAAAGACAGCCTTGGCCGCATGAAGTACCGCCCTGTCACTCCTGCAGAAGCGATGAACCGGAAAAATTACAGGTCGGCGGATGTCATCAATTACCTGGATGGCGACTATGAGTCGTTGATCAACGAGGAAGACTGGACCAAAGATCCCGACAGCCTTTCCACCAACCTCATGTACCAGTATGGCGTCACCTCCCTGATCACGGACAGGGCGAGGGTTTACAAAGGAGCAAGCTGGAAAGACCCGGCTTTTTACCTGAGCCCGAGCTCACGCCGGTTCCTCGATGAATCAGAGGCATCAGATGCTATCGGTTTCCGCTGCGCCATGACGCGCGTTGGCGGGGAATATCCCTGATAAACAGTCGGATATTACGGCCTCATCACCGAAATATTCCAAACCACCGAAAATATTGTCGAGGTTGTCTCAAACGGTGAGGCAACCTCGCTTTTTTATGCTCTCAGGCCCCCGAGTTCCCGGGACAGGTGGGAGGGCCTCACTACTGCCTCTACAACTGGAACGATTGTGCTTTAGTCAAAACTTTCCGGGATTGGAATAAATCCCGCATTCCCAGGTTCTTCCGGCAGTAGCTGATGTACTTCTTTGTGATCTTCAGGAATATTAAACCAATTTATCCCGGGATTGGCATTTTTTGTAATTTTACCCTGCTGCTACCTTTATGACCGAACACATGCCAGGCATCACAGAAAGGCTTTATTCTCTCTATCGACAATATTCTCTTATCACGACCGACAGCCGGAAGATCCCTCCTGGGTCCATTTTTTTCGCATTGAAAGGGGAGCATTTTGACGGGAACCGGTTTGCAGACCAGGCGCTGGACCAGGGAGCTGCCATTGCCGTGGTGGATGATCCGGCATTACAGGGAGATCCGCGGTATTTCTTCGTGGACGATGTCTTGCAGAGTCTGCAACAGCTGGCCATTCAACACCGGAAACAGCTTAAGATCCCCGTTATAGGCATCACGGGAAGCAACGGAAAGACCACTACCAAGGAACTGATTCACCACGTTCTTTCCGGCAGGTACCGTACGCTGTCCACCCAGGGAAACCTGAACAACCATATAGGGGTCCCTCTCACCCTGTTATCCATCAGAGGTGAGACAGAAATGGCAGTTGTGGAGATGGGAGCCAATCATCCAGGAGAGATTGCTTTCCTGTGTGAGATCGCAAAGCCCACCCATGGCCTGATCACCACTATCGGCCGGGCTCACCTTGAAGGTTTCGGCGGATTTGACGGCGTGGTAAGGGCAAAAACAGAACTATATACTTTCCTGAGGAACCATTCGGGGGAGGTTTTTCTCAATACGGAAGATCCACTGCTTGCCGGATATGCAGGAGGAATTCCCTCCATAACATATGGGTTGAATCCCCGTGCCGGAATAAGGCTTCAATCCCATCCGGGCACAGCAGGGACATCGGGCAGGATCATCCCCCGTATTACTCCGGCAGCTGCAGGAAAACTGATAATGGAGATCACATTCCCAGACGGCCAGAAGAAGACCGTGGAATCGGCTCTTTTTGGTTCCTACAATTCCCTGAACATTCTGGCAGCCGCTTGCGCAGGATTCCATTTCGGTGTTCCCATCACAGAGATTATCAAGACCATCCATGCGTATACACCAGCCAACAACCGCTCCCAGGTACATCAGTCGCCGCGCAACCTGTTGGTGCTTGACGCATACAATGCGAACCCGAGCAGCATGTCTGCAGCGCTGCAGGATTTTAACCATGTCTTCACTTCCGGGAAGATCGTTGTATTGGGAGATATGCTTGAGCTGGGCCGGGAGACGGACGAGGAACATCTGGGAATCCTGAAACTGCTTGAAAGTCTTGATCTGGATAGCGTTTTCCTCGTTGGGCCGGTGTTTTCGAGACTCAATACCAACAGAGGCTGGATGGCATTTGAAAACAGCGGAGATGCAAGCAGGTGGTTTTCCAAGAACCCGGTAGAGAACTCAACGATCCTGCTGAAAGGTTCGAGAGGGATCCGGCTGGAGGAGATCGTTCCTTGTTTGTGAGATACGGGCTATGGGATACGGGATGTTGGACTGGGAATTATGGCTAGGATGAGCAATGATGTGCAATGATGAGCAATGATGAGCAATGCTGTGCAATGATGAGCAATGATGTGCAATGATGTGCAATATGTTCTCGGACTGATGTCGGGCACCTCGCTTGACGGTCTCGACCTTGCCCACTGCAGGTTTGGACTCGTTAAGGGACGCTGGCACTACCGGATCCTTGAGGCTGAGACGATTTCATTTACCAAGGATTGGCAGCAACGGCTTCAGATGCTCGACAGGCTTTCGGCCGGCGATCTTGCCCTGGCCGACGTGGAATTGGGGCATCTCATGGGGAAACTGGCAAAAGGATTCATCGACAAACACCGCCTCAACCCCGGGTTCATTGCCAGCCACGGCCAGACCATCTTCCACCAGCCTCACTTGAAGTGGACCACCCAGATCGGTAATGGCGCTACCATTGCAGCCGAGACCGGGTTGCCGGTGGTGTGCGATTTCAGGTCAACCGACGTGGCACTTGGCGGGCAAGGCGCTCCATTGGTTCCCATCGGGGACAGGCTTCTTTTTCCGGAGTTCACTTTCTGTCTGAACCTTGGCGGGTTTGCAAATATTTCTTTTGAGCGTGAAGGAAGCCGTATTGCTTTCGACATTTGTCCGGTCAATATGGTACTCAACAGCTTAGCAGGTATGGCAGGAAAAGTTTTTGATGATAGGGGCAACCTTGCCAGAAGCGGAACCCTCCTCCCTGGCCTTCTGGAATCTCTGAACCAACTCGCTTTTTATCACCAGGCGCCCCCCAAGTCCCTTGGCAAAGAGTGGGTGGAGGAGTATATCCGTCCACTGATGCCGGATCCGGGATCCGGGATCCGGGATCAGCTTGCTACTTTCTGCGAGCACATAGCGATCCAGGTGGGAAAGAACACCGGTACAAACGGAGCAGACAGACTTCTCGTCACCGGTGGAGGAGCTTTGAACACCTACCTGGTGGAAAGGATCCGTCATCATGCAGCCCCTGAGGTCTTGATCCCGGACATCCTCACCATTCAGTTCAAAGAGGCCCTGATCTTTGCATTTCTCGGTCTTCTGCGCTGGAGAGGGGAAGTGAATTGCCTTTCTTCGGTGACTGGCGCTTCGAGGGATAACATCGGGGGGGCGATCTATTCAGGATGACCTCTCCCTGGGGCGGGTTTGGGACCCGCCCTAACTACTCCGCCACTACTTTTTCGCTTTACGTAATGATCCATTATCTTACTTTGAAGTTCCTCTTTAGCCGATCGCATGACGATATCGGGTAAAAAGGTGATTTGGTTATCAACTCCTGGTGCAAAGATACTGCATCAGTAGGATACAAGATCGAGGTTGCTTCAACTTCGCCTATCGGCTCGTTTCGCAATGACACGGTAACCGCCGTGTCATTGCGACAAACCCGATTTCTCGGGGGAGGAAGCAACCTCCATCTGCCTGGTATCACTCCACCACCACCTTCTTCGTCGACACCGTCTCTCCCCGGTATACCAGCCGGAAGACAACCATCCCGGCAGGCCAGTGGCTGATGTCCAGTTCCACCGGGGCTGAGCCCTGGGTAACCTGCCTTTCAAGTAGCTTCATTCCAAACAGGTCCCAGGCTTCCAGGGTGGCAGAGCCCCATTGGTGATAGACGGTGGAACCCTGAAAATCAGACGGACCGGTTCGTTTTTCCAGAAATTCAGGGACTTCGATGGTCAGGTGTCCGGAAGCCGGATTGGGATAGATCTTAAGCCGGTAGGATTCAGGTTCAACTTCCGGATCCTGTATGTTGACAATCAACCCGCAATCGGGATCCACCGTATCCGATACAATGGGATACGGGCAGAGGCTGTCGTAAGTACGGGGCATCGTGTACAGGCTGTCATATTCAAGATCGGAGTTGAGTTTGTAGAAATAAATTTTAAGACTTTTCCCAGAGATAGAAACAATCTTTTCATCAAAGCTAATAACCGAGTAACTTGTTCCGGTTATCCACGTTGGTTGATAATTTTTGGCATACTGTTGAATACCAAATGTGTCGACTTTAATCCATTTCGATGAATCTAGTCCGTTTACTGTTCCACCCACAAATGCAACAAGTGTTGTATCGTTTAAAAAATTAATGGCACCATGTCCACCAGGACATGCTTCAGGATATAGATCCTGAAAATATAGTTCTTCTCCAGACCCCGAGAATTTCCATAGTGCTGGAGTATCACAATAGTTACTATGCCAACCGATATCATAAAAAACCGGTCTGACTTTTCACGGGTTTATAAGACGGGAAACCATGAAACCCGTTCCCGCTGCCATAGACAAGTTTCCATATAACATTACCCGCTGTATCAGTTTTAATGTAGTAGGGTCTTTCATAACCACCGGTTCCGCCGGGTTCCGGATAATAACAACTTGCCGAGATCAGGTAGCAATTGCAATCTACGAACAAATTCTTGCTGTCCTCAGCAAACAGTAAACTATCGGGAGGATAATTCTGTCTCCAGATCAACTCCCCGCTTCGGTCAAATTTAAACAACTGGATCCTGTATTTGGGATTAGGGTCTGAATACATTGCCACGATCAGGTAACAACTATCTGATGTGGACCTTACCTGCCTCCCTCTGTCTCCGTCACCTGGCGTATTGATAACAGTACACCATTCAACCTCCCCACAGGCAGAAAACTTCATGATCACCGGATCCCCCCAGGAATCGTATTTATTGCTCTGCCCGGTTACCACAAATCCACCATCCAGAGTTTGATCAATACCTCCAAGGATTGACTGATATTGTCCATTTCCCACTTTTTTATCCCATAAGATATCCCCATTGATATCTGTTTTTATAATCCAACTATATCTATACGTGTCCTTTGGTCCAATAATAAAGTAGCCATTATCATAGGCCTCAATAAGCCAGCGAGCATAAGCCCCAGGGCCTGGTTCCTGTATGATCTTGGGCCAGTCCTGGGGATATGCCGTGTAACAATAGAAGATGATCAGATAAACAATATAGAAACCTTTTGATATCATAATCCGTTATCTGATGATTACAAATTTCTGACTCTGCAGGATGTTCCCTCCGATAACCAAGGTACAAACATAATTGCCCGTCACATAGGAAGTTGTGTTCAGCACAAACTGATCCTGCTGTTTTTGAACTTGTACCTTCTCCATCACTTTTCCTTCCTGATTGGTAATGACAAAGATAACCTGATCAGAGGAGTTCTGGTAATCTTTCAGTCTATATTCGACAATAGCATAGTGTTTGGCCGGATTGGGATATATCCTGAAATACTCATCCGGGGTTATCTGATCCGGCTTAACGTTAGGTTTTGAAGGAGCTGGATTGGACATGTCGGGAATTAATATGGGCTCATAATACTTCATCAGTTGATTGGCTAATAATATATTCCGGGCATAGGAACTGACTGGCTCACCTCCTGTGGCAGAGAGATTTTGCAGTACTGTGATTTGATAGGAACTTAGCTCAAGAATCGACTTTCCTTCCGTTTTCAACGAGGTCAATACACCAAAATAATCCAGGTAATCATAATATACCTGTTCCTGAGTATTCGATAAGGTAAAAGTAGCAGGAATGGCGTTTAGTACCTTGGCAACAAGTGTAGTGTCGCCGTTTTCAAGATATTCAAAGGCAAGCAAATACTTTGCTTTCAATGACGATTCCCTTTGAAGCAGTGCAATCAGGCTATCACGGGATGCCGGATTTATGGTGTAGGCTCTGTATGATCTTACCAGTTGATAAAAGAGATCCTGCCGTTTTGCTTTGTGGAACGCGATTTCACCTTCAAGGGTCTCTTTTGCCGATATTTGGGTTTGTCAGGCAAGTATCTCATCCATCATCGGTTCGGGCATAGGTACAAACCGGTTGTTCAATTCGTCCATAATGGCATTTGACTTTGCCGATTGCGGATTGGCCACCAGGATATCCCGGATCATGGCATTGGGGAACACCTCCTCATTTGTAATGGCCGATTTCATTACAGTATCAGAAAGATAGGGAGATTCGCCGAGCAGATCCTGGTGCAACGGTATGGCATCAGGGGGCAAACTGAAAAATACATCCTCATTCAGCGCTTCTGTATTCCCACCATCAACTAAGGATACATACTCCGCTAACAACAAATCACCACTTGCTGTTTCGCTAGCCATAGCGTCTTTCATCTCTTCCTGCGACCCCCCGGATCCAAGTCTGGAAGGACAGCAAGTTGAATCAAAATCATAGTCTTTCTGGTCCGGATCGACTAAACTTGTTGTATAGAAATCTGGTTCCACACGAGGAGCCCCCTGTACACCTGATTGAATATGATGATAGTAGAACACGAAATTCCCCTCGTTTTTGATGTCGGTCTCCGCGATCTGTACTGTTTCGTGATAGGGGGAGAAGGTATTGCCGGCAAGATCTTCCTTGGTGGCCGGACTTGGACTTCCCTGGTCGCGGGCGATCCCCTCTTGAGTTGTCAACAATGATTCCGATTTGACGAAGATAAAACAATTGTCCGGGAGAAAGTAATAAATTATTGTTCACTGCTTTAAATGTATCTCCTTCAATATGATAACCGGTTGCCAATTTGATGTGACTACCGTTGACCGTTGATGATAATCTAAATGGGAACTATACTGGTCCAATATGGCAGAGATTAATCGTTGCTTCCCTGAATAGTTGGTATCCATGCACTGGGATCTGGAATCCCAGAATAATCGCCATCGGAGGTATCCTTTGAATTCATGCGAAGGAGGATCAGTCAACTCCGGATGTTGATCATAGTAATTTTCTGATCTTTTGACTGATTCGAAATAGTTCTCCTGGGTTTGAGAAAATCCGGCGGGAAGGATAAATAAGAACAACACATACCCGGTTAGAATACGTGTCACGAGACGGGATAAAGATATCATAATTGCTGGTTTATTGGTGATCCTGGTTGTGGTAGACTTGTATTGCTTTTGAATTGAAAGGAGGTTTTTTATTTTCTGATATATGCGTGCAAAAATTATACCATACATGTATATGGCTCATAAACAGACATATACAAAAATGGGAGGGGGGGGGGGCGATAAGTGTCCAAAATTTAGACAATAATGTAAAAATTATGGACAATGCTTCTGCCGCCGCAACTCCAGAGACCTGCGTTAGTACTCCTTGTAAGCTCTCACCGGAGATTAAAAACCGGCGTTCATGAGGATTTTGGGTAATTTCAATCAGATTGCACACGGTTATTAGTTACTTAACGGAGATGTGTATAAAGAGCAGCCTCTTGAAAGGGAGGGAATGTGGTGAAGAAATCTTTCGGTATTTTTTAATAACTTTGTATTACCTTTTGCATGTTTTCCGGATTAATGAGAAAAATCATTATGACGGTAACAACAATTGATCTCTACAACATCCTGAAAGGTAAGATTGGTGAGAATGAAGCAAGAACACTGGTTGAATTTGTTGAAATTCAAGTGGAGAAAAAATTCGAAGAATGAATGAACGAAATCGCTTCAAAAGAAGATATATTCCTGGTAAAGAAAGATCTGTTTGAAGTCAAGTCGGACCTTGAGCTTACTATCGAGCAAGTTCGTTCCGACATGATCAAGTGGATGTTCATCTTCTGGGTTGGGCAGGTCAGTGTAACCGTGGGATTGATTTTGCTGGTTGTAAAATGAACTACAGGGAAACCCTCTCGTGGCTCTACAGCCAGCTCCCCATGTACCAGCGGATCGGGGGAGAGGCCTACAAGGCCAACCTCAATAACACGATCGCCCTTTCCAACCTGTTGGGCAATCCCCAGAATTATTTTGATTCGATTCATGTGGCCGGCACCAACGGCAAGGGAAGCGTGTCGCACATGCTGGCTTCTGTATTGCAGGAGCATGGACTCAAAACGGGTCTGTACACCTCCCCACACATGAAGGATTTCCGTGAACGTATCCGGGTAAACGGGCAGATGATCTCCAAACGGAACGTAAGAACGTTCGTAAACAGATACAAGGAAGTTTTTGAACAGATGCAGCCCAGTTTCTTCGAGATGACGGTTGGCCTGGCTTTTGACCACTTCAGGAAGGAGGAAGTTGATATCGCTGTGGTGGAAGTTGGCATGGGCGGCAGGCTCGACTCCACCAACATCCTTATCCCCCTGATATCTGTAATCACAAATATCAGTTTCGATCACATGCAATTCCTCGGGGATACACTGGAAAAGATTGCCATGGAAAAGGCAGGCATCATCAAGCCCGGCGTACCGGTCGTGATCGGGGAGACGCAACCGGAGACAGAATTTGTATTCAAGAAGAAGGCAGAAGAAACAGGGTCGGAAATTTGTTTTGCGGACCAGGATGCGAGATACTGGATGCGAGATACGGGACCCGGCATCCTGGATCTGGCATCAGACATTCATCTTCCCTTAAAAGGCCTTTATCAACAGAAGAATCTTCAAACCGTCCTGGCTGTCATTGAATCACTCAACGCTCCGTCATCAGGCCTCCGGCCTCCGGCATCCTGCATCCGGCCTCAGACAATCCGAAGGGGCATCGCCAATGTGACCATCAACACCGGTTTGAAGGGGCGTTGGCAAATCCTGGAGGAAAAGCCGCTGACTATCGCAGACGTTGGCCATAATGAAGCCGGCATAAGGGAAGTGCTGGCGCAGTTAAATCAAACGCCGTACAATAATCTTCACATGGTTTTCGGCCAGGTGAATGACAAGGATATCGGGAAAATTCTTGCCCTTCTTCCAAAGGAGGCTACCTATTACTTCTGCAAAGCCGATATCCCACGCGGCCTCGATGCGGAAGAGTTGCAAAGGCAAGGGGCTGCCGTGCGGCTGAAAGGCAAATCCTACGGGTCGGTCAGGAAAGCGTATGCTGCCGCCCGGAAAGCAGCAGAACCTGATGATCTCGTCTTTGTTGGCGGGAGTACGTTTGTGGTAGCGGAGGTGGTTACGTAGGACGTGAGACGTAAGATGTATGGGGGTATGGGGGTATGAGAGTATGAGGGTCGAGGATCAAGGATCCAGTATCAGTAAACGATTACTTTGATAAGAGAGTTGCTAAGTTCGGTTAATACTTCCAGGAAATAAACACCTTTTTCCCCGAGTGTGATGGTCAACATTTTCTCCCCTGCCCCGGTTAACCGGTTGGTTATCCTGCCGAAAATATCATAAACACGAACTTCGATAATTTGATGCTCTGAGCGAATTGTCAACCTTCCTGAAGTAGGGTTCGGGGATACCAATAGATTCGATATTTTTTCATCCGGCAATCCTGCTGGTGTTCCCAGTTGTACTATGAAAATGCCGGAAGGTGGCGTAAAGTCCGATTCCAGAGCAAATGAAGCCGTCCTTGAAAATTCCTGGGTATTTTCTTGAATGCTGTGAAATACAATGGAATCATTTCCCGACCCCGAAATGTGGTCAGCGCTGAGCCACTCAGGAAAGTCACCGATCAGCCACCAGGCAACATTGGCGTCAATGAAAAGAGTATCATGGCTGTCAGGTAAATAGGACAGCTTCATTGTATCAGGATTTGCAGATAGTGAGCCTTCAAATGCTATTTGAACCACCGTAAAACATTGTGGTTCAGCGCATGACGACATCATTGTAAAAGAATCGGCCCGGGTCAACGTATCCGGGTTCTGTTCAACAGCCCTAACCAGAAGGGTATCTGTCCCAGAACCGTTAAGCTTGTCGATTTCAAGCCAGCTGGGAATCTCTCCTTCCAGATGCCAGTCGGCATTTGTACGTACATATAATGATCCCGTACTGTTGACTTTGAAATCCAGCATCAGGGTATCGGGGTGCAACGAGAGGGAGTACATCTCCGTAAGCGGCCGTTTCCAGACACCCACCCTGGTTGCCGCATAGAGATCTCCATCGAATATGCACAATTCCCGCATGAAATGATAGTCAACCAATCCTGCACCCACATCAAACCACTCGTCACCCCCATTGGGAGAGACCCAGATGCAACTGGTGTTGGCAACAAACAGGGTAGAGTCTGTAGCCAGGATATCGTCGGGCCAGTGCGGGGCCTGTCCGGTCCCGTCGCCTGTAGGTAGCCACAGGACGGGATCTGCTGGGGTCTTGAAAACATATTCTGCTCCTGAGTATAGAAGCGAGTCCCGGGCTTCCAGGGCCAGCGCCCAAACATTCGTCAGCCCGTTGTTCGCCTCCGTCCAGGTATTCCCGTGATCAGCCGATCTCCTGATCCCGTTGTAGGTGGAAGCAAACAGATACTCCCCCACTTTAGCAAATGCGTAAACCGTTTCGTCTTCCCACAAGGGTGTCCAGTAGATGCCGTTGTTGTTGGTCCGGTAGAGTCCCTCGTGCGTCCCGGCAAACATCAGGGATCCGTCCCTGCCTATGGTCAGTGTCGCCCCTTCGTCCAACCCGTTGCTTGCCGGTATCCAGCTCTCCCCCAAGTCATAGGAGACACAGATCCCCGATTCGGTACCGGCAAAGAGGATCGAATCCTTCGCTGCCAAACACCTCACCACACGGTGGGTAAGCCCCTCCCCTTTCCGGATCCAGTGCTCTCCATAGTCATCCGACCGGAAAACGCCCAGGTAAGAACCGGCAAACAACCTGTTGTCCAGTTCAAGTAGCGATGTGGCAGACAATGGCGCCAGACCGTTGTTGCATTCGTTCCAGCTGGCGCCCTGATCCTCAGACCGGTACATCCCGCCGAACACACCGGCATAGAGCCGGTCATTCGCCTGTCCCAGTACACTCAGCGGCATGAATCCCAACCCCGAGTTCACCGGTTCCCACTGCCCCCCGGAGTCCTGCGACCGGAATACACCCGCTCCGGGAGTTCCGGCATACAGAAAATCTGTATCCCCTGTCAGGGCAACAACTGTAGTATCGGTCAGCCCGTTATTTGAGGTAACCCAGGTGATTCCTTCGTCCGGTGTTTGATACACTCCGTATGAGGTTCCGATGTAGAGAACCGGATCCTGGAACCATATAGAGCGGATATAGCAATCTTCGGGCAGGGAACCGGCGGGGATATTCACCCAGCCGGCTTCCAGGTTTTCCAGATAATAGAGCGATCCATGATATGTACCAGCATATAGCCTGTTCCCGTTCCGGTACAAGGCGGTGACGATGGTATCATTCATTCCGGGATGATACGCCGTCACAGTCCCTCCCATGTCGTCTGACCTGAACACCCCTTTGGTTGTGGCAAGAAACAGGTTGCCTGCAAAAACATCCATATCGGAGATGAAGGCATAAGGTGGTAATCCCGGATCCAGGATTTCCCAGTTGATCCCTGCTGAGCCTGTCCGGTACAGTTCGCCAAAATTGTAGTTGACCCCTATAAACATGAAGTTATCCTGCACCGCGAAGGCGGTGATCCGGTACAGAAAATCGGGAAGTCCGTTACTGATGGAAACCCAATTGGAGCCCGAGTCAGCAGAGAGGTATACTTCGGAATTGGTGGTGGTGAACAGGTTCAACCCGTCTGCCAGAAAGGTGGAGAGGATGCCTCCGTATGGTCCGTTGGTAGGAGTCCACTGGGCAAAAGTGAATGGTTGAATAACCAGGAATAAACCCACTATGCAAATGATTCTCATGCAGCAATAAACTGATGTGATAAAGGTACAGTAAATATAATTCATGTGTGAATACTTTTGATTTCAATGGTCACATGGAATATCCATTATTTTCATTCCCGGTTGGTATGAACAATGTTAGTATGGATATTTCATTTGTATATTTGTAAAAAGTGTATTCTATGAAACCGGGCAGTGTTTTCATTGTTCTTCTCTTATTTCTGGTTCCGGTGACCCTCACCGCCCAATGGACGTTACTGAATCCGATGCCTACGAATGAACACCTCACCGCCTTGTATTTCGTCGATAGCCTGACCGGTTACCTAGTAGGCGAACATGGAACAGTTGTTAGAACTGCCGACGGTGGGGCTACCTGGGTAAACAGGGACACTCCCATCAGCTGGACGCTGAATGATGTGGCTTTCACATCTGTTCTGGAAGGGGTTGTTGTGGGGGAACTCGGCACCATTCTGAAAACATATGACGGCGGAGAAACCTGGATTGATGTCGGGAATTACGATCCGCCGCTGAAATCGGTTGAGTTTGTATCGTCAGATATAGGGTACGCAGCCGGACTGGGAGGGACCGTGACTAAAACCCTGGATGGCGGATCCTCCTGGAATGCAGGTCCGCCTGCGGGAGGAGATGTGTATGCGATCAGCTTTGCGGATGAAATGACCGGTTACGCCTGTGGCCCCGGGGGATTCGTTGCCAGGACCGTCAACGGTAGCGCCTCGTGGGACCAACTGAACACCAGCGTTCCCCAGTCATTGCCATTGTACTGCATTGATTTCCCATCCGTTGATGTGGGGTATGCCGGAGGAGGCATCGCCTGGCCGGCCGACGGGGTGATGATCAAAACCACCGACGGAGGGAACAGCTGGACACAGCTTCCAGGATTCACAAATGTGTGCATCCCGGCAATGCAGTTTCTGACCCCCACCACCGGATGGGTGATCCATGCACTCTTTTCATCGGGCAGCAAGACCATAGATGGAGGCGCTACGTGGACAGGTTTTACCTTTAGTACCGGTGTATTTTCCAATTACATGACCGACATCTTCTTCGCCAACGAGGAAAAGGGATTTGCCTGTGGTACGTATGGTGAGGTCTACGCATCGGAGGACGGGGGACTGACCTGGTCACCGAAAGGTTCTTCCCTCCGTTCCGATTTGCTAGACATAGCCTTCACAGATGAGATGACTGGATTCGTCGCGGCCGACCATGCACTTTTCAAATCCATCGACGGAGGCTCCACGTGGGATTCTGTCTTCCCCGACACCAGTGGCAACTATCACATCACCAACCTCAGCTTCCCGACCACTGATACAGGATATCTCTCTACCTGGAACCAACTCTGGCGGACCTGCAACAGCGGGGAAAACTGGATCAAACTGCCTGCAGCCTATGCAACCACCAACATGATGGACATCTGCTTTACCTCCGGGCTGGATGGGTACATTTGCGGTTATTACGGGAATGTGTGGATCACGCACGACGGAGGATACTCCTGGGAGTCATCTCCCACAAACCCCACAGCCAAAGGCAGGGAGCTCTTCTTTCTTTCCACAACTACCGGGTACCTATTGTGCAATGATGGCTCTTACTATAAAAGCTCCGACGCCGGCGAAACCTGGACCCGGTTTGTGCCAAGCCTTTCCGGAGCCTGGCAATCGATCTGCTTTACCGATGAACTGCACGGATATCTCGGGGGATCCGGAGGTGTCTGCTCACTGATCAAAACCGTCGACGGCGGTGTGAGCTGGACCGGTAGCGCCCCTTCGGGTATGGATGGCATCTTCGATTTGAAATTCTTTTCTCCTGCAAACGGATATGTTTTCGCTGAAGGAGGCATCCATCATACCACCGATGGCGGCAATACCTGGATCCAAGAAGTACAACTCGACCAGATTACCTATCAGAAAGCGGCCATCATCGCTGAGAACATTTTTGCCGTGGGAAACGCCGGAACCATCATGAAACGAGCCGATTCAATCGCAACCGGCCTCCACAATGCACTCGGACCTGTACACGAACTTTTGTTTGATTGTTTCCCGAATCCCATGACCGATCACCTTCAAATCACCTGCATGCTTCCTCACGTAAGTTGTGTTTCTTTAGCTATGCATTCAGTACAGGGCCTCTTTGTCCGATCAATTGATCTGGGAGAACAGCCTGCAGGTAACTTCTCCTTCGATCTGACTATTCCGGATCTGAAACCGGGATTGTACCTTGTCCGTATCATGGCAGGAGACCAAACCGCCACAAAAAAAGTCATAAGATCCCACTTACCCTGTCCATAGGATACAATTGTTCATCTAGATTTTCATACCGGTGATGGAATATTTTTTACTTCGGGATGAATAGATATTACTTTTAACTCATGAAATCTAGTTTGTCTGTCACTGTCATCCTGCTGCTCTCCTTCAATTCTTTAGCTCAGCAGTATCCTGATACTTCATTCACGTATCCCATCCGGCAGGCCGCTTATCTTCCCGGAACCGGCCCGGTGATCTATGTTGATGAGGCCCATCATAACATGCATACGCTGAATGCCGGTTTTTTCGCTTTCGGCAAATTGCTGGAGCGGGATGGTTACAGGGTTCAGACTCTTACCTCTACAATTGACAACGAAGATGTCCTGAAGGAGTGCAGGATCCTGGTGATCGCCAATGCTCTTCATACTTCCAATGTAGGGAACTGGGTTGTACCGAATCCTTCAGCATTTTCAAAGGAGGAGATCCAGGCCATCAAGCTCTGGGTAAAAAGCGGGGGCGCCCTGTTGCTGATCGCAGACCATATGCCTTTTGCAGGCGCTGCCTATAAACTGGGAAAAGCATTCGGCTTTGAGTACATCAATGGTTTTGCCTTTTTTGATGAAAGATCGTGGCCTCCAATGATGTTTACGGCCGGGAACAAAACCCTGCCTTTTTCACCAATCTCTGCGGGCATCAAGGATTATGAGGTTGTCGACAGCGTCGCCACTTTCACAGGTTCAGCATTTTATGCACCCGACTTCGCCACGCCGGTCCTGAGTTTCCTGGATGGAGTAACTTTCCAGCCGGATACAGCTTGGGCGTTCCACAAACTGACTCCATGGGAAAACCTGGAGCCATATCACCAGGGCGCCATCCGGAAATACGGGAACGGCAAAGTGGCAGTTTTTGGTGAGGCAGCCATGTTCACTGCCCAGATTGTCAATGACACGATACCGGTTGGGTTCAATTCCGAATATGCTCCCCGGAATGCACAGTTTACCCTCAACCTGATCC
>Ga0172370_10002933_pt1 | contig 24096 bp, 22 predicted proteins | sample LakKiv5m_FD_114538 | JGI IMG/M metagenome (GOLD analysis project Ga0172370, IMG submission 114538) | Freshwater microbial communities from Kabuno Bay, South-Kivu, Congo - kab_022012_11.5m | ecosystem: Environmental > Aquatic > Freshwater > Lake | place: Democratic Republic of the Congo...
TATCCGGCAGGAAAATTCCAGGGGGAGGGGGTTGATCCGGGGTTGTTTTTGGCTGCGGGTTTACCTGGAACAGATGATTAATCGGTATTTACCGCCTCTACCGGCGAGCATCCTGGCGGCGATGGTTTTAGGCCAAAAGCGCAATCTTCCCTGGCTGGTAAATAATTCTATGGTTAAATCCGGAACCGTGCATATTTTAGTAGTGAGCGGTTTTAATGTAGGTATCGTAGCATTTATGGTTAATTTATTACTTAAAATTCTGCGTTTTCCGCGCAAAGCGCGCATTATTTTAACGGCGATTTGTCTGCTCATTTATTGTTTAATCACCGGCGCGACTAATCCGGTTATGCGCGCTACGGTTATGGGTTTAATTTTATTGGTAGCGTATCTTTTGAAAAGACAGCCGGATATATATAACTCTTTGATGAGTGCGGCATTATTTATATTGGCGATTAATCCCCGCCAGATTTTTGACGTTGGTTTTCAACTTTCCTTTGTGAGCGTGTTCGCTATCGCATATCTTTATCCTAAGTTAAAAGCTTTGATACATCCGGAGGTTTGGCGCATTAATATATTAAAATTTATTGTCGAAGGCTGCCTGGTTTCATTATCCGCCTGGTTGGGCACTCTGGTAATTATCGCTTTAAATTTCCGGATGATTGCTCCGATCACGGTTTTGGCCAATATTTTGATTGTTCCTTTGGCCACCTTGATCACTTTATGCGGGTTTACTTTGGTTTTATCCGGATTGATTTATCCGGATTTAGCGCATCTTTTTAGTTTGCCTACCGCGGCTTTGATTACTTTACTTTTAAACATAAATGCTGTCTTGATTAAGTTTCCCTTCGCTTATATTTATTTTTAGAGCCTATCCCTTATTTGTTTGACAAAGCCTTTCGGCTATGGTAAGTTCATAATGTTATGAAACGTATAATCTTAAGCTTGTTAATAATTTCTTTTTTCGCGATCCAGCCGGCCCATGCTTATTGGATTTGGACTCCCAAGAGCGGAAAATGGGTTAATCCCAAGAATCTGCCTAAGGATAATCCTAAGGAGCAATTTGCGTATGCGAAGTCTTTTTTTGATGATAATAAATATGAGCCGGCCAAGCGGGAATTTCGTAAGTTGCTGAAGGCTTATCCCAAGAGCGCGGAGGCTGCGGAAAGCCAGTATTATTTAGGTTTAACCGAAGCCAAAGAGGGTAAATTATACGATGCTTATTTGGCCTACCAAATGGTGATTGATAAGTATCCGTTTAGCGAGCGTATTCAGGAAATTATTGAGCTGGAGTACAAGATTGCCGAACAGTTTATGGCGGGCCAAAAGCGCAAGGCTTTGGGAGTAACTTTGCCAGTTGAGAATCCGGCGATTGAAATATTTGGCAAGGTCGTCGAAAATTCCACCTATGGTGTTTTGGCTCCTAAGGCGCAGTATAAATTAGGGTTGGTTTTAAAAGGGTTAATGCGTTATTACGAAGCGGAGGAGGAGTTTAATAAAGTAGTCTCCCGTTACCCGGATAGTGAATGGTCGGCGGCAGCTAAATTCCAGATTGCTTCTTGCCGGGCAAGTTTATCCAAGGGGTTTGCTTATGACCAGGGCTCAGCCCAGGAGGCGAAAGAAAAGTTTCAGGAGTTTGTCAATGAACATCCGGATGCGGTGCTTTCTTTAGATGCGGAAAGAAATATCAGTCAAATCCGGGAAAAGGAAGCTGAAGCAGCTTATAATAGCGCATTGTTCTATGAGAAACAAAAAGCTTTTGATTCAGCTAAAATTTATTATAATAGTATCGTTAGTGATTATGCGCAGAGCCCCTGGGCGGCGAAAGCGGTGGCCAGATTACAGATAATGGAGCAGAAAAATGAAAAATAAGTTTGGTCTTTTTTTATTTCCGATTGCGATATGCTGTTTATACGTAGCGGGTTTAACCGGATGCGGTTATACTACCCGTTCCATGCTTTACGGAAAATACAAGACAATCTATATTGCGCCTTTTCTGAATAAAGTGGATGTGACGCAGGAGGCTTATTCGGCGAGCAAATACCGCATCTATCGGCCGATGCTGGAGACCGATATTACTAAAAAGGTAATTAACCGGTATCTTTTTGATGGGAATCTCAAGCCGGTTAAAGAAGCGGCTGCGGACTTAGTGCTTAAAGGGGAGCTGATTGAATATCGCAAGGATCCTTTGAGCTATACTGCGAATACGGAGAATGTTACTGAATATCGTATCAATATTTATGTAAATCTAAGCCTCTGGGATACTAAAGAGAATAAACTGCTTTGGCAGGAGAACAACTTTAATGGCAATTATTCATATTTTACCGCGGAGAATACCAATACCGCTAGTGTTCTGGTGCCGGAAGCGACGGCGGTGAATAACGCCATCGAGGATTTGGCTCGCCGCATCATCGAACGTACAGTTGAACAATGGTAATATGGTCTATTTACTTATCGGCCAGGATATCGCGGCCAAAGAAATCCAGCTTAAGAAGATAAAGCAGGAATTCCTTCCTCTCCAACTGCAAGATTTCAATTTGGATACCTTATACGCCAAAGAAATAACTTTAAAAGACATCCAAGAGAGGTTTTTGTCTCTCCCGTTAAAAAGCGCCAAAAGAATCATGGTGATTAAAGATGCGCATTCGTTGAATAAGGAATCCCGAGATTTTCTTCTGGCTTTTTGCAAAAAACCGTCTAAAGACTTGGTTTTAGTTTTAGATTTCGCGCAATATGATTATCAGGATGAGCTTATTAAAGGTGTCGGCGCGCACGCAAAACTTTTACGTTTTAAAGAAACCGTTAATCCGGATACTTTTGCTTTGAATCGGCAGATCGAGTTAAGAAAGACAGATGCGGCTTTACGTTTATTGAATCAACTGCTTAAGAACGGGGAGGCTCCGGAACGTATCTTGGGAGGTTTGCGTTATGCCTGGGAGAAGCAGGATATTCAGAGCTTGAGCGCGAGAAAAAAACTAAAACTTCTTTTGAGTTGCGACTTAGAAATGAAAACCGGCAGGCTAAAGCCCGCTTTTGCTTTGGAAAAATTAGTCGTGAATTTATGCGGTTTTGCTTAAGCGGCGCATCAGGCGTGATTTTCTGCGGTTAGCGGTAGCCGGATGAATAATGTTTTTTTTGGCCGCTTTATCCAGCTGAGAAAAAACTTTGGAAATAAAGGTTTTCGCTTCCGCGGTGTTTGCTTGTGTGAGTAATTCTTGAAATTTTTTAATTGTTTTCTTAAGCTGTCCCTTGATTTTAAGGTTACGGGTATGTTTTCTTTTATTTACCCGGTTACTTTTTAATGATGTTCTGCGTCTAGGCATGTATTCTCCTTATTTTTTCAAATTGTTTTCTGCCTGCCGGCAGCTGTTTTGGTGTTGGCGCAATGATGATAGGCAATATTATTAGCATAATTAATCCCCGATGTCAATAAACAAATACTCCCTCGGTAATCAAAATCAAGCGGTTGCCCGTTGGGCAACGACAATCAGCCTGGCAACCCTTGTTTCGCGCATTTTAGGTTTTATCCGGGACGTGATTATTGCCCGGTTATTCGGAGTTTATCTTGCCGCTCAGGCTTTTGTGATTGCTTTTCGTATTCCGAATCTTTTCCGCGATTTAGTCGGAGAAGGCGCTTCGAATGCGGCGATTGTCCCGGTTTTAAGTGAATATCACCTGAAACGTTCCCGGGAAGAATTTTGGGAACTGGTTAACATTCTGCTTAATCTTTTGGCCGTGATTTTAAGCGCGATAACCATCTTGGGGATAATTTTTTCCCCTTTAATTGTGCGCCTGATTGCTCCGGGTTTCATCGCGTCTGCGGATAAACTGCAGGCGACGATTAATTTAAACCGTATTATTTTTCCCTATCTTCTGCTCATTGGCCTGGCGGTTTATGCCATGGCGGTGCTTAATTCGCTCAAGAGCTTTACGGTTTCCGCATTTGCGCCGTGTTTATTAAACATTGCGATAATTGTTTGCGCTTTGCTTTTTGGTGAAGGCACGGCCGGATTGGCCAGCGGTGTTTTGCTGGGAGGTATTTTACAGTTGGCCGTGCAAGTTCCTCTTTTATACAAAAAGGGATTTCGTCCGAAATTTATTTTGTCTTTAAAGCATCCGGCGGTTGTGCAGATTAAAAAATTAATGCTGCCGCGGCTGGCCAGCACCAGTATTTATCAGTTAAATAATTTTGTGGATACAATTTTTGGCTCCTTAGTCGCCGTGGTGGGAGACGGAGGCGTGGCTGTGCTTTATTTTTCTTACCGGCTGATACAATTTCCCATCGGTATTTTTAGCAATGCGATTGCCCAGGCGATTTTGCCGACTTTTTCTACTCAAGCGTTAGAGGAAAATCAGGAAAATCTTAAAAATACTCTTTCTTGGGGATTGCGCATAGTTTTTTTTGTGATGCTGCCGGTGAGCGCGCTTTATATGGTTTTAGCCGGGCCGTTAGTTTTAATTCTTTTCGGCGGGGGGAAATTCGATTTTAATTCCGCCTACTTAACGAGCAATGCTTTATTTTTCTATAGTATCGGCTTAACGGCTTACGGCGGCACTAAGGTATTGCAGTCTTGTTTTTTTGCGCTTAAGGACACAGTAACTCCCGCTAAAATAGCCGGCCTTTCCTTGCTGATGAATATTATACTTAATGCGATATTAATGTTTCCGCTTAAAATTGGGGGCCTGGCTTTGGCTACCTCAATTTCCGGGATAGTTTGTTTTTTATGTTTGTTTCTTATCCTGAGTAAACGTTTAAACGGTTTCGGGGAGCAGCAAATCTTAAAATCATTCTGGCGTATTTTGGCGGCGACCCTGGGTATGTCTGCCGTATGTTTCTTGGTGAATGAAGCGTTAAATTTTGGCTGGGCATTATTTTGTTCCGCGCTGGCTTATATCTTTTTTTGTTTTATTTTTAAGGTGGCTGAGTTGGCGCAGCTGATGGATTGGCTGAGCCATAAGAATTTCAAAACTTCCCTATGGAACAATCACCGCAGTTAAGAAAAAAAATCTTGTCTGCTCCGGATTCCCCGGGTGTTTATTTAATGCGGGATGGTTCTGGTCAGGTGCTTTATGTCGGTAAGGCCAATTCTTTAAAGCAGCGCTTGCGTCATTATTTGAGGCGGGATCTGGCCGGTAAAACTCAAATTTTAATGTCGAAAGCGGCCGCGGTTGAATTTAGGCTGGCACCCAATGAAGAAATGGCTTTATTGCTGGAGTTTAAGCTGATCCATGAGCTTAAACCCCGCTACAATGTTTCCCTTAAGGATGATAAAAGTTTCCCCTTTGTGAGGATCTCACCGGAAGAATTCCCTGCGCTGCAAGTCACCCGCAAGAAAAACGACGCGGCTTTATATTTAGGCCCCTACACCAACACGAAGCTTTTAAAAAGCGCGCTTAAAATAATCCGGCGAGAATTTTCTTTTCGTTCCTGCCGGCGCCTGCCCAAGCAAAGTTGTATTTATCAGCGGATTAATCTTTGCCCGGCGCCTTGTATTGGCAAGATCCGACAAAAAGAATATCAAAAGCATCTGGAGAATATTATTTTAATTTTAAAAGGCGGGAAAGATTCATTAATCGCTAAATTGACTAAGTCGATGCAGGAAAAATCGCGCGTCCAGGATTTTGAAGCCGCTGGCCGGATTCGCGATCAGATTATGGTTTGGTCGAAAATGTCCGCTCACCCGGATGATTTTAGTTATTCAAACGAGCTAAAGGAGCTTAAGGAAAGTTTAAATTTGAAAGAATTACCGGTGCGGATTGAAGGATTTGATATCTCGAATATCTCGGGTAAGCAGGCGGCCGGCGCGATGGTAAGTTTTTATAACGGCCAGCCGGATAAAAGCAACTATCGCCGTTTTCGTATAAAAACGGTCAAGCGCGTTGATGATTATCGAATGCTGACAGAGGTATTGCAGCGCCGCTATCGCCGCCTATTAAAAGAAAAAAAAGCCTTGCCGGATTTATTGTTGATTGACGGAGGCAAGGGGCACCTGTTGACTGCCGCCAAGCAGTTAAAGGCATTAAATTTGCATATTCCAATAGTGAGCATTGCTAAAGAAAAAGAGAATATTTATAGCAGCCAACCCGGTAAATTGATGGTAGACTTAGTTAAGGATCAAGCCGCGATAAATTTAATCCGCCGCATCCGTGATGAGGCGCACCGGTTTGCTTTGAGCTATCACCATCTTTTGCATAAAAAAGAGATATTTAAAAAATGTTAAATTTTCAGAAAACCAGAGGGATACTGTTTTATTTAAGTGTATTTATTTTTTTCATCGGCCTTCCGTTTATCCTTTCTTTTGCTTTAGGGTATAAATTTAATCAGCATTCTTTAAAATTTGTCAAAACCGGCTTAATTTTCGTCAAGACCCAGCCCGCTGGAGCAAAAATTTACCTTAACGGTAAACTTACCTCTGAAAAAAGCCCGGCGAGCATGCAGGAACTGCTTCCCGGAACTTACAAGGTTACATTAGAATTAGCGCAGTATTATCCTTGGAACGGCCAGGTAGAAGTTGAGGCCGGCCGGGTCAGCCGGGTAGATAAGGTTATTTTTTTCCCCGTGCGGCCTAACTTACAGCAGTTAAATCAAGAAAAATTCTCATCTTTTCGTATTGATCCTGAGAAAAAAACAATTTATTATTTGGATCAAGAAAAAAAGGCGCTTTATCGATCGAACTTAGAAGCGAACAATTTTGAAGATCTGGTCAGCCTCCCGGATAAGTTTAGCCAGATCAACGGCTGGGAGGTTTCGGCGGACCAAAAAAAGGTATTTATTTTTAATTATCATCAAATCAGTGTAATTTTTTTCGATCCCCGGCTTGATGATGAGTATGCTTCTTCGATCGTCTTCTTGGACTATCCGCAGGAGAAGGTGGTTAATGTTTTTTGGCATTCGGACAGCTACCATTTAGTGGTCTTGACCAATAAACATGTTCAGGTAATTGAATCCCGCCTGAATGCCGCGCCGGTTAATTTGGTGGAACTAAATAAGGAGGGGTCGGCAGCTTTTTATGATACCAAAAAAGATGCCCTTTATTTTAGCGACAGCCAAAGAGACCTGGAGGGTAATTTTTATAATAATTTGTATAAACTAGAATTAAGTACTAATCTCTATAGTTTAGAAAAGTTGATCAGTCAGCCTTTTGGGCAGGTTAAGCCATTAGAAAAAAAGGAGCTTCGTGAATAAGGCAGCAATTCTTAAGCGCATTCTTGAAATTATACCCGGAGGATTATCCTGGAGTATCATTATTTCATTAATCATCCTGTCTTTTTTGCATCCGGTATCCAGCGCGATTATTATTATTTCTTTTGATTTTTATTGGATTATCCGTACGCTGTACTTAACTACTCTTTTGGTCATGGCGCATGCGCGGCTTTCCCGCCAAAGGAATGAGGATTGGCTGGCGCGTTGTTTAAACTTACCGGCGAATCTGGGTTTTTCAGAATTGTATCAAGTGGTGATCTTTCCGGTTTATAACGAGGGGCTGGAGGTGTTGCGCCCATCGCTAGAGGCTTTAAGTAGAAGCCATTATCCTAAAGAGAAGATTATTCTGGTAATGGCTTTTGAAGAAAGGAATAAGCAGGCGCACGATCTGGCCTTAATTTTAGAAAAAGAATTTAGCGGCAGGTTTGGCGCGCATTTATCTACTTTTCATCCGGATGGCATTCTTGGCGAGAGCCGGACTAAGGGGGCTAACGCTACCTGGGCGGCTAAAATGGTTAAAAAGTTTTTGGATACCCGCCGAATTGCTTATGAACAAGTAGTGGTTTCTTGTTTTGACGCGGATACTTGTGTGGACCAGGAATATTTTGGCTGTTTAAGCTACCATTTTTTAACTTCCGATAAGAGGCATCAGGCCAGTTATCAGCCAATGCCGGTTTATAATAACAATATTTGGCAGGCGCCGTCTTTTGCCCGGCTGGTTGAGATTAGCAGTTCGTTCTGCCAGATGATTGAAAGCATGCGTTTGGAAAAGTTTGTTACTTTTTCCAGCCACAGCATGAGTTTTAAAACTTTGGTGCAAATAGATTATTGGCCGACGAATATGATTTCGGATGATTCGGTGATTTATTGGAAAGGTTATTTGTATTATAACGGAGATTATCGCGTGATTCCGTTGTATGTTACAGTTTCCTTGGATGTGGCTTATTCCAGCAATATCTGGCGGACGATGGTGGTGCAGTATAAACAAAAAAGGAGATGGGCCTGGGGGGTGGAAAATTTTCCGTTTGTGGTAAATGGTTTTATTAGAAATAAGCAGATTTCCCTGTTTCATAAATTAAGAAGGTCTTTTCATCTTTTAGAGAGCCATGTTACCTGGGCGGTCTGGGCAGTAATTTTGATTGTCATCGGGCCGTTACCCATATTTTTCGGAGGGGCGTTTTTTAGCCAGACGGCGATTGCCTATAATTTGCCAAAGATTACCGGATTGTTGTTTAAGTTTACACTCTTTACCAGTTTGACCTGGATATTCCTCAGCTGGACAATTTTACCGCCCCGGCCGAAGGGGATCAGCTGGTTTAAACATTTGTTTTTAATTTTGGAGTGGATTTTTGTTCCGTTCATCATCTTGATTATCGGTTCGGCTCCGGCGATTGACGCGCAAACCCGGTTGATGCTTGCTAAATACATGGAATTTAATTCTACGTTAAAAGGGAATAAAGTGTTATAATTAATAAGATATTTACATCTAATTTGGAGGATCGGCATGGAGATTAAGAAATTAATGCAAGAGATGGTGGCCAAGGGCGCTTCGGATCTTTTTTTCCGGGCCGGAGGCATACCCCGGCTGCGTATTAACGGCAAGGTTGTTTCGATGGGGACCAAGATTTTAAGTGTCGAGGACGTAATTTCTGCCATGGAACAGCTGGCGAGCGCTAAACAATGTGAGGCCTTTAGAAATAAACTGGATGTTGATTTCGCGGTGCACCCGCCGGAATTTGACCAGCGTTTTAGGGTAAACATCTTTACGCAAAGAAATTGGCCCTCGATTGTTATCCGGAATATCCGCAATAGTTTTTCTTCTTTTGAGGAGTTAAATCTTCCGGCGGAAATATTAAGAAAACTTTCACTGGAAACCCGGGGCCTGGTGCTTTTAACCGGAAGCATGGGCAGCGGAAAATCCACGACGATTGCCACGATGGTGGAATACATCAATAATAATGCCCAAAAACATATTCTCACCATTGAGGAACCGGTTGAATTTACTTTTGAGGATAAACTTTCCATTATTAATCAACGGGAGCTGGGAGTGGACGTGTCTTCTTATGCCGTGGCGCTGCGCGCTTTTACTTTACAGAGTCCGGATGTTATGTTTATTGGCAATATTCGTGATCATGACACCGTTTCCAGCGCCATGGCGGCGGCGGAGACCGGAGTTTTAGTTTTAAGCACTTTACATACCATCAATGCTTCGCAGACAGTGGAAAGGTTAATTAATCTTTTCCCTCCTTATCAACATCAAGAGGCGAGAAATCAGCTTGCCACGTTATTAAAAGGAGTAATTTCTTTACGTTTGGTGCCGGCCAAGGGCGGCCTGGGGCGCGTTCCGGCTTATGAGGTAATGCTTTTGACTCCGACGATCAGCCGTTTAATCCGGGAAGATAAAATCCGGGAAATTCCGCAATTTATTGATGAAGGATCGGTATTCGGCATGCAGTCATTTAATCAGTCTTTGGTTAAGTTAGTGCAGGAAGGCAAGGTGGCTTTAGAGGATGCCGTGCTGGCTGCCGACAGCCGCGAAGAGTTTATGCTGGCTTTTAAAGGGATTAAAAAAAGTTAGGGAATATCGTTAGCGGAGGTAAATGCAGATGACTACGATTGAAGAGATTAAGGCGAAGCTGGTGGAGATTGGCGTCAGGATGGAGAATTTAAGAGGTTATCTTTGACGTTGCGCAAAAAAGGCAAAGAATTGATGTTTTAAGCCAGCAGATGTCAGTGGAAGGTTTTTGGGAGAACACCGAACGTTCTACCGGAACTGTTAAGGAACTAAAAAGTCTTAAGTTAACGGTCGAGCCCTGGGAGTTAGCTTATAAAAAATACCAGGAGTTAGCCGAGCTGGTCCCTTTACTTAAAGAAAATGATCAGGATTTGGTTCTGGATTTAACGCGCAATGCTTCCGGACTTATTGAGATAATCGATAAATTAGAATTTCAGGTGCTTTTAGGCGGGGCATCTGATAAGAATAGCGCAATCTTAAGTATTAATTCCGGAGCCGGCGGTACGGAGTCTTGTGATTGGGCCGGGATGCTTTCCAGGATGTATAGCCGTTTTGCGGAAAGCCATGACTATAGTGTAAAAACAATTGATATCCTTCCCGGTGAAGAAGCGGGGATTAAAAATGTTACCCTACTGATCGAGGGGCCGTATGCTTTCGGTTATTTAAAAGCGGAACGTGGAGTGCATCGCTTAGTGCGAATCTCTCCTTTTGATGCGAATTCGCGCCGGCATACTTCTTTTGCTTCGGTGGATGTGATTCCGGAGATTGAAGAAGAGTTGGATCTAAAAATCCCGGAGAGCGATTTACGCGTGGATGTTTTTCGCGCCAAGGGCGCCGGAGGCCAAAGCGTTAACACTACGGATTCCGCGGTAAGAATCACCCACCTGCCCAGCGGGATTGTTGCGCAATGCCAGAACGAACGTTCGCAATATCAAAATAAACAAACGGCTTTAAAAATACTTAAGGCGCGGATTTATGAAGCCCAGCAGGCTAAAAAAGCCGAAGAGTTAAAACAACAGGATTCAGATAAAAAAAGAATTGAATGGGGCAGCCAGATCCGCTCTTATGTTTTGCATCCTTATAATTTAGTGAAAGATCATCGTACGGATTTTGAAACTGGGGACAGCCAAAAGGTTCTCGATGGCGGCCTGGATGATTTTATTGAGGCGTATCTGAAATTTAGCGCCAATAAATAGAAAAACACGGGACCGGTTCTGTTTTTTAAAAAGATAGAACCGGTCCCGGGATTTTAAAAATTTAGGAGAAAAATGTTTGGGTTGATTAAGAAAACAATGCTTAATAATAAGCAAGCGGCAATCAGGAAAAGATTTCCTAACCTGAAGATTACCTTGCATAGCGATATGCCCAGCCCTTCGATGGGTAAGATGGTGGAGGTGGCGGAGCTGGTTAATCTGGTAAATGCTTTTGAAAAACCAATCAGCGCCTTAAGCGATCAACAGTTAGCCGCTAAGACCGCGGAGTTTAAGGCGTATTTAAAAAATAAATCTGAGAAGTTCCAGCCGGAGGCCGAAGAGCTGCAATTAGCGATGCTGAATGTGGCGATGCCGGAAGAAAAGGAAAAATTAAAGGAAAAATTAAAAATTAATCGTAATAAAATTTTTGCGGAAATCTTGCCCGAAGCTTTCGCGGTAGTCCGGGAGGCGTCCCGCAGGACAATCGGTTTAAGGCATTTTGATGTGCAGATTGCCGGGGGGATTATTTTACATGAGGGCCGGATTGCCGAGATGTCTACCGGAGAAGGAAAAACTTTGGTGGCGACACTGGCGGCTTATCTTAACGCTTTGCTTGGTAAGGGCGTGCATATTGTTACGGTTAATGATTATTTGGCCCGGCGCGACCGAGAGTGGATGGGGCCGATCTATGAGTTTTTAGGTTTATCCGTAGGCACGATCCAGCATGATATGTCGGATGAGTTAAGAAAAATTGCTTATGCCTGCGATATAACTTATGGCACCAATAACGAGTTTGGTTTTGATTATCTGCGCGATAATATGAAATATTCTATCCAGGAGTTGGTGCAGCGGCCTTTTTATTACGCGATCGTGGATGAAGTGGATTCGATCCTGATTGATGAGGCGCGTACTCCTTTAATTATCTCCGGACCGGCGGAAGAATCCACTGAGAAATATTATACGGCTAAAAAAATAGTCGAACAATTAGCCGGCCGGCGAGTTACTGAACGCGATGAGATTGACGCAAAATATAAAGGGATCGATTTGGGCAAAGGTTTTGATTATGTCGCCGATGAGAAGGCCCAAACCGTAGCTTTAACTGAAGCCGGAGAGATCAAGGCTTCTAAGCTTTGGGGTGTGGATACTTTGCATGCCCTAGAGACAATTGAATACCGGCATCATACGATTCAGGCTTTACGGGCCAAAGAGTTTTTCCAGCCGGATGTGGATTATGTGATTAAAGATGGGGAGGTAATTATTGTCGATGAATTCACCGGCCGGCTGATGCCGGGCCGGCGTTGGTCAGACGGGCTGCATCAGGCGGTTGAGGCTAAAGAAGGCTTGAAAATTGAACGGGAAAATCAGACCTTAGCCACAATTACCTTCCAGAATTACTTCCGCATGTATGAAAAATTAGCCGGAATGACCGGCACGGCTTTTACGGAAGCTAATGAATTCAAAAGCATCTATCAGCTGGAAGTCGTGGTGCTGCCGACGAATCAGCCGTTGGTGCGTAAAAATTATCCGGATCGTATTTATAAAACGGAAGAAGAAAAATTTGCCGCGGTAGTGGAAGAGATTGCCGAATTAAGCAATTTAGGCAAACCCGTATTGGTCGGTACAATCACGATTGATAAATCCGAAAGGCTCGCGGAGATGCTTAAGCGCCGGGGGATTAAGCATCAGGTGCTCAATGCCAAATATCATGAAATGGAAGCGCAAATTATCGCTCAGGCCGGCAGCTATAAAGGAGTAACCATCGCGACAAATATGGCTGGCCGCGGCACGGACATACTTTTAGGAGGCAACCCGGAATTTGTCGCTAAAAATGTAGCGAAACAGAAATTAGACCCCCAAGATCCGCAATATCCGATCGAATATAAAAATATTCTTGATCATTATAAATCCGTAGCTGCCGTTGAGCATCATAAAGTAGTAGAATTAGGAGGTTTGCATGTTTTAGGCACCGAACGGCATGAAGCCCGGCGGATTGATAATCAGCTGCGCGGACGCTGCGGCCGTCAGGGGGATCCCGGAAGTTCGCGTTTTTACGTGTCTTTGAAGGATGATTTGATGCGCTTGTTCGGTTCCGATAAGATTATCGGGTTAATGGAAAAATTGGGTTTAGAAGAAGGCCAGGTGATTGAACATCCCTGGGTGAGCGGTTCGATTGAGATTGCTCAGCGCAGGGTGGAGCAGCATAATTTTGAGATTCGCAAACAGCTTTTGGAGTATGACAATGTTATGAATAAGCAGCGCGAGATTATCTATGGCCAGCGCCGCCAGATTCTGGAAGGATTCTCTTTGCGCGATAACCTGCTTGAAATTATTTCTAAATTGGCTGGGGATTATTTAAAAATTTATCAGTTGCCTGATTCTTCTGGAATCGATAGCGCCGGTTTAACCAGTTTTATTAATTTAAATTTTGGCCTGCAGTTAGATGCGCAAACATTTGATCAACAAAGCGATCCGCAGGCGCAGGAGAAATTAATCCAGGAGTTAACGGCGGCTTATGAGAATAAAGAGCAAATCATCGGACCGGAGTTATTGCGAAATTTAGAGCGAATGGTTTTTTTGCAGATTATCGACAGTAAATGGAAGGACCATCTTTATGCCATGGATAGTTTGCGCGAGGGCATCGGCCTGCGGGCTTATGGGCAAAGGGACCCTTTAATTGAGTATAAACGGGAAGCTTTCGGGATGTTCAGCCAGATGATTAGCGCGATTGAAGAAGATGCCGCGCAAACGATTTTTAAATTGGAATCGGTTAAACCGGAGAGGTTTAAGGGTGTATTCAGTTCAGCTTCTGTGCAGTTGGTGCATCCTGAAGCCGCTAAGTTTGAATCTCCGAAAGAACAACCTTTAGTTATGCATGATCCCCGGATGGGTGCACCACAGGTTGCCATTACTCCTCCTAGCGCATCTCATCCGAAAGTAGGCCGTAATGATCCCTGCCCTTGCGGTTCAGAAAAAAAATATAAAAAGTGTTGCGGAAAATGAACGCTATGATTTTATCTATTCTAGCGGCAGTTTTGTTGTCGCTTTCATTCTCGAGTTTTAATCTCTGGCTGTTTGCCTGGTGCGGCTTTATTCCTTTATTTATTGCTCTGGAGAATAAATCCTTACGTCAGGCATTTTTTATTGCTTTTTTTTGCGGAGTAGTTTTCTGGAGCCTGACAGTTTATTGGTTGGTTCATGTTACCCTGTTGGGCCAAATAATTTTAGTTTTATATCTGTCGATTTACTTTGGCCTCTTTGGCGGCGTAATTTATTTTTCGCGGTTTCTTCCGGTTAATCGATCTCTGTTTTTCCTGCCGGCCAGTTGGGTTTTACTGGAATATTTGCGTAGTTACTTGTTTAGCGGATTCCCCTGGGCGTTAATCGGATTTTCTCAATATAAAAATTTACCGGTTATTCAGATTGCTGATCTTACCGGTGCCTGGGGTGTTTGCTTTCTGGTGGTTTTAGTGAACACTGCTTTGTATCTAATCTTGCGTAAACCACCCCGAATGAAAGTTTTTTTAGTTTGTGCTATCGTATTATCCCTATCTTTAATCTATGGATTTTATAAATTAAGTTATCCGGCTGTTTTTTCCATCAAAGATAAAGCGGTAAAAATTTCCGTAGTGCAAGGCAATATCCCGCAACATTTAAAATGGAATAAACAGGCCGTTGATTTTATTTTAAATAGCTATAAGAAATTGACGATTGAAACAGCCGCTCAGGATAAGCCGGATCTGATTATTTGGCCGGAAGCCTCGGTGCCGGGGCTCTGGGGGCAGGATGACGCTGAATTTATCCAGGTTTTTTCTTTGGCCGCCCAACTAAATACTCACCTGTTAGTTGGCGCGGTTTCCCGTCTTAACCAGAATTATTTTAACAGCGCTTTATTTATTAACCGGCAGGGATCTTTATCAGCAACTTATAACAAACTGCATTTAGTTCCCTTCGGTGAATATATACCCTTAAAGAATATTTTTCCATTTTTAGAGACAATCGCTCCCATTGGAGATATCCAGCCGGGGAGGGAGTATACGATATTCAGACAGCCGGCTGATTTCGGCGTGCTTATTTGTTTCGAGGATCTTTTCCCGGAGTTATCCCGGGAGTTTGTAAAACGCGGAGCAAGGTTTCTGGTGAATATTACCAATGATGCCTGGTATAAAGAGGGCAGCGCCCCCTATCAGCATTTTGCCGCTTCGGTTTTCCGGTCAGTTGAGAATCGCGTATATTTAGCCCGCTGTGCCAATACCGGAATTTCCGGTTTTATTGATCCGGCCGGCCGGATTTTAAAAGTAGTGCAGAATGCGCAGGGCCGTGAAATCTTCGTCCAGGGCTATAGTAGTCAGAGCATTAATCTAACGGCAGTGAAACGCACAATTTATAACCGTTACGGAGATTTTTTTGTCTTTTTTTGCCTGCTCTTTGACGTTTTGGCGGTAGTCTCTGTTTTGGTGAAAAGAAAATGATAAAAAAATTATTATTAATTATTTTAATTTTTATTTGTATTGGCGTGTTTGTCGGGCTGATCGGAATGGATAAACAGTATTTTATCTGCCCGATTAAATATAAGAGCGACATTATTATTCGCAATGACAATCGGGGTGATGGTTTGTTTGCGGCAAGCCGCTCCGGCCGCCGGATGCATAAAGGCCTGGATCTTCTGGCGGATGTAGGCACTTTTGTCTATGCGGCTAAAAGCGGCGAAGTAGTCAGCGCAACTCAAAACAAGGGTATGGGTAAATATATAATTATCAGGCATCGGGATAATCTCATTACTATTTACGGGCATCTCTCAAATATTTTTGTGCGTAAAGGAGAATCTCTGCGGCAGGGCCAGGTGATTGGCAGTGTGGGTAAAACCGGGAATGCCAGGGGTTCGGGGATGCTTCCGCATTTGCATTTCGAAATCAGAAAGAATGGCGTTCCGGTTGATCCGCTGGAGTACATCTAGCGATCTTGCGGTTCCATGTGCACGACGACATCAGTGATCCCCGGGATCGCGGATTTAATCGCTTCTTCAATGCGGTAACTTATTTGGTGGGCGTCAAGGATATGCATATCGGGATCAACCTGCACATGTAAATCTATATAAACATCATCGGTTCTACCCCGGCTGCGAATTTTATGGCAGGTCGCCACTCCCTCTATTTTTAGTACGATATCTCTAACTTTTTGATCATTCATAAAAACAGCGGTATCGCAAAGAACATCCGAGCTTTGCTTGGCGATTTCAAAAGCTGCGTATCCGATAAATAACGCAATCAGAATGGTAACGATTGGGTCGATCAAAGGAAATCCCAGTTTAGTAACAATTAAAGAAACAATTACCGAGAATGAAGTGAAGATATCCGCCCGGGTGTGCAGAGAATCTGAAACTAATATGTCGCTTTTTAGAGCGACGCCTTTTTGGTATTCATAGCGCATGACGTAGATATTCACGGCTAAAGTAATCAACATCACTGCAAAACTGCCCAAATCAGTTTGGAAAAAGACTGGGTGGTGCAAACGCAGCCAGCCTTGTTTTAATAAATTGAAAGAAACTAGAAATAACATTGCCGCGATGCCTAGGGAGAATAAAGTTTCGTATTTTTTGTGTCCGTAAGGGTGGTCTTTATCTACCGGCTGGCAGGCAAAATGAATACCGATTATCCCGATCAGATTGGAAGTTCCGTCGCTCAAAGAGTGAAACCCGTCTGCGGTCATACTAAAACAGCGGCTGCTTAACCCATAAAAGATCTTGGCTAAAGCCACGGCCCAGTTTAGCAGGAGTATAATCAGCAGAATTTTCCTGATTTTTTGATAATGCTGCCGCGTATCGATGACCATAAAATTATTATATGATAATTGCCGGACCTTGTAAATGTTAAATATCGATATTCTAAATTCATAAGCTTTCCGGCTTTCGCTTCCGGCACGAAGATTTTCGCCGTGTGCTACGGCTTACGTTTCGCTCCGGCGCGGTTCCTTACGTAAAAAAAGACACCGCCTGCGCTCAACGTAATTCCTTGCACACTTTTGCCGAAAATCTTCTAATTGTGCCTCCAGCAAAAGCCGGAAAGCTTATAAATTCGCAAATGGTTAGCGGGTGGCGAGCCTTGACTCGAACAGCATCTTAAAAATTCGAGCGGGCACGGATGCCCCTTAGATATGTCCTGGCAGAGCGAGAATTTTGCTGAAGCGCAGATTTTCCTCGCAGGGGAAAATCAAGCGGTGCGGTGAGAGGCAAGGCTCGACAGGACCCGCGTAAGATTTGCGCGTAAAGTATTTTCTCGATTAAAAATTAGTTAAATGATAGAATATAAGCATGTCTAAGTTAAGATTATTTATCGTGGTGTTGGTTCTGTTATCGGGTGGTTGTACGCATATACAAAAGTCTGATTCCAGCCGCCGCAATTATTTTACGGAATTAGAGCCGTTTAAAAAAGGTGAACGAATCTTAATTCTGGCGCCGCATCCTGATGATGAGGCGATTGCTTGCGCCGGAATTATTCAAAAAGCGCTTGGCGCCGGCGCTCAGGTAAGGATAGTTTATTTAACTAATGGCGACCATAATGAGCTGGCTTTTATCATTTATGAAAAAAGACTAGTCATGCGCCAGGGGGCATTTATCTATCTGGGCCAGGTGCGTCAAAAAGAAGCGGTTAAGGCGATGAAATTTTTAGGGGTACCGGAAAAGGATCTGGTGTTTTTAGGATATCCGGATTATGGAACTTTTGAGATTTTTTGTAAATATTGGCAAACTAAAAAACCATTTCGTGACCGCTTGACCCGGATATCCAGCGTGCCCTATAAGGACAACCCTTCTTACGGAGCAAAGTATTATGGGGAGAACATCCTGAACGACCTGACTAAACAGATCCTGGATTATCAACCGGATAAAATATTTGTTTCGCATCCCGGGGATGTTAATGTTGACCACAAAACTTTATATTTGTTTCTTCAGGTAGCCTTGAGTGATCTGGAGGGGCGGATAGTCAAGCCTAAAATTTATCCTTATCTTGTGCATTGTGTGGGTTGGCCTAAACCGCGGCATTATCATCCGGAATTAGAGCTATATCCGCCGGATAAATTTATTGGCTCCGGGTTTAATTGGTTTCGCAGCGGTTTATCTGCGGGGGAGCTGGATAAAAAATATCGGGCAATTCTTTTCTATAAAAGCCAGACACAGTCGAGCGCTTTTTATTTATTTTCATTTGCCAGAAAAAATGAACTCTTTAGTGACTATCCGGAACTGGAGTTAAAGCCCCAAACGGCACAAGAAGATAAGCAGATTGTTTATTCCAATGCCGCGCAGATGTTTCAAGAAGGGGATGATTATTCCCTCGACTTAAAGCCAACCGAACCGTTAGAGGCTAACGGGTCCGTAAGTTATGCCGAAGAAAACAATTATTTTGTTGTGCGTTTGGACAAACCCAAAAAAATGAGCAGCCGGTTTGAGGTAATGCTTTATATCTTTGGGTATAGTAAAGATACTCCTTTTACCCAAATGCCTAAAATACGCATTATTACTTGGGGCAAGCAATGCAAGGTTTTTAGTTCTAAGGAGAGAGTAATTAATTCCGGAGTTTTGTTAGATTTTGAGAAAAACTTTCTAATTTTAAAAATTCCGCTTAAACTTTTGGGCCAGCCGGATTATACGCTTACGGCGTTAAAGGCCTATCATGGCAATCTATCTGCGGACGTGGCAGTTTTTCGTAAAATTAAGATTAAATAAAGAAATAAAGAAAGAAAGGACTCAACATGTTAGAGCTTAAAATGGTTAAGATTGATAAACCTTCAGATTTAAATTTTATTCTTGGCCAAAGCCATTTTATCAAAACAGTTGAGGATCTTTACGAAGCTTTAGTCAATAGTGTCCCCGGGATAAAATTCGGTTTGGCTTTTGCTGAAGCATCCGGAGCATGTAAGGTAAGAAGCGAAGGTAATGATCCGATTCTGGTAGATTTGGCCGGTAAGAACATACTGGAGCTTGGCTGCGGGCACAGTTTTATTATTTTTCTTAAACAGGCGTATCCGATTAATGTGTTAAATGCTATTAAAAATATTCCCGAGGTATGTAATATATATTGCGCTACGGCTAATCCTACGGAGGTAATTGTGGCTCAGAGTCAGACTGGCCGCGGGATATTAGGAGTGATTGATGGCACAGCGCCTCAGGGCTTAGAAGAGCCGGCTGATATTACTTGGCGCAAGGATCTTTTGCGTAAATTTGGCTATAAACTTTAATCCCTTGCAATTTAAGAACAGTTTGTTATAATTTGTCAATTAATATGAATTCGAAAAAAATCCGTAAAAGTTTTATCAGTTTTGCCAGTTGGCTGGGCATAAATATATGTTCTCTGATTGTTAAGGCTATCCCCTCAAGTTGTCTCTATGCTTTTGCGAAAAATATCGCCACCTTGGCGTATTTTTTTGCTAAAAAGCAAAGAAAAATCGCCCTCGACAGTTTAGGCATCGCTTTTGGCAAAGAGAAATCTCCTCAGGAGATCGAACGCATCGCTAAAGACTGTTTTACCTATATCGCAAAAAGCGCGGTGGAATTAATGTTCTTTTTTGATAAACCGCAGGCTTTAAGAGAGCGGGTTCAGATTCAGGGCCGGGAAAATCTTGATCAGGCGTTAGCGGCCGGCCGGGGCGTTATCTTGGTGAGCGCGCATTTCGGTAATTTTCCGTTACTTTTAGGAAGATTAGCCGTGGATGGCTATAAGGTAGGCGGGGTTATGAAACCAATGCATGATGCCAGAATGGAGAAAATCTTTTTTAAAAAAAGAGAAAAATTCGGGGTAAAAACTATTTATAGCCAGCCGCGTAATGAGTGCGTGAACAATTCGATTCAGGCGCTGCGTAATAATGAGTTAATTTTTATACCGATTGATCAGAATTTCGGAACCGGGGGGGTATTTGTAAATTTCTTTGGTCAACAAGCCGCTACCGCCACTGGCCCGGTAATTTTGGCGCAGAGGACTAAAGCCGCGCTTATTCCGTGTTTTATTATTCGGGGGCCGCTTGATCAACACAGGATAGTTTTTGAAGCAGAAATAAAATTAGAAGAAGGCCAAAACGCGCAGGAGGTTATCCGGGTAAATATCCAGAAACTTACGGAGATTATCGAGTTTTATATACGCAAATATCCTGCGGAGTGGGGCTGGATCCATCGCAGATGGAAAAGTAAACCAAATTAAAAAAGGAGGTGTTTCATGGCAGCAGAAGAGAAGAAATGTTGTGGCACGGATAATAAGTGTTGTGAACCCAAAAAGACCTTAGCGGTGCTTTTTAAGGTTGTTTTAGGCCTGGTGTTTTTGGTTTTAGGCGGTTTAGCAATTTTAAGGTTTTGGGGAGCACTTTTGACGATCGTTAAGGGTTGTATCGGTTTGTTTTTGATCTTAGCGGGCGTAATTACTTTAGCTATCGCTAAAGAATAAGTAAGAAGTTTGAGAAAAAGGGGACGTTTCCCAAGCGTCCCCTTTTTCTTTTGCTATTATCTGATTTTAATATATAATAATGGGAATTATAAACTAACCTAAAATTCAGGAGACTAATATGGAAGCAATTATCAAGAGGGAACTAATCAGTGATAAACGGCTTTGCCGGCTGCTGGCGGTGGGAGCCTTTGTTACGCTCACGGCTTTGTCGGCTTTTGTGCGCATTCCTTTGCCGTTTACTCCCGTGCCGCTTACTTTACAGACATTTTTTGTTTTACTCTCCGGAGCATTGCTCGGCAGGAAATTAGGCGTATTGGCGCAGGCGGCGTATCTGTTTTTAGGTTTTAGCGGCCTGCAGGTATTCACCGGCTCTGGCAGTGGGAGCCTTTATTTGTTGGGCCCTACCGGCGGATATATTGCGGGTTTTATTTTAGCCTCTTTTTTTGCAGGTAGTTTTTTAAAAAAAGATAACCAAAGCCCGGCCGCTGTTTTTATTAAATTATTAGCCGCGGATTTCATAATTTTATTTAGCGGCACGCTTTGGTTAAAAGTAAGTTTATCCTGCACTTTGAGCAAAGCATTCTTACTCGGTTTTTTACCGTTTGTATTGGCAGATATATTTAAAGTTGCTTTGGCGGCAATTGTTTATCATAAATTGCGCACGCGGATTAAAGAGGTTTTGGATTAGTTTTAAGAAGGCAAAGAGTTATTTTTAATCAATGAAAAGCCTTTCTTTAAAGTTACTCTCCTTATCTCTCTTGGCATTCTCTCTCGGTGTGAGCGCCCGGCTTTCCGGGATGAATGCGCACCAGTCACTGTCTATTGCGATATTCTCCGCTTCTATCCTCGGAACACTTTTCTTTTGGGATTTCCGCTTAAGTTTTGCTTTTATCGGCACTTCTGTATTGTTGATGACTAAAACCATTGACTTAGAGCATGTTATTGAATTCTCATCGCTTGAGGTGATTCTTTTTTTGGTGGGGATGATGGTGATTATCGGGTTATTAAAAGATTCCGGAGTTTTTGCCTGGATTGTCAGCCTGATTTTACGCATACCCAAATTAACCGGTAGAAAATTTGTTCTATTTATTGCTTTTTTTTCTGCTCTGCTTGCTTGTACGGTGGATGAAGTAACTTCGATTATTTTTATGGTAACGGCGGTTTTAGAAATTTGCGATTATTTTGAGGTTAATCCGGTGCCTTTTGTCATCATTTCTGTTTTGGCAACGAATATCGGATCTGCGGCTACGGTTTTGGGAAATCCCATCGGTATACTGATTGCTTCTAAGTCCGGCTTGACTTTCGAAGACTTTATCGCCAAGGCTTTTCCTTTAGCTTTGCTTTGTTTATTGGTGACGGTTTTGATTCTTTTATTTTGGTATAGAAAATCCATAAAATTGCTTGATGAGCAGATGAAAAGGCTGGGGGCTAATGAAATACTGATCCGGTTAATTTCCGTGCCTCCGGAAAGAATCCTGAATATCAGCTTGGCAATATTCGGGTTGATGCTTATTTTTATCTCTTTGCATCACCGCATGGAAATTGCCTGGGGATTGCCGGCTAATACTGTTTTACTGGTGGTTCCGCTGGTCACCAGCGGCCTGGTGATGATTTGGAAACACCGTAAAGCGAGAAAATACATTGAAAAGGATGTAGAGTGGTGGACCTTGCTTTTCTTTTTGCTTTTATTTGTGCAGGCCGGGACATTGAAATATACCGGGGCGACGGTTTTTATTGCCAAACATATGCTCGCGGCAACCGGAAGCAGCCTTAATCTTTTGACCGGCGCGATGTTATGGATCAGCGCGCTTGGTTCAAGTGTGTTGGATAATGTGGTTTTGGTCGCGGCTTTTATTCCGGTAGTCCAGGGGTTTGCGAATTTAAATATGAATTTGCATCCGTTGTGGTGGGCTTTGCTTTTTGGCGGCTGCCTGGGCGGGAATATTACCTTGATCGGCTCTACCGCTAATATCGTGGCGATCGGGATTTTAGAGAAGGAAAAACGCCTTAAGATTAGTTTTTTGGATTGGTTTTGGGTGGGCGCCAGCGTGGGCTTAGTTACCACTTTGATTGTTATGGCAGCTTTGGTTTTTCTGCCGTTTTACAGATAGCTTGACAAGCAAGAAAACTTGTGATAATTTTAGAATAACTCCAAAGGAGGCTTAAGATGAATCTGACTAAAACTATTGTTTTATCCGGGTTTACGGTTGTGGTAATGTTGATTACGCAATTTATTTTTGCGCAAGAGTCGGCGGTTACTACTGCGCCGGATCAAACAGTAATTACTTCTAATCAACCGGCTAGCTCGCCGAAAGAAACTGATTTGCAGTGGGCTTGGGGAGAGGTGACTAATTTAGATAATCAGGCTAAAACGATTACTTTAAAATACCTTGATTATGAGATCGATCAAGAGAAGGAGATGGTTTTAGCGGTTGATGAAAAAACGACCTTTGAAAATATTAAGGATTTTAATGAGTTGAAATTAAAAGATACTTTAAGCATTGATTATACGATCGGAGCAGATAACCTCAACATTGCCAAGCATGTTAGTTTTGAGAAACCGGATATATCTTCTTCTGTTGCGCCGGAAACGGCGGTTCCGGATTTAGCGCAGCCAGCCGCTCAATCAGAAACGCCGGTTGATTCATCTATCGCCGCAAAAGAAACCTCAGCCCCGGTTGAACCAACTGCGGCACCCGCGCCGGTTGAGTCAGTTTCGGCACCCGCGTCAGTTGAGCCAGCTGCAGTACCGGCAGCGTCAGAGCCGGTACCGGCTGTTCAGAGCCAAACTCAATAATTATTTTTATTTTGGTTTTTAATCTTACTCGCGTAAAGCCTGAGGTTTTTGCGCTTTGCGCGAGCGTTTGGTTGTCTTGCTATGAAAAATATAAAATTAGTTATCTTTGATTTGGATGGTACCCTGATTGATGCTTATGCGGCGATTAGCAGCAGTTTTAATTACGTCATGCGTAAGTTAGCATTAAAACCGCAAAGCGCAGATACTCTGCGGCGCCGGGTCGGGTGGGGAGATTTAAATCTGTTTAAGCCATTTGTACGGCCAAGAGACTTAAAACGCGCCGTAAGCTTGTATCGTTCGCATCATAAGTATAGCTTGCTTAGACAGACACATCTTTATCCTCAAGTCCGAAGCCTGCTGCAGCGTTTTAAGAAAAAAGGCTATAAATTAGCCGTAGCGAGCAATCGGCCAAGTAAATTCTCGCGTATTTTATTAAGACATTTGAAAATCGAGGGCTTTTTTGATTATGTTCTTTGCGCGGATCAAGCCCGATACGGCAAACCTCATCCGGAGATGTTAAATCGGATCGTTAAGCGGTTTGCGTTTAAGAAATCGCAAGTTTTATACGTTGGGGATATGATTATTGATGCCCAAGCCGGCAAGCGCGCAAAAATTAATACGGTAATTGTCACTAGCGGTTCAAGCAGCAAGCTCGATATTAAAAGAGAACATCCATTCAGGGTTATTTCTGCGATTAGCCGTCTTGCGGATTGTTTTAAGTAGGCACCGGCGTTAATCAGTATCTGGCTCAAAGAGGGCACCCCTGGGGAGGGAATTATCCTTGACAGTCGGGTTAATCGGTAATATATTAAAACTCTAACTGAGCCTCCAGTAAATAATGGGCACATTGGCTGAGATGATTTTGGAACGAGACAAGGAACGAGGACGCCGGCGTAGTCTTGCACTACGCCAAGGACGAGTGACGCAGTCGCAGTCCAAAATCAGCCAGCCCATAACTATAGATA
>Ga0172370_10002935_pt1 | contig 24085 bp, 21 predicted proteins | sample LakKiv5m_FD_114538 | JGI IMG/M metagenome (GOLD analysis project Ga0172370, IMG submission 114538) | Freshwater microbial communities from Kabuno Bay, South-Kivu, Congo - kab_022012_11.5m | ecosystem: Environmental > Aquatic > Freshwater > Lake | place: Democratic Republic of the Congo...
ATATTGGTTTAGAAATCTTAGATGGGGTGCGTCAATCCGCGTTTGCTGGCTTAATGGGAGTAAGCGTTCGTACAGTACAAGATTGAGAACAGGAAAGGAGAGAACCGAGTGGTGACTATTCCCGCAGATCAAGCCTGGTTTTGGACTGAACGCTAGCAGAAAATGGAGCGTGAAGCACAAGCGGATATCAAAGCCGGTCGAGTATCTCGCTATAAGGATGCAGACAGCGCTATTGAGGCCTTAGAGAATTTGGAAAATACCGGAGATTGAATTTGTTGACTGTTTCAAGAATTCGTACACGAATTTGCCAGCATAAAACAAAAAGAAAGGAGTACTCATCTTGTGCTTGATCACTGAAAATATAAATATGATTTCTGCTATTCGATTAGCTGGACGACATCTAGGATTGCTTCCGGATGTTTTTCAGCGACTTTCAAAAAGATCAGCGCAGTACCTTCAGGCTTGCGACGCCCTTGTTCCCAATTACGCAGTGTACCCACGCTGATACCCAATAATGTAGCGAATTTTTCTTGTGTAAGACCATATGAATCACGAATGCGCTTTACTTGTAAAGGTTCAAAAACAAAGCGACGATGAGCCGGAACTTAATTTCCTGGTATGGCAACCCTTCTTGCACACTTGCGGTCAAATCCTTAAATAATTCTTCCTGATGTATCAAAGTCATTACTAGTCAGGTAAATACTGATTTCTCAATAATAACCTGTTAATCTTTTCTTTAATATGATATTAATCCTAAAAAGTAAACAACACAAGAATCGATTCAATTACCAATATTTAGGCAATATTTATTATGATTTGCTATGGTTATACTTCAACGATATGGATTTGACTTCATTTTTAAAATCCTAATAATAAAGGGTTTTAAAAATGGGAAGTACAACCAAGCGAGAATACTAATAGGTAAAAGAACAATACCATTCCAAGCTATTGCTGTTCCCAAAACATTCGGAAAATAACCAATTAATGCAAAAACAATCATCCACAGTGGTATATCAAATAAAAACAAAATAATTGTGCTGTAAAAAGGCATATAGGGTGATACTAGAACGGATGTAGCGATTAAAGCAATTAGACGTTGTTCGTGATTTAATTTTATAAGTAATGCTGGGATAAACAGAGGCAAACCTAATAAACCAATCGATGAATTCCATGGGCCATATTGAGTATTATTTGTGATCCATAATATGCCTTCAAAAATCCATAATGGCCAAGGACCGTAAATAATAATTGTCACGATTACCACACTAATAAAAATAGCTAGTGATTTCCAACGGTCACTCCCAAACCACCACCATATAGCGAGAAGAGGTACTGCTCCAATCTGTGGTTTAAGTGCTCCTAATAGTAAAGCGAGGGTTAATAATTCCCATGATTGTTTTTTATAAGCAACCCAGCCCAAAGCGATACCTAGTATTACGATACCTTCGATTTGTCCCCACCATAAAATCCAGAAAAGTTGAGCTGAAACCAAAGTATAAATCGGATTGCCTTTAAAAATATTTATGGAATATAGAAACATGAAAATAGTTACCCCAATAAAAATTACATACCCTGATCTTCCGGGCATTGTGATAAAAGGAGCTAAAATAGGCGCTAACCAAGGAGGGTTATACATGATTGGATTTCCAAATGTTGGAATCAGATCGGTGGGATTTAAAACCAATTTTCGGTATCCATCGAAAAATTCATCGCCGGAACCAATCACTGCATATAACACCCATATAAATAAAGCAAAACTTATTATGATGAGATTTTGATATTTTGGGTTTTGAAAGATTGAGCGCATTGGGGATCCAGTTATTACTTAAACTCCCATCTATTTTTAACTTATCTGGACAAGCTAATAAAAAGTGGGCCCGGCAGGATTCGAACCTGCGACCAAACGGTTATGAGCCGTCCGCTCTGACCGCTGAGCTACGGGCCCTTAGGCAACCCTTATTCTATACCAAAATGCCCAATGCTGCAAGGAAAAGAAAATTTATCTTCAAAGAAACAATCGGCGCTGATCCCACTTACACACTTCTGAAACCGGTTACAATTAGCTTGAGATCATGAAAAGAAGATCATACCGATCTGCTTGTTGATCCAGTCAAAACGATCCAAACGGAGGCATCTATGACATTATGGTCGGGTCGCTTTAGCTCAAAAATGAACCCCAAAGCCTGGGATTTGAACGCATCACTGCCCTTCGACAAACGCCTGGCAGTGCAGGATGTGCGCGGCAGCCTGGCTTGGGCGCAGGCTATCAATGCTGCGGGCATCCTGAGCGATGAGGAATATCAAAACATTAAAAGCGGTCTCGAGCAGATACAGGCTGAATTTGAAGAGAAGCGCTTTACATTCCAGGAAAGCGACGAGGACATTCACAGCGCGGTCGAACGGCGCTTGAAAGAGATCATCGGAGCGGTCGGCGGTAAACTGCATACCGGACGCAGCCGCAACGATCAGGTGGCGACCGATTTCAGGTTGTGGGTCCTACAGGCATTGGACGAATTAGAAAAAGCCGTTCGAATGTTGCAATCCACCCTGATCGAACGCGCCGAAATGGATATGGATATCATATTACCCGGCTACACCCACCTGCAGCGCGCCCAACCGATCCTGCTCAGCCATTGGTGGCTGTCTTTCTTCTGGTCGCTGCAGCGCGACCGGGAACGCCTCCAATTTACCCGCCAACAAACCGCTGTGCTGCCGCTCGGATCCGGCGCCTTAGCGGGTTGCGCTTTCGACATCGACCGTGAAGCAATGGCTGAAGCGCTCGGGTTCACATCGATTTCCCAAAACAGCCTAGATGCGGTCTCAGATCGCGATTTTGCGGCTGAGTTCCTGTTTGACAGCGCGCTGTTCGGCGCGCATCTCAGCAAGCTGGCAGAATCGGTCGTCCTGTATTCCTCCAGCGAATTCGCTTTCATTCGCCTTGACGATACCTTTTCCACCGGTTCAAGCCTGATGCCGCAAAAAAGCAACCCGGACGTCTTTGAATTAACACGCGCCAAAGCCGGCACGTTGTTGGGCTTGCTGACCGGTTTCCTGGCAGTGCTCAAGGGGTTACCCTCCACCTATGATAAAGACCTGCAGGAAGATAAGCAACCCGTCTTCCAGGCTTTCGATACCCTCATGGCGGCGCTGCCGGTGCTTTCCGAAGCGCTGCGTACCCTGACGGTTAACACAGATCGCATGGGTGCTGCCATCGATCCAGCCATGTTAGCGACCGACCTGGCGGAATATCTCGTCCGAAAAGGCGTACCCTTCCGCGAGGCGCATGAACTGACCGGACAGGCGGTACGTCGCGCCATTCAACAAGGCATTGACTTCAATCAATTATCAATAGGTGATTTCCAAGCCATCAGCGCTGTATTTGAATCGGATGTCAACCAGGTCTTTGATATCCGCGCCAGCATCGCGCGCAAAAACGCCATCGGCGGCACCGCGCCAGAGGCAGTCAGACAACAGCTAACCAAGGCAAGAGAGATCTTAGCGGGATAAAGGAAAGAAAAAACCTCAGGCGAACTGCCTGAGGTTTCTAGAGCGGGCGACCGGATTCGAACCGGCGAATGTCAGCTTGGAAGGCTGATGCCTTACCACTTGGCGACGCCCGCATTGGACTCATATTTTACCCTCTGCTTGTTTTTCGGTCAAGTTATTCATCGCGCAGCTAAAACTCCAATGAATTGGTAAAGAGACATCAGCATCCTTTTTTTGCCGTGCGGTACAAGGGAGGATGTCCCCACTTGCTCATCTCAAGGCATCCAGAGAGTCATCTTATCTAAGCGCTTATTGCGCGTCGCGAACTGGCAAGGCGTAGCAGCGTTCGTTTATACCGTTAGGGATTAATAAACCGTTTTTCAGATGTACGCTAAAGGCATCAAGCACCGAATCCGGAACGTTAGTACTAGAACAATAGCATTCCCAATCGACAGACTTAACATTTACAAAGCCATTGGCAGTCAACCATGCAGCACTGTTTGGCTCGCCGAAATTGATCAGACTAAATAGCTCATTCACATTCGGTAGCCGCCAGTCTCCGGCTTCGGAACCATCCGACAACCCACAATCCGTTGTACCACCAAAGCAATTGGTACATCCGTCATACAGTGCGTTAGAATACGGCAGTCCTTCAAGCCAAGAATCTTCCATATCAGAGCAATGGGCGTTCTTCAACCAGACCAGCCCAGTCAGGTTATCAGTCACTGTGCCGTCGCAGGTTTCACCAGCATCATCACAATCCCCATCTCCATTATTGTCAACGTTCACCGTAAAGCGTGGATTCGGCCAAGGAACGCCTTTCTGTAAGTCGCCATCATCGCCGGTGGCGTAGCTGGTGGTCTGACCGGTCTTAGGCAGCGCAGAGAGCGGCAGAGTCCCAGTGATCACACCCCACTCTCCGCTCGTCAAGCCCCATACTGTTTTATCTGTCAATACTTCGTCTGCAGTCGCGCCGTTTGTATTGTCCACTGCAGGCGCCTTCCCCATGATATCGTTCAGCGTGTGCATCGTGCTGCCCGGAGCGCTGCTTGGTTCGGTGAAAGCGCTCTTCGCTCCCGCCGTACCTTCATTCAAACGGTTATAAATGTCCTCGAGGGTAAATGAGAACGATGAACTTGGATTAGATGGGGAATCAAGGTTCCCAGCCAGCGCTACAACGGTCATCAGTAGCGAAAGCGCAATAGCCAGGAGTACAAAGGTTGTAATTTTGTAGTTGATTTTCATTGGTTTTTTCATCATGTCCTATCCAGAACTATCAGGTCTAATCGAGGTTAAATATTCTTAATTCTTTATGATATAAATCAACCATATTCGATAGTGATTTGATATGGGTCTCCAAATTGTTTTGACTTTGTATGCCGGGCTGCTGTTTTGGAAGTGGATCCAGCCGATATTCTCTCCCCAGGCGTAACCGTCAAAGTCGCCGGTCTCTGCATCTATCGTCACCTGACTATGTTCGGGATTGAAGTTAATCCAGCCAACATTGGTGCCCCAGGCATAGCCGGAGAGGTTCCCCTCTCCATCGTTATTGACTCCGTAAGTATCGGCAGCATCGTTGGCATAGGTATGTTCGCCGCCTCCAGTGTGAGTTCCTAAACGAATCCAACCGATGTTTTCACCCCAGACATAGCCTTCGAGATGATCGTCGTAGACCGTAACGCCGCCATTGGCATCGTTGAAGTTGAGCCATCCGACGTTTGTGCCCCAGGCATATTTATCATTTTCGTCGATATTGGCAGTATTAGCTGCCGAGAATGCCAGCAAAGACAGCGAAAATACCAGTATTGCAATATCAAATTTTTGGTTTCTTATCTTATTTTTCACAGCAATAATCTCCGTCAATGCAGTGATTTCTGATATTGATCTTGATCCAATCTTATTCTTTCTTTAATAAAAAAAATGGGTGCTTTTCCGCATCCTGATTAGTTCTTTTATTACAACCAGTTAAATGAATAAAAGGTAATTTAATAACGTTTCTCCATGATCATGCAACTTAGGTTTAAAAATATTTTCACCAACTTGCTGTCAACTACCAAGGATATTTTATCACAAGAAATTGTTTTCCAATGATTTTTGCGTAGTTTAAAAATAATTTATACTTTCACCCAAGATATAGCTTTAGGAGTAAAGTATCTACCTCGTGATGCTTCGTTCCTTGTTTACAGAGGTGGCGATCATAAATCAAAGCTTTCCTAAGTCAATCAATAATCGGTAATCCCAAATTTGCTTTTGCTTAGTTGGATATCATAATTCCAAATTCCTGATAATTTTTCAAAACTGAATGCTATAATAGATCAGGAGAATGATCATGAACAAGCGTTTAATACATTCGCTTTTGGTTCTATTTTTTCTATCAATTCTTGTTATCCCCGCCAATGCCCAAGACAGCAGCCCAACCGCTTTGGTGATCACGATCGATGGTCCCCTTACGCCGGCCATCGCGGAATATCTCTCGCGCGGCATCCACACGGCTGAAAAACAAAACGCTGAAGTCATCATCCTGCTAAACAAATCAGCCTCCGCGCATGGCAAACCGGGGGTAAACATCTTGTGATATTGGTATCCAAGATTATTAGATGTGAGTAATTAATAAAGTATGTGACAGTCGCTTTGCAAAGCGACTGTCACGGAGAAAAATCGCCAACTGGAGGAGAAAATGAAAAAATATGGTCGCGTACTTACTATCATCCTGATCGCCTTGGTCTTACTAGCTTTGCTGGCTGGGTCGGCGGGAGCCTTCTACATTAAAAATTATATTCCCAAAACCGTAGCGCCAAAATCATTCCCTAAAATTGACGGGGAAATCCAGGTGTCCGAGTTGGACGGCGCGGTTGACATCTACCGTGACAGCATGGGCATCCCGCATATCTACGCCAGCACCACCCACGACCTGTTCTTTGCGCAGGGTTACGTCCACGCGCAAGATCGCTTCTGGCAAATGGATTTCTGGCGACACCTTGGTTCCGGGCGGTTATCCGAGATGTTCGGCGAAGGGCAGGTCGAAACCGACATGTTCCTGCGTACGCTCGGCTGGCGGCAGACCGCTGAAGCCGAATACGCCGCGCTGGGAGACGAATCCAAAGCTATCCTGGACGCTTTCACCGAAGGCGTGAACGCCTACATCCAGGAGCGCGAACCAGTCGAACTCAGCCTGGAATACCTGATCCTGACCGGCTTGCTCAACCCGAATTACAGCATCGAAGCTTGGACGCCCATCCATTCACTGACCTGGGGCAAGGCAATGGCATGGGATTTGGGCGGCAACATGGACGCCGAGATCGAGCGCGCCATCCTGCTCAAAACGCTCACTCCAGAACAATTAAATGAACTATTTCCGCCCTACCCGCAAGATCATCCAGTGATTGTGCCCGCTATCGGGGAAAATGCGGGCAATGTTTCAGGTTTCACATCCCAGGTTTCAAGTTCCGCATTCCTTATTCAAAGCCTGGACTTCAAACCCCTTGCCGAGAAACTCACCCTACTGGATACCGTCCTGGGTCCCTCCGGCTCCGGCATCGGCTCAAACAGTTGGGCGGTCTCCGGTGAATTGACCTCCACCGGCATGCCCCTGCTGGCTAATGACATGCACCTGGGCATCCAGATGCCTTCCATCTGGTACCAGAATGCCCTGCACTGCCTACCCAAAACAGAGGCCTGCCCGTTCGAAGTGACCGGTTTCTCCTTCCCCAGCGTACCGGGTATCGTCGCCGGTCACAACGACAAGATCGCCTGGGGCTACACCAACGTCGGTCCCGACGTTCAGGACCTGTTTATCGAAAAGGTCAACCCTGAAAACCCAAACCAGTACGAAGTGGATGGAAAATGGGTGGACTTCGAAATACGCCAGGTGACCATCCAGACCGGCGGCGACCCAGTCGAACTCACCGTGCGCATCTCGCGGCACGGACCGGTCATCTCAGGGACCTACGGCGCCCTTAAGGACGAAGTAGACCCCAAGGATCCCGAAGCGCTGCCCTTCAAAGACAAGACAGGCGTGGAACTGCCCGAACAGTACGCCATCGCCCTAGCTTGGACAGCCCTAACCCCCTCCACGCCCTTCGATGCCATCTGGGGTTTCAACAAAGCCCAAAGTTGGGAAGAGTTCCGCGCTGCCGCGCAAAAATTCCACGTCCCGGCTCAGAACTTGTTGTATGCCGACACAGCCGGCAACATCGGCTACCAGATGCCCGGCGACATCCCCATCCGCGCCAAGGGCGACGGCACGCTGCCTGTCCCAGGCTGGACGAGCGAATACGAATGGACCGGCTTCATTTCCTTTGACGAACTACCCTACGCGCTCAACCCGCAAAGCGGATACATCGTCACCGCCAACAATCGCGTTCCGCCCTGGGAATATCCCCACCTCATTACGCAGGACTGGAATTACGGCTACCGCGCCGATCGCATCGTAGACATGATCGAGAACGCGCCCGGCAAGATCGACATCGCCTATTTCCAACAGATGCACGAGGACGCGCTCAACAGCAACTCCGAGAGCCTGCTGCCGATCCTGCTGGCGGTCGAACTGGACCCGGAGCCTGCTTCTATCCGAGAGCAACTGCTCGCCTCATGGGACTTGCGCAACAGCATTAATTCGCAAGCTGCTGCGCTGTTCGAACACTTCTGGGTGCAACTGCTAGCGGTCACCTTCCACGACGATCTACCGGAAACCCACTATCCGGTTGGCGGTTCGCGCTGTTACGAGGTTATGCGCCGCCTGGTAGAGCAACCTGACAGCCTTTGGTGGGACGACAAAGATTCGGAAGACAAGGTCGAAACCCGCGATGAAATATTTGCCCGCGCCTTCGAGCAAACCGTTGCCCAGATGCAGGAGACCTACAGCAAAGACCCAACCAAATGGCCTTCCTGGGGCGAAGTGCACGGCGCGACCTTCCGCAACCAGACGCTGGGTGAATCGGGCATCGGCTTCATCGAAGCCCTGTTCAACCGCGGTCCATTCCCCACCAGCGGCGGGGAGGAACTAGTCAACGCGACTGGCTACACGGTCAAGGAACCCTTCGGCGTGGATTGGCTGCCGTCCGAGCGCGAAATCGTGGACCTAGGGGACCTGGACAACTCGCTAGCCATCCACACCACCGGGCAGTCCGGTCACGCCTTCCACCCACACTACGACGACATGGCGGCGCTGTGGGCTTCAGTGAAGTACGCGCCCATGTGGTGGGAGCAGACCTCCGTCATGAACGACGCTGAAGGGCATTTGAGGTTGACGCCTTAGGAAAGTTAAAGGGACAGTCCTATGCAGGTACTGTCCCTAATTCTGAATCCATATAAAGCCTCCCAAACAAGCCACTTACTATTCTCTCTGGTTTGTTCTCGAAAGAATGATTGCCTTGATTTGCTTCTGATTAGTTGAAAACCCATATGTCAAATTCCTGATTAATAATCAAAACTGAATGCTATAATAGATCAGGAGTATGATCATGATTAAGCGCTTATACCATTCGCTTTTCGTTGTTTTCTTTCTAATTATCTTCAGCATCCCCGCCAGCGCGCAGGACAGCAGCCCAACCGCTTTGGTGATCACGATTGATGGTCCCTTGACGCCGGCCCTAGCGGAATACATGCAGCGCGGTATCCGCACAGCAGAGCAACAGGATGTAGAAATCATCATCTTGCAGTTGGACACGCCTGGCGGCGGAGTCGATCTGATGAACAGTATGGTGCAAGAGATGCGCGCTAGTACGGTACCGATCGTAGTTTATATCGCGCCGCGCGGCGCCATCGCCGGCAGCGCGGGCACGGTGATCACGCTGGCAGGGCACATCTCCGCGATGGCGCCCGAAACCGCCATCGGCGCTGCCAGCCCAGTCGGCTCAGAAGGGCAGGAATTAGGCGAGACCTTGCAGGCGAAAACCAAGAATATACTCAAAGCCACAGCGCGTTCCTTAGCCGAAAAGCGCGGCGCTGAGGCAATCGAACTAGCAGAAAAAACCATCGATGAAGCGCTTGCCGTCTCTGCCAATGAAGCGCTGGAAGCGGGGTTAGTCGATTTTCTTGCCCAGGATATTGAAGACTTGCTAGATCAATTAGATGGACTAACCGTTGAAACAGATACGGGCGAAGTTAAGCTAGAGACTGTCAACCTGCGAATCGAGAGCTTTGAGCCAACCTTTATTGAACAGTTACTGCATATGCTCACCAACCCAAATATCGTCTTTCTGTTATTGGCGATTGGCGTACAAGCTATTCTGATCGAGATCTCTAGTCCGGGTGGCTGGTTGGCGGGTACGATCGGGATCGTTTGCCTGGCGCTGGCGACATACGGCTTAGGTGTTCTGCCTGTCAATTGGTTTGGGGTAATCTTTCTGATCCTAGCCTTTGCGTTGTTCATTCTGGATATCAAAGCGCCAACACATGGCGCCTTGACAGTCGCTGGTGTGACCTCATTAATTGTCGGCGCTTTGGTATTATTCAACTCCCCAAATGTGCCCAACTTCCAACGTGTATCCATCCCGCTGGTAATCGGTACTTCCATTGCAACCGGATTGATCTTCTTCGTGATTCTGATCTTCGCGCTGCGCGCCCAACTTCTGCCTCCCCTGATGGGACAGGCAAGTCTGCTCAACCGCACTGGATTGGTGCGTGACCGGCTTGCGCCGATCGGAACCGTGATGCTGGCAGGCGAACGCTGGACCGCTGAGATGGAGAAGGTGGATGAAGTCGCAGAAATCGACACACGTGTATCAGTTGTCAGAGTGGAAGGGCTCAAGTTGATCGTTCGTAAACTCGAAAAATAAACGGGATAATTAATGCACACTCGAGCTTATCGCTACCCTCACGAACATCTCATTTTAATGGCGACCCTTATCCTTGTACTTAGCATCATCGCCATCACCGTGACCGCAACGGTATGTACAAGTTTCATATTCATCGCAGGTTATATCGCACTCTCCTTCTATCTGACCTGGTCTCATCATCGCTCCTTGATCAGCTCCGCTCAATTAGTGACCGAAAAAGAAAACCCGGACTTAATACAACTGATTCACGAAGGCGCTCACAGACTTGACCCAGGAAAAGTGAAGGTCTATATCGCGCACAATCGAAATATGAATGCGTATACATTCGGATTATCTTCACCGAAAGTGATTGTGCTTTATTCTTCTCTTTTCAAAATCATGGATCGTGATGAAATCTTATTTGTCCTAGGACACGAAATGGGGCATATCGCTCTTGGACATACTTGGTTGAATTCATTGATAGGCGGCATGGCTGGTATACCCAGCCCATATGCCGCAACAGCTTTGCTCAGTTTAACCTTCCTTTGGTGGAACCGCGCCTGTGAATATTCTGCTGATCGCGCTGGGCTCCTAGCTTGCGGAAATCCGAACAAAGCGATCAGCGCCTTGATCAAGCTTGAAGCAGGCGCAGGAGCGACCTCCAAGCAAGCCATGCAAATGGCATATCAACGTATCGACGCAGAGGACGACACGCTTTGGGGTAACCTGAGTGAGACATTCGGTTCGCATCCCTTGCTGATCAAACGCATCAATCAGATCAAAAAATACGCCGCTTCCAATCAATATCAACGCATCTTATCCCAACTTTCCTAAGAAAATAAGTAATAGCTCCTGAATCGTCACCAAATATAGGTCATTCGACGTATTGCAATGAACCCAAAATCGTTTAGAATATAAACATAACGATCAAATAAACAAATCTTTTGTTAGTAAGGAGAAAACAATGAACGTACGAACTAATATGAAATCTGGCGCTGCGTGCTATACGGTTCAATCCGGTGATAACTTAAGTAAGATTGCGAACCGTTTCTACGGCAATATGGGCGCAAATGGCGTCAACAAGATTTACTATTCCAACACAAAAACCATCGGACCAAACCCGAATCTCATATTCGCTGGTCAGAAATTATACATCCCTGACTAAATCATTCAAAATTAGGTAAGTTTCGGGATAGTTCCCCAAGAATAAAAATCTATCGGTCCTATCCGATAAATTACAGGAGAGTAAATCAAATGCAAAATGCAAAATTAGTACCCCAAATCCATGTACGCTCATCCATACGCAGCGGCGCTGCTGGTGGCGGCAACGTAAATGGTGTTTGGTACCCAGACATGAGCGGCGTTTGCAACGGCGTAACGCCTAACCCACCCTCACCCAATCCTCCCTCGCCATCTGGTGGCGGCTACGTGAACGGAGTTTGGTACCCAGATATGAGCGGAGTCTGCTAATCAGACTATAAAATTCCCTGAAGTGTCGCGGGGTGGCAGTTTCACCCCGCTCACTCCTATCTCATCAGGAGTTAGCCCAAATGGATAACGTGAAGAAAGCAGTTCAAAAGAAAACAAATCATTATATCCCACAGATGCAAGTCCGATCCGATGTATGCAGCGGTGGAGATATTGAGACGTGTCTTTTCAATCTCAACAAATGGCGCGATCGCTATTATTATTGGCAGAATGAAGCTAAAAAGCAGGGTAAGATTTAATCAGTTGCTGATTAAATCGTGAAGAATGGAGTATTGTTATGAAAACAAGAACTAATCTTCGTGCAGGCGGAATGAGCCTGCACGAATGCCAGAAGCAGCGTGATTACTGGAAAGCTCAGGCGACACAAATGGAAGCCATTGCAAAAGCCCCCGCCCCTAAGCCTCCTATACCAGTGAATCCAGTGAACCCAGTAAACCCAGTTTCCACTGGCTCCAGCTGTGGTTGGGTGAATGGAGTATACTACGGTGATCAAAGCGGCATCTGTGGGTAGAAGGAGAAGTAAAATGAAAGTAGATACAAATATTCATGCCGGTAATGTAATTGATGACACAATCGTACAGGTGAAAGATTTCGGCGGTCAGGCTTCAACTTTTTTAAACAACGCAAATCAACAAGCTGAAAAACTAACCTCAACGGTCGTCAACAAGTCCACCCAATTGTGGAATTGTTTATCGAATACTTTTCGCTAAAACAAGAAATACAATGAAATTCAAATCAATAAGAAAGGATCTAATCATGAAAGTAGAAACCGGTATTCGAGCAGGAAGTTCAGGGGATGGTCATCCAAGACCAGTACTTCGTTTTTTAGATTAAACGAGAAGTTACCATATTAAAATCATAAATAAAGCTTTTTCAGTTCAATTAGATACTAATGATATCTGAAGAACCAAGGAGTTCTCATCATGAACTTCTTGGTTTTTTTCTGTATTTAATCCTCAAACGCGCTTTCGAAAAATACTCGCAAGCGAGCAAAAAGCGCCTCTTGATTGGAAGGTTTTCTGATCCCGTGCCCTTCGTCCTCAAAGAGCAGCACATCATATGGAATTTGATGGGCTTCCAGTCTTTCCTTGACCTTGGTAAAGTTCTCTGGGGTAACATTGGGATCTTTTCCGCCTTGTACAATCAATAACTTACCACGAATATCCTCGACATAGTGGATTGGTGAACGTTCGTGATATCTTTGGGGTACCTCCTGTGGTTTTCCCCCCATCATCTCCTCGCTATAAGGACGCAAATCAGGTCGTGTGGTCTCATAATCGATCACCAAATCGGTCATCCCGCAAATTGGAGCTGCAGCGGCAATGACTTCTTTGGGGTAATGCGTGATCAAGAACCACGAACTATAACCGCCATAGGATGTGCCGGTAACGCCCACCTTTCCAGGATCCGCCAAACCTCTCTCTATCAATGCACTAGCGCCTGACGCGATATCACCTTGTTCACGTCCTCCCCAACCATCTTCTTTGATCAATTCCCGATAACGCAATCCAAAACCGGTGCTGCCGCGATAATTGACATCTAGGACATTAAATCCACAAGCAACCAAATATTGGATTACTGGGTTGAGCTTGTCTTCTGAATGCGAGGAGGGTCCACCATGAATATAAATGATCGCTTTTTGCTGATTAGGTTCCGCTCGATATAACCAACCTTGAATATCCAAACCATCTTCAGATTTCCAGCGGAAATCCTGTGCAGAGATCAGATCAGATTGAGAAATTGAGATACGATCATAGTATTTCGTTAGGGATTCTAAGACAGGTTCATCTTCCATATAGAACCTGACCAAATCCATTGAAGACTGACTAGAATAATGAAGCCCAATCCAAGTTCCGTCGGGCGCCTGCCCTAGCGGATGCAGGTTGCCTTTTACGGTTGGGAAAGATGTCACTGATATCTCATCAACATTACCAACATTCCAACCTCCCGCTGGCTTCTTGATCAGAAGTGGTTGATGATTACTCTCCACAATCCGATCAGCGATGATATCGCCTGACGGAGTGACCCAAGCGCTCTCAAGATCAAGGGTAGGGTCATCGATCAACCAGCATAGGTCTTTTCTGACCGCATGATAAATGCCTAAACGATTGTAGGTATATTCTCCTTGGCTTGTATTTTCTGAGATCGCTAAAATATGCTCACTATCCGGAAACCAGCGCGCAAATACCTTCTCTTGATCACCGAAATTCAATATTTCTAGATCCTCTTGTTTTTCAATGTCGATCAGATAAAATTGTCTTCCTGAGGGATGTCGATCCTTTCGAGCATAGATCAACATCGTGCCAGCAAGATTGAGCTCTGGTCTTGTGAATGCTGGAGTACATGGCTTCCCGAGAACTGTATTAGAACCACTTTCAAGATTTTTTTGGTAAATCCAGGTCGCATCTAAGATTTGATTGGTGGCGAAATCATAATTCGCGCCAAAGTACAACTTTTTTCCATCTAGAGAAAGACTCCCTCCGCGTAGATAATATGCTGGTGAAGGCGATGTTAACGGTTCCAGTGCGCCTATTCTTAATTCTCCATGATCATCAAATTCAAATCCCACTCGAAATAATCTAGCATGTTCATCACCATCATGATCTTCCGATAACACCAACGCTTTTGAATCAGCAGACCAACTGATTAGATTTGTATCTTCATCGGTGATTGCGACTGCCTTAGGAAGGGTTGATCCATCCGATGGTACGATATACACATCGATCTTATCCCGTAGGCGATACCATTCAAACGCGACCCATCTGGAGTCAGGTGAAAGCTGCGCGTAGGAAACTGAGGGAAGCGATAATAATTGTCCTAATAAATCTTCTGTCATGAATACCTCATCGATACAATTAATACAAAACAAACGCATTATACACTCCCTAAGCTTTTACAAAGGTACTTTTATCGATCCAATCCGGATTAAATTCCTTTAATTAGCACAAGCAAATAAAAAGGAGTAAAATTCAACTGATCGATATCTTGGTAAAGATATACAATGGAAAAAGAATAGGAGAAACTATGACATTCAACCCAACTCGCGACCGTGTCAAAGATGAGAAAATCGATACGACCCCTAAACGCAGACCACCCTGGATCAAGGTAAGAGCTCCTAATAGCGAAAACTATAAATGGTTGAACGATCTAATGCGCAGTAAATCTTTGCATACTGTCTGTGAAGAAGCGATGTGCCCAAACATTGGCGAGTGCTGGGGTTCTGGGACAGCCACCTTTCTGATGCTCGGGGATGTTTGTACGCGTACATGCGGTTTCTGCGACGTCAAGCACGGCAAACCAAACCCACTCGACTGGGACGAACCAGAGCGTGTCGCCCAGGCTGTAAAAGATCTAAACCTCAAACATGCTGTCATTACCAGTGTCAATCGCGATGACCGAAAAGACGGCGGCGCGCCAATCTTCGCTATGGTCATCAAACGTATCCGTGAACTGCAGCCAGGCTGTTCAGTTGAGGTCTTGATCCCCGATTTCAAGGGCAGCATTGAAGCTTTAAAGATTGTCATGGATGCGCACCCCGAAATTCTCAACCACAACGTTGAAACTGTACCGCGGCTTTTTAAAAAGGTACAACCACAAGACCGCTATGAATGGACGAAAGCGACTTTAACCAACGCTAAAAAACTCGATCCACAATCGCTTACCAAATCAGGCATTATGGTTGGCTTGGGTGAAACGATGGATGAAGTTAAACAGGTGATGCAGGACTTGCGCGAGTGGGAGGTTGATATCCTAACCGTCGGTCAATACCTACAGCCAAGCCGAAAACATTTACCGATCGAACGCTACTATACTCCTGAAGAATTCAAGCAGATTGAAGAGTTCGGATTATCGATTGGTTTTCAATGGGTTGAAAGTGGACCCTTGGTTCGTTCTTCTTACCATGCCGGCGAGCAGGTAAGAGCTTTGAGCGCTGCCCATAAAGAAGGATAGTAATCATTCAATCAGGTTCGATCTATGCAAAACGCGGCTAAACAAAAAATCTTCAATTCCAGACCAATGAACTTCAAGAAAAATCCAAGCTTCGCGCTTCAGTACCTGTTTTTTATCTTAATTTTCACTTTTTTTATAAGCGCTTGTCAACTGACAGCGCCTTTATCTTCAGAACCAACTCAACTTAAACCTGAAGAGGTCTTTACTGCAGCAGCTCAGACAGCGGAAGCGAAACGATTGGAGAGCTCTATCAGCACTGGTTCACCAGAAGCGGAAGATATTATTAACACATCCATTGCGCCAAGCCCTACTGCTACAGAAGATCAAAATCCAACCGAGACCATACAGCCGACAGCGATGATCACGGCTACGACTCCGATCAGCCAACCCACCAATCCCGTCACGCCTGGTGGGGATAAAGCCAAATTTGTCGCTGACGTATCGGTTCCCGATGGCGCCGTATTTGCCCCGGGAGAACAATTCACAAAAACTTGGCAGCTTGAAAACATCGGAGATACGACATGGACGACTGAATACGCTTTCGTCTATATTGATGGCGCCTTGATGAGTGAGTCGACTGCTATCTATCTCTCACAGGAAGTAGCGCCTTATGAAAAGATAGAAATTTCCGTGCAAATGACCGCCCCAACAAGCGTGGGTAATTACAGAAGTTTCTGGAAACTTCGCAATGCAGAAGGAAACTTGTTTGGCGTAGGGGTTGATTTCAACGACGCAATATGGGTCGACATTAGCGTGGAGAGTAATGCGGCATCCGCAGAAAGCGCTCCTACCAAAAGTCTGGTAGTCAATGATCTTCATCTAAATATCAATAATGTACATGCGATCACATCCTGTCCCTATACTTTTATTTTCACGGGTAATTTCACGCTTGCCAAAGCCGCTTCAGTTACCTATAATTTGGAATTCCTTGATCTAGACGACCCTCAGATCAAAGTCCCCCTACCCATTTCAAAGAACCTCGATGCAGGAGTTCATCCGGTGGAATACGAGATCACCCTTTCCAAGGATATATCTGGATGGGTGCGATTATCGATTACAGAACCAGAATCCATCAAATCAGAACCCGTGCAGTTTGAGTTAGAATGTACTTAATCTAAACCTTATCTATGTATGAGCTCTGAACAGACCAGAAAACTCAAAGAAGAGATTAAAAACCAAGCTGATTTGCTCGGCTTTGATCTCTTTGGTGTGACGAACGCGGATCCGCCTGAACACCTCGATACCTATAAGCAATGGTTGGAAGCGGGACATCATGCTGAAATGCATTATCTGGCGACAGAAAGAGCGCGCGATCGGCGCGCCGACCCAAAAATAATCTTACCCGAATGTAAGTCGATCTTGATACTTGGCAGCCGCTATCCAAAAACACCTGAAAAATGGAATGATCTTACCCAACCCAATAATTCTCACAATTCAGAACAGTCACCCATCGGCAGGATCTCCTCATATGCCGTGGGAGAAGACTATCATGACGTGCTAGAAGCGCGCCTTAAAGAACTTGTGGCTTTTATCGAGGAGCGTATCGGCTATTCCATTCCCAATCGCTGCTATACCGATACGGGTCCAATCCTAGAACGCGAGCTTGCCCAAAGGGCTGGATTAGGTTGGATTGGGAAGAATTCGTGTTTGATCAATCCCAATCATGGTTCATATTTTTTCCTTTCCGAAATACTTTTAGGAATAGAACTTGAGCCAGATGAAGCCTTTCCCTATGACCGTTGTGGGAACTGTACGCGCTGTATTGACGCCTGCCCAACGAACGCTATCCTAGCAAACCGGACCATCGATAGCCGCAAATGTATCTCGTATCTGACCATCGAGAATAAAGGAGAAATCCCCAAGGAGGTTCGCTACCAAATCGGGAATTGGATATTTGGATGCGATATTTGTCAGATGGTATGTCCCTGGAATCGAAAGATCAATTCACGGGGCATTGATACAGCTTTTCAAGCGCGCCCTGGTTATTCCGAATTAAATCTTCTCCAAGAAACAAAGCTTGACCAAACTTCATTCAATATAAAATTTCGAGGCAGCCCCATCAAACGCACAAAACGACGTGGGTATTTACGTAATATTGTCAGCGCTTTATCACACTACCCCATACAAGAAGTAGTTACCACCTTGGAAGAAGTGCTCTTCGAAGAACCTGAAGCCTTAGTGCGTGCACATGCAGCCTGGAGCTTGGCGCAGATCGGCCATTCTAAGGTAAAAGAAATCTTGTCAACGGCTGCCAACACCGAACGGGATGACAGCGTGTTGAAAGCCATTAATCAGGCGCTGCAGGAGATCAATGATTAATAGCCTCACATATAGGAGTGTTATAATGCCGTAATGCGTTGGAAATTATTCTCAATCATAATCTTCGCTGTGCTCCTATGCTGTATACTTATGGGTGGACTGTATACGCTGCCATCAGTTCGCAGCCGTATTGCATGGCATGTTGACAATCAAATCGCGCGCTTCCAACGTATCATTACCCCGCCTGAGAAGATACTCTTCCAACCCAAACAACAAACCCAATCCAGCTCCGTTGAAGCGATCGTCAACGCTACGCTGACATGTTTATCGCCCTCCTCAACCCCAACACTTCCCGCTACTACAACTTCAACAATTGAAATAGCGATCAGCACACAGACTCCGACCACGCAATTGATCCCTTCCGCTACCCCTACATCGACCACGCTGCCGACTGATATTCCAGAGAAAGTGATCCTGACTGGCATCACACACGAATACCAGAACTTTAATAATTGTGGACCTGCAAATTTATCCATGGCGCTATCCTACTGGGGGTGGCAAGGCAACCAAAACATCACACGGGCTTTCTTGCGACCTAACCTGGAGATCGATGATAAAAATGTTATGCCCGAAGAGATGGTTCAATTTGTAGAAACACAAACCCATCTAAAAGCGATCACTCGTGTGGGTGGCGCCAATCAACGGATCAAAGAGCTGATCGCGGCTGGGTTCCCCATTCTGATCGAAGCCGGACATCATCCCCCCGATGATTGGTGGATGGGGCATTATGTCGTGATCAATGGCTATGACGATCAAAAGCAAGTCTTTATATCGCAGGACTCACTCATCAGTCCTGACTTACCGATCCCCTATGATGAATTAGAACAGAAATGGTGGCGCGATTTCAATCGCATTTACATCGTGATTTATCCTCCTGAACGAGAATTGGATTTATTCAAGATCATCGGTGAAGACCTTGATCTTCTCACCAATTATCAACAAGCTGCTCAAAAGGCAAAGGAAGAAATCCTGCAGTTACAGGGTCGCGATCTTTTCTTCGCCTATTTCAACCTGGGCGCTAATTTGGTTGGTATGGAAGATTATCCATCCGCAGCGCAGGCATTTGATCAGGCATTCAATATCTATCAATCCCTGAGCGAGGATATGCGTCCCTATCGAGTGATGTGGTATCAAACCGGACCATATCAAGCGTATTACCACACCGGTCGTTACCAAGATGTGATCAATTTAGCAAATACCACCTTTACCTGGGTTGGTAAATTTACCTTGGAGGAAAGTTTTTACTGGCGTGGTTTAGCATATGCAGCCTTAGGGAATATGAATCAAGCTCAATCCGATTTATCAAAAGCTGTTCAGATTAATCCCAATTATGCAGCCGCATTGGAAGCTTTGCAAAACCTGGGTTTTTCAGCTCCTTAGATAAGATCAATGTATTACGATGAAACATAAGAAACTCTTCCATCTCTTCCTGTTGATCATGTTGTTGCTGTGCTTGATCTCAACTGTATTAATGATCATCCCAGGCACACGTGATCGAATAACTTGGCATATTGACGAAATTGTAATTCGAATTAAATACCAATTTAATCCCCCTACCAAACCAATCTTCGTCCCCAGCGAAGCAGGAACCCCTATATCCCTTCAAACAGAGCGCCCCACGGTTACGTCGACAGAGATGATCACATCAACCGAAACAAGCATAGCATCCCCTCCTACACCTATGCCCACCTTGACCGCGACCATCCCGATCACCCCGATACCCGAAAAGATATCATTAACCGGTGTCCGTTATGAAGATCAACATGGCAGATATAATTATTGTGCGCCATCCAATCTAGCAATGGCTTTATCCTATTGGGGTTGGCAAGGCAATCGCGATATCGTTGGTCCATTCCTGAAGCCAGATGAAAAAGATAAGAATGTAATGCCTTATGAAATGGTTAATTATGTCAATAACCAAACGAGTCTGAAGGCGCTGGAGCGTGTCGGAGGAGATATTGATCTAATCAAACGCTTTTTAGCCTCCGATTTTCCGGTATTGGTGGAAAAGGGTACCTATCTCAGAGACCTGACCGGCGTTGTGAGCTGGATGGGGCATTATCAAGTCATCACTGGATATGATGACACACAGAAAGTATTCATCGCCCAAGATTCATTCACAAAACCCGATCAAATCGTTGAATACAACGAAATGATCAATGCCTGGCGAGCCTTTAATTACACCTATATCATCATTTACCCACCCGAAAAAGAGGCTGATGTGATTACGATTCTGGGTGATAATGCCGATGAAACCACGAACTATCAAAATGCCGCTCTATTCTCTTCCAATGAAGTCTATGGTTTATCAGGTATAGATCAATATTTTGCGTGGTTTAATCGCGGCACGAATCTAATGAAGCTACAGGATTACTCCGGCGCTGCGCTGGCATATGATGAAGCCTTTGCAGTCTATCCCCAAATCCCAGAACAAGAACGACCGTGGCGTATGTTGTGGTATCAAACAGGACCATATTTCGCATACTTCTTTGTCGAACGCTATTACGACGTTCTATACCTCGCCGATGGTACTTTACAGGCAATGCCAAGCGATAAGAACATCGAAGAAAGTTATTATTGGCGAGGCATGGCGAAAGCTGCTTTAGGTGATACTCAAGGAGCGATCGAAGATTTCCAAACAAGCCTCCAATTACATGAAGGCTTTGAACCAGCGATCTACCAACTTAGTTTACTCGGGATAGAATATCCATAAATATTAAAGGTTAGTTATGCAAAAAGCGATTCTATTATTCATCCTTTTTCTATTTGTTTTTTGTTTTTTAAGCATTATCCTGATCCGTTCACCCTTTTTTCAGGAAAATTATGGTTGGCGTTTAGAGGCAATTCGTGCAGATATCAAATACGCCCTCGATCCACCAGAGCAGGTCATATTCACACCCGAAAGAACATCCGAAGCCACGCCCATGCCAAGCATCTTATCCCCTACACCCACTGCGACGATCGTACTGGAGACTGCGGAACCCACACCCATCCCCACAGCAACCTTCCCGCCTACCCAAACTCCAACACCCATGCCTGAGTCAGCCAACCTGAACGGTATCCTGCATCAATTCCAAATGTGGAACAATTGCGGACCTGCCAATTTATCAATGGCGCTCTCCTTCTGGGGTTGGAAAGGCGACCAACGAATTATCGCCGATATTTTAAAACCCAATGCTCGCGATAAGAATATCATGCCTTATGAAATGGAACATTTTATCGAAGAACAGACCGAATTGGAAGCCGTCACAAGAGTCGGCGGTGATTTAGATACGATTAAAGCCTTTCTTTCGTCTGGTTTTCCAGTCATCGCTGAAAAAGGATTTGAGGGGATTAGTTTTGATGGATGGATGGGACATTATCAGGTTGTAACGGGTTACGATGACAATACCGAGACTTTGATTGTCCAAGATTCCTATAAAGGTCCCGATCAAATCGAAACCTATCAAGACTTCATCGATCAATGGCGAGCTTTTAATTACACCTATATTGTTCCTTTCCCCACGGAGCGTAGACAACAAATCCTAGATATTCTTGGTCTTCAGGCATTCGATAACTATAACAATCACTATGCCGCTCAGAAATCTCTAGATGAAACCACATCGCAAACCGGGCGCGATCTTTATTTCGCCTGGTTCAATCGTGGAAGTAATTTGGTGGCGCTCCAAGATTACACGGCGGCTGCATCTGCTTACGATACAGCATTTACGAATTACGAACAAATTCCAGAAGAAGAACGTCCATGGCGCATGATGTGGTACCAAACAGGACCCTATTTTGCCTATTACTATACCGGTCGCTATCAAGATGTTATCAATTTAGCCACAACAACCTTGGACGCTATGAGTGAGCCCATCCTGGAAGAGAGTTATTACTGGCGCGCCAAAGCAAATATCGCTCTTGGACAAAGTGAAAGCGCAATTGAGGACTTAGAACTATGTCTAGAAGCCCATCCGGATTTTAGCCCTTGCTTGACTGAACTGCGTAGCTTGGGCAGTGAACCATGATTAGAGAGAAAATGAAATGACCATCAAAGTACTGCACTTTGCAGACGCCCATATTGATATCGCCAATTATGGGAGATATGATCCCCAAAGCGGACTGCCTCTACGTGTGTTAGATTTTCTGAAGTCACTGGATACGATCATCGATGCAGCCATTGAAGAGAAAGTCGATCTCGTCCTGTTTGCAGGGGATGCTTATAAAGATCGCAATCCAACGCCGACATTCCAAAGAGAGTGGGGGAAACGCATGATGCGCTTATCCCGAGCCGCGATCCCAACGCTCTTATTGATTGGCAACCACGACATCCCACCGGCTTACGGTCGCGCTAATACGCTGGAAGCTTTCGACACGCTAGATGTACCACATATTCGAGTCATCGACATTCCTAAATTATTAAAGCCTAATGACCTTGAGAATCTCCCTGTGCAAGTAATAGGCATACCATGGATTTCTCGTTCGAGGTTAGTGGCGAACTTGGAGATTGATTCGGGTGATCTCTCCACAATTAATCAAAATATCAGTAATACTATTCAAGAATTGGCGCTTACATGGTTGGAGGAAGAAATTGACCCAAGTTTACCAGTCATATTCTTAGCCCACTGTTCGGTTGAAGGCGCCCTGCTCGGAAACGAGCGTAATGTTATGCTAGGCAACGACTTGGTTTTGCCCGAGTCCTTAGTCAAAGATCCTCGTTTTGATTACGTAGCCCTCGGTCATATCCACAAGAGTCAAAACCTAAATCCAGACGCTCATCCTCCCGTGATCTATCCAGGCTCTATTGAAAGAGTCGATTTCAATGAGGCACGCGATAAAAAGAATTATGTGATTGCCCATATTGAGCGCGGAAAAACAGACATTGAATGGCATCCAATTGAAGGCATCCGCCCCTTTCTAGATCGCTATCTTCGACTTGAAGAACAAGAAGCGATCAATGATAAAATTCGACAAGCCTTACCTGAGCCTGAAAAGATGCAAGGGGCTATCTTTCGTTTGATCTTGGAATATCCTCGCGATTGGGAAGCAAGCATAAACGAAGCAAATCTGCGTGAGTTAACCAAAGGTTGTTTCGAGTTTCATTTGGTGAAACGACCACAAGTAGAAACGCGCATCCGTATTCCAGGAAACCAAACCATTGGCAGCTTAGGCGCCATGGATCTGCTTGACTTATACTGGAAATCCAATCAAATCAATCCCCAAGAAGCCAAAGCGCTTAATCAATTAGCAAAAGATGTGATCAGAAACCATGATTAAGGAAAGCCGATCTATATATTTTAAATTGTTATTTAATACTTTCTCTTTCTTAGGATGAACTTTGTGATCTCTTCAACGATAGCTGGGATAAGCGCTAACCCTAGCACAAGCAACCATTCGTTCAAATTTAGGAAATGCGTGTTAAAGATCGGTTGCAGAAATGGGACCGAGCTAACCAAAAGCAGCAGCATAATCGACAAGCCAACCGCATATTGCATGTATTTGTTCGAGAAAATTCCAATCTTGAACAAAGAAGCACGCTCCGAGCGCACGGTATAAGCACGGAACAGCTCGCACAGCGAGAGCGTCAGGAATGCCATCGTCTCAGCCGTCTGCACATCCACGCCGCGCCAGTCATGCTGGATCAGTCCAAAAATAGGATTGATTCCTGCTGGTAAGGCTTGATCAATATGCCAGTACAAACCCAACCCGAAAGCAGTTAGTACAGCGCTGGTTTGAGCGATTGTCTGAATAGCGATGCCCAAGCCCATGCTGCGGTTGATGATCGGTTCATTTTTCGCGCGTGGCTTTTGTTCCATGATACCAGGATCGCCTTTTTCCATCGCCAAGGCTAATGCAGGCGCTCCATCGGTAACCAGGTTGAGCCACAAAAGTTGGATAGCTGTCAGCGGTGCAGGTAGTCCAGCCAAAGTGGCTAGGAAGATGATCATGATCTCAGCCACATTGGAAGAGAGCAAGAAGAAGACAAACTTGCGGATATTGCTGTAAATAATTCGTCCCTGCTCCACAGCGGAGACAATACTGGCGTAGTTGTCGTCGGTGAGTACCATGTCTGCGGTTTCCTTAGCGACATCCGTGCCAGTGAT
>Ga0172370_10002937_pt1 | contig 24072 bp, 18 predicted proteins | sample LakKiv5m_FD_114538 | JGI IMG/M metagenome (GOLD analysis project Ga0172370, IMG submission 114538) | Freshwater microbial communities from Kabuno Bay, South-Kivu, Congo - kab_022012_11.5m | ecosystem: Environmental > Aquatic > Freshwater > Lake | place: Democratic Republic of the Congo...
GGCGCGCGCGCCATCCACCTCGACAACGCCGGTCACCTCCGACGCCATCCCCGCGCCGAGGCGCACGGCGACGCGCGGCAGGAGGTCCTTGCCGAACGTCGTGGCCGAGGCGACGACGATCTCCGCGCCGATCTCCCTGGCGACATCCGCGACGGCTTTCGCATACGGACCTGCGAGATAGCCCGCGAGCGCCGCGTGATCCACCGAGTAGATCTTCTCCGCGCCGAAGCCCGTCAGTCCCCGCGCCGCGTCGCCAGCGCCCGGGCCGAAGACCGCGATGTCATATCCACCGCCCACCTGACGCGCGAACGTGACAGCGGCGAGCGTCGTCTTCTTGAACTTGCCACCCGACTGTTCCGCGATGACGAGAATCTTGCCCATGCTCATCTCCATGGTCGCGCGTCGAGGCGCGCCCGTTGAATACGCGCTACAGAGCGCGCGCCTCGTTGCGCAGCTTGTCCACGAGCTCATCGACCGTCTCGACCTTCACGCCTCCCTTCCGCTTCGGAGGCTCGCTCATGCGGACGACGCGGACCTTGGGCGTGGGATCGACGCCTAGATCGTCGAAGCTCAACACATCGATGGGCTTCTTCTTCGCCTTCATGATGCCAGGGAGCGACGCGTAGCGCGGCTCGTTGAGGCGCAGATCGGCCGAGATGACGCACGGCAACGAGAGCGCGATCGTCTCGAGCCCGCCGTCGACCTCGCGCGTGACGGTGACCTCGCTGCCGTCAAACGCGACCTTGGATGCGAAGCAGGCCTGAGGCCACCCGAGGTACTCCGCGAGCAGCTGCGCGACCTGGTTGTTGTCGCCGTCGATGGCCTGCTTGCCGAGGATCACGATGTCCGGGCTCTCCTTCGCGACGATCGCGGCGAAGGTGCGCGCGACCACGTCCGAGTCGAGCTCTGCCTCGTCCGCTTCGATGCGCACGGCGCGATCGACGCCCATCGCGAGCGCCTGCCGGATGTATTGCGTCGTCTCCTCATCGCCAATCGCCACCGCGACGGACTCGCCGCTGTGCTCTTCGCACAGCCTGACAGTCTCCTCTATCGCGTTCTCGCAGAACGGGTTGACCTTGTATTCGACGTTGGACGTCTCGATGCCCTTGCCGTCCGCGCGCACCTTGATGCGCGCATCGGGATCGGTCACGCGCTTGGAGCTGACCAGAATCTTCATTTGTCCTCGCTGTCGGCGCCGTGCTCGCGGGCGCCACTACGGGATGTTTTCGATGACCGGCGTCAACCGCGACGCCGTCGACTGAACCGGTGTCTGTGCCAGACCACCGTAGAACACCTCGAAGAGCTGCTCCGCGATCTCCGCCATCGGCTGTCGCTTCTTGCTCATCGTCCAGCTCAAGGCCATCTCGTCGAGCGCTCCGAAGATCGCACGCGCGAGGATGCGCGGCTCGAAGTTGGATCGGAGCACGCCATCGCGTTGACCCCGCGCGAGCATCTCGACGAGCGAGTGCATATAGGCATGGAATGCCGGGCTGCGGTACTCGCGGATGAGCTTCGACGACTGCCGCAGCTCCACGGTCAGCACCTGCGCCGCCGTCGGATAGCGCTCCGCCAGCATCACGTGCCCGCGGATGAACCCTCGCAGCTTGCCACTCGTGTCGGGCTGTTCATCCATGGCGAGCGCCACCTCGGAGGCGATGCGCTCCATCCAATACTCGAAGAGCGAGATGAGGATCGCCTCCTTGCTCTTGAAGTAGAGATAGATCGTGCCGTCCGCAATGCCCGCAGCGGACGCGACATCACTGACGCGTGCGGCGTAGTAGCCTTTCTGTGCAAAGATGTCGACGGCGGCTTCAAGGATGCGTTCCCGCTTGTCGCCGGAGGTGCGGGGCCGCGACTCAGACTTGCTCGTGTGAGAGGTCACCGGGGCACTCCGCGACTGAACCCTGGTTCAGTCAGGGCCGGGACCGTAGCGGCGCGCGGGGATCGCTGTCAACGGCTTGGGCGCGCCGGGGCGCGATCGGACCTGCCGCCGATCAGATCTCGTACGGGCTCAACGCTCGCCCATCTGCTCGTAGAGGCGGCGACTGCCCGCATCGGTCGGAACGATCTCGATCACCCTATTGAGGTAGTAGCGGGCCCTCTCGCGGTTTCCGAGCGCGATGTGTGCGTCGGCCACGGCCCGCAGCGCCTCGGGCATGTCCGGCGCGTACGCGAGCGCGCCCTGAGCCTCGCGCAGCGCGTCGTCCTTGTGACCGGTGGCGAGAGAGATTTGCGACAGGAAGATGCGCAGCTGCGCCTGGGCGCTCGGGTTCGCTCGAAACGTGGCGATGGACTCCATCGTGACCCGGCGCGCCTCCTCGAAGCGACCCGCCGCGATGGCCGATCGAATCGCACCCGAGCAAGCTTCCCACCACAGTCGGTCGGACTGACACCCTTCGAGAAGGAGGTGATAGGCCTCCACGTGCCGGCCCGCGGCGGAGCGAATGGCCCCTTCCACGACCCACCCGTATCGCGCCGTCGTAGGCTCTGCCAGCAGGCGCGCCGCGATGGCGCTGGCCGCGTGCAGTTCGCCCCGCGCGACGTACGCCGACGCGCGCAGGCTCTCGAGCGGACCCGAGGTCTCCACATGGGTCGCCTTCCAGCGAAGGGCGATGCGCTCCACGAGGTCGGGCCGCGAGCCGTAGAACAGCGATCTCGCGATCTCGTGGGCGCGCGCGTCATCGTCCGGGAACGCCTCGAGCAGCAGTCCTTCCCCTTCGCCATGTTGAACGAGCCAATTCACGACCCGCGTCCAGTACACCAACGGCGCGCCGAGCAGGAGCGCGAAATGTGCCCGCGCTTCATCGCGCCGCCCGGTGAGCGTCAGCGTTCGCGCCAGCGCCTCGCGCGTGTCCAGGCTCGCCGGGCGCAGTCGCAGCGCTGCCTCGAACAGACGCACGGCGCGCGCCGTGTCGCCCGCGTCGATGGCGCGTCGGGCGAGCAGATAGAACGCGTGGTTGCTCCCGGCGTAGGCCTCGAGCGTCACCGTCTCCGCCTCGGCCACCGGCAGCGTCCCCACCTCGTCGATGTCCTCCCACGTGCGCCCGGTCGCCCGATACGCCGCGAGGCCCCCCAGCACGACGACGATCAGCGCGACGCTGGCGAACAGACGACTCGACGGACCGTTGCGCAGGTCCTGATCGCCCGTGACCGCCGTGCGCGGTCGCATCTCGGCGAGCGCCGCGAGCATCGCGGCAGGCACCAGCACGCCTGGAAGCTCCAGCGAGAAGTCGACGAGGTTCTCGATGAACACCGCCACCACGCCCAGCGCGGCGCCAAGTGCGAGCAGATCGCGGCGCCCTCGGTAGAGCATGCGCGCGAGGGTCGCGCCCAGGCCGGCGAGCAGCAGCCCTCCCAGCACGAGGCCGTGATCGACCAGCACTTGCAGCAGCACGTTCTCGACGTGCGTGGGACGCAGCGCGTTCGCCCCATCGCGGGCCGCGGCCACGACGGGCAGTCCTCCGGGACCGACCCCCACGAGGGCCAACTCGGGCAGCATCCCGATCACGAGCGGATACACCCGGAGCTTCTCCTCGGCCCTGAGGCCGCGGGCGCTCATGCCGTCGAACTCCACCAGCACACGCGGCAGCGCGATGAGAGCCCCGACCGTCAGCAGCGTGAGCACGACGAACGCCACGTTCCGAAGCCGACGCAGCCGGATCTCCTTGTCCTCCTCGCCATGCACCACGTTCGTCGGCTTGGCGTTCCAGAGCACGAGCAGCGTGCACAGCGCGCTGAAGACGAGCACCAGCGCTCCGCCGCGAGACGCGGTCAGCAGCACCGACACGCCCACCCAGACCGACGCGCCGACGGCAGCGACGCGCAGGGGGAGCGCCTCGGCCATGGCAGCGAGCGCCAGGCAGACCGGCAACGTGAGGTTGAGATAGGAGGCGGTGTGGTTCGGGTTGACAAACGTGCCGGTAAGAACGTCGACCGCCTTGCGCGCGCCGGGATCGAGCGGCGTATACATGCCGAGGACGGGTCCGCGCCCCACCGCAGCGAACGAGAGCACGCCAAGGCCCAGCGCCACGGCCAGCACGAGGAGCGGCACCCCACCTGCGAGCCTGCCCGCACGCCTCCCGGCGAGCGCCGCCGTCACGCCAAAAGCGGCAGACGCCCCCGCAAAATAGCGCGCGGCCTGGTGTGCCGCGTCGCCCGGTGCGAGCGCGAGCGTGAGTCGATCGAGGGGCTCGAGCCCGAGCGCTGCCGCCGCCAGATCGGCGTTCGCCACCGAGAGCGGCGCCAGCGCGGCGACGATGCCCCTCGGCAGCTCGATCGACTCCGCGAGCGCCAGCGCGCCGAGCGCTACGAGCCACAGCCCGAACCACGGCACGTTGACACGGCGCGGCGACGCCACGGAGGCCGACGCAAGGGCGATCCCCGCCAGCACCAGCGCCAGGATGCTGGCACCCAGCGGGGCTCCGCCCACATACCCGACCGCGACGATCATCGCCCCCGCGACGCTGCCGAGCGCCATGCGCCGGGGCAGCGGCGCGGAGGAGGATCGTCTCCTCGAGCTAGACGACGCCACGCAGCGCTCCCGGGGCCTCGCGCGCGGGCACCCGGCGCACCGCAGCCCCCCGCGTTTTCGTCTTGACTCGATGCGTCATTTCGCCCCCACTCCTACTTGGGGACCTTCTCCCAGTCCTTGAGGAAGCGCTCGAGCCCGAGGTCGGTCAGCGGGTGGTTGAACAGCGCGTCGAGCACCTTGAAGGGTACGGTGCACACGTCCGCGCCGAGCCGCGCGGCCTCCAGGATGTGAACGGGGTGCCGGACCGATGCCACGAGGATCTCGGTGTCGAAGCCGTAGTTGTTGTATATGGTCACGATGTCGGCGATGACCTGCATGCCGTCGGTGGACACGTCGTCGAGGCGACCGATGAACGGCGAGATATACGACGCACCGGCCTTCGCCGCGAGCAACGCCTGCGTCGCCGTGAAGCACAACGTCACGTTCGTCTTGAGGCCTTCGTCGCTGAAGGACTTCGTCGCACGGATGCCTTCGCGCGTCAGCGGCACCTTGATGACGACCCTCTCGGGTGCGCGTGCGGCGAGCTCACGCCCTTCGCGCATCATGCCTTCGTAGTCGGTCGCCGTGACCTCGAGCGAGATTGGCCCGTTGACGAGTTCCAGGACCTCCTCGATGACCGTGTCGAACCTCTTCCCGGTCTTCGCGACGAGCGACGGATTGGTCGTCACGCCGTCGAGGATGCCCCATCCGACCGCATTCCGAATCTCGCCGATGTCTGCTGTGTCGACAAAAAACTTCATTCGCTCCCCCTACCACCACTCACCCACGCGCCCCCAAATAGCGGTTGCGCCGTATGTCTCCGGGGCTCGCCCATGAGACCGCCCGACCGGCTACTGCGGCTGTCCGAGCAGCACGACCAGCGCGATCGCCGCGGCGACCGCTACGGCACCTGCCACGGCCCACGGCAACCAATTCGAGCCGCCGGCACCGCCCGATGTCCCCTTCGCTGCCTTGCCCTCGGGCGCCGACTTGCCCGGCGAGGTCGGCCGCCGCTGCGTTCCCCCGAGCCCTTCGAGCCGATCTGCCAGCCCGTCGATCCCGAGCCCCGTTGCGGTGGCCTGCTCGGACACGCCCGCCTGCACGCCCGTCAGATCCGCGAAGAGATCGTCGAGCTTGAGTCGCGCCTGACCGCGCATCTTGAGCTGCTCGGGCGAGATGGGCCTGTTGCCCGGGCCGCTCGGATCGAGGCGACCCACCATCGAGAGGTTGAGGATCTCGTCCTCGATGAGCTTCTCGATCCGCGGCCCTTCGACGTGGTCCTCGCGCCGCTCGATGACGTCGCGGAGGAATTGGGCGAGATCGCTCGACGTGACCTTGAGACCGTTGGCGAACAGGTAGCCCGCAAGCGCGTCCTCGAAGGCCCGTGCCGACGCGTAACGACGCCGTGGATCGCGCGCGAGGGACTTGCGGACCACCTCTTCGAGCTCCGGCCGCACGTCGGAATTGATGGCCGCGATCGGCGGCACCTCGGCCTTGCGCACGAGTTCGATCGTCTCGATATCCGTCGCGCCGAGGAAGAGCCTGCGACCCGTCAGCAGCTCGTAGAGCAGCACGCCGCACGCGAAGATGTCCGCGCGCGCGTCGACCTCCTTGCCTTCGGTGGCCTCCGGCGCGAGGTAGCTGAACTTCCCCTTGACCGTGCCGGGATCGGTCGACTCGAGCTGGGTCGTCGCCTTCGCGAGGCCGAAGTCCGTGACCTTGACCTCGCCCGCCTTCGAGATGAGCACGTTCGGCGGGCTGATGTCGCGGTGCACGATGCGCAGCGGGCGCCCTTCGGCGTCGGTCAGTTCGTGCGCGTGCTGCAGCCCCTTGCAGACCTCCATGACGATGTAGCACGCGATGTGGACGGGGATCCGGATGCCCGCGTCGACGGCTTTCTGGAAGAGGCGCCGCAGGTTGAGGCCCTCCACCAGATCCATGACGATGAAGTACGTGCCGTCCGCGCGCCCGATGTCGAAGACCTGAACGATGTTCGCATGATTGAGGCGCATCGCGAGGCGCGCCTCGTCGAGGAACATCGACACGAACTTCTGGTTTCGCGTCAGCGAGGGCAGCACGCGCTTGATAGCGACGATCTTCTCGAAGCCCTCGAGCGAGACGGCCTTGCCCTTGTAGATCTCGGCCATGCCGCCCACATCGAGCTTCTCGATGACCTTGTATCGCTGGTGGACGGATGCCATGGGACCTTGGCCGCGGGGGCGCGCTAGGAGGGCCGCAGTATAGCGACGCCGAAGGATTTGGAAAGCGGCCCCTTGGACCGGACGCGGCCCTGAGCTAACCTGCCCGTCCCGATGTCACCTCGCCTCTTCATGTGCAGACCTTTTTTCGTCGTCACCGCGCTCACGATCGTGTCCGGCTTCGCGCTATTGGATCTGGCCCACGCGCAAGACTCGGATCTCGGCCACCGGGATCGGACGGAGATCCTCTATCGCAAGGCGCTGCAAGTCGACGCGCGCGGCGATCCGCTCATCCCCGTCGCTGTGCTGCGCGGCGTCACCCGTGTGCACATCCGATCGAAGGCGCCGCTGCGCGTGCTGCCGAGCGGCGACGAGGGCGCCGAGATCGTCGTCAAGGACGCCGTCACGCTCGACGTCACCCGCGCCAAGGCGGGGACCGCGCGCTGGTTCGTCGTGCTCGCCTCGGCGCGCTCGGACGATCTCGGAACGCTCCGCTCCGCGCGCCAGAAGTGGGTGGACCGGGGCTTCGAGGTGCGCGCGATCGAGGCGGGCACGACGCTCGCGATGCGCGGCCGCCTGCTCGATACGCGAAGGACGCTGCTGTGTTGGTCGAAGGCCTTCGAGACCGAGGCGCTCGCCAAGGCGGAGCAAGAGCGCCTCGAGCAGGCCCACGGCGAGGAGATCGGCCTCCAACCGGAGAGCATCTCCCGCCCCTCCGGCACGCTGCGCGTGGGGTTTCCAGGCGGCTCGGAGCTGCTCGCGCGCGACGCGACGTGGTTCCGGGCACGCGGGGACGATGTGCTGTCCTTCACCGGCACGCGGGGCGGCAAGTCGATCACGGTCTCCGTCCCGGGGCGCGCCTATGCGGTCGTCGATCGCACGGCCGGCATCACGATCGTCGCGGAGGTCTCGCTGGAGCGGCTCGTGCGCGGCGTCGTCCCCTCCGAGATGTTCTCCAGCTCCCCGTCGGAAGCGCTGCGCGCGCAGGCGATCACCGCTCGCACCGAGCTGCTGTCCAAGCTCGGCACGCGCCACACGCACGACCCCTTCTCGTTCTGCAACGAGCAACACTGCCAGGTCTACGGGGGAGCTGCCAAGGAGGACGCGCGCATCAACGCTCTGGTCGAGGAGACACGCGGGCAGGTCATCGTCGACCCGCAGGGCAAGCTCGTCGACGCGGTCTTCCACGCAGACTGCGGCGGCCACACGGAGTCGAACGAGAACGTATGGCCCGGGCGACCCGAGCCGTCGTTGCGCGGCCGGCCCGACACGGACGACGCGGCCCATAGCCCGCTGCGCGACGGCGCGAGCGACGAGGCCGTCCGCGCGCTCATCGACCACCCCGATGCCTCCTGGTGCGGGCGCAGCGGCTACAACGCGAAGGCGCACCGGTGGTGGACGAAGCTCGACGCGCGCTCGGTGGGCAGGCTCGTCGAACCGCGAGGCAAGGTCGGCGTCGCGACCGAGCTCCGCGTAACCGCGCGCGGCGTGTCCGGTCGCGCCATCGAGCTGGAGGTCAAGGGCACGGTGGGCGCCGTCCGCATCCAGGGCGAGCTCGCGATCCGCAAGATCCTCGGGGGCCTGCGCAGCGCGCTCTTCGTCGTTGACGCGGAGGGTAAGGTCGGCTCGCCCGATCGCACGTTCTCCTTCGCGGGCGCGGGCTTCGGCCATGGCGTCGGCCTGTGCCAGACGGGCGCCATCGGCATGGCAAAGGCGGGCCGCAAGGCCGCCGACATCTTGGGCCAGTACTACCTCGACGCCCGGGTCGAGCCGCTCTACGGCGGTGTCGCGACGCAACCCAACCCGGGAGGCCCGTGATGCCCGGCTCATCCACCGGCCGCCTCTTCGTGGTGACGACCTTCGGCGAATCGCACGGACCCGCCGTCGGCTGCGTGGTGGACGGCTGTCCCGCCGGCATGCCGCTGGACGTGGCGCACATCCAGGCCGCGCTCGATCGCCGGCGACCGAACCAGGGCCGGCTCACCACGCGTCGCAAGGAAGGCGACCGGGCCGAGCTGCTGGCCGGCGTCTTCGAGGGTCGCACGCTCGGCACGCCCATCTGCGTGATCGTGCGAAACGAGGACGCGGACCCGCGTGACTACGATCGCTGGCGCGGAATCTACCGGCCGAGCCACGCGGACTTCACCTGGGACGCGCGCTTCGGTCATCGCGATCACCGGGGCGGTGGCCGCGCGAGCGCACGTGAGACGGTCGGGCGCGTCGCCGCGGGCGCCATCGCAGAGCGCCTGCTCGCCGCGTTGCATGGCATCGAGATCGTCGCCTGGGTCGACTCGGTGGAGAACATCCAGTGCGATCCCATTGACGTCAACGCCATCACGCGGGCCGCCGTCGACGCCAACGAGGTGCGTTGCCCGGACACGCCGGCGGCCATCGAAATGATCGCGGCCATAGACGCCGCCCGCCGCGATCGCGACTCCGTCGGCGGCACGATCCGATGCATCGCGCGAGGCGTCCCCGCGGGCCTCGGCGAGCCCGTCTTCGACAAGCTCGAGGCCGATCTCGCGGCGGCCTGCCTCTCGATCCCGGCGGCCAAGGCCTTCGAGAGCGGCTCCGGCTTCGAGGGGGCATCACAGCGCGGCTCGGAGCACAACGACCTCTTCGACACGGACCCCGCCGCCCGCATCGTCACGCGCTCGAACCGCTCCGGCGGCATCCAGGGCGGCATCTCCAACGGCATGCCCATCACCATGCGCGTCGCGTTCAAGCCCGTCGCCACGATCCCCCGCGAGCAGCCCACCGTCGACAGCGCAGGTCGCCCCGCGCGGGTCGATCCCCGCGGTCGCCACGACCCCTGCGTGCTCGCACGCGCGGTCCCGGTCGTCGAGTCGATGGTTGCCATCGTGATCGCCGATCACGCCTTGCGTATTCGAACGACTGGTCTATCCTGACCCTGCGAGGGCAAGCGTGCCTGACGCCGTGGAGGCGAAGATGGCCCGGAACCGAGACCCAGTCACGTTCATCCTGCTGTCGTTCCTCGCGCTCGTCCCCGCGGGCGCCGCCGGCTGCGCGGCAGGAGGTGGATCCGGGAATGTGCCCGCCGGGGCGTCCGGCTCGGCGGCGCGCGCCCCAGGACCGTCGTTCCACCGCGCCTCCCCGCCACCGCCCAACTCCGTCTGCGGCGACGACGTTTGCGCGCCTGACGAGACACCCCAGTCGTGCGAGGCCGACTGCGGTCTGTACGGGATGATCTGCTTGTCGGGCGAGTGCTCGGGCGCGCACGCCGGCTGCGGGATGCTCGGCGCGTGCGCATCCGTGTTCACGTGCGTGCGCCAGTGCGGCGCTCGCGTGGCCTGTCGCGATATCTGCACGCAGAACGCGCCCTCGCTCGTCAAGGAGGTGGCGCTCGCGCTGTCCAACTGCATGTCGACCAAGTTCTGCGTCCCCGGCGCGACACCGCCCGACTGCGGCGACGAGGTCTGCGTCATGCCCGAGACGACGTACAACTGCCCCGTCGACTGCGGTCCCTGGAGCCCCGTCTGCGGCGACGGCGAGTGCGAGGACAAAGAAAACGCGGGCTCCTGCCCCTGGGACTGCCAGCCGCTCGGCCAGTTCACCTGCGGTAACGGAAGCTGCGATCCGGGCGAGACTCACCTGAGCTGCCCCCTCGACTGCGACACGACCGGTCCGATCTGCGGCGATGGCCAGTGCGAGCCCCCGGAAGCGCCCTGCACCTGCCCGGTCGACTGCGTCGACGAGCACTGAGGGGTGATTCAGAACAAGCGCCCGGTGTCGATCAGGATCGTCACGGGACCCCGATTCGTGAGCGTAACGTCCATGTCCGCCGCGAAGAGGCCCGTCTCGACGTGGAGCCCGTAGCCCCGAACCGCCTCCACCAGATCGTCGAACATCGCGGCGGCACGCCGCGGCTCCATCGCGTCCACGAAAGCGGGCCTGCGCCCCTTGCGCGCGTCGCCGTGCAGCGTGAACTGCGAGACGAGCAGCACCGCCCCGCCGGTGTCCAGCACGGACAGGTTCATCTTCCCTTGCATATCCGTGAAAATACGCAGGTTCGCGAGCTTCTCGGCGAGGAGCGCGGTGTCGCGGTCCGTGTCGTCCTTGCCGACGCTCGCCAACACGAGCAACCCAGCCCCAATCTGGCCGACCGTCTTGCCGCCGACCTCGACGCGCGCCTCACTCACCCGCTGCACCACCGCCCGCATCGCCACCTCCCGCGACGCACTTTGCCCCGAGGCCGCCCGCCGCGGCAAGTATCCGCGTCGGCGCCCCGATTGCGCCCCCCCGCACGCCCGCGCATAATCGCGCATCCCTGGGGGTCGTTATGCCGTTCGATCTGCGCCGCCTCGCACCGCTCATCCGAAGCTCCCACGGAGACGGCCTCCGGCTGCGCGAGGCTCTGCTCGACCTTCTGTTCGCCACCGAATTCTCCACGCGAGAGCGCGCCGCGGCCTTCCCGGAGGGTGACGGCTTTTCGCTCCGGGCCCGACCGAGCGATGCACGCTCAGGCGCACCGGTCGTGCTCGTTGCCGTCGACGTCGAACCGCCGCGCCGCACCCGCAACGACGCGGGCTTCGACGCGTGGCCCCCGCACCTGTCGAGCCTCGGCGGCCCCGCAACGGCGCTCGGATGGATCGCGGCGATCCGCGCCCTGCACGCCACGAAGAGCGCGAAGCCCTGGGAGGCGATCTACGTCCGCGGCCCGGCCTTCTGCATCGGCTCGCTCGTCGAAGCGGCCCTGGAAGCCGAACGCGACGCCACGCCGATCCTGCTCGTCCCCGCGGCCGAGGCGCCTGGCGGCGACCGGGACTTCGCGCTCGGCCGCCTGCGCCTGACCCGCGCGCGCAACGTCTGGCGCTTCCCGGCCTGCCCGCACGGCCTCTTCGTTCGCGGCGACGCGGGCCCCGACCTCTTCGGGCGCTTCCGCACCTGGCTCGCCGCGCTCGAGAAACACGGCGCGACCACCGTGCACGATCTCGGCTTCTCCGGCGGCCGAGAGGGCCACATCGAGGCCACCGTCCGCGCCGCGGCCTCCTTCACGACCGAGCCTCCGCTCGAGTCCGATCGACTCCCCGAAGACATGCACCTGCGCTACCCCATCAATGACGCGCTCGCGGCCCTGAGTCGTCTCGTGGCCAGGACGCCCGAGCCCGTGGCCTCCGCGCTGGCCAACCCGCTCGGCGTGGCTTCCCGCCCCGACGGCCTCGAGATCCTCATCGCCGCAGCGGAGGCGCCCGAATTCCTGCCCACCGAGGCGGCCGCGCCGATGCAGGCGGAGTGGACCTTCTGCCACCTCGCCGCGCACACGGACCCCGTCCGACAGCTCGCGGTGGACTCGGCCGATCACCTCGGACCCGCTCCCACGGCGGTCCTGGGCGGTGCCGCCCGCGTCGCAGCGCTGCCCTCGCTCGAGAACGACGACGACTTCGCCGCGCTGGAGCGTGCCTATACGTCCGCGATGCTGGAGTGGTTGTCGTAGCGCCTGCGGCCGGCTTCGCCGCTGCGCAGGGCTGAACTACGCCGCGGGCGCGGCCGGCTGCCCTTCCGAGAAGATCTGATCCAACTCTACCGAGATGTTCTCTTCGGTCCGACCGCGCGCGACCGACAGCTCCTTGACGAGCAGCGTGCGGGCCGTGTCGAGCATCTTCCTCTCACCAAAACTCAGCGGTTTCGAGTACTTGAGCAGCGACAGATCGCGCAGGACCTCGGCCACGTCGAAGACCGAACCCGTCTTGATCTTCTCGAGGTACTTCCGGTAGCGGCGGTTCCAGGTCTGGTGGTCGATGCGGATGCGCCGCTGCTTGAGCACGCCGTAGACGTTGTCGACCTGTTCGCGCCGGATGACCTCGCGCAGCCCGACCGACGCGACCTTCGACACCGGGATCATGATCTTCCGGTCCGAGTCGAGCAGACGCAGGACGTAGAAGACCTCCTGGTTTCCGCTGATCTCTTTCGATTCGATGCCCATGACCTCGGCCACGCCCTGCGCGGGATAGACCGCCATGTCACCGATCTTGAACCGTATACTGATCGCCATGTCACAGCCTCTTGACGGGAGTCGTAGACCCCGTGAGATAGAGCGGTCTGCGCTGGGAACTGCTCGTGAACCTGCCCGCTCGTTCGTGATCTGGAGCTCGCTCGGGTTGGTCCTTGCTCGGGTACCTTCCGCGGGTCCGGCTACCGAAGGGTAAAGGCCGGCCCATTTACAACGACCGGAGAGTACCCCGGCCGGCCCAGGAACGCAACCCGATCTTACCTATGTAAAGAATGTATTTTAGTCTAATCCGTGCGCTGGATCGGCGTTTGCTTGCGTGAACCTGCGGCCGTGCTAGCCTCGTCCGACCATGGCTCTGCCTGCCCCGCCCAACGCCTCCTCAGCCGTCGCGACCGCGCGCACGGCACTCAACGAGTGGACCGTCGCCGGTATTTCCGCCCGCCGCCGCGTGCTGCGCGAGGTGCGGGAGGCGTTCGCGGCCCGTGGCGATGCGCTCGCCGCGGCGCTGCTCGACGAGATCGGCCGGCCCGTCGCGGAGACCTGGCTGTCCGAGTTCGTGCCGAACGTCGACCTCTTCGACCACCACATCAAGACGGTGCACCGGATCCTGGCGCCGGAGAAGCTGCCGCTCGATCCGCTGAAGTTCCCGGGCAAGCGCGCGCGGCTCCACTACGAACCGAAGGGCGTCGTGGCGCTCGTGACGCCCTGGAACCTCCCCATCGCGATCCCGCTTCGGACGATCGTGCCGGCGCTGCTCGCAGGCAACACGGTCGTGTGGAAGCCGAGCGAGCACGTGCCCGCGACGAGCCGCCTGCTCGCCGAGATCCTCACGGGCGGCCTGCCCGAGGGCGTGCTCGTGCCGATCTTCGGCGGCGGCGACGTGGGGGCAGAGCTGGTCTCGGCCGAGGCGGATCACATCGTGTTCACGGGCTCCGTGCGCACGGGGCGGCTCGTCGCGAAGGCGGCGGCGGAGCGGATGGTCACGGCGGCGTTGGAGCTCGGCGGCAAGGACGCGGCGATCGTGTGTGCGGACGCGGATCTGGATCGTGCCGCGCGCGGGATCACGTGGGCCGCGATGGCCTTCTCGGGGCAGAACTGCGCGGCCATCGAGCGGGTCTACGTGGAGGCGCCGGTCGCGGATGCGTTCAAGGAACGGCTGCTCGCGGAGGTGCGCGCGTTGCGGCCGGGCATCGACATCGGTCCACTCGCGACCGAGCTCCAGGCGGAGATCGTGCGACGGCAGCTCGAGGACGCCAAGGCGAAGGGCGCGCGCGTGCTCACGGGTGGCCACGATCTCGACATGCCGCGCGGCGTGGAGCCGACCGTGCTCGACGGCGTGCCGGAGGACGCGACGGTCCTGCACGAGGAGACCTTCGGGCCGCTGCTGCCGGTCGTGACCGTTCAGAGCGTGGACGAGGCGATGCGGCTCGCGAACGACTCGGACTACGGCCTGACCTGCTCCATCTGGACGAAGGACGCGGCGCGGGCCGAAGGGCTCGCCGCGCGGCTCGATGTGGGCGTGGTGACCGTCAACAACCACTCGTTCACGGGCGCGCTGCCGTTTGCGCCCTGGTCGGGTCGCAAGCTCACGGGGCCCGGGATCACGAGCTCCCACCTGGCCGTACGCGAGATGGTGCGGCCGAAGGTCGTGCTGGTCGACCGGCTGCGCGGGCCCGATCTGTGGTGGTACCCCTACACGGGCGCGGCGGTGCGGATCGCGCGGGCGCTCGTGGAGCTCGGCCGGCGCGGCGGCCGCAAGCTCTGGGCGCTCGGTGAACTCCTGCGCAGCTTCCCGCGGCGGTGGAAGGAAGACCCGCCCGCGGGCGGCGGAGCGGCCTGATGCTGCGGCGGCGCGTGCGCACCGAACCGAGCGTGGAGGTCGCCGGCATCCTCGCGTCGCTCGATCGCGAGGCCCTGCACGCCGAGGCGATCGCGCTGCTACAAGCGCTGCTGCGCATCGACACGACGAACCCGCCGGGCAACGAGACCGCCGCCGTGGAGCACATCCGCCCGCTCCTCGAAGCCGAAGGAATTACGTGTGAAATGGGCGGTGCGCGCGACGCGCGGCAGAACCTCGTCGGGCGCGTGAAGGCCTCGGCACCCGCATTCGAGCCGGGCCAGAAGGCGGCCCTGCTGCTCTCGGGTCACCTCGACGTGGTGCCCGCCGAGCGCGCGAAGTGGACGCACGACCCCTTCGGCGGCGAGCTCCACGACGGCTTCATCTGGGGCCGTGGTGCCATCGACATGAAGAACCTCGTCGCGATGAACGTGGTGACGGCGCGGCTCGTCGCGAGGCTCCAGCGTGACGGGAAGCTGCGTGCGGCGCGCGACCTCGTCATCGCGTGCGTGGCCGACGAGGAGGCGGGCTGCGGTGTCGGCAGCCGCTGGATCGCCGCGCACAAGCCGGAGTGGGTGCGCGACTGCGCGTTCGCGCTCAACGAAGTGGGTGGATTTACGCTGCATATGGGGGGCGAGCGCCTCTACCCCATCCAGGTCGCGTCGAAGGGCTTCGTCTGGATCCGCCTGCGGGTGCGCGGCGAACCGGGCCACGGCTCGATGCCGCACGGCGACAACGCGGTGGTCAAGCTCGCGGAGGCCATCGCGAAGGTGGGCGAGCGCCTGCTGCCGCATCACACCACGCCCGTCGCGCAGGCGTTCATCTCGGCCGTCGCGGAGGCCGCCGGCTTCCCGAAGGGGATGTTCTTGCGCGCTCTGCTCTCGCCCAGCCTGTACGCCACGGTGGAGCGCCTGCTCGCCGCGGACCAGCGCAAGTTCTTCCGCGCGGCGCTGCACAACACGGTCTGCCCCACGATGCTCGCGTCCGGTATCAAGGAGAACGTCATTCCGGGCGAGGCGGAGGCCGTGCTCGACTGCCGCATACTGCCCGGATTTACAACGGAAACATTCCTACCCGAGCTGCGCGCGCTCACCGGCGACGCCTTCGACCTCGAGATCCTCGCCGAGGGTCCACCCACGACCACGCCCGAAGAGACGGCGCTGATGCGCATCCTCGTCGACACGCTCGAGCGCCGCGACGAAGGCGGCAAGGCCGTGCCCTACCTGCTCGTGGGGTTTACCGACGCCATCGCGTGGCACGAGCTCGACATCCCGACCTACGGCTTCGCGCCCGTGATGCTGCCGCCCGACCTCAACTTCAGCGCGATGTTCCACGGCCACGACGAGCGCATCCTTGTCGACGGCTTTACCTGGGGGCTCGAGACGTACATCGAGGCGGTGCTTCGGTTTTTGTGTGAGGGGTGAGGCCTAGAACCGGCGCCGCATCACCGGCATCGAAAGCCCCGAACGGCGCAAAGCGCCTGCCTATGCGGCCTGACAGCTCCGGGAGCGCGTATCACGAGGCGGGGCGCGGGGAAATAGACCGCTTGTTCGTGTGCATGCGATGAAACCGGCCCAGCCAGGCCGGCAGTTTTCGGATCTCCAGGTTGCTGGCGCGTGACAGCAGCGCCGTCTCGAATCCAGACCTCCTGAGCCGCCCAGAGTTCAACCGGTCCGGTCAAAGTCGCGCTTGCCGCTCGGAAGGCGTGCTCGGGGACACAACGAAGCCAGACACGACGACAGGTCTGGCGTAGCAGCGTTGGATCTGGGCGTCCCCCCGTCGCGCTCCGCGCGCCGTGGGCGGTCCTCCTCCGGGCTCGCGCTGCGCGCTCGGTCGCTTCGCGACTTCGGCGCTGCGCGCCTCACCCTCCGTCCGACCTGACGCGACCGAGATGGACGTGGCGGCGGCGCAGCGACGTCATGGCTCGAGCGGGTGCCCTGGCGGGACAAGTCGCGGGCTGCGCGCGAAGTGCCACCTTACGCGAGCAGCTCAATGACCGATACCCCTCGAAAGCGGCTGCCTAGACCCGCCGCGCCACGGGCCCAGGCGGCGGCGGGAAGTTCGGCCCGTGCGCGCCGAGCATCTCCTTGATCGTGCCGAGCGAGCCCATCGCTGCCGTAGCCTCGTAGGGGATGAAGACGGTCTTGTCGGCGCCGCGGGCGATTTCCTTGAAAGAATCCAAATACTTCATCGCAACGAGGTAGCCGGCCGGATCGGCCTCCTTGCCAATGGCGGCGACGATCGTGGAGACGAGCTTGGCCTCGGCCGCGGCGAGCCTCTCGATGGCCTCGGCCTTGCCCTCCGCGTCGAGGATCTGCGCGGCGCGGCGGCCCTCGGCGGCGATAACGTTGGACTGCTTGTCGCCCTCCGCGCGCAGGATGGCGGCGGCCTTGGCGCCTTCGGCCTCGGTCACGACCGCGCGCCGCGTCCGCTCGGCGGTCATCTGCTTCTCCATCGTGAACTTGATCTCGGGCGGCGGCTCGATGTTCTTGAGCTCCACGCGCAGGACCTTGACACCCCAACGCTCCGTGCTCTCGTCGAGCACCGCGCGCATCTTGTTGTTGATGAGGTCGCGGCTCGTCAGCGTGTGATCGAGGTCCAGCTCACCGATGACGTTGCGCAACGCCGACAGCGCGAGCTGCTCGAGACCGCGACGCACATCTTGTATTTCATAGGTGGCTTTGACCGAATCGAAGACGGACCAGTAAACGACGCAGTCCACCTCCATCGTCACGTTGTCGCGCGTGATGGCTGGCTGCGGCTCGACCGGGCTTATCTGCTCGCGCACGTCGATCGTGACACGCACGCCGTCGATGAAGGGGATGATGACGTTCAGGCCGCCGTAGGCGAGGCTGTGGAACTTGCCCAACCGCTCGATGACCTTGACGTAGCCTTGTGGGACGATCTTCAGGCTGGCTGCCGCGAAGATGAGGGCGAGCACGACGAGGACCAGGGCAACATAGAGCATCACGCGCCTCCGGAGCCGTCCGACGCCGCACCAGCGTCGGAAGTTTGTATTTGTGGATCGAGAACTTCCACGACGAGACGAATTCCCTCGACCTTGACGACGCGCACGCGAGCACCCTCGCCGGCGACCCCGGGTGAGGCAAATGACGCCGTAAAATCAAGCCCTTGCAAACGAACACGCCCGGGCAGCTCCCCCTCGAAGGGCACGAGCACTGTCCCCACCTGGCCGATCAGCGCATCGGCGTTCATCTTCACGTCCGCGCCGGGCGATTTGCGCAGCAGGTAGCGCGAGAAGATCGTGCGCGACGCGAGCACGAGCAGCGACGACAGAAGCGCGAAGATCACGAGCTGCGTCGTGAGGTCCTCAACGCCCAGGTAGCTCGCGACGCCCGTGACGAACGCGCCCACGCCGAAGAATACGAAGAAGAACGACGGCAGCGCCAGCTCCCCGATGAGCAGAGCGAGCCCGGCCACGAGCCAGTAGGATCCTTCCATACCGAGCGACGCTAGCCCCATTGCAGGGGGCGGTCAACTGGGCGTTTTTGGGGGCAGCACGGCGCGACGCGACGCACGTGCAGACCGACCGGCCTGGACCTAGGCTCAGCCGTGGTCCCAGGGCGCGAGGCCCTGTCAGGCGCGCGATGATGCGATTGCTCGGGTACATGACCGCGATCGGTGTCGTCCTGTCGGGCTGTCTCGCGGGCCCCGTGTTGCACACCGCGGAGCCGATCTGAGCGTTCGCATCGCCCATGTGGAACCTCCAACCTTCATCGACCCTCTCGGAGAGCCTCGCCGCATCCTCCGGCGTCGCCAACCCGCTCCCCGGCTGTAGCCCGCACCATGGCTCATGGGAAGGCAACTTTGCGCGGCGCACCCAAGGTCGCATGGGCTGTCCCCGGATCGGGCTCGCGGCGCTATCTCGCGCTCCGCCAATGCGAAACCGCCGACTCTTCCCGCGTCTGCGCCTGGCTCCACCCCCTGCGCTTGGGCCTCGCGATCCTTCAGGCTCGGCTGTGCTGCACGGCCGTTGACAGCCGCCCCCGCGAGCGCGACCGTAGCGGCCTCGTCCCGCCGGAGGCCCCATGCGTCCCCTCGTGTCCTGCCTGCTCGCGGCGCTCTGCGTCGCCTCGTTGCTCGCGTGCGGCTCGGCGAATCTGTCCGCGCCGGCGACCGATGTGGCGGCGGACCCGCCGGCCGCTGACGCGCAGACCACGACCTCGGACGCCGCGGTTTGGGCGGGCGACGCACCGGCCGATCTGGATCCAGCCGGCGCGGGCCCCTTTGCGCCGCCGCCCGTCGCGCCGCCCTCGGAGGGCACGCAGGTGGCCGTCGAGACCTGGGCCGTCGCGGTCGTCTTCAACCCGCAGAAGGGCGATCCGGTGGCCGACGCGCTCGCGGCCGGGACGTTTGCCGCGCCCAAGCCGGGCACGATGGCCTATGGGCTCAACTGGGCGGCCAGCAAGCAGGGCGCGGACGGGGCTTTGCCGAAGGCGGGCAACGCGAACACGCTCGTCTACGCCGCCACGACGCTCACGCTCGACACGCCGATGGGCCTCCAGGCGCTCGCCGATCGCGCGTACGAGATCTGGATCGACGGCCGCGTGCAGCCCGCCGATGTCTACGGATTCGGCAAGATGTTCGCTCCCTTCCACCTCGGCGCAGGCACGCACTCGGTGGTCGTGGGCGGTCGCGGCGGGCCCGGCTTCGGCATCCGGCTCGTCACGTCGACGCACGAGGTCGCGCTCAACGCGCTCGACAAGACGCAGCCCGATCTGCGCGTGGGCGTGGGCGGCGATGTGCTGCTGGGACTCGCGACGCTGTGTTTCGGCCCCGAGGCGGCGATCGACGTGCGCGCGCGCGTGCTGGAAAACGACCGATTCCACGCGACGGTCGTGGAGCTGCCCGCGCTCGCGCCGGGTGCCACGACGATGGTGCCCTTCAAGCTGGCGCTCAAGAAGGCGCCGAGCAAGCCCACGGCGGGGCCGGACGACGCGTGGAAGGCCACGCTGCAGCTCGACGCGCCGTCGTGGAAGTACAGCTATCAACAGGAGATCTCGCTGTCCGTCGTGGCCATCGACGCGCCCTTCAGCCAGACGTTCTCGAGCCCCGACGACGGCTCGGTGCAGTACTACGGCGCCCGGCCGCCCGTGGGCTACGACGGCAAGCCCGGCTCGGGCCTCGTGCTCTCGCTGCACGGCGCGGGCGTGGACGCGCGCGGCCAGGTCGACGCCTACGCAAGCAAGGACTGGGCCTGGATCATCGCCGGCACGAACCGCCGCAATTTCGGCTTCGACTGGGAGGAGTGGGGCCGCATGGACGCCATCTTCGCGCTCGACGACGCGATGGCGCGCTTCGGCGTAGACCCGGCGCGGGTGCACCTCGCGGGCCACTCGATGGGCGGACACGGCACCTGGCACGTGGGCGTCCATCACGCGGGCCGCTTCGCGACGCTCGGACCGAGCGCAGGTTGGAATTCCTTTTACACCTATGGTGGCGCGGCGGCGATGCCCAAGGGGCCCTTCGCAGCGGCCCGCGCGCACAGCGTGACCACCGACTATATGGTCAACCTCACGAACCGCGCCGTCTATCTCATCCACGGTACGGCGGACAACGTCGTGCCCATCGGCGAGGCCTACACGCTCGAAGCTGCCGCCAAAGCCGTGACCTCGCTCGTGGATCACCACTGGGAGCCCGGCGCAGGTCACTGGTGGGACAACACCCCCGAGATCCCCGGGGCGGACTGCGTGGACTGGCCACAGCTCTTCGATCTCATGAAAAATCGTAAGTTGGATCCGACCGAGTTGACCTTCACATTCAAGTCGTCCGCGCCCTGGTACTCGGCGAGCTACAGCTTCGTGACCCTGCAAAGCAGCATCGATCCGCTGAAGCCCTGCACCGTCGCGGCGCAGGAGGGCAACGCCACGGCCGAGTCGGTCACGACGACGAACGTCCGATCGCTGGTCCTCGACGGCAAAGCCTTGAAAGCAAAAGGAAGATCGTTCATCGACGTGGACGGCAAGACCCTGGCTGTCACCGACGGCCCGATGCAGATCGGCCCCACGACCGGCAAGCGCCCGCTCGCGAGCGGCCCCTACAACCAGGTCTTCCACCGCCCCTTCCTCTTCGTCTACCCCGACGGCGCGACCGACTACGCGAACTACGCGGCGTACCTTGTGACGACCTGGGCGTTCATCGGCAACGGCCTCTCGGGCGCGCTGCCCGCGTCGAAGCTCACGCCGGCCATAGAAAAAGCATATAATCTCATTCACTTGGGCCGCGACCGCGGATCCCTGGACGTGGCCTCCGAGCTGCCCTTCAGCGCCGCCGACTGGGGCGTCGAGACGAACACGAACGGCTTCTCGGGCGCGGCGCTCATGACGGTCTTCGACACGGGCGAGCGCCTCAACGCCTGGCTCACCGCCCCCAAGGGCCAGGTCTCGCTGCTCTACGCGCTCGTGCCCTTCTCGTCTCGCGCCGGCATGCCGGACTATGTCGTCTGGAGCACCGACGGCCTGCGCGTGGCGGGGTTCTACACGGCCGATTGGACGTTCGATCCGGCGCTCGGCGTGGGGTGGTGAGGCCGGACGCGCGGACCTATTCGCCCGCCTTGAGCTGGATTGCGCCGATGTCGAAGGTCTTGCCGGGCTTCATGCCGGCGCAGCACTCGAACATCGTGGAGGACCACTTCGCGCCGCTTTTGATGGCGAGTCGGTAGGTGCCGACCGGCACGTCGGAGACCGCAAACACGCCGTCCGCGCCGGTCTGCGCCTTGCCGTGGAAGGGTGCGCCGGTGCAGGGCGTCTTCTGGTAGATCATCGCGGGGCTCTTGCAGAGCTCGACGGTGGCGTCGGCCACGGCCTCGCCCGTGCGCAGCAGCTTGCCCGTGACCGACCCGGTCTGGACCGTGCCCACGCCCGGCAACTCCGGCCCGCCGCCGACGAGCGCGATGGCGCTCACGGTGCCTGCGATCTCGGAGACGCTGCCTTGCGGGAAGGTGACGGCGCGGCCCTCGGCGTCGATGACCGCGAGCTCGAAGTCGGTCGCGATCCAGGCGCGACCCGATCCGTCGACCGCGAGCGCCTTGACCTGCTTGCCCTTGAACGCGCCCTGCTTGGCGCCGAAGACCTGCTTCTTGCCGTCCTTGTTCCAGCGCGCGACCTTGTCGAACATGGATACCCACAGCGCGCCGTCCGGTCCTGTCGCGATGAGATAGTAGCTTTGGAAGCTGTCGCCCGTCTTGAACGGGACGAACTCGGAGCCGACCAGGCGGAAGATGCCGCCCGTGTAGGTGAGCCACACCACGCCCCCGGCATCGATGGCCATCTCGCTGAAATAAGTCGCCTTTCCGGCGGGTGCGAGGCGGCTCCACGCGCCGTCCTTGCGGGCGAAGAGCGCGTTCGACGACAGCACGTAGACCACCCCCTTGCTGTCCACGAGCACGCGCTGCAGCAGCAGCTTGTCGTCGCCGCCAAGCACCTTCTTGTCCTCCTTCGTCCAGGTCTTGCCGTCCCAGTGCGCGACCCCGGTGAAGCTCACGGCCCACAGCGTCCCGTCCGGCGCGAGCGCGATGCGATCGACCGAGCCGGGGTTCTGGTAGTCGCCGATCTGGGTCGACTTGCCCGCTTCCACGCGGAACACGCCGCCCGTCGTGCTGACGTAGAGCACACCCTTCGGGTCGACGACCGCGTTGTGGAACATGACCTCTTTCGCCTCGACCTTCTTCCAGGCCTTGCCCGCGAGCTGCACGATGCCCTGCCGCTCGACGCCGAAGTAGGCCGTGCCGACGTTGCTCGGTGCGGCGGGCGCACCCGCGGGCGAGGGGAGCTCCGCGGCCGAATCCGGGACCGGCGCCGCCTGAGCCGGTGCGATCGGCCCACCCGCCCCACCCATCTGCGACGCGACGTGGTCGCCCATCTTCCCGGGCGGCGGTGCGGGCGGCTCGCCCACCTTGGCGGCCTCCTTCGCAGGCGCCTCCGCAGGCGCGGGGGCCGACTTGCCGCAAGAGGCGATCGCCGCCACGACGAGCAGCGCGTGCGCGGTGGGCGCCGATCGGTTGACTCGCATGTGTGCCTCCGGCGCGAGTCTCCCCGCGGCGCCGCTCGTTTTAGGTCCGGGCTCTCGGCCGGTCAAGTCACCCGCCACGCCCCGCGACGTCGCGGCAACCGCGATGAGGTCCCGGCGACGACCTGCTAGCGCACGAACATCATGAGCGCCGCGGTCCGCAACTTGACCGACATGCACCAGTTGCCGTCATAGACCCACTCGCGCTGGTTGCCCCAGCCGCCGCACCCGCGACCGCAGGCGTAGCCGTTGCCGCCGACGCAGCTGTGTTCGCCGTTCGCGCCGTTCTGCTTGACGGGACAGAAGGCGTAGGGCGTGCCCTCGCCGGCCCACGCGCCGAACGTGACGAAGCCGCGCTCGGACTCGCCGCGGTTGTTCGGGCACTGCTCGTTGGCGAAGGCCGTGGCGCTGCCGGCGTCGTAGACGATGGGGACCACGAGGCAGACGTGGTAGCCGCCGCCCGTCGTGAGCGGGCAGGTCGTCTTGTAGAGATCGTAGACGGTCGGCCCCTTGCTCGTGAGGAAGCCGCTGGTCGAGTGGTACGTGTAGACGGACGACTCGCGCCAGCCTTCGATCGCGGTGCCGTCGGGCACGTGCATGAAGAGCATGTCGGAGCCCTTGAGGCTGTACCATGCCGGGTTCTTGTAGTCGCCGAGGCCGTACTGCGTCGCGTTCGCGAGGTTGCCGAACACGGACTTGTCGGCCCAGCGGTTGAAGCCCGACTGCTCCCACTTCTGCTGCCAGTCGTCGCTGCCGAGCTGGTAGTCGCCCTGCACGAGGCTCATGATCATCGTCCAACCGCCGCCCGCGGTCGTCATGTCGCAGTAGGTGTTGAACGTGGGGCCGTTCGCGTCGGGCTTGACCGCGTAGACGCCGTCGCCGATCGACGCGCCGCCGTCCAGGATGGCCTCGCACGAGGCCGCGGGGTTCGCGGGCGTGCCGAGCGCCGCCTTGGCGAGCGGGCCCCAGGCCGCACCGTCGCAGCCGAAGAAGGACTTCTGGGTGGTGTCGTAGTAGGCCGCGCCGGCGAGCGAGGAGTCGCACGTGGCGGGCTTGTCGGCGTTCTCCAGACGGAATGCTTTGATTTCATTCTTGTTTAGCGTGAGCGCGCCGTCCACGGTGAGCGCGCCGACGACACCCGGAGCCTTGATAGCCAGGAAATCCTCCTTCACCGAGAGCACGCCGGCGCCGTCGATCGCGAGGTGCGCGCCCACCTTGACGCCGCCGAGCGTCGTGTCGCTCGCGGTGGGCAGGAGCTTGGCCACGAGCGTGGGATCGAGCTCGCCGTCGCCGATGCACGCGCTGCACTGCACGTCTTTGGCCATGTCGGCCTCCGTAGCAAGCGTGGCGAGGGTGGCGAGCGCCGCGAGCGCGGCCTCCTTGGCCTTGAGCGCGTCGCCGCCCTTGACGTCGGAGGCCGCCCAGGTGAAGCCCGACTTCGCGGCGGTCACGACGCCGTCCGCCAGGTGGTCGGTGCCCACCGCGCCGGGCGCTATCTCGACGCCGTCGACGCAGCCCGTGCAGGAGA